>Ga0207674_10005011_pt1 | contig 15828 bp, 17 predicted proteins | sample KBSCornC72_FD_184303 | JGI IMG/M metagenome (GOLD analysis project Ga0207674, IMG submission 184303) | Corn rhizosphere microbial communities from Kellogg Biological Station, Michigan, USA - KBS Corn C7-2 (SPAdes) (version 2) | ecosystem: Host-associated > Plants > Roots > Rhizosphere > Soil ... | reverse complement strand
GCGCACCTCCGCCAGTTTTGCCAGCACTTCGTCGATCCGTGCGAACCCATTCTTCGCACCCTCCTCGACTCCGTAGTTCATTGTCGTGTCGCGCTCCTCGGTCGTGGCGAAGAGCATTGTCTGCGTCAGCTTCGTCTGCTCGCCCAGTTCCTCGAACTCGAGCGTCTGCAGATGATTCTGGAACGTCTGCACGAGCCGCTCGGGCGGGTCGACTTCGCGGAACTCGCCCTCGACGACGCCGTACGCCGTCTTGAAGCGGTAGCTGCCGCCGGCGCGGACATCCATCTCCTCGACGACCGTGCCGTCGCCCCACCATTCGGGGATCAACTCTGGATTCGTCCAGACGGAGAAGACGTGCGCACGCGGCGCGTCGAAGACACGCTCGACCCGGATCTCGAGCTCGCTGGGCTTGGTGACCGTGGTGGTGTTCATCGCGTTCCTTTCGTTCGTTCGACAACCTGGGCGAAGCGGTCGAGCCGCTGCAGCCACGTCGTGATGCCCTCGAACGCGTACGGCGCCAGCATGCAGCGTCGGACGCGGCCGATCTTCTCCGTCGTCACGAGCTCCGCTTCCTCGAGCAGCCGAATGTGCTTCTTCATTCCCGTCAGGGACATTCCGAAAGGCTCGGCGAGCTCGCTGATCGTCGCGTTGCCGAGACCGAGCCGTTCGAGCACGGCGCGGCGGGTCGGGTCGGCGAGCGCGGCGAAGGCGCGGTCGACAGACGGCGCATGCTGAACCATTAGGTTCAGTATAGCAGGTCGCGCGCGGCCCGCTGCAGCGTCGTCGTGAGCTGCCGGTCGGTCAGGCCCGACTCGCGGAGCTCGCGGAAGGTCTCGTAGCTCGTCAGCACGAGAAGCAGTCCGAGCGCACGACGCTCGTTCGTGCCGGCACGCAGCCGGCCGGCGCGCGCGAGGTTCCGCGCGAGACGCTCGAGCTCGCCTCGCCGGTCGGCACGCTGCCGGTCTACGAGCGCGTGGGCCGCCGGATCGATCGACACCACGCCGTAGAGGTGCTGAAGCACCGGGTCCTCGGACGACCAGAACCGCATGGAGTCCGCGATCGTCTCGGCCAGCGCGGCCTCGGGATCGGGGCCGTCGACCGTCTCGCGGAGCCGGAGCAGCGCCGGGTTCGCGTCGAAGGTCTCGCAGATCGCATCGACGAGCTCGAGCCGCGAACGGAAATGCTGGTACAGGGTCGCGCGTGCGACTCCCGCGCGGTCGGCGACCTCCTCGACCGTCGACTCGTGGAAGACGCCTTCCGCCAGGAGCTCGCGAACGGCCGTCTTGATCTTCTCGCGCGTCTCCTCGGACCGCTTCGACCGGCCGCGGGTGCGGTACGCGCGAGAAGACATAGACAATGAGTCTAGACAGCGGATCCAGATGATGGTAAAAGTAGACACATTGTCTAGATCTACCGTCTAGGAGGAGCACCATGCCGAAGGCGTCGAAGGAGAGCGCATCACAGACCGTCGACCTCGGAGTGATGGTCACCACCATGGAGGAGCTCGAGGGCTACACCGTCGAGTTCACGACGTTCCGCGAGGACGCCGACGGGACTTCCGTGTTCCAGGGGCTACCGGACGACCGCTGTCAGAGCCCGCACTGGGGCTATGTCCTGCGCGGCCGGTTGACCTTTCGCTACACGGATCGCGACGAGGTGTACGAGACCGGCGACGCCTACTACGCGCCGCCCGGGCACATCCCGGTCGTGACGGCCGACACCGAGGTCGTCGAGTTCAGCCCGACCGAGGAGTACCAGCGCACGCTCGAGGTGGTGGCCCGCAACCTCGCTGCGGCGCAGGCGGTGTGAACCTGCACGCGTCGATCTGGACGTTCCGCGGGGATCCCGACCAGCTGCTGCGCAGCTATGACGCGATGGTGGCCGAGGTCCCGCGCGCGAACTTCAAGCTGCACCTCTGCCTCCGCGCCCCCGACGGGATCATCCTCGTCGACACGTGCCCGACGAAGGAGGCGTTCGACGGGTTCGTCGCCGACCCCTCGGTGCGCGCGCTGCGCGAGAGGCACGGGCTACCCGAGCCGGAGAGTCTCGACGACTATCCCGTTCACGTCGCGTACACGTAGCTACGCCAGCTTCGCGGCGATCGTCTTCGCCATCGCCTTCGACGGCTTCACGACCGAGATCGGCTTCGCCCCCGGCGGCGCGACCTGCAACACGACGACGTTGTTGCCGACGATGAAGCTGACGGCGCGCCGGCCGCGGCGACCGGGCCGAGGGCGAGGACGCTCGTGATCGTGAGGGCGATGCGAACGTTCATGGGTCTCTCCTTTCAAGTCGAATGAATCCAGGGCGAACGGGCCGCGTGGAGGATGCGCTCGAACGGGACGTGCGCCCGTTCTGCGACGGCTCGTACCGCCTCGGCCGTGCCGTCGAACTGGCAGAGCACGACCTCGTCCTCGCGGAGGAGGATCGAGCCGAGATAGCGGACGTCGAGTCCCGTCGCCGCCTGCTCGACGCGACGGTCGAGCGCTTCGAGATCGGCTTCGCTGACGTCGGGCCAGAAGCACTCGGCGATGAAGCCGCAGGGTTCGGTGTCCATCTCCGCCGACGGTAGGGCCGGCGGCCCGACGCGGAAACGGTGAGCTCCCTACGAAATGTGCTCCGCCTCGCGGAGGGCCCGGTCGAGCTGCCCGCGCGAGGAGATCGAGAGCTTGCGGTACACGCGCGCGAGCGTCGCTTCGACCGTCTTGCGCGAGACGAACACCTGCGCCGCGATCTCCGGGTTCGTCCGGCCGTCGGCGGCGAGGCGCGCCATCCGCAGTTCGCTCGGTGTGAGCCCTTCCCGTGACTGGCGCGAAGCCACGCGCTGCCGTTCCGCCGTCGCGCGAGCGACCCAGGCGTCCGCGCCGAGTTCGGAGAACACGGCCGCCGCCTCGTCGAGCACGATCCGTGCCTCGCGCTTGCGCTTGAGCCGTCGCAGCACCTGCCCCTGGACGAGCAGCGTTCGCGCGCGCTCGTAGGGCATCGGGCAGGCGTCGTGTTCCGCGAGTGCGCGCTCGAGCGCGGTGGCTGCCTGCTCGAGCTCACCGGTCGCGGCGAGGAGCAGGCCGCGACCCCGCGCCGCCACGACGCGGCTCCACGGGATCCCGGTTCGCTCGGCTTGCTTCTCGACGCGGGCGACGAGCCGTTCCGCACGCTCGAGCTCGCCGCACGCGACTGCCGCTTCGATCGCGTCGCCGTCGACGCGCCAGATCGCCGGCTCGCGGAAGTCGACGCGCTCGAACCCTTCGACGGCGCGCCGGAGGTGCAGGTCTGCCGCGGCGACGTCGCCGGCGGCGAGTTGGGCGAGCCCGACACACCGGTCGTGGATTGCGGCGATCAGCGGTTCCGCCGGCAGCGGCCCGGCGGCGGCGAGGGTCTCTTCGAGGCGGCCGGCGTAGGCATGGACGTACGCCCGCCACGGGCCGATGCCCTCCGGCTCGACGCCCTGCTGATCGAACGCATCGCTCATGCGGTGCGTCAGCACGGCGGCGTCATCCCAGTTGCCCGCCCAGGTCTCGACCACGACCTGGTTGAGCAGGATGTTGCCGAGCGATGCGTCGTCGCCCTCGTCGCGCGCTTGCTGCTCGGCTTCGTCGAGTTTCGCGCGCGCGCCGTCGAGGTCGTCGATGTAGCGGAGCCACTGGCCCAGCTTGAAGACGACACGACCATCGACTGCGACCGGGAGCGACGGCGCTGCGAGCTCCAACGCCTGCGCGCGATCTGCTGACGACGCGTCGTACCCGTGGCCGAGGAAGAGCTCGGCGCGCACACGTGCTCCGAGCGCTGCCGCAGCGAGCGCGGGCTCGTCGGCTTCGTGTCCCTCGAGCAGCTCGCACGCCGCGCCGGCCGCGTTCCTCGCCTGCTCGAGATCGACCGTGCCCGCATACATCGCGAGCTGGGCGAGGCAGCGGGCGCGCTGCAACAGGCTGTCCGAGCAGTCGACCGCTTCCTTCATCAGGCCGGCGGCTGCGGATTCGCCCTTGTGCCAGTAGTCGATGTCGGCAAGCGCTGCCAGCGCCCGTGAGCGTTGGTCGCCCGTCGCGAGCGTCGCCAGGATCTCCTCCAGCAGTGCGCGTGCACGCGCGAAGTCGCTCGCGAAATACAGGTGCTCCGCGAGCTCGAGCTGCAGCCGCTTCGACTCCTCGCTCGCGGGCGGCACGAGCCGAAGCGCAAGATCGATCAGGCTCGCGGCCGTGTCCGGCGCGCCGAGAGAACGCGCACGGTGTGCAGCCGACTCGAGCTCGGCCACCACCTCTGGGTCGGGGCCGTCGCTCGCGAGCGCGAGGTGATGTGCACGTTCGATCGGATCGCCGACGACAGCCGCAAGATCGGCGTGAACCGCTCTCCGCCGGGCCGTCGCTGCGGCGGCGTAGACCGCGGAGGCGAACAGCGGATGCGTGAAGCGCACACGTCCCGAAGCATCGATCGAGACGAGGCTTGCTTCCTCGGCGGCCGCGAGCGCCGTCTGATCGACCAGCCCCGTGTCCGGCCGTGCGAGCGCGGCCACGCGGAGTAGCGCGTCACGAGTCGGTGCGGGCAATGCCCGCACACGTGCGCGGACGAGCGCGCCGAGGCTGTCCGGCACCGGCAGCGGCGCGACCGAGTCCTGCACTCCCTGACGCTCGAGCTCTCGCGCGATCTCGATCGCGTGAAGCGGATTGCCCCCCGACGCGTCGGCGATGCGGTTCAGCACGGGCCGCGCGAACGTCCTGCCGAGCGCGCCGCCGAGGATGCGGTGAAGCGCCGCGACCGACAGCGGGCCGACTTCGATCCGCTCCGTTTCGAGACCCGGCGGCTCGGACGCGTCGGCGCGCAACGAGAAGATCATGCGGACGTTCTCACCGTCGAGGCGCCGGAGCACGAACTCGAGTGCGTCGGTCGACGGGGGGTCGAGCCACTGCAGGTCGTCGATCGCGATCACGACGATGGAGCTCGCGCCGAGCTCGCGGACGAGTGTGAGGAGCGCGGTCGCGACCACGCGCCGAGCGGGTGGGCCGGTCGAGTCGGCGCGGAGAAGCGCGACGTCGAGCCCGCGCCGCTGCGGTGCGGGCAGCGCGTCGAACGCCTCCGGCGGCAGAGCCGATGTGAGGTCGGCCACACCGCCGAACGAGAGGCGCGCTTCCGACTCGGCCGGCCGCGCCGCGAGAACGGTCGCGCCTCGCGCCCGGGCGCGCTCGACAGCCTCGCGCCAGACGGTTGTCTTGCCGATACCCGGCTCGCCGACGATCGCGAGCGCCCGTGTCGTTCCGTCGAGAAACGCGTCGACTGCTTTCAGCTCAGGCTCGCGTCCAACGACCCCCGCCATACTCAGAGCGTACGCCGCGAACTGAGCGTCGGCTCGCGCAATCGAGAAGCAATTTCCGTTCACCATTTCAGGAGAGCTTGTTAGAGTTCTCGTTGGAACCCTTGCGGAGGTCCGATGTTTGGTCTATCCTCCGCCCCGGCAGAAGACCATGAAGCTCATGTTGCAGAACATCTCCACAGCGAATCTCACCGAAGCGGTTCCGGCCGCCTCGGTCTCGTGCCGGTACGCGCTCGTCGTCGACGATCGCCGGCCCGGTTTCGCCTCGACCCTCGAAGAGAGGTGCGCGCGCTAGGAAACTAGCGGCATACCGGCTCTATCGAGGGCGACCCCAACGGGTCGCCTTCGTCGTTTCAGGACTCGAACCACGATCAAACGAAAGGAAGATGCTCAGCTTGAGAAAGCGCTAGACGTGACTGAGGCCCCGCCTGAGAGAGAAAGGTTCCTCCGTGTTCGACGCGGAAAAAGCGAGCTGCATTATTGCTCTAGCTTTAGCTTGCTCTTTTTCGGTCGACATGAGAGCGCCGGGCTCCAAAACCCCTCCACGTAGGACGAGCGATTCGATCCAGGGCCGAAGGGTAGGCGAGTGGCATAGACAACTTGCGTTCGTGACGCACATGCATTCCGGGATCGTCTAACCGGCAGGACGCCACGCTCTGAACGTGGAGATCGAGGTTCGACCCCTTGTCCCGGATCTTTCACGGGCGGAGCCTCCGTTTCGTTCCGGCGTGGTCGAGCGGTAAGACGCGCGACTGTTACTCGCGAGGCGCAGGTTCGACCCCTGCCGCCGGAGCTTCTGTGTCGACATGCCTCCGTGGTCGAACGGGAGATGACGCCAGGCGCTCAACCCGGAAGCAGCGGGTTCGAGCCCCGCCGGAGGTGTTTCGTCTGGTCGTAGGGGAGTGTGGCCACCCCGCCGGTCTTGGGCACCGGAGATCGCAGGTTCGACTCCTGCCGACCAGACCTGGAGCGCGGTAGAGGAGCGGCTGTCCTCGCGAGCCTCATGAGCTCGAGACCGTGGGTTCGAATCCCACCCGCGCCATCAGGCGGAAGCCGATCTCACCTTCCGTCTGCATTCCGTCGGGGGCGTGTTCACGTGTGGTCTGACCACATTCGCATCGTTGTCCGCTACAGAATCACTCGTAGTGGTGCGGCTTGTTGCAGTTCTGTGATCTTTGGTCTGACCACGTTGCGTGTCCGTTTCGCCTCCGTAGTGTCAACGGCAAGCACGCGCCCGTCGTAAGGCCGAGGTGTGGGTTCGACTCCTGCCGGAGGCTCCTCTGAACGCTCGTCGCGCAGTGGAAGAGCGCTGCTCTGCGGAGGCAGAAGACGCCGGTTCGAATCCAGCCGGGCGGGCTGTGCGGACGTAGCTCAGTCGGAAGAGCACCGGAGCGCCACTCCGGGGAGGCCCGTTCGACCCGGGTCGTCCGCTTCGCACATCCGTGGTGTACGCGGGAGCACGGCGAGCTCCAACCTCGCAAGCCCGGGTTCGAGTCCTGGCGGGTTTGCCTTGTATCGACAACCAGAGAAGGAGGTGAGCCGGATGACGCTCGGCGAGGCGCTGTGAGCGACTGAAGACGAGCGCGATCGTCCAGGCGGGCGAGGCGCCGCCGGAAAACCCGGACCTGCTGCTGGGCGAGTTCGAGGCCGTCGCGGTCGAGCTCGAAGAGTTGATCGCCCGGATCAACAAGACCAACCTTGCCACCAGCGTTCGCGACGGCATGACCCTCACCGAGGCTCTCGCACGACGCGATCATCTCGGTTGGCTACTTGATCACAGAGCAGCCCCGCACCGTGCACACGTCATCGGGCACGAAGCACCGTGACTACCGGGCGCGAGCTTCCTGACGGGGAAGGCGGACGAGGGGATCTCGTGCGATTCACACACAAGAGAAAGGAGCGGCGATGCATCGCCATCTCATGCTGGTCACGGCTCGGCATACGCCGCAGCCGCGTCCGGCGAAGGTGATCTCGCTCGAAGCCCGCCGCAAGGCGCGCCTCGGGACGAAGCGCCCGACACCGCGGCCGCCACGCGCGGCGGCGTGATGAACGACGGGCCGCCCGCCAAGGACGACGGCCGGCGGCTCATCGTGCGGATGTAGCCCAACTGGCAGAGGCGCCGGTCTCAGACACCGGTCAGTGGGGGTTCGAATCCCTCCATCCGTACTCGGCGACACGACGCGCCGCGCACGGCGACGTGCAGGATCCGTACAAGGACGGAGGGCCGCGCGAGCGGCCCTCCGTCGTCTTCGACTAGATGTCTCCGACGCGCGCGCAGACGATCTCCGAGTCGTTCTGGACGAACGTGATCGTCCGGCCCGCGTCGTCCTCTGCGAGTCGAAAGACGGTGTCGGTGGCCATCGATGCGAACAGCAACGCGTGCGCATCGGTTCGGCCGACGAAACCGAACACGAGCGGCCGCTGGCCGGCGAACGCGACCTCGAGGCCGTGCCCAACCGGGGCGGCGGTGAACTCGAAGCCATCGCGTAACCGGTATGTCCCGGCGCACGCACGAAGCGTCGATGCGTCCGGCCAGTCGGGCTCGACGATGTCCTCGACGTAGTCGGGCCACGAGTACGCGTCGGCGATCGCAGCGAAGGCATGCTGCAGGAACGAGCCTCCGTTGTCGCTGTTCGTCATGACCGCCGCGCCCTTGCCGAGCTCTGTGTAGGCCAACAGATGACAGCGGAAGCCCTCGTTGCCGCCGCTGTGGCCGAAGCGGCCGTCCGCGACGAACGGACCGAGTCCGAGCGCAGCGAGCCCGCCGATGCGGTCCGACGCGGGCACCTGCGGCGCCAGCATCTCTCGTGCGAGCGCCTGCGAGAGCAACGCGCCCGACTGTCCGGCGTGAGCGCTCTGGACCGCGAGCGCGTAACGGCACAAATCCGTCGGCGTGGTCCACAGCCCCGCGGTCGCCAGCTCGGGATAGACGTGCCAGCCGCCCTCGACCGGCGCACCGAGCGCGTCATGCCCGTGTGCCAGCGCGTCGTGCACGTCTTCGGGCGGAGGCTGCGTGTAGTCGCTGTCCTCCATCCCCGCAGGCTGCAGCACGAGCTCCTGCATGAGATCCGGGAACGGCGTGCGGGTCACATCCTCCAGCAGTTGCTGCATCGCCAGCGTGCCGCCGCCCGAGTAGCGGAATTGCGTTCCCGGGATCGTGTCGACGCGAACGCCGAACGTGTTCGCCGGATGCACCCCGTTCAAGATCTCGACGGGTTCCGGCAGCGTGTCCGAGCGCTTGTAGCCGGGAAAGCCGGACGTCGTCAGCCCGGCCGAGTGGCTGACGAGCTGTCGCAGCGTCACGACCGGCTGCCAGTCGCTGTTTCGCGGAACGCGCCAGGACGTCAGCGAATCGTTGATGTCCGCGTCGAGGTCGAGGATCCCGCGGTCGACCAACCGAAGCATGGCGAGCGCCGCGATCGGCTTGCTGATCGAGCACGCCTGGAACCTCGTCGTCTTCGTCACCGGCCCGCTCGAGGCTCGAACGCCGAGCGAGGCCGCGGTCGCGATCTCCCCGTTCTCGATCACCGCCCAGCTCACGCCCGGGATGCCGAACCTGGCGGCGACGTCGGCGAAGCGGGCTTCGAGCGGCGGAGTCATGGTCGGAGCCGCTGCTCCGCTTTGCGAACCGCCTCCGCCGCGTCTTCGACGTTGACGTCCGCCTGCGCGGCGAGCTTGTGCGCTTCGTGGGCGGTGCGCTCGGCGTCGCGGAGCCGTTTTCTGGCGTCCGCCAGCTCGGCTCGCGCCTGCTTCAGGTCCTCGGCGCTGCGGGACGGCTTCGGTTTCGCCGCGCGCTTCGACGGCGGCGGGGCGAGGCCCGCGATCGCGTCGAAGCCCTCCAGCGTGAGCGGCTGCGTGAACCGTCCGGCCGCAAGCACCTCGCGTCCCTGTTCCGACACCGCTGCGGCGTGGAGCGACGCGGCGATCTGCTCCTGGACGGCCGGGGACGCGCCGCCGAGCAGCTGCTCCGCCTCGCCCATGAGGCGGGCGATCGTCTCGCGCTCCGTGCGCTGGGCTTGCTCAAACGCCTCGCGTACGTCGCCGCGCAGCACACCGGCCTGGGCCTGACGGAGGCGGTGCCCGCTGTCGAGCAGCAGATCGATGTCGCGCCGGTGGTCACGCGCGAGCCGGTTCAACGCCCAGGCCGCGACGGTCGGCTTGCGGGCCTTCGCGATGTGGTCGGCGTCTTCGGCGCGACCTTCCGCCTTCAGCTCCTTCGCGAGCCGCTTGCGCACCGCGACGAACTCCTCCGGCGCGGCATCGTAGAGCTGGTCGAGAGCCTCCTCGAGGTCCACGACGGCATTGTCCAGGATCAGTCGTCGAGCACGGTGAGATCGAGCTGCGCGATCCGCTCGGGATCCGCCAGGAAGTCGAGCTCGGCGAGCTTCCCGTTCTTGACCGTGACGGCGCAGATCGAGAACGGCTCGCCTTCGCGGTACACGACCATGCCCGCGGCGCCGTTGATCAGCGCGCGACGTCTCGTCAGGTCGACGCGTCCCCACATCACCGCCTGCCCGGCCACCGCTTCGGCGCCGACGACGTACTGCGAGAGCCCCTCGATGCGGCCGCCGTCCGAGCGGAGCACGACGTCGGGATCGAGCACAGCGACCAGCGCATCGAAGTCGCCGTCACGCGCGGCCGCGATGAACGCGTCCACGACCTCCCACTGCGCGTGGAGGTCGACATCGGGACCGGGCTCCGCGCCGCGGACGCGGCGCCGCGCGCGGCTCGCGAGTTGGCGCGTCGCCTCCGGCGATCGGTCGACGATCGGCGCGATGTCGTCGAACGGCACGGCGAACATGTCGTGCAGGACGAACGCGAGCCGCTCGGCGGGTGTCAGCGTCTCGAGGACGATGAGCAGGGCGAGGCCGACGGAGTCGGCGAGCAGCGCCTCGTGCTCGGGATCGGTTCCGTCGGCCGGATCGACGATCGGGTCGGGCACGCGCACGTCGAGCGGCTGCTCACCACGTGTGCGCCGCGAGCGGAGCATGTTCAGCGCGACGCGCGCGACGACCGTCGTGAGCCACGCGCGGAGGTTCTCGACGTCGCTCCGGTCCGAGCGGCTGAGTCGCAGCCACGCGTCCTGGACGGCGTCTTCCGCCTCGCTCAACGAGCCGAGCATCCGATACGCGACGGCACGGAGGTGCGGGCGCTGCTCCTCGAACCGTTCGGCCAGCCAGTCTTGCTGATTCATCGCTCGTTCTCCCTCAGATTCCGTGTGTTACCGGAACCGATCCGCGAGACTCGCGGGATGTGACCGGCGCCGGCTCCAGTTCCGGGACAGGCGCCGCGCGGCGCAAGCCTTCGCTGCGGGCTCCTTCCTCGAAGCCGAGCAGTCCGACGAGGTTCAGCGCCCACGCGCCGGCTGCGAATGGAAAGAGGACGATCAGCCCCGCCAGCGCACCGGCGCAGCAGGTGATCATCGCGACGATCAAGAGGATGTTGTTGATTCGGAAGAACGTTCTCATTGCTATCTACGACCCTTCGCGTCTCGTGAATGTGACCGCGTTCGCGGCGACTCGATCGAGCAACGCTTCGAGGATGCGATCGTGGATCGCCGCGAGCCGGTCGCGCCACCGCTCGGCGAACTCCGGCCCGGCCTCACCGGCGATGACGTGCCGCAGCAACGTGCCGGTGGGAGCGCGCCGAACCTCGAACCAGTGCTCGGCGTCGATCCCGGGCGGGTGGATCACGCGAAACGCACGGGCGGCGCCCGGACGCGCGATCTCCTCCCACACCATCGGGTCAGCCGCGTACACGCCGTCGCCGAAGTACCGCGGCGCGCGGGCGATGTCCTCGGGCCAGATCGCGTCGAAGTCTGCGATCAGCGCGGCCACCTGCCCGGGCGTGGCGTCGACGACACGCTCGTGTGCGTTGTGGATCTTCATCTCAAGGTATGACCGCGCACCGCGGAAATCTGTGACGAGCGACGGCGTTGTCACAGGTGTGACCGCTGCCTTGTCTCGGTAAGAGACAAGCGACGCAAGGAGGAATCGGTGCGAACGACCCCGGATGGGATCGAGGAATTCGAGTCGGTTCGGCCGCGGCTGTTCGCGATCGCCTACCGGATGCTCGGCCGGGTCAGTGACGCAGAAGACGTCGTCCAGGACGCGTTCCTACGCTTCCAGCGGGCTGTCCGGCAGGGAACCGAGATCGACTCGACGCCGGCATTCCTGTCGGCGGTCGTCACGCGGCTGGCGATCAACGAGCTGCAGTCGGCGCGAGCGCGGCGCGAGGTCTACGTCGGCGAATGGCTTCCCGAGCCGCTGCTCACGGACGCGGGAATCCAACCCGACGATCCCGCGGCGCACGCCGAGAAGGCCGACAGCCTCTCGATGGCGTTTCTCGTGCTGCTCGAGCAGCTGACGCCCGTCGAACGTGCCGTCTTCCTGCTCCACGACGTGTTCGGCTACGGCTACGGCGAGGTCGCGCGGACGGTCGGGAAGACCGAGGACAACTGCCGGCAGCTCGCGACGCGCGCCCGGCGCCACATCGAAGCCGAGAAGCCCCGCTTCGAAGCGTCGCGGCGGGAACGTGACCGGCTTGCCGAGCGTTTCTTCGCCGCAGTCGGTGACGGCAACGTCGACGAGCTCGTCGACATGCTCGCCGACGACGTGGTCGTCTACGGCGACGCGGGCGGCATGAGCCCGTCGTGGCCGCGTCCGATCGTCGGACGTGATCGCGTGAGCCGCCTCATGGGCGGCATGGGCGGACTGCTCACCCGCCACGCGTTGAGCATCGAGCGGCACGAGGTGAACGGCCAGCCCGGCGCCACCGTCGTGGATCGCGAGGGCCGCATCGTGAGCGTCTTCGCCCTCGACATCGTCGACGGCGTGGTCCAGACGATCCGCTCCCTGATCAACCCGGACAAGCTGCGGCATCTCGGCCCGCTCGCCGACGTCGAAGCGATGTTGCGGGCGGTCCGCGAAGAGCGGAGGACCGACCACTAGGGCGAGGCGGGAGAGCCGCGTGAGCGGCTCTCCCGGTTCGTGCCTCCTACGCCGCGAGGTCGAGCGCCGGCTCTTCGTCGGCGGTCGCCGCCGTCTGCCGCGCATTCGGCGCCAGCATCGCGACGACACTGCCTGCGAGCACGATCGCCGCGCCGCCGAGGAGCGCCCGGGCGTAGCCCTGGGTCGCCGAGTCGGCGACGGAGTGACCGCTTCGCAGGAGCGAGCTCGTGTGCGCGGTCGCGAGCGCCGACAGCGTCGCGAGGCCGAGTGCTGTGCCGACCTGCTGGCCGGTGTTCAGCAGCCCTGCGGCGAGCCCCGCCTTGGCTTCGTCGATGCCCGCGTTCGCCGCCGTGGTGACGCCGACGAACACGCCGCCGCCGCCCAGCGAGATCACGAGCATCCCGGGCAGGATGTCGGCCACGTACGAGCCGTCGACCGGGATGCGCGACGTCCAGTACAGGCCGGCGGCGGCGATCACCGCGCCGGCGACGATCACGGGCTTGGTGCCGACTTTCGCGAACAGCTGCGACGCGATGCCCGACGAGATGATGAAGCCACCCGTCAGCGGCAGGTACGCGAGGCCGGTCTGGATCGGTGAGAAGTGCAGCACGGTCTGCATGTAGAGGGTGAGGAAGAAGAACATCGGCACGAAGCCGCCCACCGCGACGAGCTGCGTGACGTCCGCGATCGCGACGCCGCGAACCCGGAGGATCGACAGCGGGACGAGCGGGTTCTTCGCCCGCAGCTCGTTGATCACGAAGGACGCGAGGATGACGACCGCACCCGCGAGCTCGGCGATCGTCCGGGTGGTCCCCCAGCCCACGTCAGGCGCCTTCACGAGCGCGTAGACGAGGAGCAACATGCCGGCCGTCACGAGCAGCGCGCCCAGCGCGTCGAAGCCTGCGAGGTGCGTGCGGATGCGCTCGCGCCTGAGCAGCGCGAAGGCGCCGATGAACGCGACCGCACTCAGCGGCACGTTGACGAACAGCACCCAGCGCCATCCGGGCCCTTCCGTCAGAAGGCCGCCGAACAACACACCCGCCGCTCCACCGAGGCCCGAGACGGCTCCCCAGACACCGAGCGCGGTGTGGCGGTCGCGTCCTGCCCGGAACGTCGTCGTCAACGACGACAGCGCGGCGGGAGAGAGCAGAGCAGCGCCGATGCCCTGCGCGAACCGGGCGCCGACGAGCAGTGAGCTCGAGTGCGACAGGCCGCCGGTCAGCGACGCTCCCGCGAACACGACGAGCCCCGTGACGAGCACGAACCGGCGGCCGAGTAGGTCGGCCATCCGCGCGCCGAGCAGGAGGAAACCGCCGTACGTGAGGATGTATCCGTCGACGACCCACTGCAGGCTCTGCTGGCTGAAGCCGAGGTCGTGCTTGATCGACGGCAGCGCGATGTTGAGGATCGATGCGTCGAGGATGTCCATGAACTGGACGAGGCTGAGCAGCAGCAAGATTGCGATGCCGCGGCGTGAGCCGAGCGGCGTCGCCTCGAGGCGCTGCTCGGCCGGTAGGTCTGTTGGCTGAAGTAGTGCGGCCACGAGTGCCTCTCTTTCCGAGCGCGTTGGTCTGTTTCTTCCTCTAAGACCACGCGCGAGAGGGACTTGTGACGAGCGGCGACGAGGTCGTTCAGTCGGCGCTGCCGAAGAACGCCGCGAACGAGCCCGCGACTGCGGTGACGACGAACAGCGCCCAGATCTCGAGCCCGATGTCGACCACCTTCCCCGCCGCCGTGACCGGGTTCTTGATCTGCGACGACACGGTCAGCAGCTGCACCGTCGAGAAGAAGAACGCGTCGCCGATCCCGTGGATCTCGCTGCCGCTCGCGTGCCGCTCGAGCGCCCAGATGAGGAGCGCGCCGGCAACATCGACGAACGCGGTCAGTCCGAGCGCAAGCAGGATGCGGGCGAGCAGGCGACGATGGCGCTCGCCCCAGTTCGCAAGGCGGCCGAGCTCTTCGGCGATCATGTGGCCAGTGTGCGCGGGCGCACGGACGGCGCGTGCGCCTATCCTCACCGGATGGGACTCCGCACTTCCATCTTCGCCGCGACCTACGACCGCCTGTCGCGCGGAAGTGAGGACGCAGGGCTGCGCGCGCTGCGCCGTGATCTGCTCGCCGGCGCGTCCGGCCGCGTGCTCGAGATCGGCGCGGGCACCGGCTCGAACCTCGGTCTCTACGACCAGACGATCGACGGGCTCGTCGTCACCGAGCCCGAGTCACCGATGCTCCGCCGCCTGCAGAAGGCGGTGCACGAGCACATGCCGCTCGCGCAGGTCGTCCAGGCGCCAGCCGAGCAGCTTCCGTTCGACGACGACACATTTGACACGGTCGTCTCGACGCTCGTGCTCTGCGGGGTCGACGACCAGGTACGGGCATTGCAGGAAGCGCGCCGTGTGCTCAGGCCCGGCGGCCGGTTGCTGTTCCTCGAGCACGTGCGCTCCGACGACCCGAGCCTCGCTCGCCTGCAGGACCGGCTGAACTGGCTGAACCGGCTCGTCGTCCAGTGCCACTGCAACCGGCAGACGCTCGCGGCGATCGAGGCGGAGGGATTCACCGTGTCACGGCTCGAGCGGACCGAGTTGCCGAAGGCGCCGGCGTTCGTCCGGCCGCTGATCGTCGGCACTGCGCTCGTCTAGGGCAAGACGTCCTCCAGGTCGCCGTGGCCGCCGAAGCGCGCCCAGCCGAGCGCGCTGCCGCCGTGCAACTCGTCGAGGATGAGCGGATCGGCGCCGAGCTCGAGCAGCGCGAGCACCGATTCGCGGCGCCCCGACTGGGCCGCGAGGTGGATCGCCGTGACGCCCCGGCCGTGACTCGGCCCGCCGAACGTGCCGCGCCGGTCCGGATCGGCGCCGAGCTCGACGAGCGCGCGGATCGCCTCGACGCGGCCGTTGGCCGCCGCCCAGGTGAGCGGCGTGCCGCGATACGGGTCTGCATCGACGAGCGCGCCGAGCTCGACCAGCGAGCGGATCGCCTCGACGCGGCCCGACTTCGCAGCCCACACGAGCGCCTCGTCGAGCACTTCCTGCGGATCGTCGGAGGGGCGCCACACCGGAAAGCCGCCGTGCGGCCGGTAGAAGCCGCGATGGGCTCCGGCTGCCGGCGTTCCCGCGAGCTGCTGGATCAGCTCGACGTCGCCGAGGCCGGCCGCGACGCGCAGGTTCCCGGGCTCGCGGCCGAGCAGCTCTGCGACTTCGCGATGCCCCCAGAACAGCGCCGCGATCAGCGGCGTGCCGCCGTCGCCGCGCGCGGACAGATCGGTTCGTGCACCGGCTGCGAGCAGCAGCTGCGCGAGCTCGCGATCGTTGCCGTAGCCGGCCTGGTGGAGCTTCGTCCAGCCGTAGTCGTTCCCGCGGTTGACGTCCGCGCCGCGCTCGATCAGGAACGACACGATCGACGGGTCGCCCGCCATCCCGAACAGGTCGTTCCCGTTCGTGCCGCGCTGGACGACGAGGTCGGGGAACCGGTCGACGAGCTCCACCAGGCGGTCGTGGTCGTTTGCCTCGATCGCCCGGTACGAGAGCACGAACGGCGTCGGCGGTTCGTCGCCGCGGCGCATCGCCTCGACGTGGCGGC
>Ga0207674_10005007_pt1 | contig 15830 bp, 14 predicted proteins | sample KBSCornC72_FD_184303 | JGI IMG/M metagenome (GOLD analysis project Ga0207674, IMG submission 184303) | Corn rhizosphere microbial communities from Kellogg Biological Station, Michigan, USA - KBS Corn C7-2 (SPAdes) (version 2) | ecosystem: Host-associated > Plants > Roots > Rhizosphere > Soil ... | reverse complement strand
GCTACTTCAATTGGTGGTTCTTGTACTCAATGGTGAAGAGCGTGACACGCGTTGAGAATCTCCCCGCCGCCTGCGAGTCACCGTTCGGCACAACTTCCGTATTGATCACCGTCTTCACGGGCAGGATGAGGTCCTTGTCGCCGACCTTGACTGGTCCATAATCGATGCGCGTGTCCTGCTGGTGAACAACATCGGTCGGCTTTAGTTCGAACTGCGTGATCATGCGGACCACAATGCCGGTGTCCGGATCGACGAACAATTGGCCGTGGTACGGGACTCCGTTCGCCTTGAAGTGATTGCTGTAATCAGTCGTTGTCTGAAAATTCCCGGTTGCGCCGCCCGTTCCACCCGTTGCAGCAGCTAATGTCGCTGAGCTGAAGCGAGCGACTCCGGTCTGATCGACATTCGGGAAGCAGCAGACGTTGGTATTGACGTGGGACTTCTTCTTTGGCACCTGGAATGCGAAGACTGCAGCCGCTTTGCCGTTGACGTTTTCCCAGCGAAGCCAGTTGACGGTTCCACCGGTTTGGGCATCCTGTAAGACTGTGGCCAGGCTCGGACTCGGCTCCTGCAGAGCGATCATGCTGTTCGCTCCCCAGCGCGTTTTGTCTTCAGAAAGTTTTTCGATCCCATGATCGCTTGAGTAGGCACTGTCAGTTGAATTGATGTAATGGACGAACTGGTATGGATTCACAAAGGACGAGCCCACCGAAACATCTTTCGCACTTCCGACCAAACCCGAACTGGCGGCGACAGCCTCCACATTGTCCTGGAAGCGCAGAGTCGTTCTGGTCGCGGTGACCGCTGGAAGTTGCGCCCAGGTTTTGGTGGCGTACTCGGCCGCCTTGTCGAGGATTGCTTTTTGCCCCGCCCCGTCCGGAACCGGTGTTGTGGGCAGATCGGCAGCTGGTGGGGGCATCATTGCACTCCGCGCCTCGAGAACGTAGATCTGTTCGTTGGTGAGAGGGCCGGGCGAGTAGGCGGCGAAGCTGTTCATGGTGTCGCGCTGCAGCAGTTCGCTGAGCTGGACTTGTTTAAGCGCGGCAGCCACATCTGCGTCGGATTTCTGCTGGTCATGCATGGACTTCAGCATGTCTGTGAGTTCAGCAACGGTGATCTTCTTCGCGGACCAAGCCGGCAGAGCAAACAGAGCTATGGCAAGAATGCAAACAAGTCTTTTCATTTGCAGACCCTTCTTGGTTACAGCCAATGATTATTGCGCTCGAATTTTAGCGCAATTCGCGGATTTAGGATGTGCGCAATAGAGCTGCAAACGTGAACGTGATCTGATGTGTACAAAAGAAAAGGCGGCTTGCCGAAGCAAAACCGCCTTGTCTGCTGGAATCTTGCGGACCCTACGGCTGTGGTTGAGGAAGAGGCAGCTTCTTTCGGGGCGCGGGCGATTCGGCGGAATCACCTTGAGCCGGCGCGGCGCCATCTGCGGGAGCGGCCATGGCCGCCAATTCAGACTTGCGATACTTCGGCGCGCTGACGTAACCGTGAATGTGATCTTTACTGACTTCGTTGATGACGATCTCAACGGCCTGTTGGCTGTCAGGCGTATAGAACATCACCGGTTGATAAAGGTTGACGTGCTTCTGCGAGAGATTCCGGTCATCAACCATCAGCTCGAGGTCGGCATACTGATGCTTGTTGTTGGCCTTCTTGAGGCGGATTTCGAGAGGTCCTTCGCGCTTGAACTGTTTTGACTTCGCAAGATCGAACTCGGCATAGCTGCGTTCCCCTTTCTTCTCGAGAAGTACCAGTTCGTCGTGTGTATGAGCGATAGATCCGGAGAGCTCCGTACGCGTGCTGGCGAGACTGCCTTCGAGATCCTTGCGGTTCTGCTCGATGGCTTTGTTCTGCGCGTCGAGTTGAGCCTGAAGCTTTTTGTAACGCGAATCCACTCTCGCCTTTGGCTTTTTCGTGTTGCGTTGCGAGGCAGCTGTTCGGGCAGGTGCCTGCCCCGAAGGGGTGGCAAGCGACGACTGCGCGGCATTGACGGCGGCGAGCTCATTTACGCGTGTAGCGAGATCGGTGAGCTGGTGTTGCGTGGCACTGATCGTCGCGCTCTGCTGAGCATTCTGAGCCGCAAGGTCTTGCGCGGTGCTGTGCTCGTGGATTGCGTAGCCACCAAGCGCGAGGCCGACAACAGCAACGGCAGCATAGGTGACTATTCGTTTGGGTGCGATGGATGCCTGTGAGGAAGCAGGTTCGTTCATGAGCGCCTCCGGAAATGTGTACGGCTGTTCGCCCATGGAATGTGCACGTTCAGGTCCAGACTGGAGGTAAAGGTAAGTAGTTGAATCGGGGTCGACTTGGCAGTTGCAGCGGTCTTTTGCAGAAGGAAAGAAGTTCCTTTGGACTGTAATTTCTACGCAACGGACGCCGGGCGCTCAGACGGTTTCGGGCGCGACACGCGTTGGCAGCGGCGCCCCGTCTAGAGTGACGAAAGTACGAGGCTGACAACAGGCTTTGGTGAGCCGGGCCAGATCCGACTGCATTTCACGATCGGCGCCGAAGGACGCCAGCGTCGCATCCAGAATGGCGACAGCACCGGGATGAGAGGGATGCTCGATGCTGTAGTGCATCCACTTCCCTTCTCGACGCGCGGATGCGATACCGGCGCGTCGTAGATAGGCAAGGTGGCGAGAGATCTTTGGCTGGCTCTGACGCAGGATTTCAACGAAATAGCAGACACAGACTTCGCGGCCGTTCATCAGGTTGAGCAGGCGCAGACGGGTGCGATCTGCCAGTGCGGCGAAGAGCGGAGTCAGGTCGGGATTGGGCGTTGATCGAGCCACGCAATCATTATATATGCGCCTTGACATATATGAAAGGAAAGAATACATTTGTCTGAGCGTATATGAGGGACCCCATAATGGATTCTGCAAATTCGATCAAGGAAGAAGTCAGGCAAAAGTACGGGAGTGCCGCGAAGGCTGTAGCAGAGCAAGGAAGCGTGCAGGCGTGCTGCGATCCAGGGCTGCGGTGCTGTGACCCGATCACAACGAATCTCTACAGTTCGGACGAGAAAGGGCTGATCCCGGAGAAGGCAGTGCTGGCGTCACTGGGATGCGGGAATCCTACAGCGCTGATCGAACTGAGACCGGGTGAGCTAGTACTGGACCTGGGGTCGGGCGGCGGGATCGATGTTCTGCTGTCGGCGAAACGGGTTGGCCCAACTGGCAAGGCTTACGGCCTGGATATGACGGACGAGATGCTGGCGCTGGCGCGGGAGAATCAACGGAAGGCAGGCGTTGATAATGTCGAGTTCCTGAAAGGGGAGATTGAGAGCATTCCATTGCCGGAGAATTCAGTGGATGTGGTGATTTCGAATTGCGTCATCAATCTTTCAGCGGACAAGGACAAGGTTTTGCGCGAGGCGTTTCGCGTGCTGAAGCCGGGCGGGCGCTTTGCTGTCTCCGATGTCGTGGTGCGCGGAGAGGTGCCAGATGAGGTGCGCAAAAGCATGCTGCTGTGGGTTGGGTGCATCGCCGGGGCGCTCGAGGAGAACGATTATCTCCAGAAGTTGAAGAACGCAGGATTCGAGGATGTCTCGATTGAGCCAACCCGCGAGTATGACGTCGAAGATGCGCGCCAGTTTCTAACCGAGGCGGGAGTGGATGTGGATGCGATTGCGCCGCTGGTCCACAAGAAGTTCATGAGCGGATTTATCAGGGCTTCAAAGCCGAAGGCCGCTTGCTGCGGTTCCGATTGCTGCGTGCCCGTTTCGGCCGGAGCGAAGGCATAGAGATGCCAAATCATTACAACGTTCTGTTTCTGTGCACGGGGAATTCGGCCCGGTCCATTATGGCTGAGGCAATCCTGAACCATAGGGCAAAGGGCCGGTTCACGGCGTATAGCGCGGGAAGTCAGCCGACGGGGCGGCCGAGGCCGGAGGCACTGCGGCAGCTGGAGTCTGCCGGGATCGATACGGAAGGGCTACGAAGCAAGTCCTGGGATGAGTTTTCAGGTCCGGGAGCGCCGCATCTGGATTTTGTGTTCACCGTCTGCGACAACGCAGCGCGGGAACATTGTCCCTACTGGCCGGGACAGCCAATGACGGCGCATTGGGGCATTGCAGATCCAGCGGCGGTGAAAGGAACGTCCGAGGAGATTGCGCGGGCATTTCGCGATGCGTTCATAGTTCTCGACAGAAGGATCGGCCTGTTCACATCGCTGCCGCTGGGCACACTGCAGGAGATCGCAATCAAACAACGGATCGAAGAAATCGGGCGATCATGAAGTCAAAGAGCAGGCTCTCGTTTCTGGATCGTTACCTCACGGGGTGGATCTTCGCGGCGATGGCGCTTGGCGTTCTGCTGGGGTGGGCCGTGCCCGGCATCGTACCGTTTCTGAACCGGTTCAGCATCGGAACGACATCGATTCCGATCGCGGCGGGCCTGATTGTCATGATGTACCCGCCGTTCACGAAGGTTCGCTATGAGCAGTTGCACGAGGTATTTCGAAATCGAAAAGTGCTCGGGCTTTCGCTGCTGCAGAACTGGGTGATCGGTCCGGTGCTGATGTTTGCGCTGGCAATCATCTTCCTGCGCGGCTATCCGGAATACATGGCTGGTCTGATCATGATCGGGCTGGCCCGCTGCATTGCCATGGTGATCGTGTGGAACGAACTGGCCAAAGGAGACACGGATTACGCGGCCGGGCTGGTGGCATTTAACTCCATTTTCCAGGTGCTCTTCTACTCAGTGTACGCATGGGCGTTCATTACTGTGCTGCCGGCGTTGTTCGGCCTGCGAGGCTCGGTCGTGCATGTCACGATCTCAGAGATCGCAAAAAGCGTTTTCGTGTACCTGGGGATTCCTTTCATCGCGGGATACCTGACGCGCGTGATCCTGGTATGGGCGAAAGGGCTGGAGTGGTATGGGCGGAGCTTCGTGCCGCGCGTGAGCCCACTTACGCTGATCGCGTTGCTATTCACGATTGTGGTGATGTTTTCGTTGAAAGGCGAATACATCGTCCGGCTGCCGCTTGATGTATTGCGCATCGCTCTGCCGCTCCTGATCTATTTCGTGGTTATGTTCCTGGTTTCGTTCTACCTCGGGCGCAAACTCGGGGCGGATTACTCGAAGACAACAACGCTGGCTTTTACGGCGGCGTCGAACAATTTCGAGTTGGCGATAGCTGTAGCGGTAGCTGTCTTCGGGATTAATTCCGGTGCGGCTTTCGCGGCGGTGATCGGACCGCTCGTCGAGGTTCCGGTAATGATCGGACTGGTGAATGTGGCGTTCTACTTTCAGCGGCGCTACTACCCTGACCCGCAATCTGCTTCAGTGGATCCCGTATGCCTTACTGCGAGGCGAACAACGTAGCCGTTTCTAAAGATCGCCAATTATTCAATCCTTTACGATCTGACGTTCAACAATCACACCTCGGCGCGAGTTGAAGCTTTAGGATGGTTCCGTGAAGGTTCTGAGCGCAGAGGAGATGCAAGCGTGCGATCGCGTTACGACGGAGCGCCATGGTGTTCCATCGATTGAGCTGATGCGCGCGGCTTCGGCCGCGGTGGATGCGTTCGCGCGCGAGCAGTTTCCGCATGCACGGCGCGTGACGGTGCTGTGCGGAAAGGGAAACAACGGCGGCGACGGAATGATGGCTGCGCGTCTGCTTGCCAAGGCCGGTCTCGAGGTCACGACTCTGCTGCTGGGGTCGCAGTATGAACTCAAGGGCGATGCGGCGACAGCGTGGCGGGAACTGAGCGTCGCGCCGAACAGGTATATCTCCGAGGTGAATTCTCCCTCAGATTTGCGAACGCATAATGCTGCCCTGGAAACAGATTTGATCATCGATGCGGTACTGGGAACGGGATTCAAGCCGCCGATGAGGGGCTTGGCGGAGGCCGCACTGGAGTGGGCAAGCGAAAGCAAGGCTTCCTTCCTCTCCATTGATCTGCCTTCGGGCTGGGAAGCCGACGCGACAAGCAGCAGAGTGCAGGGCAAGACTTTTCCGTCAGATGCTGTCATTACGTTTACGGCACCCAAGCAGGCGCACGTGTTTGGCGAACTGACGCGGCGCTGGGACCAGCCGATTGTTGTCGCGCCGATTGGGTCGTCAGACGAAGCGATCGTATCCGAACAACGAATCGACTGGGCAGGCAGCGCACACAATTTGCTGGAACAGCCCCGAGCGGCCGATACAAATAAAGGCAAATACGGACATGTCCTGGTGATCGGCGGATCGACGGGAAAGTCAGGCGCGCCGGCAATGGCCTCGATAGCTGCATTGCGAGTGGGAGCAGGTTTGGTAACGGCGGCGGTGCCGGGCCCGCTTATCGGGCAAGTATCTGCTTTCGCGCCGGAGCTGATGACACATCCGATGATGGCGAGCCCCTCGGGTGAACTAGCCAGCAACGGCATCACGGCCCAGCAGTTCGAGAAACTGATCGAGAAGATAACCGTGCTGGCGGTTGGCCCAGGGCTGGGCCAGGGGCCGGGAGTAGAGATTCTGCTGGAGGCGGTGCTTTCAGACACCAAACTGCCACTGGTGATTGATGCAGATGGGCTGAACACGCTGGCGACGAACCCACAGCTGATGGAGAAACTGGCGGAGAGCGGGAGAAGCGGACGCACTATCGTGCTTACGCCACATCCGGGAGAGATGGCACGGCTGGGCCAGAAGAGCACAGTCGAGATCCAGGCAAACCGATTGGAAAGCGCACGCATCTTTGCACGGAACAGCGGCGTGACCCTGGTGCTGAAGGGCTCACGCACGCTGATTGCGCATCCGGACGGTCGAGTGGCGGTAAACACTTCAGGTAATCCCGGGATGGCGAAGGGCGGCAGCGGCGACGTGCTGACGGGCGTAATCGCGGGATTGCTTGCGCAGTTCCCCAAAGATGCTTCAAGTGCAGTCGAGGCAGCTGTGTATCTGCACGGCTTTGCGGCGGATCTTGCGGTGCATGATGCTGACGAGCACACGTTGCTGGCCACGGACAGTTTCAGGTATTTCCCGCAGGCATTTCGCATCCGGCCGAATCGCTTTTCCAAAAATGGTCAAAAAGGGTATGTTTGGTTGCAGGGGCTGCCGGAGAGGCGCTCCGCGGAGACGGCAGGATGAGCAAGGAAGCGCCGGTGGCCGAGGGTCGCATTCACGAATTCGTCACACAGAGCGGCTCCGACACGGTTGAGGTCGGTCGCAAGCTGGTGCATCTACTTGCGCCTCCTCAACTACTGATCCTGAGAGGCGATCTCGGCACGGGTAAGACAACGCTTGTGAAAGGGATCGCGCAGGCGCTGGACGCAGCCGAGCCAGACGAGGTGACGAGTCCCACCTTCACTCTGCTGCATGAATATGACGGCACCCGCGAAGGGAAGCCTCTGAAACTCTTTCACCTCGATGTATACCGGATCGAAGGCGAGCGGCAGTTGGAGAGCCTCGGGATGGAAGAGTTGCTGACGCCCGATGCGCTGGTGCTGGTTGAGTGGGGCGAGAAGTTCAAGAGCATCCGCAAGAAGGCGACCGGCGAAATCGCCATTGCCTCGGCGGGCGGAGACGCGCGCAAGATCACCGTTACACTGAAAGACTAAGCGCGTCGAACACACAGTGCAGTTGGAAGTGCTGTAGTTTTTGCCCCGGTTCATGCGTGTTCCTGAATGAACAATCAAGGAGGTCAGGGATGCGGCTTATTCCAGTTTGCCTTCCATTGGTCCTTGCACCACTGATCGTGGCCGGGCAACAGGGGCAGCTCGCCACAACGCAGAAGCCGGCTCAGACGAGCGCAACCAAACAGGCGAGTTCACCTGCTCCGCATAAAGCGGCAACCAGGCACCGGGCGCGTCATCGGTCGCGGAAGGCTACGAATCGGAAAACGGCAAAACGCGCAGGGCTCTGTCCGGCCTCGCAGATGGACGTGACCGTGATCAATGGCAGTCAGCCGGTCCATGCCTGCATTGATCGATTCAAGCTCGAAACAGCGCAGGCGAAAGCCACGCCCGGACAGATAAAGGTCGATGTCATCAACGGCTCCGCGGCAGACACTCAGTACTTCTCCAACAACAATCAAGAGACCGCGCAGAATCGTGCGGTCGTGGTCGACGTGCAATCGAGCGACACCCGATTCGCCGGTGGCAACAAAAACCCTGTTGTGACGGGCGTGACCTCGAGCAGCTCGGTTGACGCGAAAAGCGCGAGCAGTGGCGGTCAGCCTGTCGCCAAACAGATTTCGCCGCAGCCCAAGCGGCCCGTGTATGCGCCCGATCAGCATTGAGCCCCATCTCCCGGGTCGGCATATGCCATCTGATGCTCCAGTGGACGCAGTGAAATGCTGCGGAGATTGCGCGCACGTTCCCGCGGGCCCCACACCTGATGCTGAGCTGCCGTCGACGGTTGCGTGGCTGCAGTGGATCACGATTGTGTGGATGACGGTGGAGTGCGGCGTGTCGTTGTTGGCCGCAAGACAGGCGCACAGCGTGGCGCTGCTGGCGTTCGGGTCAGACAGTCTGGTTGAAATGCTCTCCGCAGTGGTAGTGCTGCTGCAGTTCCTTCCGCGATTCCCGCTCAAAAAAGCCCACGCGAATAAGGCAGCTGGCGGATTGCTCTTCCTGCTGGCCGGCGTTGTCCTGTGCATCGCCTGGCTGGCACGCACTCGTCAGATGGAGGCGAGCGGGCTCGGTATCGCGATCACGATTCTCGCTCTGATTGCCATGCCGGCGCTGGCATGGATGAAACGCCGGGAAGCGCGAAGAATCGATAACCGGGCGCTAGCTGCCGATGCCACGCAGTCGGCAACGTGCGCCTACCTCGCCGGCGTGACCCTGGTCGGGCTATTGCTATTCGCTGCGTGGCGTATCCGCTGGGTAGACACCGTGGCGGCTTTGGCGGCAATTCCTATACTTTCCGTCGAGGGCCGTCGCGCCTGGCGGGGCGAGGGCTGCGGCTGCGGGTGAATTTCAGGTCGTCACCGCTGGCGAGAAACAGGATGGGCTGGGCCTGTAAGATGTTGGGGCAATCCTGCTGTTCTCAACCGGCTTCACCTGAATCCGCATGGTGATGACCGGGGTTCCCGGAGGATCCCTGATGCGCACGCTACGCCTGCTTTTGCTTTGCCTTGCTGTATTCCTGATCGCAACGGATTGGGTGACCGGAACCGCCGCTGCACGAGCCGCCACGAAGCCTCACATCTTTCAGCATCCGGCTCTGAGCAAGGACCTGATCGCATTTGCCTATGCGGGCGATCTGTGGACCGTTCCGCGTGCAGGCGGAGTGGCGCGACGCCTCACCACGGGCGTAGGTATCGAGACCGACCCGGTGTTCTCGCCGGACGGAAGCACCATCGCGTTCACCGGCGACTACGACGGCAACACCGACGTGTTCACAATTCCCGCAGAGGGCGGAGTTCCCTTCCGCGTGACCTATCATCCCGCAGCGGATTCCGCAGTTGCATGGACTTCAGATGGAAAGGACATCGTCTTCCGGTCGACGAGGATTTCCCAGAGCCGGTATACGCAACTTTATGAGGTACCGGCGAAGGGCGGCATAGCAAAGGTTCTGCCGCTGCCCATGGCGTACCAGGGCAAGTTCTCGGCGGACGGCAAGCAAATCGCGTATTCGCCTCTGCCGCCCGCGTACGGGTTCGACTACATGTCGTACGTATCCTGGGGCAACTACCACGGCGGGCGCGCGAGCACGATCTGGGTAACTTCGCTGCCGGGGCTGGAGTCCGTTCAGATTCCGCACGAGGTATCTTCGGACTTCGCGCCGGTCTTCGCCGGCAGCAAGGTCTATTTCCTTTCCGCGCGGAAGGGTAAGGCGACGATTTTCAAGTACGATCCGGCATCGAAAGCGGTATCGCAGGCATTGGAGAACGACGGACCGGATATTCGCTCATTGCAGGGCGAGGGCGACACACTGGTGTACGACCGGCTTGGCGAGATCTATCTTTACGACACGAAGGCGGGAAGCAGCAAACTGGTTCCAATCGAAATTGATGCCGATATGCCCGAGGTGCGCTCGCGCATTGAAAGCGTTGGCGATCAACTAGAGAATGCGACGGTGTCGCCGACAGGCTTACGGGCGGTGATCGAGGCGCATGGCGACATCTTCACAGTCCCGGTGAAACATGGACCAACCCGTGACATCACCAATACACCGGGAGCGATGGAGCGGGAGCCGGCCTGGTCGCCCGATGGACAATCGATCGCGTACTTCTCCGATGAATCTGGGATGTACGCGCTGCATGTCGCGCCACAAACTGGAAACGCAGTCGCAGGAACGCCGGCCATCAAGAAGTTCACGCTGGGACAGGAGCCCACGTACTACTTCGGCACGAAGTGGTCGCCGGATTCGAAGAAGGTTGCATTCTTCGACAATCACCTCAAGACCTATGTTCTCGATGCGACGAACGGCAAGCTATCGGTCGTGAACGACAAAAACGTCTTCGGCGGCTTCTCGAATAGCGAATTCGACTTTGCCTGGTCCTCGGATTCAAAGTGGATCGCCTACGCGCGATCCATGCCGAACCATCTGCACGCAATCTTCCTCTACTCGCTTGACTCGGGTCAGTCGACGCAGGTGACTAGCGCGATGGGAGATTCGCGACTCCCGGCGTTCGATCGGGACGGCAAGTATCTCTACTTCATTGCCAGCACCAACGCAGGCGCCACATCCGACGGGCTCGATATGACGAGCGACCTCTACCGGGTCACATCGAACATCTACGCTGTGACGCTGGCAGCTGATACGGCTTCGCCTATCGCACCGGAGATGGACGACGAGAAGAACCCTGCCGAAGAGAATTCAAAGGACGCAGACAAGGCCGGCGAGAAGAAAGATGGCGATCAGAAAACAGCCGACACGAAGGACGGCAGTGGCGATGAAAAGCCCCATGCCAAGCCGACTCCGCCCAAGCCTGTGAAGGTCGATCTGGGTGGAATTGAAAGGCGCATTGTGGCCATGCCGTTTCCAGCAAGCGTGTATACGGGGCTGGCGGCCGGCTTGAAGGGCAGCATCTACTTCACGGAAGAGGCCGAGTCAGGCCGGTTCACGGGAGGCGGAGCAACGCTGAGCCGTTGGACGCCGGAGGAGCGGAAAACCGAAAAGCTTGTAGAACACGTTGAGCACTTTGAGCTCACAGCGAACGGCGAGAAGATGCTGCTGGCGCTGGGGCACCCAAGGCCCGATGGCAGCGATATGCCTCCGGGTGGCGGACCAAAGCCCACGTGGATCATTGTGCCGTCGAACGCGCCGGTGAAAGCAGGCGAAGGTGTGCTCTCGTTCAGCGACGTGAAGATGCGCGTAGATCCGCACGCAGAGTGGGTTCAGATGTATCACGAGGTGTGGCGTATCGAGCGCGCCTTCTTCTACGACCCGAACTTCCACGGTACAAACACGGTTGCAGACGAAAAAAAGTTTGAGCCTTATGTCCAATCCATTAACTCCCGAGCGGACCTGAACTATATTTTCCAGGAGATGCTAAGCGCATTCTCGGTTGGACATCTGCGAGGAAATGGCGGCCAGATTCCGAATGCAAAGAAGGTGCCGGGCGGCCTGCTGGGCGCCGACTACGAGATCAAGGGGAATCGCTACTGCATTGCGAAGATCTACACTGGCGGCGATTTCAATGCGCGCGACAAGGCTCCGCTGGCGCAACCTGGGCTCAACGTCAAAGTGGGCGACTGCATCCACAGCCTGAACGGCCAGGAACTGACCGCCGATATGGACATCCAGCAGCCGCTCGAGGGCACCGCGGGCAAAGTGATCAGCGTGCGGATAGGAGATACTGATGGCAAGAACGCCCGCGATGTTTCGGTCACCCCGATTCCGAGTGAAGCGGCTCTGCGCAATGTGGACTGGATTGACAGCAATCAGAAAAAAGTGGATCAGCTCTCCGGCGGCAAGCTCGCGTATGTGTACCTTCCGGATACGGGCGAGGGTGGATTCACCAATTTCAATCGCTACTACTTCGCGCAGACGGACAAGCAGGGCGCCATCATCGACGAGCGCTTCAACGGCGGCGGACAGGTGGCGGACTACTTCATTGAAGTGCTGGGCCGGCACATCGAATCGTATTGGGCGCCGCGTTCAGGCAAAATCGAGCACACGCCCAATGCAGGCATTTACGGGCCAAAGGTGATGATCGCGAATGAGTTTTCAGGTTCGGGTGGCGATGCTCTGCCCTGGCTATTCAAGCAGGCGAAACTTGGCCCGCTAGTTGGCAAGCGGACGTGGGGCGGACTCGTCGGCATTGGCCCGATTCCCGTGCTGATGGACGGCGGTCACGTCACTTCGCCGAGCGTGGCGTTCTTCTCGCCGAAGGGCGAGTGGGACGTCGAGAACCATGGTGTCGAACCGGATTACCCTGTTGAGCAGGATCCGAAGGCGATCAGTGAAGGGCACGACCCGCAGTTAGAGAAGGCGGTGTCGCTTGCGCTCGATGAGCTTAAGAAGCAGCCCGAGCACGAGGTGCAGAGGCCTGTGTATCCGAATTACCACAAGGACCGGGAGTAGGGTTTAGAGAGCAGGGGTACACTCTTCAGATTCCTTCGCCTACGCGGATTTTCTGATGATCAGAATTTCTTTCGAGCAGGTTCAAGAACGCCTCACTCTTGTGCTGCGTTCGCTTGGCTTCAGCGAGGAGCGCGCGGCGCTATCAGGGCGGCTGTTTGCAGAGACGACCTGCGACGGCGTGTATTCTCACGGCGTGAACCGGTTTGCGCGACTCGTGGCGACGGTACGCAACGGCAGCGTTGATCCTGCAGCTGAGCCGCGAACCATCTCTCGATTTGGAGCCCTGGAACGATGGGATGGTCAAGGAGGGCCGGGAAATCTCAATGCTCATGCAGCAATGGCGCGAACGATCGCGCTGAGCAACGAGCACGGCATTGGCTGCGTGGCAATGGCGAACACCAATCACTGGATGCGCGGTGGAACATACGGATGGCAGGCTGCGGACGCGCACGTGATCGGAATCTGCTGGACGAACACGATGCCCAACGTACCGCCGTGGGGCGGGACGGAGCCGGCGATTGGAAACAATCCGCTTGTTATAGCAGTGCCACGCGCAAACGGACACGTGGTTCTCGACATTGCTATGTCGCAGTTTTCGTATGGCGCGCTGGAGAGCTACCGCCGACGGGGAGAGTCATTGCCCGTTGAGGGCGGGTTCGACGCGGACGGGAAGTTGACGCGAGACCCGGGAGCGATTGAGCGCTCGCAGCGGCTGCTGCCTGTCGGGTTCTGGAAAGGTTCAGGGCTTGCCGTGATGCTGGATCTTGTTGCGGCGACAACATCGCTGGGAAATCCGACCAATCAGATTGCAAATGACCCGTTGCGGGAGACTAGCCTTTCCCAGATGTTCATCGCCATCAATCCTGGAATGCTCGGTGATTCAGCACGGATAGATCGAATTGCCGATGAAGTTGTCGCTTCCCTGCACCGTTCACAACCGATCGAAGAAAGCAAGCCTGTGCGCTATCCCGGCGAGAATACGGTGCGCCTTCGGGAGGAGAATCGCAGGCTTGGCTTGCCGATTGAAGAGGCAGTGTGGGCCGAGATCTGCAAGATGTAAGTGCGGTGTAAGTTCGGAAATAACTGGTCGAGATTAGCGATCGCAGAAGATCCGATGATGGTGCAGTTCCGACGAAATCAAGGGCTCGTTCATCGAACGACCGTCTCTTTGGGCCTGCCGAGCCGCATGTAAACGCCCACGGTCGGACCGTAGACGTTGATCCCGAAGTCTTCGTAACGCGGTTCTGAGAGGTAGAAATTGGAGACGTGCATATACGTCACTCCAGCGGAGACAGCGTAACGCGGGCTGAAGTTGTACCGCGCGCCGCTGCCGACCATCAGGGTGAAAGTCGTGTTCTGGCCTTGCGCGTAATACACACCCCGAGGTCCCTTGGCGTTGATGTTGCCGACTCCACCACGGCCTTCGACATAGGGAACAATGCGCGAGCGCGGAGGAATGAAATTGCGACGAATCCCGTAATCAAATGCGAAATATCGTGTCTCAGCGCCTCGCGGGATCGCCGTATAGGAACCGCTGAAGGAAAAATCTGTGTTGCCGCGGAAGATCTTCCAGCCCCAGATGTTGTCGAGTTGCCAGCGTACTGAGGCGATGTTCGGCACAAGTGTGTAGTGCAGCGGCCATGCGTTGTAACGGCTCCCCACAAGAAAATCGAAGACGAAGGGGATATTGTTTGGCAGCCAGCCGCTTTCCAGCGAATACTCGAGCTTGTTTTTGTAGTAGATGTCGCGGTTGAAATCTGGCCCCCGCGGCTTGCGAGCAGACCGAGTGGCTACGCTGGAGAGCACTTCTTCCCTGTCGATTGTTGAACCGAAGGGTGCTTGCGTAGCCGAGGCATTGCCGACCTTCGCCGTCGTATCCGCTTCTCCTTGCCCCGGAGGGCTATTTGACTGCAGACCCTGAGAGGAAGCCGGGGCGGCGAAGATGGTCAACGATAGAAGACTGCACCACAGGACCGCTGTCGTTCGCATCTCAAAGGGGCTCAGGGGTAGGTCTTTCAGGCACAGTTTCGTTGGATGACGAGGAACCCGGGATGGTTGGAGGTGACATGCGAGCGGCCTCAGGAGCTGATCCTCAGCGCTGACCTGGACTTTCGGCGGCAATCTGCATATGGGCGCGACTGCTGGCTGGCGAAGCACAACAACGGGTATGCTGGACCGCATGCGTTTGCCGGCGTTCGTCGCAACTCTTGTTCCGTTGGTTCTGATTTCGGCTGCTTATGGCCAGGCGCAGCCGTCGTTTGAAGTTGCGTCGGTGAGGCCCAGCCAGCATGAGGTCGGTCCGGACTACAACAACCAGATCACGTATTCGGGCGATCGTTTCACGGGCAAGAACGTCACGCTGAAGCGGCTGATCGCCGAGGCCTGGCATTGCCAGATGAATCAGGTCACGGGGCCGGCGTGGATCGATCACAACGAATACGATGTGGAAGCGCGCATGCCCGCGGGAACGGACCGCCAACAGCTCGCGTTGATGCTTCGCAGTCTTCTGTCAGATCGATTTCACCTCAAGGAGCACAGCCAAAAACGCGAGATGCGCGTTTATGAACTGATTGTCGGCAAAGGTGGCCCGAAGGTTGAGCCGGCGAAGCCGGGATCGGCTGCGGCTCAGGCAGGATTGGGATTTCACTTCCGCGGAGACATGCGCCAGTTTGCTGATCTGCTGGCTATCCAGTTTTCAATTCCCGCGGCAAGCGATCCGAGCACGCCTGTTCGAGCCGGGGGTACGATGATTCCCGTTCTGGACAAAACAGGACTCCAGGGAGTCTACGACTTCAGAGTGGATCAGCGTCCCGAACTCGGCACAGACGCATTTACAGGCTGGAAGAGGGTGCTCGAGGATCAACTTGGTCTCGAGATCCAAAGCCACAGCAAAAGCGACGTTTCGGTTGTGGTGGTCGATCATGCGGACAAGGTTCCTACAGCGAATTGAGGATGCACTGGCGAGCGGTATACTCAAGCCGCTGAACCAGCACGGAGGAAGGATGCGAGCGATTTCGCTAATCGCATTTTCTATTCTCTTGAGTCCGATAGCGAGCCCGTTGAATGCTCAGGGATTCGATGGTGGCGTAACTGAGACTCTCCAGAGCATCTACATACCGACGGTTGTTCGCGCTCCATTCAGTGCGGTGGTGCATACGGAGTGGATTCGGGAAATACCCGGAGGAGGCACCTACACGGTTGTGAACCAGCGCCGGGTAGCGCGCGACGGCAGCGGCAGAATCTACGAAGAACGCTGGGAGCTGGTGCCGAAGGACTCTGGAATCGAGTCGCGCATGAACGTAGTTCAGATTGCCGATCTGATCTTCGGATTGAATGCCGAGCGCGGCGCGACCTTGTTCCTG
>Ga0207674_10005006_pt1 | contig 15830 bp, 12 predicted proteins | sample KBSCornC72_FD_184303 | JGI IMG/M metagenome (GOLD analysis project Ga0207674, IMG submission 184303) | Corn rhizosphere microbial communities from Kellogg Biological Station, Michigan, USA - KBS Corn C7-2 (SPAdes) (version 2) | ecosystem: Host-associated > Plants > Roots > Rhizosphere > Soil ... | reverse complement strand
TGCTTTGGGAGCAGAGGGTCGCAGGTTCGAATCCTGTCTCCCCGACCATTCTTCGGCCCCGGCAGGCTATTTTTTCTCCGACTTGTTCTCGGTCTTCACGTCCTTGTTGACGTTGACGCTGACGTCGGTGTTCTGAATTTTGTCGCCGGTGTTCTTGACGTCGTTGCCGATGTCGGCGGCGATGTTCTGGGCGGTGTTGCCGACGTCCGCGGCGGCATTCTCGGCGGTGTTTTGATCATATTGGACCGTCACCGCATTCCCCTCCTTGCTGACGTTGCAGGCGCCAAGGGTGAGCAGTGCCGGGATCGCAATCAGGATGCGCATCGCTTCCTCCTTTTTCGAGGCTCACAACGCGGCGTAGCCGTTCCGGCTCCGAATTAAATCGATTGGCGCTAGAGGAGACGCATCTGGGCGCCTTCCGGCGGCTGGAAAAGGTCGGTTCGAAGCGGGAACTTGGCTTGCCTGAGGCCATATTTTTTGGCGGCGATCTCGAAACGGGTCTTCAGGAGGTCCGCCCAGGCGCCCTGGCCGCGCATTCGGCTGAAAAAATTGGGATCGTTATCGCGGCCTCCGCGAAGCGAGCGGATCGTTGCCATGACCTTCGCCGCGCGGTCCGGATAATGTTCGTCGAGCCAGGCCCGGAACAGTGGAGCGACTTCGTGGGGTAGGCGAACGGGAAGGTAGAAACCGCCGGGCGCTCCCGCCTCCACCGCCGCCGCGACGATATGCTCCAACTCGTGATCGGTGATCTGCGGGACCACGGGCGCGATGGCGACATAGCACGGCACGCCCGCCTCGTTCAGCGCCTTCACTGCTGCGAGGCGTTTGCGCGGCTGCGGCGCCCGCGGCTCGAGCGTTCGAGCGACTTTCGGATCGAGCGACGTCACCGAGATCGCGACCGAGGCGATCCTGAAATCGGCGGCCTGCTTTAGCAGGTCGATATCGCGAAGGACGCGGTCCGACTTAGTGGTGATGGTGAAAGGATGGCGGGTTTCGAGCAGGAGCTCGATGATGGATCGCGTGATACGCCATCGCTCTTCGATGGGTTGGTAGGGATCGGTGTTCGTCCCCATTGCGATTGGCCGGCATTCGTAGCCGGGGCGTGAGAGTGCGGCGTGAAGCAGCTGCGCCGCGGTCGGCTTCACGAACAGGCGGGATTCAAAATCAACGCCGGGCGACAGGTCGTGATAGGCGTGCGTCGGCCGGGCGAAGCAATAGATGCAGCCGTGCTCGCAGCCTCGAAAGGCGTTGACCGAACGGTCGAAACCGATGTCCGGCGAGCTGTTGCGGGTCAGAATCGATTTCGGATGTTCGATGGTGACCGTCGTCCGCCGCTTCGGGACGCCGTCGAGCGCCTCGACCTGGTCGAGCCATTCGTCCTCGGCGACCCGCTCCTTGAGGTTGAAGCGCGTCGGCGTGGCGTTGCGCGTGGCTCCGCGCCCATGACTCGACTCCACCGGCATCGCCGCAAACTACGCCCATCAGGAGAACATAACAAGAACACAGGATTACAAAAAGCCGGCGATTTACGACGAGGCGATTCTGTCGGGTGGCGGACAGAATTCGTCCATCGAAATGTAACTCTTCGTTCACCCACGAGCCAAGTTTCGACCCCCAACAGCACGCGCAACAGGGACCTCCAGCCAAAAAGGGAACATCGAATGCGCAAAATCCTCCTCGGAGCGACGGTGCTCGGCGCACTTGCGGCGCCGGCTTTCGCCGCCGCAAGCGGTCCGTATGTCGGCATTGAAGGCGGGGTTACCTTCCCGCGTAACACCGACCTCGACGTCGTCCTCAACGACACCAGCGCCGTTCCCCCGACGACGGCGACTTTCAGCAATGGATTCAACGTCGATCACAAGACCGGTTGGAACGTCGACGCGATCGCCGGGTACAAGCTCGGCATATTGAGGCTCGAAGCCGAGGGCGGTTACCAGCGCGCGCCGGTCAAGAACTTCGGTGTCAGTTCCGCCTTGCTCGATGCAGTGTCGACGGACAGCGACACGACCGCCACGGCGACGGATTTCGGCGCCGGCTCCAGGTTCGGAGTCAAATATCTGACCGCGAACGCGCTGCTCGATGGTGATTTCGGCGGCGGGTTCGGCGCCTATGCCGGCGGCGGCGTCGGCCGCGCCTGGGCGTCCTACTCGGGCGACAAGGACAATGCGATGGCGCTGCTCGGCATCGCCGGCGTTCGCTACGCGGTGACGCCCAACGTCGATCTCGGCGTGAAGTATCAATACCTCCACACCGGCAAGCTCAGCTTCAACGACGCCTTCGCGGTCGACGGCACAAACTTCACCACGTCGGCGAGAGGGAATTACAATTCCCACAACGTCCTCGCGAGCCTGGTTTACAACTTCAACGGGCGGAGCGCGGCCCCAGCGCCGATCCCGGCTGCTGCCCCTGCGCCTCCGCCTCCGCCGCCTCCCGCGCCGGAGACCCAGACGTGCCCTGACGGGTCCGTGATCCTCACGACGTCGACTTGTCCGGCTCCGCCGCCACCGCCGCCTCCTGCTCCCGCTCCCGTGGAACGGGGCGAGCGCGGCTAAATACGATCGCTGTCTCTCCCGCGACGCGAGGAGAGCGAACTGGCCTCCCGGGATCCTCTCCGCTCGGGAGGCCTTTTTCTTACCTGCTCGCGCGGGTGGTCGTGCTGGATGGAAATGAAGGCCAGCGGTGCTCGGCCATCGCCCTCAGCGTCGGCGTGTCTTCGCCGTCGAGACCCTGGTAGACCCACATGTTCCGAAGTACCGAGGGGACGTAATAGCGCGTCTCCCAGTAAGGGAGGGATTCGATCCAAAGCAGCGGATCGCCCTTGTCGTTGATGCCCGCCCATCTCGCGACCGGGAGGGGGCCCGCGTTGTAGGACGCGATCACTCGCGGAAGCTGGCCAGCGGTTCCGGACGAGCTTCGCATCAGTTGGATGAAGCTCTGCCCGAACGAAAGATTGTATCGGGGGTCGGTCAGGGTCGCGCGGTTGTAGGGAACGCCCGTGCTCTGCGACATCTGCTGAGCGGTGATCGGAAGGACCTGCATCAGGCCGACCGCTCCCGCGGTGCTGACGGCGGTGCGCCGGAAGGCGGATTCCTGGACGATGTGCGCGTAGGCGAGCGCCGGATCGACCTGCCAACCATTGACGGGAGTCCAGCTCGGGTTGGGATAGCGGTCAGTGGCGTCGGCTCGAGCGCCATATTGGCCGTATTTTGCGAGGTAGAGCTGGGCCGCCGGAAGGCTGAGTTGCTTTGCGAGCTGGATCAGTGCGTGATGCTCGGACGGCGCGCCGATTTTCGCCTGATGAATCAGCATTTGCTCGGCGAGGCCGGGCTCACCGATCTTCGCCAGCTCGATTGCCCGCTGGACGTTCGGATATTGGCTGACCTGCGGATCGTATCCGGCATAGGGATCGCCGCCGAGCCTGGTGGACATGCCGAGCGTCTCGCGCGCGAGGAGTCCGTAGAAGCTCTCGGGGGATTCGGAGGCGTTTGCCGCGGCCCTCAGCAGCGGCTGGACCGAAGCGGGGCGGCCCATCGCCTGCTCGGCGCGCGCCGCCCAGTAGAAGCCGCCGGCGCGAAGCTCGCGCTGGTCGGCGTAACGGGCGGTTTGCTGGAAAGCGCTCGAGGCCGCGTTGTAGTCGCCGAGGCGCCACGAGGCGAGGGCGGAGACCCATGCCGCCTGCGCTGCCCACGGACCGACAGCGCCCGGACGCCACGTGTCGGCAACGCGCCGCGCGTCCATGTCAAGGCCGAGCACATAGTAGATGAAACTGACTCGGGTGCCCGCTTCGGCGCGAGCTTCTGCGGACAAAGCGGGAGCCTGCGTTACGAGGAGCGCTTCGGCTCCGCTCGCATCGTCGGCCTTGATGAGCGGGTCGAGAGAGGTGCGGAGCTGGTCGGCAGCGGGTTCGCCCGCGACCGGCGTTGCGCGATAGCGGACCGGTGCGGAACCGAGGACGACCACGTCTTTTTCCGGAACCACCAGCGGCGTGGTGGTCGCGCCGCGCTTGATCGCCATGAGGCCGAGCTGGTTGGCCTCGGGAAGTTCGGGCGCTTGCGCGATGAGCGCCTGGAGCGAGCCGAGGTCGACGACGGGCGAGCCCTTGGCGGTGTAGAGCTCGGCCTTGGCCACCGGTGTCAGGATGCTTGGCGGCAAAGCGGCAATGCCGACCTGCGCGGACGCCCAATTTCCGGCGTCGATCGCGTCGAACACGCCGCGCCAGTCCTTCGGCACAGGAGTTCCGGAAGGAATGGGCGCGATCGGCTGAGCCTGCGTCGTTGCCAGGGGGACCGCGACGGGAGCGCCTGGCAAAGGCGCGAGAGGATCGCGTGCCGGTTGTGCCGACGCCTGAGCCGCGAACATCAAAGTGCCGAATGCGAGCAACCCAGCCTTCAAGATTCGTCCTCCATCAAGAGCAGAAGATCCTGCCATGCCAATGATTTATCTAACGGCCGCTTAATCAGGTGCCGCGGGTGGAAGGTCGCCACGGTGCGCACGCCCTCGACCTTGTGAACATGGCCTCGAGCCTGTGCGACGGGCTTGCCGAGCAACGCCGTGGAAGCATCACCGAACAGCAGAAGGCGCCGGGGCTTGGCGAGCCTGACGTGACGGCGAGCGATCTCGGCATAATCCTCGCGGTCGCGCGGGCTCAGCCGGGCACCCGGCGAATTGATTGGAGAAAGCGACGCGACATAAGCCTGATCGGGCGTAATGCCGATTGCGGCGAGCATTCGCCGCGCGAGGACCCAGGCGTCGCCGCCGATGGGCTGGCCCGAAGCATAATCCTCGATCGTCGGCGCTTCGGTAAGAAGCATTATCGCGGCATTTTCGGGGCCGTGGGGGAGAATGCGCTTTGATGTTGCCGATGCGAGCGGGAGCTGGGCGCTGGTGGCGAGCCAATCCTGAAGCTCCGCGAGCGTCTCGTGGCTCGGACGTGCGATGTTCGGTGGCGGAGGCTCGGCGGTTGCCGCCTTCCGCGCCGGAGCGGGCTTCAGCCAATTGCGCGGTTCTTCCTGAATCGCGACATCGACCCCGGCCTCAAGCCACCAGGTCAATGCGCTGCGCACCTCGGCCAAACCGATCGATTCCACTTCCCCGCCCACGGTGCAATCCTCACCCGCCATTGACGCCACGGTCAAGGAATTGGCAGGGCAGATGAGTCGAATTGTGTGGAGGACGCGACGAGACGCGACGAACTCTCCGCCGTAGTGGAGAAATAGAGAGGAGCGGATGAGCGAACGCGAATCCATGCAATATGACGTCGTGATCGTCGGCGCAGGGCCGGCGGGTCTCAGCGCTGCGATCCGGCTGAAGCAGCTGGCGAATGCCGCCGGGCGCGAGCTTTCGGTCTGCATCCTCGAAAAAGGGAGCGAGGTGGGGGCGCACATCCTGTCGGGCGCGGTGCTCGACCCCAGGGCGCTCGACGAGCTGATCCCCGACTGGAAGGACAAGGGGTCGCCGCTGACAGTACCGGTGACGGAAAATCATCACTGGGTGCTCGGCAGCCGCAAGAAATGGGAATTTCCGCATTTCCTGATGCCGCCGCTGATGAACAACAAGGGCACCTACACGCTAAGTCTCGGCAATTTCTGTCGCTGGCTCGCGAGCCAGGCGGAGGCGCTCGGGGTCGAAATTTTTCCGGGCTTTCCTGCCGCGGAGATCCTCTTCAACGACGATGGGGCGGTGAAAGGGGTAGCGACCGGCGACGTCGGGATCGCGCGCGATGGCTCGCATCGCTCCGACTATCAGCCGGGGATGGAGCTTCATGCGCGCTACACCTTCTTCGCGGAGGGCGCGCGGGGTTCACTGACAAAGCGACTGACCGAAGTTTTCGGGCTTCGCGACGACTGTGGGCCGCAGGTTTTCGGTATCGGTATCAAGGAATTGTGGGACATTCCTGCCGAGAAACATAAACCCGGCCGAGTGATCCACACGCAGGGCTGGCCGCTCGACGACGCGTGGGGCGGGGGTTTCCTCTACCACCAGGAGAATAACCAGGTCGCGCTCGGCTTCGTCGTGTCGCTGGATTATGCGAACCCGTACCTGTCGCCGTTCGAGGAAATGCAGCGCTGGAAGACCCATCCGGCGATCCGCGCGGAAATCGAGGGTGGCCGACGCGTGTCCTACGGCGCGAGGGCGATCAATGAGGGCGGCTACCAGGCGATTCCGCGCCTCGTCTTCCCGGGCGGAGCGCTGATCGGCTGCTCCGCGGGTTTCGTGAATGTGCCCCGGATCAAGGGCACCCATACGGCGATGAAGTCGGCGATGATCGCTGCCGAGGCCGCCTTCGAAGCGATGTCGTCGGAGCGGTCGAACGACGTCCTCGAAGCTTATCCGCCGGCGCTTCACAAGAGCTGGGTTGCGCAGGAGCTGAACATGGTCCGCAATGCCCAACCCGCGGTCGCGCATTGGGGCGGCGTGATGGGAACGTTTTATGCCGGGCTCGACCTGTGGCTGAACCAGCTCAGGATCGGGGTTCCGTGGACCCTGAAGCTGCGGCCCGATCACGCGTCGCTCCGGCGAAAGGAGCAGGCGAATGCGATCGACTATCCCAAGCCCGACGGAGTGCTGACCTTCGATCGGCTCGGATCGGTGTTCGTGTCCAACACCAACCACGAGGAAGATCAGCCGGTTCATCTGACGCTCAAGGACGCGGACATACCCACGGCCATCAACCTGCCGGTCTATGCCGGTCCCGAGCAGCGTTACTGCCCGGCAGGCGTCTATGAATTTGTCGACGGCGAGAACGGTGAACCCAGACTCCAGATTAACGCCCAGAATTGCGTCCACTGCAAGACCTGCGACATCAAGGACCCGACCCAGAATATCAACTGGGTCACTCCCGAAGGCGGCGGAGGCCCCAATTACCCGAACATGTAAGTGGCTAGGCGGAGTCGCCCTCGCGGCCTTGCTTTTCGTTCCCATTCCGGCAGCTGCCGCGCGGCTTTCAACCGGCGATCCGCTGCTGACCTACGTCCAGGCCCGCGCCGCGGCGATGAACGGTGACCATGCGCGGGCCGCCGAGCTGCTGGCGATGCTTGCCGATGCGGAGCCAGGGCAGACCCAGTTCGCCGAGCAGGCGCTCAGCGAGGCGATCGGCGCCGGGCAAATGGACCTCGCGGTCGGGCTGGCCGCGAAGATGCCAGCCGACAAATTATCGACAGATGCACGGCTGCTGCTCGTCGCCGATGCGGTCAAGCAACGCCGGCTCGATCGCGCGCTGCCGTGGCTGAATGCAGGCGGAAGGAATGGTGACCTTAGCTTCCTGACCCCGCTCCTGACCGCCTGGGACTTTGCCGAGCGAGGCGACCAGGCGAAGGCGCTGGCGACGCTTGATCAGATTCCCGCGCAGGGCCTGCTCAATCCGATTCGCGCGGAAGAGCAGGCGCTGATCCTCTTGAAGTTCCGCCGGACCGCCGATGCAGAGCCATTCGCCCAGAAGGCGATCGCAGCCGCGGGCGGCCGGGAATCGCGGGTCAGGTTCGCGCTCGCCGACGGCTTTCTTGCGGCGGGAGACAAGGCCCGCGCTGCGGCGATGGTTCAGGGCGTGAGCAACGACACCGCGGCCGCCAGGCAACGAATCCTCTCCGGCCGGCCGAGCGGCGAGGGGATCGACACGAGCGCAAAGGCACTTGGCGAGGTTCTCACCGGGCTCGCGGCCGAGGTATCCCGAATGCGCGGCGCCGCGCCGCCCATTGGGCTCGTCCAGGTGGCGCGCTACGCTGATCCGGGGAACAGCAGCGCCACGGCGTTGCTGGCGTTATTGCTCGATGCTCAGGACCGGACGGACGAGGCGCTCGCATTGCTCGGAACGGTTCCGCAGAACGACGCGCTGATCTCCGACGTCCGCGACGTGCAGGTTCGGCTCCTGACCGATCACAAGCGCTACAACGAAGCTTACGCGTTGGCGTTGGCCGCGGCCAACGACCCACTCGCGGGGGTGAGCGCTTATTCGCGGCTTGGCGACGTGCTCGAAGCGATGGGTCGGCACGACCAGGCCGCAAATGCCTATGGCCGCGCGATTGCGCTCGCCACGGCGCAGGGGTCGAAGACCGAAGCCTGGTCGATGCTGCTGTTGCAAGCGAATGCCCTCGAAGAATCGAACCGCTGGCCAGAGGCGAAGGCCGCGCTCCAGCAGGGTCTTGCCCTGGCGCCCGACCAGCCGCTGCTGCTCAATTTCCTCGGCTATGCGCAGCTCGAGCGGGGCGAGAATATGGACGCGGCCGAAGCGATGATCCGTAAGGCGAGCGAGCTCGCGCCCGACGATGCGTCGATCACGGATTCGCTTGGCTGGGCGCAGTTCAAGCGAGGCAAGGTCGACGAGGCCATCGCCACACTGCAGCAGGCGGCCGAGAAGGACCCCGACCAGGCGGAGATCCAGGAGCATCTGGGCGACGCGCTGTACAAGTCCGGGCGGCGTTACGAGGCGCGGTTTGCATGGAACGCTGCGCTGGTCACGGCGGAGGATGACATCGCGACGCGGGTGAAGGCCAAGCTCTCGTCCGGCCTGACGACGGCGAACGCGGCGCCTTGACCGCAACGCGCGAGATCGCTCCGGCGAAACTCAACCTTGCGCTTCATGTGAGAGGCAAGCTGCCCGACGGGCGGCATTCGATCGAGACAGTGTTTGCGTTTTGCACGGATGGCGATCGATTGAGCGCCGAGCCATATGACGAGCTTTCACTGCAGGTGACGGGCCCGTTCGCGAGCGAAATCGGTGTTGAATCCGACAACCTCGCGCTTCGAGCCGCTCGCGAGCTCGCTGGAGCAGCAGCCGGGAGCAAGTGCGCGGCACTGGCCCTGGAAAAGAATTTGCCCGTCGCATCTGGTCTCGGTGGCGGGTCAGCGGATGCGGCCGCCGTCCTACGGCTGCTGACGTCATTGTGGCGGATTGATCCGAAGCATGCTCAGGAGGTTGCTCCGCGGCTGGGGAGCGACGTGCCCGCGTGCCTGCTCAGCCTTCCCGCGCGTGGTGAGGGCGCTGGTGATAAGCTGGAGCCGGTCGAGCTTTCCGGTCTTTCAGGCAAACCGGTCCTTCTCGTGAACCCGCGTGTACCACTTTCCACTGCTGCGGTTTTCGCCGGGTGGGACGGGCAAGATCGTGGACCGCTGGACGACTGGCGCGACGGTCGGAACGATCTCGAAGCTCCCGCGATCGCGCTGGTTCCGCAGATCGGTTCGGTGCTCGCATGGCTTGGAACCCAGACTGGAGCCGAGTTCGTTCGCATGTCGGGGTCGGGAGCGACCTGCTTCGCGCTGTTCGAGAGCGAGGAGGCCCGCGATGCGGCTGCGGATGCAGTTCCGCGCGAATGGTGGCGTCTGGCGACCTTCCTGCGCTAGGGCGGCCGCCATGACGGGCCGACCGATCCTCACCGCCGAGAAAATGCGCGCCGCCGAGCAACGGGCGATCGATGGCGGCGCCACCGTCGAGGAGCTGATGGAACAGGCCGGGGCGGCGCTTGCCGAAGCCGCCTACCGATTTGCCGGGCCAACACCATCGCTGGTGCTGTGCGGGCCGGGCAACAACGGCGGCGATGGCTATGTCGCCGCCCGGCACCTCGCGGCGCGAGGGATTCCCGTCCGCATCACAGCGCTCGCCGAACCGAAGAGCGAAGCGGCGAAATCGGCGCGTGGCGAATGGTCCGGCGAGGTTGAGACCTTGTCAGAATCGACCGAAGCGTCGCCGCTAGTGATCGATTGTCTCTTCGGAACGGGCTTGAAGCATGGACTCGAACAGGCTGTTTCTGAACAACTCGCGCGCTTGTGCAATCGGGCGATCGTAAAGGTTGCGGGCGATGTGCCGAGCGGCGTGGAAAGCGACAGCGGCGTCCAGTTGAGCGAGGTTCCCCACTTCGACCTGACGGTCGCGTTTGGCGCGTTGAAGCCCGCTCACCTGCTCCATCCCGCGATGCACAAGTGCGGACGGGTCGTGCTCGCCGATATCGGTATCGAGGCGGAGAGCGATTGGCGCGAGATTGCTGCGCCCCAGTTGCCGCCGCTCGATCCTGGCGGACACAAATACGACCGCGGATTGGTTCACGCGCTTGCGGGCAAGATGCCGGGGGCGATTGCGCTTGCGGCCAAGGCTGCGGCGCTTGGCGGCGCCGGCTACGTTCGGGTCAGCACGTCCAGGCCTATCGAAGGACTTCCGTCGGCCGTGGTGCAGACCGACACGGCTGAAGTGAATGACGAGCGCATTGGCTGTCTGCTGGTCGGGCCGGGGATGGGGGACATTCCGCAGGTGCTGACCCTCGCTCTGACGTCCAAGGCGTCGAAGGTGATCGATGCCGATGCGATCACGCATCTGGGCGAGCCCGAGCGGCTGAAAGGGCAGGATGCGATCATCACGCCTCACGATGGCGAATTCCGGCGGCTGTTTGGAGAGATCGAGGGCGACAAGTCGGAGCGAGCACTAGAAGCGGCGCGCCGCTCGGGAGCCGTTGTCGTTTACAAGGGAGCTGACACGCTCGTGGCGTCGCCAGACGGCCGGCTCGGGTTTCGTCCGCCGGCTCCAGCGTGGCTCGCCAGCGCTGGGACCGGGGACGTCCTGGCCGGCGTCATCGCCGCGATGCGGTCTCGCGGCTTACCGGCTTTCGAGGCGGCGTGCGCGGGCGTGTGGCTGCAGGGGGAGGCGGCCCGTATCGCCGGTCCGGAGATGATCGCCGACAATCTTGCGGATGCGATCCCCGATGCCCTCGCCGAGGCTTGCTCTCGCCAGCAGTGAGCGGCAAGGAAATCGCCAAGGGAGGGTCTTCGGTATGAAGCGTGAGAATCTGATGGCGCTGCTCGGTTGTTCGGCGCTTGTCCTGCTCTCGTCGCCGGCGCGCGCGGACGAGGGAATGTGGACGTTCGACAATTTTCCCATCGCCGCGGTCAACGCGAAGTACGGGACGCACATCGATCAGGCGTGGCTGGATCACGTGCGCGGCGCATCGGCGCGGTTGTCGACGGGATGTTCGTCGTCCGTAGTCACCGGGACGGCGCTGGTTCTCACCAACAATCACTGCGTCGCCGGATGCGCGCAGGACATTTCCGACAAGACCCACGACTATTTCACCAACGGCTACGTCGCGAAGGACCGTGACGAGGAGCGCAAGTGCGCCGGAATGCAGGCGGAAATCCTGACGGCGATCACGGACGTCACTCCGCAGATGCAGGGCGCGGGCACGGGGCTTTCTGGAGAAGCACTCGTAAAGGCGCGGACAGCGGCTTCCTCGACTATCGAGAAACAGGGCTGCGGCGACGACCTCAAGTTCCGCTGCCAGGTTGTCGAACTCTACCACGGCGGTCAGTACAAGCTGTACAAATACCGCAAATATTCGGACGTCCGCCTGGTTTTCTCGCCCGGCGTTCAGGCGGCCTTCTTCGGCGGCGATCCGGACAATTTCAACTTTCCGCGCTACGACCTCGATAGCGCCTTCGTCCGCCTCTACGAGGGCGGAAAGCCGGTCGCGACACCGGACCATTTGAAGTGGAACGCGTCGGCTCCAACTGCCGGCGAGCCGGTGTTTGTCGCCGGCAACCCGGGCGGCACCGACCGCCAGCTTACCGTTCCGCAGCTCGAGACGCAGCGCGATCTGCAAATCCCGATGACACTCGTCCAGTTCTCCGAGCTCCGGGGACGCCTGATCAGGTTCAGCGAGGAATCGGCCGAGAACAAGCGGATCGCTCAGGACCTGCTGTTCGGCCTCGAGAATTCCTACAAGGTTTATTTCGGACGCCTGTTCGCGCTCAACGGCGGGGACCTGATGACGAAGAAGCGGGCGGACGAAGTGGCGCTCCAGGCCAAGGCGGCCACACTCCCCCTGGGAAGCGATTTCGGCGACCCCTGGGCAACGATCGCGAGCGCTCAGAACGACTATCGAGCGCTTTACCTGCCGTATCGATTCGTCGAAGCGGGGCCGAGCGGATCGGACCTGTTCGGCTATGCCCGGGACCTGGTCCGCGCCGCGGCGGAGCGGCAGAAACCGTCCGCCGAGCGTCTTCCGGGCTATGCCGACAGCCAGCTGCCCCTGCTCGAAAAGGAAGTGCTCGACGCCAAGCCGGTCGAGCCGGCGCTCGAACAGCAGTTGCTCGAATTCTGGCTGTCGAAGTCGCGCGAGTATCTGACGGCCGACAATCAATACACGCACCTGCTGCTTGGCCGCGACAGCCCGGAGGATCTCTCCGCGGCGCTCGCCAAGTCGAAGCTCGGCGACCCGGCGGTGCGAAAGGCGCTGTGGGACGGGGGCGAGGCGGCGGTTCGGGCCTCGAGCGACCCGATGATCCAATATGTGCTGAGGATCGATCCCGAGGCGCGCAAGCTCAGGACCGAGTGGAACAACCGGGTGATCGGCCCCATCGCAGGGGCCTCGGAGAAGATCGCCAAGGCGCGCTTCGCCGCCTACGGTGACAAGGTCTACCCGGACGCCACCTTCACGCTGAGACTGTCGTACGGAAAAATCGACGGCTGGACCTACAACGGGACGACGGTCCCGCCCTTCACCTATTTCAAGGGCCTCGGTGAGCGCGCGACCGGCAAACCGCCGTTCGATCTCGATGCCCGCTGGGTCGCCGCCATGAGCAGCCTCAATCCGAACACCGTCTTCGATATTTCGACGACGAACGACATCATCGGCGGCAATTCAGGCTCGCCGCTGATCAACGCGAAGGGTGAGGTGATCGGCGCGATCTTCGACGGCAATATCCACAGCCTGGGTGGCGACTATGGCTACGATCCGGCGCTGAACCGGGCCGTGGCCGTGTCGACTGCTGCCGTCAGCGAAGCCCTCCGCAAGGTTTATCACGCGGACGCGCTCGCCAATGAGCTCGGGGGAAGCTGATACGCAAGCGCGAACACCGCCAACCGGAGAGCTGATCGTCCGGATTGCGGCGCGCGGCGACGGCGTAACGTCAAGCGGGCGCCACGTCGCCTTCGGAGTTCCGGGCGATGCGTTGCTGGATGACGGCGCGCTGGCGCCCGGGCCGAATCACCAGGACCCGCCGTGCCGTCATTTTCCGGAGTGCGGCGGGTGCCAGCTCCAGCACGCCGACGATGAAGCTTATCGCGGCTATCTCGTGTCGCGCGTCGAGACCGCGCTGGCACAGCACGATCTCTCGACGACAGTTCGCGATCCGCATCTGTCGCCGCCGAACAGCCGGAGGCGGGCCACGTTGCGCGCACTGAAGGTGGGCAAGGGCGCAGTGATCGGGTTCAACGAGGAGAAGTCGAACCGCATTGTCGACATGCAAGAATGCCATATCCTGCGGCCCGAGCTTTTTGCGTTGGTCGCACCGTTGCGGACGCTGCTTGCCGGATTGCTGCAGCCGACGCGCACCGCTGAGGTTCAACTGACGCTGATCGATCAAGGAGCGGACTTGCTGCTTCGCGGCGTGGAGGCGGACGGGCTGGCGGCGATTGAAGGATTGACGTCGTTCGCAGCCAGGCACGGGCTAGCACGGCTGAGCGTCGACGGCGGACTTGGACCGGAGACAATCTACGAGCCGGAACCGGCGACGGTCACGCTGTCCAGCGTTCCCGTGAACTTCCCCGTCGGTTCCTTTCTCCAGGCCACGGTGGATGGTGAAGCGGCGCTGGTCGATTGCGTCCGCGAGGCGGTGAATGGTGCGAGATCGATCGCCGACCTGTTTGCAGGTCTCGGCACCTTCGCAGTCGCTACTCGCGCCTCATACGCGGCGGAGGCCTCACGCGACGCGGCCGCCGCGCTCGGTCGTGTCCGGGCGAACGTCGAGCATCGCGACCTCTACCGCCGTCCGCTCGATGCCGCCGAGCTTTCGCGTTTCGATGCAGTGATCCTCGATCCACCGCGCGCCGGAGCGGCCGAGCAGGTGAAAGCGCTTGCAGGCTCGGCGGTGAAGCGGATCGCCTATGTCAGCTGCAACCCGGCGACCTTCGGACGTGATGCCAGGACGCTTGCCGATGGCGGCTATGCGCTCGAATGGGTTTGGCCGGTCGGCCAGTTCCGCTGGTCGACCCATGTCGAGCTTGCTGCCTGCTTCACCCGTGGTGGATGAGGAAGACCGCCGCGTGAACGGTGAGTCCGATCAGGCACAGGCTTCCGAGGATGAATAGCCAGAAGCGGTAGATCACGACGTTGACGGTCGCCTGCACGAGGCTGTGGAGTACCCGGAAGCCCACGTAGGCCCAGGCCAGGTAGACGTTCACGTGGACGTCGAAGCCCATGAGGATCAGCGCGACGACAATCGCATAGAAGATGGTCGGTTGTTCGAGCAGGTGATTGTAGTTGTGGGCTTTCCAGTTGACCTCGTCGGGGATCTTGCCCTCGAGCGCGCCGCCGCAGGTCCCCACCCGGCCTTTGAAGCTGATGCCGGCCTTGCGCATCGCCGGGAGGCGGGTCGCGTACATCCATATCTGGATGACAAGCGTCCAGGCGACGAGCGCGACGATCGGGCCGAGCAGCGGACTTATGGGCATTTGGAAGTCTCCCCCCTGACTTGGACTCAGGCTGCGGCAGAATGACGCGCCGTTCAAGCAGTTGACTTGAGCCACGGGGCATAGGAGCACCTCACGCGAAGCAGGAGGGGTATGCCGGCAGAGGAACGCCCAAGGCAGCGCCTCAGTGCGTTGCAGATCGCCGCCGTTGCCTCCGGTAACGCACTCGAATTCTACGATTTCGTCACTTACAGCTTCTTCGCAATCCAGATCGGGCGGACGCTATTTCCGGGCGATGCCTCGGAATCCCTGATTCTGTCGCTCGCCACTTTCGGGGTGGGATTTGTCAGCCGGCCGCTTGGCGGGCTCATCATCGGCAGGATGGCGGACCGGCGGGGACGAAAGCCAGCGATGATCCTCTCGTTCACGCTGATGGGGATCGGCGTGGTCGGGCTGGCGCTCACGCCGTCATACCAGTCCATCGGGGTGGCCGCGTCGATCTTCGCCGTGCTGTTCCGGCTGATCCAGGGCTTTGGGCTTGGCGGAGAGGTCGGGCCGAATGCCGCGTTCCTGCTCGAGGCGGCGCCACGCCACCGGCGAAGCCTCTATCTCTCGATCCACCTTGCAACGTCCGACGCCGCGGTTCTCGTCGCCGGCCTCGTAGGGTTTGCGCTCTCTTCATTGATGAGCGCTGCGATGCTCGATGCCTGGGGCTGGCGGATCGCCTTCCTGATCGGCGCATCGATCGTTCCGTTCGGGCTCGCGCTTCGGCGGACGCTCGAGGAAACGCTTCCGGAAGAAGCGAAGCAGCCGGCGCCGCCCGGGAGCCGGCGCTTCCTGCTGATTGCGGCCGCAGCCGGGATGCTGATCCTCGGCGCGGGGACGATCAGCAATTACACGCTCGCTTACCTCACGACCTATGCGCAGGATACGCTGCACATGGCGGTCAGCTCGGCGTTTGGGGCGACCGTTGTCCTGGGACTCGTCAGCGCGGTGTGCGATCTTGCCACCGGCTGGCTCGTCGATCGCTATGGAGCGAGGCGCGTGCTGATCGGCCCGTGGATCGCGCTCGTTTTGCTCGCGGTGCCCAGTTTCTACGTGTTGAACGCCTCGAGAACGGCGGAAGTCCTGATGGGCGCGACCGGGCTTCTGACGATCCTGCATATCTTCGGATCGTCGGCCGCGATCATTCTCTTCATCCAGGCGTTGCCGGCGCGCTCTCGGGCTGGCGCCCTGGGACTCATCTACGCCTTGGCGATCGCACTTTTCGGCGGGACGACACAGCTGGTCGAGAAACTTCTGATCCGCTGGACCGGCACCCCGGTCGCTCCCGCATGGTACATGGTGGCGGCGGTCCTGGCCGGATTGATCGGGACAATGCTGATTCGACAGCCCGCCGCGGATGTGGGAGGTTCGCCCGACACGGGGGAACGGCCATGCA
>Ga0207674_10005005_pt1 | contig 15830 bp, 10 predicted proteins | sample KBSCornC72_FD_184303 | JGI IMG/M metagenome (GOLD analysis project Ga0207674, IMG submission 184303) | Corn rhizosphere microbial communities from Kellogg Biological Station, Michigan, USA - KBS Corn C7-2 (SPAdes) (version 2) | ecosystem: Host-associated > Plants > Roots > Rhizosphere > Soil ... | reverse complement strand
CCCGCTGCACGACGTGCTTTCAGGGTCGCCAGCATTGCCGTCGTCATCGCCTGCGGCACGTCTCGATGATTGACGAAACGCGCACGATACAGTTCTTGCATCAGGTCCGCGGTCGCCGCGTCGTCGACCTGCCACAAGCTCATGACGACCGTGCGCGCACCGGCCAGGCGCAGCGCTCGGCGCATGCCGAAAACGCCTTCGTTGCGGCCGATCGGTCCCAAACCCGAATCGCACGCCGAGAGCGCGACCCAATCGGCATGACTCAAGTCCAACGCACCAATTTCGCCCGCGCTCAGCACGCCGACCGGCTCGCGTCCGGCGGCGATCTCGGCGCCGCTGAATGCGAGGCCCGATAATGTCGCCGCGCTCGAAACCGTAGTGCCGTTGCGCTCCGCGTCGAGCGTGACGCCGCGTGCAGGACCGGCATCGGCGCAGCTGCCGTCCAGACTGAAACCGTGCGTCGCCAAGTGGATGATGCTGGCTTGCGGCAGCGCCGCGAGCACGTTGTCCTTGGTCGCATCGGCGCCGGTAACGACACGCACGTTTGCGTCCTGCGGCGCGAGCAACGCGTGCAATTCATCGAGTTCGCGCGCCGCGTTCGGGATCGCGGCGAAGCCCGAGCGCGCGGCGCGCACGCACAACGCGCGCGAGGCCAGGTTTGCTTCTTTTTCCATTTGTGGAAAATTCGGCGCGCCGGCGAGCAACGTCGTCGCATGTGCAGTCGTGGACGCCGGCAGCACGAGGTCGCCTTCGTGGTCGAGCGTGTGCACGCGCACACCGCTTTCGACGAGATAGCCGTGTTTTTCGCCTGGCAACGCGGCGAAACTGACGCGGAACAGTTCGCCCTCCGGGACGATGAACAGCGACTTGTCGCTCTTGCCTACGAACGGATCGAACAGCGCGTGGCGCAACGCAAGACCGTCGCGGCGCAGCGCGTCGGCATCCGCGTCGGGATCGCGCAGACGCGCATACCACGCGCGCACCTGCGCCGACAGCGCGTCGATGCTGCCGACGCGCTGCAATTTCGGTTTGGCGTCGGCGCCGAGCACGAACGCGTACCACAGGTCCGGCGCGGGCTTGTCACCGGCTGCCAACGCGCCGGCGGCATCGCTCGCGATCCCTTCGCTGAACGCGAGCAGGCGACCGCCATCGGGCAGGTTCTTTGCCAGTTCGGAGATGTCCACGCCGTGAGCCAGGCTCTCGTTCGGATCGCGGCCGATGCGCAGCCACAACGCGCGTTCGGCGCTCTCGGACTCGCCGCGCAGTTGCGCCATGCGCTCCGGCGTGGTGTTCGTCGCCAACCAGGCTTCGCCGAGCGCGCTGTTCGCATGTCGCCACGCGTCCCAGACCTTGCCGATTTCCGGGTCCTTGGCCGAACGCGCCGCGGCGAGTTTGTGTGCCTGCGCGCGCGCGACCAGTCCGCGTTCGATCATCGCCAGTCGCCACGCCGTTGCAACGCTTTCCGCATCGCCACGTTCAGCCGCGAGCGTGACGACGAGCGCCGTCGCCGGCACGAGAATGTCGCGATAAGCCACGCTCTGCCGCTCGGAGAATTCGCTGGCAAAGGTGCCGAGCAGCGCGTGCTGGTTTTCCGCCGTCAGCCTTGCGTAACGAAACGCCTCGTCACTGTGATGCTGCCCCCAGTGCGCGAGCGCGAGGCCGAAATTGAACACGGCCAGCGTCGGATGATTCGGCGGCACGCCGCGACCTTTCACCTGCAATGCGCGCGTGAAATGATTTTGCGCGTCGGCATAGCGATGCAGCGCCAGCGACACCGAGCCCAGGCCTTCGAGCGCGAAGCCCAGGCCCGGGCTGTCCTTGCCGTCGGCCGCTTCGCGCAGCGTCAGCGCACTCTGGAAATCGGCGATCGCGTCTTCGTAATGATGCAGACGGTACTCGGTGTTGCCGATGTTCGTGGTGACGATCGCGCGCATGCGGGCGGTCGACGCATCGGTGCCGACCATGTCGAGCGCCTGCCGGTAGTACGCGAGCGCGGCGTCCTCCTCGCCCATTTCCTGCAGCAGATTGGCATAGTTGGCGGCGATGATCGCGCGCTGCTGCGTGTGCGCGCGATTGCCGTCGTCCGGCAGCGCGGCAAGCGTGGCCTCGGCCTGGGCATAGTGCGTGCGAGCGGCCGGGTAATCGCCGATCTCCTGCAGCCCCGCGCCGACATTGGCATGCGCGCGCGCGACCTCCACGCTGTTCTCGCCATAACGACGGCGTGCGGCGTCGATCAGGGCTTCGCGAATGGTCAACGCTTCGGAGTTCCGGCCGAGTTGAACCAGCGCGGAGGCGCGCTCGGTATCCATCTTCATGCGCGAGGAACTGTCCGTGCCGAACGCGGCGACGGCGATTTGCGCGGCAGCCTCGAACTGCGCCAACGCCAGGCTTTTGCTGCCGGTGTTGTAGTAAACGTTGCCGATCAGATAAACGAGCTGCATCTGGTGCCAGGCGGCGCGTCCTCCGTGCTGCGCTTGCCAGTACGGCTGCGCCGCGAGCGCGGCTTCGCGCACGTCGTCCATGCGGTTGGCGAGCGCCGCCGCGCGTGCCGCAATGAACTGCAGTTCGGATGTCTCGGCAGGCGCCCGATGTGCCTGGGCGAGCAAAGCCTGCGCGTTCTTCAGCGCATCCGCCGCCTTCTTGTTGAGCATGTCATCAAGCAGCGCAAACCGCTGCGGCAGATCACCATGGCCTTCCAGTGCGGCGCGCAAAGCGACGCCTTCGGGTTTGTCCAGCTCTGAACGTTCGTACAGCGCATCCAGCCGCGCCTGCAGGACGTTGGCATCATCGGCTTGGCGCGCAAGCAGCGTTGCGCTCAGTTCCGCCGCTTTGGCCATGTCGCCTTGGCCGAGCGCCAGGTAGACGGCGTCGATGTCTTGCGTGGCCGGCGACGCCAGCGCAGGCGCAACACAGCCCAGCGCAAAACCAAGCGAGCAGAGAAGTTGCTTCACGAAGTCACTCACTGGAAACCAACAGCGATATGTTAGCGCGAGCTAGAGGCTTCTGCGCGGCGGGTGGATGATCGGAAATTCCGGGCGACGAGCGGACAAGTTCACTGCTTCGAGTGCGGAAACGTGTAATGCCAATGCTTGATCTCACCGGCCCGGCTGTCGTGTTCGAGCTGTTCCAGCACCTGTCGCAACGGTGCGCTGGCGACTTCAGCGTTGTCCGGCGCCGCCGCGAGTTCGAGCGCGCCGCGCGTATTGATCGTCGCCGCGCTTGCGCGCTGCCAACCCGCGATCGCCTGCTCCAGTTTGACCTGGGGGCGTGTCGCGGCAATCACGACGAATTCCTCGCGTTCAGCGGCGCTGCTGACCTGCCAGGTCAACGCACGACCCGAGAAAGTCCCCGGCAATCGATACGTCGTGCCAGCCTCGATCGGATTGGCCGGCGCGATGCCGCTGAGCGGAAACAGCACGCCGGTATGGCCGCTGCCATCGTCGTCGAAAATGTAGACATACGCCGCCTGGCTGCTCTGGAATTGCAGGACGAGGCGATCGCCGACCGCGACGGTGGTGCCATCGGCGAGTGCGCTGCTGCCTTGCGCATTCGCGCGCAGAAAACTTGCTTGCGCCTGCCAGGCCGGAGCCGCACGCCATGCCACGGCTGCCGCGGCGATCACCGCAGCGCCGACGAGCGTGGCGAACAATGCCCACGGCCAGCGCGGCACCGACGATGGCGGTTGCGGCGCCAATGCCGCGGCGAACGCCAGCGCGGTGGCGTGTCGGCGAGACGGATCGGGCTCGAGCGCGGTCTCGACCGCGCGCGCGAGATCGCGCGGCGTGCCCGGCTTGAGCTTTGCGAGCCGCAGGCGTTCGCCGCGCGCCTGGGCTTGCACGAGGGCATCGAGTTCACTTGCCGCATACGGAAATTCCCCGCTGAGCAGATGGAACAACAGTACGCCGAGCGCGTAGATGTCGCTGGCCGGCGACGGCGGCGCGCCGCGCAGCACTTCCGGCGCGAGATAACGCAACGTGCCGGTGACGACGCCCGGATCGGCCAGCTCGAATTCTCGCGCGGCGCCGAAATCCATCAGCACGATGCGGCCCGACACCTCGCGCATGACGTTTTCGCATTTCACGTCGCCATGCACGAGACCATGCCGGTGCACCGCCGCCAGTGCGTGGCACAGATCCAGGCCGATGCCGCGCACTTCCTCGCCCGGGAAGACGCCGTGTTCGGCGAGCAGCTCGGATACCGGCGAACCGCGCACGAGTTCGCTCCAGATACCGGCGCGTGCGCCGTGAATCGCCGCGCCATACACGCTGACGATGTTGGCCTGGCGCACACGCGCCAGACGCCGGCCCTCTTCGAGGAACTGGTTCGACAGCACGCCGGATTCAACTTTGCGCAGTTTCAATGCGACCTGCAGGTCCAGCAGCGGATCGTACGCGCGCCAGACTTCGCCCTGCGCGCCGCTGCCGATCGGTTCGAGCACCTGCAGATTGCCGAACATGAAACGATTGGAAGTCGGCGTCTTCGGCGCGACCGCGCTCACTTGCAAATGGCGGAAGCCTTGCGCGAGCTGCTCGATTTCGCGCAGGCCGCTGACCGAAGCGGTATCGGCGTCAAGCTCGCGCCAATCCACCGGCTGCTCATCGGCGATGCGCGCGGCGAGTTGTTCCAGATCGTTCTGCTCGGGTGGCGGCATGCGACAAATCCTGTGGCCTGTTCACTTCCAACGTGCGGGCGACGAGAAACCGAACACGCAAGCCGGGAATCCGGCAAAACGTCGCCGACGGCAGCGCTTTTTACCCGGCTTCGCCACCGAGCAGCTGCGACAGCTGCACGATGGCTCGCGCCACCATCACGCGCACCGCGTCCGGCGTACTGCCCACTTCGGCGGCGATTTCCGGGTAACTCATGCCGAATTCCACGCGCATGACGATCAGGCCCTGCTGACGCTTGGGCAGAGTCGCCAGTGCCTGTTCATACGCGCGCACACGCTCGGCGCCGACGATCTGCTCGATCAGTGCCGGCGCGTCGGGGTCGCTGATGTCGAAATCCATCTCGGCGTGTTCCGGCCGCCGCGCGTGACGGCGGATTTCGTCGCGCACCTGATTGAGCAGCGCCTGGCGCAGATAGGCCAGAAACGCGCCCGGTCCGGCGCTTTCGAAATGATCGAGCTGAGCCAGCGCCTTGACCAGCGTGACTTGGACCAAATCGTCGGTCTCCTGCATGTCGCGCACATGGCGCGGCAGGCGCCCGTGCGCCCAACGTTGCAGCAGTGGCAGGAAACGCCGCAGCAGGCGCTCGCGCGCGCCCGCATCACCCGCACGAATGCGGCGGATCAAAGCGACGGTCGATTCCACCGTCGCTGCTTCGCCGGTTTGAATTTCCTGCGCCATCCCCGAAAACCCCAACGCCAGACTGCGACAGGATAGCGCAGTCACCTGAATGAATTAGTATTGTCGTTTGCCACCATTGTTCTGATCATGCCCAAACGTCGTTCCCTGGCCCGTCGCGCCCTGCTTTTGATCCTAATCATCCTGCTGGCGGGACTAATCGCCGTCTGGATGCTGCTGCGCGCGAGCCTGCCCCGGCTCGACGGCCAGATCAGCACCGCGGGCCTGGCCAAACCGGCATCCATCGAGCGCGACGCGCTCGGCACGGCAACGATCCACGCCGCCAGCCGCAACGATGCGCTGTATGCGCTGGGCTTCGTACACGCGCAGGAACGCTATTTCGAGATGGACCTGATGCGGCGCATGGCTGCCGGCGAATTGTCCGAGCTGGTCGGCGGCGCGGCATTGGATCTGGACAAGAAACATCGACCGCTGCGCCTGCGCGCACGCGCGCAAGCCGCGCTCGCCGGCATGAGCGCGGACGAACGCGCCGCGCTCGCCGCTTACCGCGACGGCATCAATGCCGGGCTCGCAGCGCTGACATCGCGGCCTTGGGAATATTGGCTACTCGGCGCCCCGCCGACGCCGTGGCTCGACGCCGACTGCCTGCTCGCCGGCGATGCGATGTACCTGGACCTGCATGACGCCGAAAACCGGCGCGAACTGGCTTTCAGCAGGATCAAGGCCGCGCTCGGCGAAAACGTATACAAATTCCTGTCCGTTCACGGCGGACCCTGGGATTCTCCGCTGATCGGCCCGCCGATGAAATACCCGGAATTGCCGGGGGCCGACGACATCGACTTGCGCAAGCTCGATCCGAAACTGCTGCACATGCCGCCGGCGGCGGTCGAACGCGCGGCGACGCCGGGCAGCAACAGCTTCGCCGTCAGCGGCGCGCTCACCGCCACGCACGCCGCGCTCGTCGCCAACGACATGCACCTGCACTATCGCGTGCCGAGCATCTGGTTTCGCACGCGCATGCTCTACCCGAACACGCGACGTCCCGGCGAAAACGTCGATCTGATCGGCGTAACCATCGCCGGCATTCCAGGCCTGATCGCCGGCAGCAACCGGCACGTCGCCTGGGGCCTGACCAACAGCTACGGCGACTGGGTGGACTGGGTGCGCGTGAAGCTCGATGCAGCCGACGCCTCCCGCTATCAGACATCGAGCGGCATGCAAGCGCTGCAACAAAGTGAAGAAGTCATCAAAGTACACAATGCGCCGGACGTGAAATTACCGCTGCGCGAAACGCAATGGGGGCCCATCGTCGCCGAAGACGCCGACGGCACGCCGCTGGCGCTTGCATGGACGTTGTTGCAACCCGGCGCGCTGGACTTCACGTTCCTGCGCATGGATTCCGCCGAGACTGTCGACGAAGCGATGGACCTCGCCAACAAGAGTTGCCTGCCCGGACAGAATTTCGTCGTCGGCGATCGCGCCGGCAATATCGGCTGGACGATCGCCGGGCGCATTCCCAAGCGCACCGGCGGCTACGACCCCCTGCTGCCATCGGACTGGAGTCAGGCCGGCACGGGCTGGGACGGCTGGCTCGACGTCAAGGACTACCCGCGCCTGCCGAATCCGCGCAATCAACGCCTGTGGACGGCGAACGCGCGCACGCTGGATTTTGAAGGCGCGGATTTCAGCAATATCGGCGACGGCGGCTTTGACCTGGGCGCGCGTGCGCACGCGATCGCGGACGATCTGCAGGCCAAGCAGACATTCACTCCTGACGACATGCTGGCAATCCAGCTCGACGATCGCAATCGCCTGTTCGAGCCGTGGCTTGGCATCCTGAAAAAGACCATTGCCGGCGACAGCATGCGGTTCGCGCAGACGCGCGCGGCACTCGGCGACTGGAACGGCCATGCCGATCCGGCCTCGGTCGGCTACCGGTTCGTACGCGAATTCCGCAAGGAAGTGCTCGACACCGTGCTCGACGGCTTCGCTGCCGCGGTGCGCGCCAAATTCAAGGATTTCAGCTTGCCGAACCTGCCGCAGGCCGAAGCGATGGTCGACACGATCCTTGTGCATCGCCCAGCGCACCTGCTGCCGCCCGGCTATTCGGACTGGGACGACCTGCTGCGGCAATGCGCCGAGCGCGTCGGCGAGCGCCTCGGCAAACAGCCCGGCGGAATCGCTGCGCGAACCTGGGGCGAAGTGAACGCCGCGCAAGTTCGCCATCCGCTGAGCGGCGCTCTGCCAGGTCTGCATTGGCTGCTGGACATGCCTGCCATCGCCGTGCCCGGCGACAGCAATGTGCCGCGCGTGGCAGCGCCCACGTTCGGCGCGTCCGAGCGATTTGCGGTGGAACCGGGCCATGAAGAGTACGGCTACTTCCACATGCCCGGCGGGCAAAGCGACAACCCGCTGTCGCCGTTCTATGGCGCCGGCCAGGCGGACTGGGTCGCAGGCAAGGCCACGCCGTTTTTGCCGGGCGCGGCAAAGTATACTTTGAGCTTGAATCCGGGATGATTCAGCCGAGCAGTCGTTCGATGATGCGCTGATAAAGCTGCGGCAGAATTTCCAGATCCGCCAGCGCGATGTGTTCGTCGATCTTGTGGATCGACGCGTTCACCGGCCCGACCTCGACGACCTCGGCGCCGAGCGGCGCAATAAAACGCGCATCCGAGGTGCCGCCGCCGGTATCGGCCTTCGGCACGATTCCACAAATATCCTTTGTTGCTTTTTCCACAGCCTCGCGCAACGCGCCCGCGCGCGTGAGGAACGGTTCGCCGGACAGATCCCATTCCAGCGTGAAATCCAGCCCGTGCTTGCGCAGGATATTTTCGCTGCGCTCGCGCAGGCTTTGCGCCGTGCTCGCCGTGCAGTAGCGGAAATTGAACGCCGCTTCGAGCTCACCGGGCACGACGTTGAGCGCGCCGGTGCCGGCGTGCACGTTGGAAATCTGGAAGGACGTCGGCGGGAATTCGGCATTGCCTTCGTCCCAGCGCGTTCCGCCAAGTTCGGCCAGCGCCGGCGCGGCGAGGTGAATCGGGTTGCGCACCTTGTCCGGATACGCCACGTGTCCCTGTACGCCACGCACATGCAGCCGGCCCGACAGCGAACCGCGCCGCCCTACGCGTACGACGTCGCCGAGCTGCTGCGCCGACGAAGGCTCGCCGACCACGCACCAGTCGATGCGCTGTCCGCGACGACGGAATTCCTCGGCCACACGTCGGACGCCGTCGCGATTGAGCGGACCTTCTTCGTCGCTGGTCAGCAACAGCGCGAGCGTGCCGCGATGATCGGGGTGCGCGGCGACGAAAGTTTCGAGCGCGAGCGTCATCGCCGCCACGCCGGATTTCATGTCCGCGGCGCCGCGGCCGTAGAGACGTCCATCGCGTATCGTCGGCTCGAACGCAGGGCTCGACCAGGCGGCCTCCGGACCGCTCGGTACGACATCGGTGTGACCCAGAAACACGAACACCGGAGCACTTGTGCCGTGCGTGGCCCACAGGTTGTCGACGTCGCCGTAGCGCAGCGGCTCGACCGTGAAGCCCGCGCGATGAAGGCGCTCGCCGAGCAGCGCCTGGCAGCCGGCATCGTTCGGCGTAAGCGATGCGCGCCGGATCAGCTCGCAGCTGAGATCGAGAATCGGGCTCATCGAAACTGGGCGCTCATTTCACGAACAGCTGCGTAAACAACTTGTCGGTGAAACCCAAATGCACGCTGCCGTCATCAAGCACGACCACGGGCCGGCGCACCAGCGCCGGATATTCCTTGATCAGCAACAGCCATTCCGGTTCCGAACCCGGTGCCTTGCGCGCCGTCGGCAGATTGCGCCAGGTCATGCCGCTGCGATTGACCAGCTTGTCCCAGCCGCCGGCCGCTTTCGCCCAGCTCCTGAGCAGCGCGGGCTCGGGCCGGCTTTCGCGGTAGTCGACGAATTCGTGCGCGAGCTTGTGCCGCACGAGCCAGTTACGCGCCTTCTTGCACGTTTCGCATTTTTCGAGGCCGTATAAAGTCGTCATCGTGAAACACCGCTGCGCAATCGATCCACGCGCTGGATCAGGCGTTCGGCGATTGGGTTGCGCGCGAACGGGTTCAGGCGCAAACCTTGCGTCTGCGGAATGAATACGATCTCGTCGCCGAACGCGCCGGGCTTGCGCAAGCGCAAGCTCAGGCGGCGCGGATTCGAGAATTGATTCATGCTGACATTCATCACGTCGACAAGATTTACGCGTTCCTCGACGCTGCCGCGACGCACGCGCAGCCAATCACCGTGGTCTTCCACTTCGTCGACCAGGTCCCAGATCAGTTTGCGGAACAGCGTAAACCCGAGAACCAGCATGAGCAGCGGCACGACCAGAACCATGATCGGCAGCGGATGTCCGCCGGCGTCCTTGCCGGAAAAAAACGCGGTCGCGGCGACGACGGCGCCCACTCCGACGCCGCCGAGCCACAACGCCGGGAACACCCGCTTGAGGAAGAACGTCGGCCGCGAAATCTTTTCCATCGTTCACTCCGCCGCGCTGCGCAGCAATTCGTTCAATGACGTCTTCGCCCGCGTTTTTTCGTCGACGCGCTTGACGATCACGGCGGCATACAGGCTGTGCGATCCGTCCTGCGCGGGCAGGCCGCCTGCGACGACGACGCTGCCGGCGGGCACGCGGCCGTAATGCACCTGTTTCGTCGCGCGATCATAGATGCGCGTGGACTGGCCCAGGAACACGCCCATGCCGATCACGCTGCCGCGCTCGACGACGACGCCTTCGACGACTTCCGAGCGTGCGCCGATGAAGCAGTCGTCTTCGATGATGGTCGGGCCGGCCTGCAGCGGTTCGAGCACGCCGCCGATGCCGGCGCCGCCGGACAAATGTACATTTTTACCAATTTGCGCACACGAACCGACCGTGGCCCAGGTATCGACCATCGTGCCGGCACCGACATACGCGCCGATGTTGACGAAACTCGGCATCAACACGACATCGCGTGCGATGTGCGCGCCGCGCCGCACGACCGCACCCGGCACGGCGCGCGCGCCGAGCTCGCGAAAACGCGTCTCATCGAAGCCTTCGAAACGCAATGGCACCTTGTCGAAATACGGCGCCGGCGCGGCGTCCATTACGCGATTGCCGTTGGCGCGGAAATACAGCAGCACGGCTTTCTTCAGCCATTGATGCAGCCGCCAGCCGCCTTGGCCGTCCGGCTCGGCGACGCGGCGCTCACCGCTTTCCAGCGAATCGAGCACTGCCTCCAGCGCCGGTTTGAGCGATGCTATTTCCGCGGCGTTCAATTCGGCGCGGCGTTCCCAGGCCGAATCAATCTGTTCCTCAAGAGACATGTCTTTCCTTGGCGGTTTCCGGTTCCAGTCGACGCAGCAACGCATTGCGCACATTCGCGCAGGTCGCTTCGTCCAGTGCCACGTCGGCCTCGTCGCTGAGCAGGAAGAAATCTTCCACACGCTCGCCGAATGTGGCGATGCGCGCATCATGCACGCGAACCTGGCATTCGCGGAAGACCTTGGCCACGTCGGCAAGCAATCCCGGGCGATCCGAGCACACCAGCGCGAGCTGCGTGCGCGCGCCGCCGGCCTCCTCGAACGTGATGCGCGGCACGATCTGAAAATGGCGCAGCGAGCGCGGCAGCTGTCGCGCATGCCATTCGAAACGGTAGTTCGGCTGGGCAAGCGATTCGGTCAACGCACGACGCAAGCGCTCCACGCGCGCCGCATCGGCAAGCACGTGGCCTTCGGCGTCGAGCACGAGGAACGAGTCCCAACTCGTGCCGCCACGCGTGGTGAAAATGCGTGCTTCGTGCACCGACAGACGCAAGCGATCGAACACCGCCGTGACCATCGCGAACAAGCCGTCGCGATCCGGCGCGTAGACAAACACCTCGCTACCGCCGCGTTGGCCGAGCGGATCAATCAACACCAGCGGAGCGTCGACCTTTCCGGCGCGCACGATGCCCGCGGTTTGCCAGGCGATCTGCGCCGGCGTGAAACGCAGGAACGCGTCATCTGGCACGTCGGCCCAGATGCGCGCGATGTGCGCGTCGTCGACGGCTTGTTCGTGCAGCAACTCGCGCGCGAGCCGCTGGCACTCATGCACGCGCTGCGCCGCGTGCGGCGGTGCGCCGAAGCCGGCGCGCAACACGTAACGCGCGCTCACGTACAGGTCGGCGAGCAGGCGATCCTTCCACGAATTCCACAGCTTCGCGCTGGTGCCGGCGATGTCGGCGACCGTGAGCAGATACAGGTAATCCAGCCGCTCCCATTCGCCGACTTGCGCGGCGAAACGATGCACGACGTCAGGATCGGTAATGTCCTGGCGCTGCGCGGTGACGCTCATCAGCAGGTGCCGACGCACCAGCCAGCACACGAGATCGACGTCGGCATCGGACAGTTGCAGTCGCGTGCAGAACTCGCGCGCTTCGTCTTCACCGAGTTCAGAATGATCGCCGCCACGGCCCTTGGCGATATCGTGGAACAATGCGGCGAGCAGCAGCAGTTCGGGCTTCAACAACCGCGACCACAGTTCGTGCGCGTGCGCGAACTCGCGGCTGGAATCGGCATTGGCGAAACGCGCCACGAAGCGCAACACGCGCATCGTGTGCTCGTCCACCGTATACATGTGGAAAAGGTCGTATTGCATGCGCCCGACCACGCGCGCGAACGCCGGCAGGTAACGCGCGAGCACGCCGCTGCGGTTCATGCGCGCCAGCGCTTCGACGGCCGGCGCGCCTTTGCGCAACAGACGCAGGAATGCCGCGTTGACATCGGCGTCCTCGGCCAGATCGGCGCCGTGCGCTTCCAGCGCTTCGTCGAGACGGCGGGCGAAATCGGCGCGCAGGCCTTTCAGTCGCGGGTGCTCGATCCAGACGCGAAACAGGTCGATGATCGCGGCCGGACGCTTCAACAACAGCTCCGGCGGATCACAATCGAGCCGCCCGCCGAGGGCGACGAAATCCAGCGTCAGGCGTTGCGGCGTCCGTGCGTCGGCATCGAGCGCTTCTTCGCAGCGCTGCAGGAAACGTTCGGTCAGGCGCTCGTTGGCGATTGCTGCGCGGTAATAGCCTTGCATGAACTGTTCGACGGCCAGGTTCTGCTTGTGCTCATCGGCAAAACCGAACTGCAACGCGAGCGTGCGCTGGAAATCGAACAGCACGCGCTCCTCGGGCCGCCCGGCGACGAGGTGCAGCGCGAAACGGATGCGCGACAGCGTGGCCTCGCCGGCTTCCGCCGCAGACGCTTCGCACGCGGAGAGAACGCCGCGCTCGACGAGCTGCGCAAACGTCGGTGCGTCGAACAGGCGCCGCCCAAGCCAGCGCACCAGTTGCAATGCGCGCAGGCCGCCGGGGCCGTCTTTCAGATTCGGTTCGAGGTTGTACGCGGTGTCGTTGAAACGCGCGTGACGGGTCTGGCGGTCCTCGATTTTTGCGGCGAGGTATTCGTGAGCCGGCCAGACGCGCTCGTCGGCGACGATCGCCTCGAACGCGTGATCCAGCGCCGCAATCCCGGCGATGCGCCGCGCATCGAGCAGGCTCGTGTAAACCGTCGCGTCGCCCGCCGCGATGCTGCGGCACTCGGCGAGCGTGCGCAGCGCATGCCCGGGTTTGAGGCCGATGTCCCATAGACAGGTAAAGAACGATTCCAGGGCGCGTTGCGCCGGCGCGGATGGCGGATGTTCGCTGAGCGCAAGCAGGTCCACGTCCGAATGCGGAAACAATTCGCCGCGGCCGAAACCGCCGGCGGCGAACAGCGCAAGTTCGTTCGACTCGCCGACGCACGCGCTCCACGCGTGCACGACGATGCGTTCGACCGCTTGCGCGCGCGTATGCACCAGCTCGGATGCGGACGCGCCCGCGTGAAATGCTTCGGCGAGCTGCCGGTCGGTATCGCCGAGCAACTGGCGCAATGCCAGTCGCGCTTCGCCGGAGACGCCGCTGCGCGGAATCGCGGCGGGCAGGCGCGGCAATGTGAATGCGAACGCAGCCGCCGCAGCGTTCATTGGAAGATCACGCCGCCTTGGGCCAAGGCGTGAGAATTTCGAACCCCGTGTCGGTCACGGCAATCGTGTGTTCCCACTGCGCCGACAGCGAATGATCGCGTGTAACCACGGTCCAGCCGTCCGGCAACAAACGTGTCTGCGGCTTGCCCGCGTTCACCATCGGCTCGATCGTGAATGTCATGCCTTTTTGCAGGCGCAAGCCCGCGCCACGCTGTCCGTAGTGCAGCACTTGCGGGTCTTCGTGATAGATCGTGCCGATGCCGTGGCCGCAATATTCGCGCACGACCGAGAAACGCTGCGCCTCGACGTGCTGCTGGATCGCATGGCCGATGTCGCCGAGCGTCGCGCCGGGGCGCACCTGTTCGATGCCCTTGAGCATCGCTTCGTATGCGGTCGTGCACAGGCGCTTGGCCAGCACCGAGGGTTCGCCGACGTAGTACATGCGGCTGGTATCGCCGTGCCAGCCATCCTTGATCACGGTGACATCGATATTGACGATGTCGCCTTCCTTGAGCTGCTTGGCCGGGCTCGGAATGCCGTGGCAGATGACGTTGTTGACCGACGTGCACACCGTTTTCGGAAAGCCCTTGTAGCCGACGTTGGCAGGAATCGCCTTTTGCACGTTGACGATGTGGTCGTAGGCGATGCGATCGAGCTCTTCGGTCGTCACGCCCGGCTTGACGTGCGGCACGAGCAATTCGAGCACCTCGGCGGCGAGGCGCCCGGCGACGCGCATCTGTTCGATCTGATCAGGGGTTTTGACGGTAACGGTCATGGGTCTGGAACTGAAACGACAAGTGAATATTGTAACCAAGGTGTAGGCGCCGCGCCGCGCACGCAATAGCGGTTTGCCCGCAAACCCCTGATCAGGCTATAATTCCGCGGTTCCCGTTTTTGGGAACAATCCGCACACGTATCGATACCGTTGTCGGGGTGCTTCTGGCAGACGCTACGCCGTCCGCACAGAGGTCGCCAACGCTGGATACGTGGAGGTCTAACCCCGGATGCCATCGCCAAGTGCGATGCATCCCCATTTGGAGTTTCATCATGCCTCAAGTCACCATGCGCCAGATGCTCGAAGCTGGCGTGCATTTCGGCCATCAAACCCGCTATTGGAATCCCCGCATGGCGCCGTACATCTTCGGCGCGCGCGGCAAGATCCATATCATCAATCTCGAAAAGACACTGCCGCTGTTCACCGATGCGACGAACTTCGTGTCGGGCCTCGCGCAGAAACGCGGCACGGTCCTGTTCGTCGGTACCAAGCGCTCGGCGCGCGATGCGATCAAGGACGAAGCCGTGCGTTGCGGCATGCCGTACATCAGCCAGCGCTGGCTCGGCGGCATGCTGACCAACTTCCGCACGGTCAAGCAGTCGGTGTCGCGTCTCAAGGAAATCGAGACGATGGCCACCGACGGCAGCTTCGACAAGCTGGTCAAGCACGAAGTGATGGGCCTGCTGCGCGAAAAGGACAAGCTCGACAAGTCGCTCGGCGGCATCAAGAACATGTCCGCGCTGCCGGACGCGCTGTTCGTGGTCGACATCGGCCATGAGAACATCGCCGTGCTCGAAGCCAAGAAACTCGGCATTCCGGTCGTCGCCGTGGTCGACACGAACTACGATCCGAGCCTGGTCGATTACGCGATCCCGGGCAACGATGATGCGATTCGTGCCGTGCAGCTTTACACGCGCGCCATCGCCGATGCCGTGCTCGAAGGCAAGGCCGCCGCGCCGATTACGGCAGCCAGCGCCAAGGACGAGTTCGTCGAGCTCGACGCCGCCGGCAATCCGGTCGCCAAGGAAGCACGCGAGCCGCGTGGCGACGATCGCCGCAAACCCGCACCGCGCAAGCCGGCACCGCGCAAGGCCGCCCCGCCGCGCAAGCCGCACGTCGCGAAGAAAGCCGACGCCGAAGCCGCGGAATAATCCGCGCCGACCGGAAGCGTGCCGTCATGCCGTTGTCGCATGACGGCACGACCATCATTTGAAAATTCATCGGCGCGCACCCATATAGCGCGTCTAACAAAGCAGAGGTTCACCATGGAAATTACCGCAAGCATGGTCAAGGAGCTGCGCGAGCGCTCCGGCGCCGGCATGATGGAGTGCAAGAAGGCACTCACCGAAAACGCCGGCAACATCGACACCGCGATCGAGTGGCTGCGCAAGCAGGGTCTGGCCAAGGCCGACAAGAAAGCCAGCCGCGTCGCCGCGGAAGGCCGCATCGTGCTGGCGCAAGGCACGAACGGTTCCGGTGGCAAGGCCGTGCTGGTCGAAGTCAACTCGGAAACCGATTTCGTCGCCAAGGACGAAAACTTCGTCAAGTTTGCCGACGAAGTCGCCAAGACAGCATTGGCCAGCGGCGCGAAGAACGCCGACGAACTGAAGCAGGCGAAGACCTCGTACGGCCCAACCGTCGAAGAAGCCCGCCAGTGGCTCGTCGCCAAGGTCGGCGAGAACGTGCAGGTGCGCCGCCTCGTGCGCGTGGACGGCAACCACCGCGTCGGTGCCTACGTGCACGGCGGCCGCA
>Ga0207674_10005004_pt1 | contig 15836 bp, 8 predicted proteins | sample KBSCornC72_FD_184303 | JGI IMG/M metagenome (GOLD analysis project Ga0207674, IMG submission 184303) | Corn rhizosphere microbial communities from Kellogg Biological Station, Michigan, USA - KBS Corn C7-2 (SPAdes) (version 2) | ecosystem: Host-associated > Plants > Roots > Rhizosphere > Soil ... | reverse complement strand
CCGCCAGCGCGATGAAAAGCATGTTGCCACTGTGCGGTGCTGCCATCCGGCGTTGGCAGCGCGCCTTGACCGGAGAGGTAACGCCACGTGCAGCTTGCGGCTTCAACGCCCGTATCCAGGCGACCAGGGCATCTCCTCCGTGCAGAAAGTCGTTGACGATTGGACGCGGCCATCCGGAGCACAGAACAGGGCGACGACGATGGGGATGTACGTATCAAATTCGAGTGAGACCACGCCACGGATGGCGGTCTCCGCTTCGCCAATCCGGCCGGTGGACGAGACACTGTCTTCCAGGCCGTCCGACGCGGCGCTTCATCCGACGGTCAGCATAACGCCTTCCGAGCCGGTGAAGCGCCTTGGGATAGGCTGGCGCTGGTGGTTTTCGGAGAGCGTTCACCTCCCGGTCGGCAACAGGATTGAATTTCGCTTTCAGGGATCGAGACATCTCCTGGCGTTGTACAACGAGGGAGCACGGAAGAGCGGTGAGACCTCCATCGATACCCAGCCGTCGACGCCGTCACTCGCCTCGAACGCCGGACGAAACAGGTCGGCGGCGCGGCGCAGGTCTTCCAGCGCCAATTCGATGAACAACGCTTCGCCGGATTTGCCGGCCTTCGTCTTGGTGCGGATGCCGTCGTCATAGGCATTGCCGCCGCCGATGGCCTCATCGAAGATCGTCGGATTCGAGGTCAGGCCGGTGATCGAGAACTCGTCGATGTACTTGCGCAAGCCGCCGTTGTCGAGCAACTCGCGCGTGATGTTGTCGAGCCACAAGCTCTGGCCGATATCGCGCAATAATCGCGTTCTGTTCATGTCCCATTTCTCCTTTGCTGTTTCAGGTCGCTACCTGCGCAGCGGACGCCAAGTCGTGGTCGAGCAAATCGGCGATGTGATCGAGGCACAGGTCGGGTGGAGGATCGAAGATCGTGTCGCGCGCTTCGATGGCATAATGACCTTGACGCACGAACACGGTCGTCAGTTCCCGGCCGAGCAGACGTTTCATCGCCACGAGCAGTTGCGGCTTGTCATCAACCAGCACGTAGTGCCGAGCCGGAAAGCGCTGCCGCGTGTTGTCGAACGAAAGCTCCTTGTGCACATCGACGACGACGCGGCCGTCGACGGCATGCCAGATTCCGGAGCGTTGGATCTTGCGCGGCTGGAACACGATGTCGCCGTCCGAAAGGATCACCGGCTGTCCGAGCGTCTGCAGGTGCGCAATCGTCTCGAGCGCACGTGGAAACAAGCGCTCCACAAACGGGTATTCGAGCAGGAACTCGGACATCAGCAACAGCTGCGGATCGGCCTCGAGGCCGACGCGGAATTTCTGCAGCGCGCCCAGATAATCGACGTAGCCGAGTTCGCCGCGCAGTGCGGCAAAAATCGTCCAATAGCGCTCGCATTCGGCGACGCCGAACAATTGCGTCAGGCGCGCGCGCAAATCCGCCACGAAACGGTCGTTGTCGAGCAACGTGTTGTCGACGTCGAGCAGGATCACCAGGTCGTTGCGCGCTAGCATGGCGCGCTCTGCTCGGGCTTGGGATCGTGCCATACGTCATCGCCATCGACGATGCGTTGCGCCTCGACGGGCCCCCAGCTGCCGGACTCGTACGCATGGACCGGTGTCGTGCTGGCGAGCACGGGATCGACGACGGCCCATGCCGCCTCGACCGCGTCATCGCTGGTAAACAACGTGGCATCGCCGCGCATGGCGTCGCCGAGCAACCGCTCGTACGGCAGCTCTTCACTGCGCGGCTCATGCCGCGCGATCAATTCGACGGGCTCGCCGCGCATCGCTTCTCCGGCCTGTTTGACGCGAGTACCCATCGATATCACCACTTCGGGGCCGAGACGCGCGCGGAAATAATTCGACGTCGCCGCGCTGATCGCATCGAAGATCGCCAGCGGCGGACACTTCAGCTTGACCAATACTTCGGTGGCGGTGATCGGCATGCGTTTGCCGGCGCGGATGTAGAACGGCACGCCGGACCAGCGCCAGGTGTCGATGTACAGGCGCAAGGCGACGCTGGTCTCGACTTGTGAATCGGCGGCAACGCCTTGCTCTTGCCGATACTCGCGGAACTGCCCGCGCACGACCTGCGCCGGATCAAGCGGTCGCATGGCATGGAACAATCGCAGCTTCTCGGCGCGCATCGCCGCGGCGTCGTGTCCAGCCGGCGCGTCCATCGCCAGCAACGCGGTCACCTGCAGCAGATGGTTCTGCACGACGTCGCGAATGGTGCCGACTTCTTCGTAGAACGCACCGCGCCCTTCCACGCCGAAAGTCTCGGCCATCGTGATCTGCACGTTGTCGACGTAGTGGCGATTCCAGATCGGATCGAGAAACGCGTTCGCGAAGCGGAAGTACAGCAGGTTCTGCACCGCTTCCTTGCCCAGATAGTGATCGATGCGAAATATCGCCGATTCCGGAAAGACCTCGTGCAACGTCCGGTTCAATGCCTGAGCCGAAGCAAGATCGCGGCCGAACGGCTTTTCGACGATGACGCGGGCATCCTGCGCACAGCCGGATTTGTCCAGGCCTCGCACCGTGGGCGCAAACAGGCTCGGCGGAATTGCCAGGTAATGCAGCGGATGCCGGGCGTTGCCGAGCGCCTGCTTGAGGCGATCGAACGTGGTTGAATCGTTGTAGTCGCCGTCGACATAGCGCAATTGCGCGCGCAACTTGGCGAACGCGTCGGCATCGACGCCGCCGTGTTGCTCCAGGCTGGCCCGTGCGCGCTCAGCCAGCTGGTCGACGGTCCAGCCCGCGCGCGCCACACCGATGATCGGGACATCGAGCGTGCCGCGGCGGATCATCGCCTGCAATGCAGGAAAGATTTTCTTGAAAGCCAAGTCGCCTGTGGCGCCGAAGAAGACCAGGGCATCGGATTGAGGCGACGCCATATGTATCTGCCTCCATTTCAAAAGAATAGCGATAACATCCGGGGGCTGAACTGCCACCGACCACGTTCATCCGAACTGGTTCAAGCTCGGCGGCCATGGCGCACCCGCAAACGTCGCCCGCTTGCAGAGCAGGCATAGCCATATAACGCGACGTTCGATTTCTGACGCGAGCTGACGTCTTTAGCGCATAGGCAGCCATCCAACAGCTTGGCCACCCGGCCTTTGGCACGTCTACCCACGACAGAAAAGCGCCGAACCATCGGGATGGATCGGCGCTCTTTGCGTTCTTGCTGCTGTCCCCTGCACTGCAGGATATTCAGCGCGGCGGAGTTCTGTCCTGCGAAGTGATCCGCGCACAACGAAACACGCGTTGCAGGTCACCTCAACTCGCGAATGACTCTGGCTGTTTCGCCGCTAATGCTTGCACGAAACCACTAAAGTGCGCTTCATTTCCGTATTGCCGCCGGTTCCCTTGTTGTCCGCTTCACCGTTTTGCGACACGGTCGCGTAGTTGTGAGCTCCACATTGCGCATCCGCTTTCTTGGCGCAATCTCCCCATCCTTGGCCGAGTCCGGAGCAGTCGTAGGTGAATGTCTTTGCCTCTTTTGACGATTTCACATCGTCCATGCAGCCGGCACCCGTGGCCGTAAAGATGCCAAGTATCAGTAAAGCAAACATGCGCATTGGATTTCTCCTGTGGTCCTGCTTTGTGCCCGTACGTGCCACACTCTCGATCGACACTCGGTTGCTTGCGCCGACCATCAACGGGCAGCAGCGCGCGCCGCATCGTCCTTGGCTTTCGCCACTGCCAACGCTGAATCGTAGCTGGCCGTTGCGCTTGATATGCACGCCTTGTTCGCATCGCCAGCCTGAGCTTCGCAACGCGTTTTGGCGACCTGTTCGGCGGCTTCGGCTTTGGCCTTGTCTACGTCGTATTGGGCACCGGCAACACTGGTTTCGGCATTGATATGCGCCTTGGCAACATCGGCGCTGGCTTCCGGCGCTGGCGCGTTAGGATTGGCGGTCGCATCCTTTTGCGCATCCGTTTGCGCGGCGACCATGTCTTTGTTGTTTTGCGCAACCACTTGATCGAGTTTCGCTTGTGCGTCGATGATCTTTTTTTGACCATCGGCTTCCGCCTTCGCGACGTCAGCCTGAACCTTTTCAGCCCGAACTTTATCAGCCTGAGCCTTGTCGGCCTGGGTCTTGGCGGGGGAATCGGTCTGTTGATTGCACCCTTGCAACGACACCATGGCAATAACGGCCGCCACGAGGTACTTGGTTTGCGTGTGCATAAAAATTCCTTTTAAGAAATTGATGGATGGCGCCGTTGTGTCTTGGCGCTGGCGCGGCATGCGGAGGCGAAACGCGACTTGTGGTGTCATCCGGCCCATTAACGATTCCCCGCCGCCCTAAATATCTCGGGGATCAAGCCTGCCGAACAGATCTGCTGCGCGAGAGCCTACGCGTGATGCCGAGGCGGGCTCTGCACGCTACCGCACATACTGTGATTGATGCACCTGCGCCATGGAAGCCGGCTCGACACGACGATGCCGGAAATTTCTTGAAGCTGTGGAGTTGCTGTGTACGCTGCGCGACAGACGACAACTGTTTTTTGCGATATTAATCCGGTCATATCCAATGGCTCTCGTCTCACCGGATAAGACATCGGAAGAACCCATCACCTCTCCCGTTGCTGCTGCTGGATGCCCCTTTCTGTGAGGGCAGGAGAAATCCGATGCCAGCCACACGCACTGCAACTCCTCGCTTGTTCGCCGTCTTGCTGGCCGAAGTGCGCAAGATCTTTCTTTGCGATGTCACTCGGTCAAACAAGCGGTCTGCTATCCGACGGTCATGCCGCGAACGTCCGCGCATTTTGTTGTCGTCTTACGCCGGACTTTTACTCGGTATTTCACTGCTATTCGCTGGCACCGCGTTCGGCGCTGGGCGAAATCCGCTGCCGCACGAAATGCGCTTGCTGGCACTCGCGGCTGCTCCGGGAGGAACGCGGGTACTGGTAACGTTGCAGACCACGATCGATACGATCTCAATGAAGGGGATGCCGGAACAGCAGCGGCACAGCGTTATAGCCGATGCGCAAGTCACATTCGCCGCTCAACTGCCGGGACCCAAAAGTCGCGTCATTCGCAACTACCGCGCATTTCCAATCGTGTTGGCACAGGTCGACCAAACCGCACTCGCATACATTCTGCAGCTGGAATCCGTTCGCGGTGTTCAAGAAGACCATGCGAACCAACTGCTCGACAATTCCAATGACGTAATAATGAATACCGGTGACGCTTGGAATTCCGGTTTTAGCGGGGGCGATGAAGTCGTGGCCGTGCTCGACACAGGCGTGCAGGAAAGTCATCCGTTTCTCAGCGTTGCCGGAACCAATGCTTCCCGGGTTGTCGCTGAGCTCGAAGGCTGCTTTTCTGGAGTCGGCGGGTCGGCTTCGAGCGTTTCCAGTCTTTGCCCGGGCGGGGTGTATAGCGAGACGGGTAATCCGGGCGGCCATTTCGACGGCGCAAATTGCGACCCCTCGGTCGGAGGCTGCGGGCACGGCACTCATGTCGCGGGCATTGTCGCCGGAACCGGAGTCTACGTCGGCGGAAACAATGAGAATGGCATGGCGACTGGCGCGAATATCATGCCGCTTCAGGTGTTCTCTTGTTACAACCCCGGCACCGGTTGCGTGATCGAAGCTTTTGACTCCGACATCATTGCGGCATTGGATTGGGTTCACTATGCGGCGGTCAATGCGACCTATCGTATTGCGGCCGCAAATCTGTCGCTCGGAATTTCCGGATCACATTACACGTCAAATTGCGACGCCTCCGCAAGCGCATACAAGACCGCGATCGACGCGCTGCGCGACATGGATGCAATCGCAACCGTGATCGCAGCGGGCAATGACGGCTTCACTGATGGCGTGGACTACCCGGCGTGCGTGTCGTCGGCGATAGCCGTCAGCGCCACCGACAATCTGGACAATCTGGCATCGTTCAGCAACTCGGCGAATTTCGTGAGCTTGTACGCGCCCGGCGTGGAAGTGTATTCGTCGATTCCGATGAGCGCGTACGGATATCTGTCCGGCACGTCGATGGCCGCGCCGCAGGTCGCCGGAGCCTTTACGATCTTGCAATCGAAGTTCGATCACCTGGCGACGATCGATCAGCTGCTGAAAATCCTGCAAAAAACCGGCAAATCGATCAGCGCGAACGGGTATGTGCGGGCCCGGATCGATATCGGCGCAGCGGCTGACGACATCTTCGTCGACGGGCTTGACGATTGAGTTCGAGAACGGCGTTTGGACAACCCAACTGGAATTCTGAATATCGTTCCGACCTTGTCCGCATAAGCGCCCGACTGCCGATCGCGATACGTTACATGCGGCATCGGGCGCTGGCGCCGCTCAGGTTGGAACTCGGCAACCTTCTGCAGTGCCTTCCTGATCCTGCCTGATCCTCACAGTCATTTCATCCGTGCCCCAACGTCACCGTGATGTGGTGAGTTTGTCCGTCATCGACGAGCGTGATGGCGTGCTGGAGTTGCTCCTCGCCATCCATGATCACGCTCAGTGCGACAGTCGCGGTGGCATCATGCGATACGGCAATCTGGTACGTGGTTTCCCGATAGCGATAGGTGGCGGCGAAGCCGCCCCAGCTTTCGGGAATGCAGGGCGCGATGCGCAGGCGACCGTTTTCCAGACGCAAGCCCAACAACGACTCCGTGATCAGACGATAAAGCCAGGCCGCCGAGCCGGTGTACCAGGTCCAGCCGCCACGACCGCAATGTGGCTCCACGCTGTAAACATCTGCAACGACTACATAGGGTTCAACTTTGAAAACATCGCTCGCCTGTTGCGACATCGAATGATGGGTCGGCAGGATCATCTCGAGTAGCTCGCAAGCGCGCCGCGCGTCGCCAAGCGCGGCGAACCCCATCGCGGCCCAGATCGCGGCATGTGTGTACTGGCCGCCGTTTTCGCGCACGCCCGGCAGATAACCTTTGATGTAACCGGGATCGACAGCGGACGTGTCGAACGGCGGATCGAGCAGCTTGATCAGGCCATGCGCGCGGTCGACGAGGCGCTCATCGAGCGAGTCCATGGCGGTGTGTGCGCGCGCGGGATCGGCAGCTTGCGACAACACCGACCAGCTCTGCGCGATCGAGTCGATCCGGCATTCGGCGTTTGTCGCCGAACCCAACGGCGAGCCGTCGTCGAAGTAGGCGCGCCGGTACCACTCGCCATCCCATGCGTGCTTCTCCAGATTCACGCGCAATTTTGCGCTTTCGTCGCGGCACAGTTGGGCGAAAGGCATGTCGCCACGCCGCGTGGCCACGTCGGCGAAATTCAACAGCACGTGATACAGGAAGAATCCCAGCCAGACACTCTCGCCGCGACCTTGAAGGCCGACGTTGTTCAAGCCGTCGTTCCAGTCGCCGCTGCCCATCAGCGGCAGCCCGTGTGCACCAAACGTCAAGCCGTGGCGAATCGCGCGCACGCAGTGCTCATACAGATCGGCTTGTTCCGACGACTGCACCGGCAAGTCGTAATACGAATCCTCGCCGGCATCGACCAAGCGCCCGTCAAGAAATGGCGCTGGCTCGGCAAGCACATCGACGTCGCCCGTCGCCGTCAGATAGCGGCACGTCGCCAGTGGCAGCCATAGATAGTCGTCCGAGCAATGCGTGCGCACGCCGCGGCCCGACGGCGGGTGCCACCAGTGCTGGACATCGCCTTGCCGGAACTGCCGCGATGCGCAGCGCAGTATCTGTTCGCGCAACAGATCCGGCGCCGCGTGCACGAGCGCCATGGCGTCCTGCAACTGATCGCGGAAACCAAAGGCGCCGCCGGACTGGTAATAGCCGCTGCGACCCCAGATGCGGCAGGCGATCGTCTGGTACAACAGCCAGCCGTTGGCCAGCACATCGAGCGCGGGCTTGCCGGTCTGCACCTGCACGGCACCGAGCGTACGTTTCCAATGATCGCGGATCGCATCGAGCGCGGCGCGCGCGCTGCCGGATTTGCGCATGCGCAAAATCAAATCGCTCGTATTTTCGATTCCACGTTGCATGCCGAGCCGGAAAATCACGTCGCGCGACTGCGCGGCGCCGAGATCGACAGGCACCTGGATCGCGCCGCACGGATCCATTGCGGCACCGACGCGGCCCGACAAGCGCGCCCGCAGCATGGCCGCCGGTTTTTGCAAGCTGCCGTTGCGGCCGATGAATTCGCTGCGATCGCCGCTGAGGGTTTTGGTCGCATCGTCGACATCGAAGAATGCAACACAGTCGGCGAACTCGGGATTGAACGCATTGCGCGCCAGCAGCGCGCCGCCGTTCGGATCGATTTCGGTGACCGTGTGCGGCGCCGAACGCGGACGCAAATCGCCGAGCACCCATTCGACATAGCCGGTCAGCGACAGCCGGCGCGGTCGGCCGGAGAGGTTGTGCAGCTTGATGACGGTGAACTTGACCGGTGCGTCGAGCGCGACGTAAGTCCACAATTCCGTTTTTATGCCGTCTTCCAGGTGCTCGAATACGCTGTAGCCGAAGCCATGGCGGGTTATGTAGGCGGTCTCGCCGCAGCAGGGCTGCGGTGTCGGCGACCAGTAACGCCCGCTGTCTTCGTCGCGCACGTAGAACGCTTCGCCGGACGGATCGGACACCGGATCGTTGTGCCATGGCGTCAAACGGAATTCATGGGCATTCTCGGCCCACGTGTAGGCACCGCCGCTTTCCGACACCACGCAACCGAAGGTCGGATTGGACAGTACGTTTGCCCATGGCGCCGGTGTGCGCGTATCGCGACGCGTCGTGATGAGGTACTCGCGCCCATCGGCGCTGAAACCGCCATAACCGTTGTCGAACAGCAGTTCGCGTGAGGGCAACGATGCTGCCGGATGGGTATCCACACGTTCGCTTCGTGCCGGGATGAATCGCGGGATCGGCGATTCGACCGGATCGCGACGCTTGATCTGTTCGACCAGTGCGCCGCGGGTATCCGACACGATCGCGCGCGCAACGGCTTGCAACAACATCCGATCCTCGGCGGCGATCTGCTCGGCCGGCCGCACGAAAATGCCGCCGGGCCGATCGATGACATTGGCTTCGGTACCGGCCGCGATCAAACCGAGAATCTGATCCTGCAACGCCTGGCGATAGCCGCCGCGGTCATCGTTCCAGATGACCAGATCGACCGCGAGTCCCTTCATGCGCCAGTACGCGTGCGCCTGCACCAGCTGGCGCACGAGTTCGATGTTCTTGCGATCGTTGATCTGCAGCAGCACGATCGGCAGGTCGCCGGAAATCGAATAGCCCCACAAGCCGGATTGGCCGCGGCGGTTGCTGCTGATCAGGCTCGCATCCGCTCGCAGCCTGGCGTTCGCGTACAGCACGTGACCGGCAAGGCGCTCGTAGAGTTGCGCGTCGGCATCGGAAACATTCAATTGCCGCAGTGCCACCTGGCTGTGGGTCCAGGCCAGGTCGAAGACGCGATCGCCCAGGTGTTTGTCCCGATATTTTTCCGCCAGTGCCAGACACGCCGCGCGATTTTCGCCGACGCCCGTGACCATATCGATGGTGACCGACTGTTCGGGCTCAAGCACGAAGCGGTGCCGCACGGCGACGATCGGGTCGAGCACCGCGCCGTGCGTTCCGGATAGCGGACCAGGCTCGCGCAACGCGTGCGGATCGGCAAGCGAGTTGCCGCGCCCGATGAAACGCGCGCGGTCGGTCTCGCTCGAGGTCGCGATTACCGGCACCCCGTGTACAACCAGCAGATGCAACAGGCACGGCCAATGCTCGGAAGCGGCGCGAGGTCTGCGCGAACACAAGATCACCGCGTGTGGGTCAACGACTTCGGTCTGCACGAACAGGTTGCTGAAAACGCGATGCATCGCATCGGCCGTCGCGGCACCGAGTACGACTTCCGCATAACTCGTGATTTCGATCGTGCGTCGAATCGGCGATCGATTGCTGATGCGCACGCGGCGCAGCTCGATATCGTCCTCGGGCGAAACGGCGACGTCGGTGCGCGTTTCAATATCGTCATCGCGGCGATTGAATTCGACCCGCGGCCCGGTGAAGGTCGCTTCGTAGTTCTCGGGAGGTGCCCGCGTGGGCTGCAAGGTATTCGACCAGACTTTCCCGCTGTCGACGTCGCACAGATAGCAGAACGTGCCCCAGTCATCGCACGTGGCGTCCTCGCGCCAGCGCGTGATGGCGAGGTCGTTCCAGCGGCTGTAGCCGCCGCCGGAATTCGTGATCATCACGTGATAGCGCCCATTGGACAGCAACTGCACGGCCGGTGCCGCAGTGGCGGCGGTCGAAAAGACGCGCACCGGCATTTCGGCGATTTCGGTGACGCGCGAGTCGACCCATTCCGAGCTGTGCGAAAGCGCCGCCGCGGCGTGCGGCACGCGCTCGTGCAGCAGCGGCAACGTGGCACGGAACATCGGCTGCGCAACAAAGCGCTTCTGCATGGGCTGCCCGAGCAGCACGTCGGCGAGAGCCACCAGACTCATGCCCTGATGATGAGCCATGAACGATTGCACGATCGCAAACGCTTCGCCGCGGCGCAGGCGCGCCGGCGTGTAGTCGATGGCTTCGTAGAATCCGTAGCGGCCGAGCATGCCGAGCGCGGCGAGCGCCAGCAGATTCCGCGCGGCCTCGTTCGGCGCGATCAACGCGGCGAGTACGCTTGCATGCGGCGTAACGACGAGATTTTCGGCCAGGCCGCGGGTGAGTCCGAGGCCGGGGACGCCGAACGCGTGATATTGATAATTGAGAGCGGCATCGACCGCGTTGTAACCCGACTCGGAGATTCCCCACGGCACGCGCCGCTGCTCGCCATATCCGATCTGCCGCCTGACCGCCGCCGTGCAGGTTTGATCGAGCAGGGTGTCGGCGTAGTTCGGCATCACGAGCAGCGGCATGAGGTATTCGAACATCGAGCCGCTCCACGACAGCAAGGCGCGCTGGCCACCGCTCTGCGTGAGCGAACGGCCGAGCGCGAACCAGCTTTCCTGCGGCACCTGCCCGAGCGCGATCGCGACGAACACGGCCAGACGCGCTTCCGATGCCAGCAGGTCGTAGTAGCCGGAATCGCGCCGGCGATCGTCAACGTTGTAGCCAATCGTGAAGAGATGGCGATCCTCGTCATACAGAAACCGGAAATCCATCGCCGCAAGGTCGCCGGCTTGCTGTGCGTAGTAGTCGATCGATGCGATGCGCGCCGCGGCACGCTGCAAGGTGTCGGACAGATGATGTTTGAGCGTATCGAAGCGCTCGACCGTCAAAGAGGATGCAAGCGCGGCGTCGTCCGGGTTCTGGACCGCGCGCAGAAGCTCGGACGCGAACGCCGGCAAAGTGCGTAATGTCGGAACGTTGGCGTGCGCGAGGAAGTCGCCGAGCGCACCCGCATCGGGCAACATCTCCACGCACGGCAATAGAAACCGCAATTCGTCGAGCGCATCGATCGATTGCGCGAGCAACGCGTTCGCCCACTCGCCGGCACCGGCGTCGAGCGCGGCGACGATCGACTTCGCGCCGGTGCTCAGATTTTGCAGAGTCTGCTGGATCGACGCTACATTCGGAGAGCGCTCGTGCATGGCCTGTTCGAGCAGAGCGCGAAACGATGCGACGAGATCAGCGCAACCGGTGGTAGGCGCATCAGTGAGGATGGCCAGCGTATCGGCAAGACCGCGCCAGATCTGCGTACCGAAAATCGGCTGATCCGCCAGCGCGCCGAGACCTCTTTGCAACGTATACAGATGCGCCGACAGATTGCCGCTGTCGACGGTCGAGATGTAACGCGGCAGCAACGGTTGCAGCGAATGCGTGTCGTACCAGTTGTAGAAGTGCCCGCGTTCGCGCTCCATCCCGCTCATCGTGTCGAGCGTGCGGCCGACGCGTTCGAGCAGCGATCCGCCGGTTGCGTAGCCGAAATCGTGCGCCGACAGATTGGCCAAAAGCGACAGGCCGATATTGGTCGGCGACGTGCGCGGTGCGACGACGGCGCTGGGATGTTCCTGGATATTGTCCGGTGGCAGCCAATGATGCTCGGCCGTGACCAGTTCGTCGAAGAATGCCCACGTACGTCGCGCTGTCTTGCGCAGAAACAGCGTTTCATCGGCAGTCAATTCGGTCACGACGGGAACGAGCGGCCGACTCAGCCACCAGACGATCAACGGCGCACACAACCACAACAGCAACACGGGCGCTGCGACGACAAGTGCGAGCGGTCGCGCGGCGATCAGATACAGTGCGGTCGCCGTCGCCAGTGCTGACGAAAACCACATCGCACGGATCGAGCCGGGCAGCGAAACGCGAACGGCGCGGTTCGCGTCGCTTGAAGGTGTCCACTGCAGGCGATTCCGCTGCGTGATCAGCATGCGCACAGCGGTTCGTACAATGGCGTCGACGCTGAAAGCCGTCTCGTATGGCATGCACGCGAGCGTGAACAGCGCATTGCCAAAGCGCCGACCCATCGCCTGTGCGATCGTTCCAAGATGCGCTGTCAGCGACGACTCTGCGGGCTTGTGCAGCGCATCGACCATGCTTTCCACAGCCGGTCCCGCGAACGTGACGCCGAGGACGAGGAGCGTCCAGAATCCCGGCGCCGGCAGCACGGACCAGCCCAGCAGCAGCAACAGCAGGATCGCAGCCGGCACGAGGCTGCGGCGCAAGTTGTCGAGAATCTTCCAACGCGAAAGCGAGCTCAATGGATTGCTGACAGTGGCGCCGTCGGCGTCGCGCACGCGCGGCAGCAGCCAGCGCGCGATCTGCCAGTCGCCGCGAATCCAGCGGTGGCGGCGACGCACATCGGCGGCGTAGCTCGATGGATACGGTTCGATCAGCTCGACGTCACTGAGCAGCCCCGAGCGTGCATAACAGCCTTCGAGCAGATCGTGGCTGAGGATGCGATTTTCCGGCAAACGCTGCTTGAGCGCATGCTCGAACGCATCGATGTCGTAGATGCCCTTGCCGATGAACGAGCCTTCGCCGAAAACATCCTGATAGACATCCGAAACGGCGCGGGTGTATGGATCAATCCCCGCATCGCCCGCGTTCATCCGCGCGTAGCGCGAGCGTTGCGTGCTCGGCAGGCTCGCGGCGACGCGTGGTTGCAGGATGCCGTAACCCTGCGCCGTAATTTCCGAGGCGGGATCCCAGTGCGCGCGATTGAGCGGATGCGCCATCGTGGCTATGAGCAGACGCGCACTATCGCGCGGCAGCTGCGTGTCGGTATCGAGTGTGATGACGTATCGGGTGCCGGCGAGCGCCGCCAGCTCGCCGACGATGAGGGAGAAGCGGGTATTGGCGCCGTCGCGCAGTAGTGCATTGAGGTCGCCGAGCTTGCCGCGCTTGCGCTCATGTCCCATCCAGACGCGTTCGGACGGATTCCATTGGCGCGGGCGCTGGAACAGGAAAAACTTCGCTCCGTCCTCCTCGCGGTATTTGCCATTGAGTTGTTCGATGCCCAGCGCGGCGCGTTGCAGGATCGCCGCATCGTCAGGCAGCGTCTCCTGCGCGGCATCATTGAAGTCCGTCAGCAAGCCGAAGCGCACATTGCTGTCGCGATTGGCGAGAAAACATACTTCCAGGTTCTCGAGCAGCGAATCGACCGATGCGGCACTACCGAGCAGAGTCGGTACGACGACGAGCGTGCGCGCATGCGCCGGAACGCCATCGATAAAGTCCATGCGCGGCAGCAGCCGCGGCGCGATGAGCAGGCTCGCCAGACGATGGACGATCGCCACGGCAAACTGACTTACGCAAAGCATGGCCAGCGCCACGATGAGGGCTAGCAACGCGCCATGGTTGCCGTCGCCGTAGGCCTTGACTGCCACCGCCGCGGTGCCCGCGGCGGTGAGAATCAAAATCGAACTCAAATACAGCGGTACGCGCCGCCGCGTATCGCCGAGTCGCCACGGCGGCGCGCGCGCTTGCGCCACGCTTTCGAGCCGGGCCCTGCCGTCATCAACCAGGTAGTAGCCGATGTGCGCCATGCGGTCGTCGGCACCGAACTGCGCGGCGGCTTGCGCCGCCAGCTGCAACGCCGCCTCGCCGACGGCGACCTCGGACAGCGTGCCGCGCCGTGCGATTTTCTCGACGACGTGACGATAGCGATCGCGTGTTGCAAAATCCATTTTTGCATAAACGCCGCTCGGGTCGCGGCGCAGGCTGTGCTCGGTCAAGCTCAGGCTTTCGACGAATTCGCGCCAATCCAGAACAGCCAGAAGGCGCAAGCTGCCGATGCAGTTGCTGACCGAGAGCTGGTTGGCGGCTTGCTGCTGATTCTCGGCCTGCACCAGCTGGGCGATCGTCAGGCCGGATTCGGCGAGCGACTGTTCCACCCAGGATAACGGCAATGCGAGCACGTGGCTGTGACCTTGCAGGCGCCGTGCGAATTCGGCCACGAACGCGCTCACCATCGGCGGCTTCGAACGCGCCATGTCGGCGAGCACCAGAATCAGATTCTTGGAATCACGCTCGGCGATGTCGACGATCTTGTCTGCCCACGAATCCGCCAGATTGCGGTCGACGCGATCCGCGGCGAGTTGCCCGGCGATGCGGCGCAGGTTTTCGATCAAGGCCAGCCGCAACATGATCGGAATCGCCCACAATTCGCCGAGCTGAAGCGGGGTGGTGCGTTGATAGGCGGCGACAAAACGCAGCAGGCTTTCACCGTCGATGCGTCCATCACCGTGCGATATGGCGTGCAGGGCGATATCGTAGACGCGCGGAAATCCCTCCGACGGACCGCTGGTCAGGCGCGGCAGATCCCAGCTGTAACGTTTGGGCAAGTGGCGCCGCGCCGTGCGAACCTGTTCCTCGATCAAATAGAAATTGTCGAGCAACCATTCGCCTGCCGGGGTGATGCGACGTTCGGCTTCAATTGCCTGTGACAGTAGACGGCACGTGTCGGTAAGTACGAGTTCGTTTTCGGACAATCGCCGCAGCAGACGATCCGGTCCATGCTTGCGCGCACCCTTGTGTGATTCAGCCAGAATCTCGCCGTGCTGTTCCATCTGCCCGGCGCTGTACAGCTCCGAGCGCAGCGGCTGCTCGCGGGTGCTCGGCTGACGCGCGCGTCGTTGCCAGCGCATTGCCCTCAGGCGGATCTGAAGTTGTCCAAACATCAATGGATACTAACGCTCATTGCGATGCCTGGCGCGAATGCGAGCGGTGGCTGGTGCGCAAACCGCCCATTGTTCTGTCGCTTTGCTTCCGAATGCGCTTCCAGCCCGGATCAGACAGCTGTTGCTGCGGCACAATCAGTCTCGCATTATCGCCGTGCACTTGCCCATTCGGACGAGCTGCTGCAGTTCCGCTTCGCGTTTAACCAGATGGACCGCTGCCCGGCATTCGTTGCAATAACGAACAAGCGGCGCATCACGCAAAGGTTCCAAGCCTTCCCAGCGCTGCGTGCAATGACCATTCAAATGGCATTGGATCGCGATATACACCGCAGTGCCGGGCGGGTCGATCAGAGGGGAATGCCGACTGGGCGCCAGCTACGAACCCGCTGCACGTCATATCCCGACCAGCGCGACTGGAACGTCTGCTGTGTGTAGGTCCCGTCCATCGCGACTTCGCGTCCATCGAGAACGAATTCGACGGACTCGCCCTCGGGCGGTAGTGCAATCGAGCTGGCAACCCATGCAGGGGACATGTTGTGCTCCGATAATTTCGCCCGGATTCGATAAGACGAACCCCGGCGGGGTTGAGCGGTGGATGGATGGACCATGCAGCATCCGTTCCCCACACGCCAGATTCTCTGCGGCAAAAGATATCCCGGAGCCGCCTGCAAAAACCGTACGCTACCGAACATACATTCCGTGGTGCGACCCTTGCGTGTGCACACGAAAATCGGCTGGTGCGTTTCTGCCGGATAAATTTGAATCGCGGCGACGCTGATCGTT
>Ga0207674_10005002_pt1 | contig 15843 bp, 8 predicted proteins | sample KBSCornC72_FD_184303 | JGI IMG/M metagenome (GOLD analysis project Ga0207674, IMG submission 184303) | Corn rhizosphere microbial communities from Kellogg Biological Station, Michigan, USA - KBS Corn C7-2 (SPAdes) (version 2) | ecosystem: Host-associated > Plants > Roots > Rhizosphere > Soil ... | reverse complement strand
CGGAGCAGAAGAGGATCCTCGCCCGCCAGATGGAAGTCTACGCGGGCTTCGGCGAGCATACCGACGAGCAGATCGGCCGGCTGGTCCAGGGACTCCAGGAGATGGGCGTGATGGACAACACGCTCTTCGTCTACATCGTCGGCGACAACGGCGCGAGCGCGGAGGGCGGTCCGGAGGGCGCTTACAACGAGATGATGGCGCTCAACGGCATCATCAATACGGCCGAGATCAACATGCCGCACCTGGACGACTGGGGCGGTCCGACCACGTTCCCGCACTATGCCATCGGCTGGGCGTGGGCCGGCGACACGCCGTTCCAGTGGACGAAGCAGATTGCGTCGCATTACGGCGGCACCACCAACGGCGTCGTGATCCACTGGCCCGCGCGCATCAAGGCGCACGGTGAGATTCGCTCCCAGTTCACACACGTCACCGACATCGCGCCCACGGTGCTGGAAGCGGCGGGCCTGCCGTTCCCGAAGAGCGTCGACGGCACCGTGCAGCGGCCCTTCGACGGCACCTCGATGGTGTACTCGTTCGACGACGCCGCCGCGAAAGAAACCCACACCACGCAGTATTTCGAGATGTTCGGCAACCGCGGCATCTACAGCAACGGCTGGGTGGCGTGCACGCGTCATTCGATCCCGTGGGTGATGGTCAAGAATCCGCCGCTCGCCGACGACGTGTGGGAGCTCTACGACATGACGAAAGACTTCAGCCAGGCGCGCGACCTTGCGAAGAAAAATCCCGCCAAGCTCAAGGAGATGCAGGATCTCTTCATGCAGGAAGCGGAGAAGAATTACGTGCTGCCGATCGATGACCGGCGCGCGGAGCGGTTCGATGCGCGCATCGCGGGCCGTCCCGATCTCATGAACGGGCGCACGTCGCTCACGGTGTACACCGGGATGCAGGGGATCTCCGAGAACGCTTTCATCAACGTGAAGAACTGCTCGTACACGATCACCGCGCCGGTCGAGCTGACAGACGCAAACACCAACGGCGTGATCATTGCGCAGGCGGGTGCATTCGGCGGGTGGACGCTCTACCTGAAGGATGGTCGCGTGCACCACGAGTACAACTACTTTGGGGTCGAAAGGACGAATATCGCCGCTGTCGCGGCGATGTCTCCGGGGAAGCATGTGATCCGCTACGAATTCACGCCCGCCGAGCCGAAACCGGGCGCGGGCGGAACCTGTGCGCTCTATGTCGACGACAAGAAGGTGGCCGAGGGACGCATTCCGAAGACGCAGCCGTACGCATTTTCCGCGGACGAGGGCGTCGACGTCGGTTTGGACGGCGAGACCGCGGTGTCCAACGACTACCGCCCCGAGACCAGTCGCTTCACCGGGCGCATCGTGAAGGTGACCATCGACGTGAAGCCGGTGTCGATGGGTGCCGGCGGCAAGAAGCTCATCGAGGACAGGAAGGCCGCCGCGGAAGCTGCGGAGTAGTGAAGCCGGGAACGTGCGTCGCAACGCATTCATAATCGGGATCACCGTGCTTCTGTGCGCGGGGCTGTTCACCGCGTACGAAGCGCAGCACGACTGGGAGTTCTTCACCGCGCTGGGATGGCGCAAGAAACCCGCCCTCGTGGTTGAGAGGACCGCGGACGTGCGCGGGTTCCAGCCCACGCGCGAGAACAAAGGGCAGGCGCCGGGGGCCGCGCTGGAGGGAATGGTGTGGGTTCCCGGCGGCGAGTTCTCCATGGGAAGCGATATCAGCGCCGAGGCTCTGTGCGGTTATCCCGGCGTGACCGCCGACGCCGTGCCGGTTCATCGCGTCGCCGTGCACGGCTTCTGGATGGATCGCACCGAAGTGACGAATGACGAGTTCGCCCGCTTCGTGGCGGCGACGCACTACGTCACCGTCGCCGAACAGACACCCACCCAGGAAGAATTTCCCACCGCGCCGCCCGAGAATCTTGTCGCGGGCTCGACCGTGTTCACACCGACCGCGTATCGAGTGTCTTTCGACAACTATTTTCAGTGGTGGCGCTATCAGCCCGGCGCGGACTGGCGTCATCCCACCGGTCCGGACAGCAACATCGACGGCAAGGGCGAGTTTCCCGTCGTGCAGGTGTGCTACGAGGACGCGCAGGCCTATGCAAAGTGGGCGGGGAAGCGTCTGCCCTCCGAAGCCGAATGGGAATTCGCCGCGCGCGGTGGTCTATCCGGGCAGCTCTACGCCTGGGGAGACTCGCTGCGCCCGGGCGGCAAGTGGATGGCAAACACGTGGCAGGGCCGTTTCCCGGTTCGCGATGAGGGTAGCGATGGATTCAGCGGTGCGGCACCGGTTGGCAAATATCCCCCCAACGGGTACGGTCTGTTGGATATCGCCGGCAACGTGTGGGAATGGACCACCGACTGGTACCGGGCCGATGCGTACGCGGCTCTCGCTGACAGCGTCCAGCATGACCCGCAGGGCCCTTCGACATATAATGATCCGGCCGAGCCGTCCGAGCCCAAGCGCGTGCAGCGCGGCGGATCGTTCCTGTGCAGCGACGAGTACTGCTCACGCTACATGGTGGGCACGCGCGGCAAAGGCGAAGTGCGAACGGCGAGCAATCACCTCGGTTTTCGTTGCGTGAAGGATTGAGCATGAATTCAAGGCCGGTTCCCGCGTTTTTCGCGCTCGCACCGAGCGGGCCGGTGGATCTGCTGCAGCAGCGGGTCCGGCTGAGGAGCGAGGATCAGACCCGCTGGGGCCGGCGCGCCCTGGTGGCCGCGCTCTTCACCTGGCTTCCGCTCCTCGCCATCTCGCTGATCCGGCCCAATTCAGACGCCGACATACCCTTCTGGCGCGATATCGCCGTGCACGCGCGCTTTCTCGTGGTCGTGCCGCTCCTGATTTTCGCGGAAGGACCCATCGGTTTGCGCTCGCGCATGGTCACGTCGCAGTTTCTGGAATCGGGTCTGATCAGCGGTGAAAGCATCGAGGAATACGGAGCGGCGATGACGCGCGGCCGGCAATTGATCAATTCATGGTTTGCCGAGCTTCTCATTCTGACGCTCAGCGCCGCGCTCGTGTGGGCCGCCGTGAAAAGCCTCCTCATCGAATCCAGCGCTTTCTGGTTCGAGCGTGTGACCGCCCAGGGCGTTGCCCTCTCGCCTGCAGGCTGGTGGTGTTTTGCAGTCGCGACACCCATCTCGCTGTTCCTGATGCTGCGCTGGCTGTGGCGCTACCTGGTGTGGTGCTGGTTTCTCTCGCGCGTGTCGCGCATGAAATTGAATCTGACCGGAGCGCACCCCGATCGCATGGGCGGGCTGGGATTCGTTACGTTTCACCAGTCGGTGTTTGCGATGATCACCTTTGCGGTGGGATGCGCCGTTTCGGCGGCGGCCGCCAACCGGATCCTCCTCGGCGAAGCGACGCTCAAGAGTTACCAGTGGCCGATCATCGGGATTGCCGCGTTCGCGGTTCTGTTTGGGCTTCTTCCCCTGCTCGTGTTCACGCCGAGTCTGGCGAGGACGAAACGCGCCGCATGGGGAAAATATACCCGCTTTGGCAGCGAATACGTGTGGCGCTTCGAGCAGAAATGGATGCGCCAGGAAGGCGGCGAGGAAATGCTGGGGTCGGGCGACATCCAGTCCATGGCCGACCTGGGCGGTACCTTCGAGCGCATGGTGGACATGCGCGTGCTCGCCATCGACCGCCGGGCCGTGCTCTCATTCCTGCTCGCCATTGTGACGCCGATGCTTCCGCTCCTGCTCACCATGATGCCGCTGCGCGACATCGTGAAGATTCTGTTCAAGGCTCTGATCTAGAGGAGATGACATGCGCACCTTTGCCCGGAATGTGACGTTCGCCCTCGCCACCGCAACGCTGTTCGCGGCCGGCAGCGCCTTCGCGCAGAAAAGCGACGGCACGTGGCCGCGCGTGATCCAGAATGCGATCGCGACCGTGACCGTGTACCAGCCCCAAATCGAGTCGTTCAACGACGTGACGCTGGAAGCGATCGCCGCGGTATCAGTGAAACCGCCCAAAAAGGATGCCGTGTTCGGCGCGGTGTGGTTCCACGCGCGCACCACGGTCGACAAGCAGGCGCGCACCGTGACGCTCGACTCGACCACGGTCACGCAGATGAAGTTTCCCAACGCGAGCGCCGAGCAGCGAGCATGGCTCAAGAGTGTCATTGACGCGGAGATCCCCAACTGGGGCCGCACGATTTCGTATGACGTGCTGGTCGCGCAGCTCGCGAATGTGGAGCAAGGGCAGGCTGCCTCGGCGAAGATCAACAACGCGCCCCCCGCCATCATCTACGTCAATACGCCGACGGTGTTGATCATGATCGACGGTGATCCCAAGTACAAAGACGTGGAGGGCGGACTGAAGATGGTGGGCAACACGCCGTACTTCATCGTTCAGGATGGAGGCACCAAGGCGTGGTATCTGAAGGGCAAGGAAACGTGGTACTCGGGGCAGGACGTGCTGGGTCCATGGACTGCGATGACGGGCACCTTGCCGCCACAGCCGATTCAAGATCTGGCGGCCAAGACGGTGTCGGCGCCGCCCGACTCGCTCAAGGAGGAACACAGCCCCACCATTCCCGCCGTTGTCGTTCGCACCAAACCGGCGGAGATCATACAGACCGACGGTGAACCGAAGCTCGAGCCGGTCAAGGGCACCAGCCTGCTCTACGTGAAGAATTCGGAAGACGCCATCATCATGGATATCAACACGCAGCAGTACTACGTGCTGATCGCGGGACGCTGGTACACGACGAAGTCGCTCGAGGGCGGCCCATGGAGCTACGTTCCCGGCGACCAGCTGCCGAAAGATTTCCCGAACATCCCCCCCGAGTCAGATCTGGCGGATGTGAGGCCGAGCATCCCGAACACATTGGAAGCCAAAGAAGCCGTGCTCGAGAATTCGATTCCACAAACCGCACAAGTGGATCGCAAGACGGCGAAGCTGGATGTGACGTACGACGGTGAGCCGAAGTTCGAATCGATCACAGGCACCAGCATGTCCTACGCGGTGAACACCGACAAGTCGGTGCTGCTCATCAAAGGACGTTACTACTGTTGCGATCAGGCCATCTGGTTCGATGCGTCGGGTCCGAAGGGGCCGTGGATGGTAAGCACCAAGGTTCCGGATGAAGTGCAGTCGATTCCGCCCGAGTGTCCGCTTTACAACGTGAAGTTCGTGCAGATCTACGATGCGACCGAGGAAACCGTGACCACGGGCTACACGCCGGCGTACACGGGCTCGTACGTGTACAACCAGACGGTCGTGTACGGCACCGGCTACTACTATTACCCGTGGTACGGCGCGTACTACTACCCGCGACCGGTGACGTACGGCTTCGCGGTTCACTACAATCCGTGGACGGGCTGGGGCTTCTCGTTCGGTATCAGCTACGGTTGGATGAGCGTTTCGTTCGGAGGCTATGGCGGATACTGGGGTGCGGGTGGCTACGGCTACGGCTACCATCACGGGTACGGCCACGGATATCACCATGGCTACAACAACGGCTACCGCCACGGTTTCGGCGCCGGGTATGTCGCGGGGAAAAACCAGGGCAATCGACCGTCGCAGTATTCGCGCAATAATTATCAGAATCGCCAGGGCGTGAAATCGACGCCGCGTCCGGCGCAACAACCCGCCGGAGGCTCGCGGGTGAGGCCGTCGCAGCAGCCCAACAACGTGTACGCGGACCGCAACGGCAACGTGTACCGCAACAACAACGGCAACTGGCAGCAGCGCGACGCGAAGGGCAATGGCTGGCAGAACACCGGCAGTGCGGCCCGGCCCTCGACTCAACCGGCGCAAAGGCCCTCCGCCTCCCAGCAGCCGAGGCCGAGCACAAACGACCTCAACAAGCAGTACCAATCGCGCGAGCGTTCCAACCAGCGCTCCCAGGGATACCAGCGCCAGTCCGGCGGCCGCAGTCGTGGGGGCGGGGGCGGACGGCGCGGACGGTAGGCCTTGGGAAGGGCTTCACTTGACAGGGGTGGGGAGGCCGGATAGAGTCACGGCTCCGCTTCTCGTAACATGCATAACCTGCTCTGGCTGATCCCTTTAGCGCCCCTCGTGGGCGCCACGCTGAACGGACTTCTCGCTCTCACCCACGCGGGTCGGGAGAAGGGTCCGAGCGAAAAACTCATTTCCCTGATCGGGTGCGCCGCGCCGCTGGTTTCGTTCGCGGTCGTGGTCCAGCTGTGGTTCGCCATGCGCCACCTTTCACCCGACGCGCGCCTGTTCCAGCAAACGGTCTTTACGTGGATCGCTGCCGGCGACGTCAAGGTCGACGTCGCCTACTGGATCGACACGCTGTCGATGACCATGCTGCTCGTGGTCACCGGCATCGGCTCACTCATTCATATCTATTCGAGCGCCTACATGCACGGCGACCGCGGCTTCGCCCGCTTCTTCGCCTATCTCAATTTGTTCATGTTCTCGATGCTCACGCTTGTCATGGCGAAGAGCCTCCCGCTTCTGTTCGTGGGCTGGGAAGGCGTGGGTCTGTGTTCGTACCTGCTGATCGGATTCTGGTACAAGGACATCGCCAACGCCGCCGCGGGCAAGAAGGCATTCATCGTGAACCGCGTGGGCGACTTCGCGTTCCTGCTCGGGATGTTCATCCTGTTCGTAGCGGCCAAGGGACTTGGCAACGCCACGCTCGACATCCCCATGCTGCGCGACATGAGCATCGTGCACGCCGACGCCATGACGAAGGTGGCGACCGCCGCGTGCCTGTTGCTCTTCGTGGGCGCGTGCGGGAAGTCGGCGCAGATTCCATTATATGTGTGGCTGCCCGACGCCATGGCCGGCCCCACGCCGGTGTCCGCGCTCATCCACGCCGCCACCATGGTGACGGCGGGCGTGTACATGATCGCGCGTCTCAGTTTCCTCTATGACCTGGCGCCCGTCGCGAGCGCGGTGGTTGCCACCGTCGGCGCCGCCACGGCGATCTTCGCCGCCACCATCGGATTTGCGCAGCGCGACATCAAGAAGGTGCTCGCCTATTCCACCGTGAGCCAGCTCGGTTACATGTTCCTCGCGGTGGGCTGCGGCGCGTACGCCGCCGGCGTGTTCCACCTGCTCACGCACGCGTTCTTCAAGGCCTGCCTGTTCCTCGGCGCCGGCTCCGTGATTCACGGACTTTCCGGCGAACAGGACATGTTCAAGATGGGCCAGCTCTCGAAGCACATGAAGATCACGTGGATGACGTTTGTCATTTCGGCGGTCGCGATCGCGGGCATTCCGCCGCTGGCCGGATTCTTCTCCAAGGACGAGATTCTGTGGAGTGCCTTCAGCGCGCACCTCGAGCCGGTATGGCTCGGCCGCGTGCTGTGGGTGGTCGGCGTCGCGGCCGCGTGGATGACCGCGTTCTACATGTTCCGCGCGGTGTTCCTCACCTTCCACGGCACCGACCGTGTGTCGCACGAAGCCAAGCATCATCTCCACGAGTCACCGCCCGCCATGACGGTGCCGCTGGTGATCCTCGCGGCGGGAGCGGTGCTTGTCGGCTTTCTCGGCGTTCCCACCGTGCTGGGCGGCGGCAACACGTTCCACCACTGGCTGGAGCCTGTGTTCGCGGGGCATATCGAGACGCACCCGGTGGGTGTGGGCATCAATACGATTGCGGCGCCCGCGCCGGGAATGATTCTCGCCGAAACCGAAGGCGGACACTCGTCACTCGAGATCATCCTGATGGTGTTGTCGGTGGCGGTGGCGCTCAGCGGCATTCTGCTCGCGCGCGTGTTCTATTTGACCCGCCCCGGTCTGCCGGCGCAGGTCACCGCGCGCATCGGCGGCCTCTACACGCTTGTCTTCAACAAGTATTACGTCGACGAGCTCTACGAACGCACGATTGTGCGTCCCGGGTATGCGCTCTCCGACAGGCTTCTGTATCGCGTGATCGACGCCGGACTCATCGACGGCATCGTCAACGGCCTCGGCATCACCGCGCGCCTGCTGGGTGCAGTGACGCGACTCGCACAATCGGGTGTGGTGCGCACGTACGCGTTTTTCATGCTGATCGGCTTCCTCTTTCTCATGTACCAGCTCGTGGTGAGATAGCGTGGATATTCTCTCGCGCATCACATTTTTGCCGCTGATCGCCGCCGTGCTGGTGGCGTTCATGCCGGCGCACTCGCATCGCACCATCAAGTGGTTCACGTTCCTGGCCACCATGACCGTGTTTCTCCTGTCGATGGGCCTCGTGCGCCAGTTCGACGCTATCCCGGCCATGCAGATGACTGTCCACAAGGCGTGGCTGCCGTCGCTCGGCATCTCGTACCACATGGGAATCGACGGCATCTCGCTCTTTCTCGTCATGCTCGTCACGTTCCTCACACCCATCACCGTGCTGGGTTGCTTCAACAGCATCGACGTGCGCGTGAAGGAATTTTTCATCTGCCTCCTGCTCCTGGAGACGGCCATGATCGGTGCCTTCGTGGCGCTGGATCTGTTCCTCTTCTATATGTTCTGGGAAGCGATGCTGATCCCGATGTACTTCATGATCGGCATGTGGGGCGGCGAGCGGCGCGTGTACGCCACGGTGAAATTCTTCATCTATACGATGATCGGATCGCTGCTCATGCTGATCGCGATCCTGTACGTGGTGCACGTGCACAAGGCCCAGACCGGCACGCTGAGCTTCGATCTCCCGGTGCTGCTCGAGACGGTGATGTCGGGACCGCAGCAGTGGCTCCTGTTCCTCGCCTTCGCGCTGGCGTTTGCGATCAAGGTGCCGATGTTCCCGTTCCACACCTGGCTGCCCGACGCGCACGTCGAGGCGCCCACGCCCGGCTCGGTGATTCTGGCCGGCGTGCTGCTCAAGATGGGCACGTACGGCTTCATCCGCTTTGCCATGCCCATGTTCCCGGAAGCCGCTCTGCGCGCGCTGCCGCTGATCGCGACCATCGCCATCATCGGCATCATCTACGGCGCTCTCGTGGCGATGGTGCAGAAAGACGTGAAGAAACTGGTCGCGTACTCGTCGGTGTCACACCTGGGATTCGTGATGCTCGGCTTGTTTGCGCTCAACACCCAGGCCGTGGAAGGCGCGATTCTCGGCATGATCAACCACGGCATTTCGACGGGCGCGCTCTTCCTCCTGGTCGGCGTGATCTACGAGCGCCGGCACACACGTTTGATCTCCGAGTACGGCGGCCTCACCAAGGTGATGCCCGTCTACGCCACCATATTCCTGATCGTCACGCTCTCTTCCATCGGGCTTCCGCCCCTCAACGGATTCGTGCACGAGTTCCTGATTCTGGTGGGCGCGTTCCAGGCCAACGTGTGGTGGGGCGTGCTCGCCGCCACCGGCGTCGTGCTGGGCGCCATCTACATGCTGTGGATGTTCCAGCGCGTCTTCTTCGGTGAAGTCACCAATGAGAAGAACGCCAAACTCAAGGATCTCAACCTGCGCGAGATACTCGTGTTCATTCCGCTGATCGTGATGATCTTCTGGATGGGCGTGTATTCGAAGCCCTTCGTCGCGCGCATCGAGCCTTCGGTGGCGCAATTCGTGGGACAGATGAACGATGTTAGGAACCGCGCGGAAGCGCGCGGCAGCGGCGCGATAGCGCCGCAATCTGCGTCTCTTGGAGACAAGAGCGAAACGGTGGCGCCGAGATGATGTTCACTCCCGAGATTGCCACCCAGTTGATGCCGCTCTTCCTGCTCGTGGGTGGCGCCCTTGTGCTCCTCGCCTGGAGCGCGGCGGCGCCCAAAACGGCCCGCGCGCAGAGTGTTTTCGCCGGCATCGTGCAGCTTCTGACCTTCGGCGCCATCGCCAGGGCGTGGCACACACCGGCCGGTCCGATTCTGGGCGGCATGCTGATCGTCGATCACTTCGCGCTGTTCTTCACCGCGCTGTGCATGATCGCGTCGCTGGGCACCACTCTGGTGTCCGACGGTTATCTGCGCCGCTTCGACATCATGCGCGGCGAGTACTACGCGCTGCTCCTGCTTTCCACGGCGGGCATGTTCGTCCTTGTCACGGCGTACGACCTGATGTCCGTGTTCCTCGGCATCGAGCTCATGAGCCTCGCGCTGTACGTGATGATCGGATTCCGCCGCCGCGATTTCCTGGCCAACGAAGCGGCCATGAAGTATTTCCTGCTCGGCGCATTCGCGATCGCGTTTTTCCTCTACGGCATGTCGCTCGTGTACGGACTGTGCGGCACGCTCAACTTCAAGGGCATCGTGCTCTCCGCCATGGATCACGAGTATTACCGGCAGACGCCCTTCCTGTTTGCGATCGCGCTCATCCTGGTGGGCTTCGTGTTCAAGGTCTCGGCCGTGCCGTTCCACATGTGGGTGCCCGACGTGTACCAGGGTGCGCCGTCGCCGGTCACCGGGTTCATGGCCGGCGCCGTGAAGGCGGCATCGTTCGCGGCGTTCCTGCGCCTGTTCTACATGAGCTTCTTCCCGGCGCGCTCGGACTGGGTCGGCATCGTGGTGGTGCTCGCGGTGGCGACCATGACACTGGGCAACGTCGTGGCGCTGGTGCAGCGCAATTTGAAGCGCATGCTTGCCTACTCGAGCATTGCGCACGCCGGGTACATCCTGGTGGGCATGGCGGCGCTCTCGGTCGAGAACACGCGCGCGGCATCCGGCATCATGTTCTACGTGCTCGTGTACGCGTTCATGACCATGGGCGCGTTTGCGCTTGTGTGCGCGCTGGAAAATCGCGGCGACTCACGCGGGCTCGAGCTGGAGGATATCGCCGGTCTGGGGCTGCGCCGGCCGATGATCGGCGTTGCGATGGCAGTCTTCATGTTCGCCATGGCCGGCATTCCGCCCACCGCCGGGTTCTTCGGCAAGTACTACATCTTCAACGCCGCCATCGAGCGCGGGCTCACCTGGCTCGCGGTGGTGGGAGTTCTCAACAGCGCGCTCTCGCTCTATTATTATCTGCGCGTCGTCGTGTACATGTACTTCCGGCCCGCCGCACCCAATCCGACAACCGTGTTCGACGATTGGGGCGTGCGCACCGTGCTCATCATTTCGGTGCTGGCTGTGATCTGGCTCGGTCTTGGACCCAGCGGCGCCGTGCCCGGCATCGAGACCGTGCTCAGCTGGACCAGCGACTCACTCGACCACATCGTGAGCTTGCGGTAACTCCCCCGGAGACCGCGCTCCCGTTCCGTCTCTCACGCGGTGCGACGAATCCCATTCACGCTTTTGCTCGCGTTGACAATCCTCGTCACCACGACCGCGACCGGCACGCTCTTGCGCGCCATCGGCGCGGCGGATCTGGTGCGGTGGGGTTTCAGCGCCGAAGACCTCGCGCACGGGCGCCTGTTTCACCTCTTCCTCGCCACATTTCAAATCCTCGATCCCTATCTGGCGCTGTCGATGTTTGCCACCGTGCTGGCACTGGTGGGTGCGTGTGAGTACCGGCTCGGAACGGCGCGCACCGTGCTGGTCTACGCGCTGGCGCAGGTAACCGGTTTTCTCGCGATCGTTGCGGTGGCGAAGATTTTCGCGGCGACTGGAAGCCGGTGGGGAACTCTGCTGGTCTCCGAGCACAACGTGGGTGCTTCGGCCGGCGCAATCGGAGCGATGGGCGCGTGGCTCATGGCGTTTCCGCGGCCGCTGCGCACCTGTAGCATTGCGCTGTGCTCGGCGTTCCTGGTGGCCGCATTCGCCGGCGACGTGCATCCGTGGGACATCGCGCACCTGGCGTCGTTTCTGGTCGGACTGGGATTGGGGACCATCTTTGCACGCGGCCGGCGAGGCGTGGATGCGCCGCCGAAATTCAATTCGCACCCCGGCATGCAAACCGATCGCCGCGCCGCGCTCGCGTGGGCGGGCGCCATCGTGGGATTGTTCTCTGTGCTGGCGCCGCTGGCACTCGTCGACGGGATGGCGATTCCGGAAATCCTGGCGGCGGGCTCCATACCGCACGCTCTCGAGATCATGCGCTGGATCTTTTTCGTGACCGGGGTGTTATTGATCATGACGGCGCCTTTGGTCGCGCGCGGCGACAAACGCGCGCATGCGGTTGTGCTGGGGACAGGAGTCGTTGCATGTGTGACATTGTGGCAACCGGGCGCGCCGGGTGTCGAACATGTGCTTGCCATGCTGCTGGTGGCGGGATTGATCGTGTGGCGTGATGACTTCGACACGCGGGTTACCCTCGTGCGGCTGGCGCCGGCGCTTCCGCTGTGTGCGCTCGGGTTCGTGCTCTTCGGATTCGTGGCGCTGCGGGACCATTTCGTGCCGCCCCTCGGAGCCCGCGGCTCCGTGGAGGTGGCGCTTCTGCGTCTCCAATTTCTTCCGCCCCCTTTTCCAAGCTGGCACTCGCCGGGCGCGCTCTGGTTTCTGAACGCGGTTCCCTTCATCACTTACGGCTCCATCCTGCTTGCCCTACCCATGTTCATCCGATCGGGAAAACCCGGATATCCGCGGCGCGGAGCAGGTTCTTCTGGCCGTTCCGGCCAACCGGGATAAACTTCTTGGTAGGAAAGCGTGGAAGAATCATGGCAACCGAACGACATATCTGGCTAAGCGGACCTGTGTATGGTATTCCGCCGCTGCTCGTGCCCGTCGCGCATTCATTGCTGCAGGCACGCGAAGATGCGGCGCGCGCCGTAGCGGGTGTGCAGCAGGACCTTCTCTGGAAGAAGCCGAACAACGCCGCCCCGGCGGGATTTCATCTGTTTCACGCCGCGCACGCGCTGGACCGCTTGATGACATACGCACGGGGTGAATCACTCCAGGAAGCGCAGCAGCGCGCCATCGCACTCGAGCGCTCGCCGGATCTCGATGTGGATCCCGACTTTCTCATCGAGCTTCTCGATCTCACCATCGAGCGGGCCCTTCTGCAGCTGCGCTGTACGTCCGAGAGCGCGCTGCTCAAGGGCCGGATGGTCGGCAGTGCGCGACTGCCGTCCAACGTGCTCGGGCTTCTGTACCACGCCTCCGAGCACACCACCCGCCACGTCGGGCAGCTCATCACGACATTGAAAGTCGTCCAGCAGCCCGCGTCGGCCACGCTCTAGTCCTCTGACTCCCGCACGCTTGAGATCACATCGGTTGCTGGGGTAGGCTCGTCCCGCCCCGCATGCGACTCATCCCCCTGATACTCGTTTGTTTGCTGCTGGCGTCCGTGCCGCGCCATCCGCCCACCTCTCCGCACACACCCAAAACACCTGACGAAATCACGGGCGATTCGCTCTACGACGCCGGTGCCATCGACTCACTGCTCGCGTTCTCGAACCGGACGATCACGCGCGCCCGCGCGCAGCACGACTCCGTGCTCCTCGGGCGCATGATCTATTTTCGCGGCCGCGCACGGCTGGCGCTTCGCGACGCCGGCGCGCCGGAGGATTTCGAACGCGCGCTCACCATCGCCACCGCGCTGGACGATTCTGCCGGCCGCATGCAGGCGCTCGGGCTCCAGGCCTTCGTCGTGGTGAATCAGGGGCGCTTCGAAGAATCGATCCGGTTGAATCGTGAACGTATCGCGCTGGCGCGTGGACTGGGACGGCGGGGAAGCGAAGCATGGGGCTATCTCCTGATCGGATTTGCAGAGCTCAATCGCGACAGTCTGCCGCAGGCGCAGGCGGCGTACGAAGAGGCGTGGCGCGCATTCGGCGAAGCGAAGCGCCCGCGCGACCAGTTGTCGGCGTCCATCGGCCTGGGGCGCACGCTCGACCGCATGGGGCGCTATCACGACGCGCGCACGAGCTACCAGCGTGCGTGGCTGACGGCGCGCGAGCTCGGCGATCGCGTGCAGGAAAGCGACGCCATCAACAACCTGGGCACGATCGAGCAGGAACACGGTCAGCTTTCGATGGCGGCGGAGTATTTCGAGCGCGCGTATGCAATCAAACGCGACCTGCGCACATTCGATGTCGCGCTTTCGGCACGCAACGTGGCGATCGTGGATCAGATGATCGGGCGCTACGCGCATGCGGAATCGACGCTCGCCGAGGCCATGACCATGCGCGGCAACGATATGTTCGATGCCGGCATCGAGGTGGACCTGGGCCGCATCCGTCTCGCGCAGAGAAGATATGCCTCCGCTGCGCGATCCTTTCGCGACGTGCTTGCCCGGGGCGACCGGGCGACGACCAAGGTACGCACGGAAGCGCACACCTTTCTGGCCCAGGCGCTGCTCGAGTCCGACAGCACGCGCGCCGCGCTCGCAATTGTCAGCCGTGTGCTGCCGTCGATCAGGGCCGGCGCACCATCCACCTGGAGAAGCGACGCGCTCCTGGTGGGAGCGCGGACGTTCCGCCTCGAACGTGACATCGAGAGCGGCCGGACCGCGGCGCTCGACGCGTGGCGCGATGCATCCATGCGCAGCGATTCCAGCTCGATGGTGCTTGCCGCATCGGAAATGAGTCTGTGCGAACGCGCCGCCGGGCGCCATGCGGACGCGGCGGCGTGGCTCGAGCGTGGTCGTTCCGCGTTCGAGTCCTCGCGTGAAGCCGGCGACTTCCAGTGGCGCGAAGCGCAGCGAGCTGCGCTGGCCGGGGCGCTGCTCGAGAGCGCGGATATCCTGCGCGTGCACCCGGCCGGGGCGGGCGACGAAGCGCGTATGCGGGCGCTGTTCGATCTGCTCCAACAAGTGCAGTCGCGAACGCTGCTGGAGCGCGTCACCGATCCGAGGCGATTCGACGACGTGGATCCTGCGCTTCTCCAGCCGCCGACGTCGCGCGAGCTGCAGGAGCGCGTGCTCCTCGCAGAGGAATGTTTCTTTCGCGCCAGCGTGGTGCGCGGGCGTGTGTACGTATTCGCCGTGACGCGCGATCATTTTCACGCCGCCGTAATCGATGACCCGGACGGTTCGCTCGAGCGGCGCGCGCTGAACTATGCGCGGCTTTGCGCCCGAGCGCCGGCAGCGTCGTCCGGTGAGTACACGACCGACGCAGCACTCGCGCTGGGCTCGATACTCTTCGGCGCTACGTCGGAAACGATACGGTCTTCGCAAAAGGTGTATGCAGCGCTGGACGGATTCCTGTCTGGATTTCCTCTGGAAACGCTGGTGTGTCCCGGAGAAAGCGACCCGCTCGCGGTGACGCACGAGACGGTACGAATTCCGTCCGCGGCATTCCTTGCGTACTTGCGTGCGCGGCCGGCGCAGCCCGCCGCGAGCTCGTCGGTTCTCGCGGTGGCGGGGGACACGCGCGCGCTTCAGGGCGCGCGCGACGAAGTGGATCACCTTGCATCGCGCTATGGCGCCACGCGCACGCTCGCTCCTCTGCGCAACGAATTCCTGGCAGCGCTTTCCGGTTACGACGTGGTGCACATCGCATCGCACGTCCACGTCGACGGTGAGCGGCCGTGGAATTCCGGTGTGCTGATCGGAAAGAATGAAACATCCGCCGCCGGCCGCGGCGGTGCGGGCCACATCGCAACGGCCGACCCGCTGGTGCTGTCGCCGTCGGAAACGCAACAGGTGGAGGCACATCTGCCCGACGATCCGTTCGTGCGTGCATCCGAGATTGCGAACCGTCGCACGAGTGCACGACTGGTGGTCTTGTCGGCGTGTGAGTCCGCACTGGGTCGCGCCACGATGGCGGAAGGCGTGCTTGGCATTGCGTCGTCGTTTGTCAGCGCGGGAAGCAGGGCCGTGGTGGCGAGCCTGTGGCAGGTCGACGACCGCACCACGGCGAAGCTCATGGAGCATTTCTACCGGGAGCTGGCCTCCGGCCAGGCGGTCGCCGCCGCTCTGCACGACGCGCAGCTGGCCATCCGGAAGGAAAAACCCGCCCCCTTTTTCTGGGCCGGCTTCGTGGTGATCGGCGACGGCGACCTCACCGTGCCGCTGGAGCGGCGTCCCCTGTGGGCCGGGCCCGGACTCTGGCTGACCGGGTTAATTATCGTAACGATAGGGTCTTTGCTGGTTTGGCGGCGGCGCAAAGCGCGGGTTAG
>Ga0207674_10005001_pt1 | contig 15848 bp, 16 predicted proteins | sample KBSCornC72_FD_184303 | JGI IMG/M metagenome (GOLD analysis project Ga0207674, IMG submission 184303) | Corn rhizosphere microbial communities from Kellogg Biological Station, Michigan, USA - KBS Corn C7-2 (SPAdes) (version 2) | ecosystem: Host-associated > Plants > Roots > Rhizosphere > Soil ... | reverse complement strand
GCACGTCGCCGTTCCGGCGACGTGGCGATTTGCCGCGCCGAATTCTCGTTCGATGATGCGATACAACGCATCGGTGAAGCGCCCCGCGTCGCGCGCCGCCAGGTGCGACCACTCGGGCAGCCAGAGGCCCTGCAACTCCGGATGATCCTGGAAGTGCACGCCGGGCGCGCCGGTCTTCGCCAGCAGCACGTCCCAAGTCTTCGCGCGCGGGAAGACCTTGTTCTCGAAGGCCAGATAACCACCGGCGCTCGGCGTGCGCACGAAGATCACTTCCACGTTGCGCTTGCGCAACTTGGCGACCGCTTTCGCGGCGCGTTCGATTTGTTCATTGGCTGCCTTGTGCAACTCCTTCACTGTCGGCATGCCGGGACCAAGCGCAAAGTGTTGCGCCCAGATGCTCCGTGCCAGCGCGGCGTAAGCGGGGTCTTTCTCCAGTTTGTCCCAGATATGACTGGCGCGGTCCGGCGCCGTCACCACCATTAACTTGCGTACGTCCTTGCGCGGGTGCATGCCTGGCCGCACCGGCCACCAGTCCTGCCGCTCGAGCACGGTGGGCAGCGCATAATCCGTGTCGTCGAAGGCCAGGAACGGTTCGACAAAGTGCATGGACAGCCACTGGCCCACGCGTTGCGAGGGCGACTGCTTGCGGGTGTACTTCAGCACGTCACCGCGATAGGCGAACCCGCTGAAGAAGATATCCGGCGCCACGCCGACCAGCAGGCGTCCGTTCCGGAAATCCGGATCGTCGGCAAGGTCTTCCAGCGCGAACATCGGCGAGGTTCCCTCCAGCGCGAGCTGGATCGGGCGCTTGCCGGAGAGCTTCTGCCAGACCGGCAATTGCAGGTCGAACAGCATGCGCGAGGAACCGATCAGCACCGTCGCGCCATTGCCTTCGCCGCGGTCGATGCGGCGGCGCTGGGTCGCCCACAGCGCATCGCTGTTGGCAATGCTGGGTTCCACCCCGAAGCTGCGCCAATGCCACTCCCACGCGCCCAACATCAACAGCGTCAGCACCAATGCGGCCAGCAAGATCGCGCCCCAACGCCGATCGGGAATGTCGCGTTCCGGAACCGGTTGCGCCTGGCCCGGGCGATCGGCAGCCGTCTGGCGCAGGCCCGGACGCAACGCGATCCGTGCCTCGGCACTGGCGGATCGCTCGACAACCAGTTCCGAACCGACCGATTCAGGGAATACCCTGTCCTGACTCATGGCGATGGGCTCCGGGTTTCAGTCCGCTTGTATCAAGGGGCGGAAACCGTTGCGAAGCGACGGTTTGGGATTATGGAGGCATGACGCTCTTGAATACGCGGCGCCCGTCTATTCTTCAGAACTGGAAATAAATGAATGCATTGCCATTGCCTTGTGTCGCAATGATCGCGAACGCCATGACAGCCCAGGTACACGACAGCACCGCCGCCGGTGCGCGCGCCAGCACCGATTCGAGCGTGCGGTTGCGCATCAGCCAGTGCGTGATCACCAGTCCGGTGATGATCGCGCTCACCACGACCAGCGATTCGGTGTTGAGCATCGGCACCGGATTGCCGTTACCGCCGAACATGCCACGCAACACCGTCCACGCCCTGGAGAAGGTCTTGGCGCGGAAAAACACCCAGGTCACGTTTACCAGCGCGTAGGTGACCAGGCCCAACGCGAGCAGCGTCCAGACGTTCGGCCGGAATCCCGCGAAGCGCTTGCGCAGCCAGCGTTCGACGGAGAGATAGATGCCGTGCAACCCGCCCCACGCAACGAACGTCCAATTGGCCCCGTGCCACAGCCCGCCCAGCAGCATCGTGGCCATCAGCGCGGCGTAGGTACGACGCGGACCGTGGCGGTTGCCGCCCAGCGGGATGTATAGATAATCGCGCAACCACGATGAAAGCGTGATGTGCCAGCGTCGCCAGAAATCGGAAAACCCGACCGCCGCGTACGGAAACCGGAAGTTGTCGGGCATCGCGAAACCCAGGCACATCGCCACCCCGATCGCGATGGTCGAGTAACCCGCGAAGTCGCAGAAGATCTGGCCGCTGAAAGCCAGCGTGCCCATCCACGCATCCAGCGCGCCGGGAATCTTGTCGCTGTCGTAAACGGTTTCCGCCGCATGCGCGAGAAAGCCATCGGCCAGCACCACCTTGTTGAACATGCCGATCGTCATCAGTGCGAGTCCGAAGAACAGCTGCTGGCGATTGGCCCGGCGCGGCTGCTCGAACTGCGGCACCAGTTCGGTCGGCCGCATGATCGGACCGGCGACGAGGTGCGGGAAGAATGTCACGAACAACGCGTAGTCGAGGAAATTGCGCGCCGGCAACGCGCGCCGCAGGTACACGTCCAGCGTGTACGACATCGTCGCGAACGTGTAAAACGAAATGCCCACCGGCAGCACGATGTCCGGCGCCGGCGGGTGATAGACCACGCCGAAAGAAGCCAGCAACGCGGTGAAATTCGCCAGCAGGAAGCCGCCGTACTTGAAGTAGCCGAGCATGCCGAGGTTGGCGACCACCGACAGCAGCATCCATGCGCGGCGCGCCGCCGGCCGTTGCGCCCTGACCAACCCTTGCGCGGCGTACCAATCGACCACCGTCGAGATCCACAACAGGATCACGAACGGCGGATTCCACGCGGAATAAAAGAGGTAGCTCGCGACCAGCAGGTTGAGCTTGCGGACTTTCCACGCGAGCGGCAGCGAATGGATCGCCAGCACGATCGCGAAGAACGCGATGAACGTCAGCGAGTTGAAGACCACGCCCGGCCTCCCTGCCCGGGAGCGCAAGCTCCCACGGCGGCGCGAGTATGTCACAACCGGCATGGCGCGCCAGTGCCGCGCCAATCCCGCCCGGGAAGGCCGAGATTTCCGGGCGTCGCGGTCTTGCGCCGACGCCCCGGAGGATCTTGCGCCACCGCTTGGCGGGCTTGCGGAACCGGCAGATGAATTGGCAGGAGTGGCCGCGGATCGAAGAGCGACCCTCTCGACGTACGACGAATCCTGGGGACGGACCAATGCATCGCTGGACGGCTTGCAAGGCAGGTGCTGCGTGTTGCGGCCACGCGAACCCGCTACCGTGGCACGATGTTCGCCGTCCAGCGTCCCCCGTGCGACGAAGGCGTCATCCGCAGCCGGCCATGCGTCGCTCCGCCGCGACGTGCGCATCCGGGGCTCGCGCTGGCGGCCAGCGTGCTCGGCTCCAGCATCGCCTTCATTGACGGTTCGGTGGTCAACGTCGCCCTGCCCACGCTGCAGCGCGAGATGGCCGCCGGGCTGGCCGCGATGCAGTGGGTGGTCAACGCCTATCTGTTGATGCTCGGCGCGCTGGTGCTGGTGGGCGGCGTGTTGGGTGACCGCCTCGGCCAGCGCACGGTATTCACGTGGGGTCTTGTCGTGTTCACGCTAGCCTCCGTGGTCTGCGGCCTGGCGCCGCAAGCCGGCGTCCTGATCGCGGCGCGCGCGGCGCAAGGCATCGGCGCCGCATTGCTGGTGCCGAGCAGCCTGGCCATCATCGCCGCCGTGTATCCGGAAGCCGAGCGCGGCAAGGCGATCGGCATCTGGGCCGCGGCGGGTGCGATCACCACCGCGATCGGTCCGGTACTGGGCGGCTGGTTGGTCGACGCAGTGTCGTGGCGCGCGATCTTCTTCATCAATGTACCGCTGGCGATTGCCGCCGTGATGCTCGCGCACAGTGCCGTGCCGAACCAGCACAACGGTGCCGCCGAACGCCTCGATTGGCCGGGTGCGGTGCTGGCCATCGTCGGCTTGGCACTGCTGACCTGGGCGTTGATCGCATGGCCGGACCGCGCTTCGAATGCCATCATGATCGACGCCGCGCTGGCGCTCGGCGTCGTTGCGCTGACCGTCTTCGTGGTGGTCGAGGCGCGCAGCCGCGCGCCGATGGTACCGCTCGGACTGTTCCGTTCGCGCGACTTCTTCGGTGCCAATCTGGTGACGTTGCTGCTGTACTTCGCGCTGGGCGGTGCGCTGTTCTTCCTGCCGTTCAACCTGATCCGCGCACACGGTTATTCGGCGACGGCGGCCGGCGCCAGCCTGCTGCCGTTTTCGATCCTGATGGGCGCGCTGTCTCCGACGGCGGGCGCGCTGGCGACACGCTTCGGCGCGCGCGTGATGCTCACCGTGGGTCCGGCGCTGACGGCGCTCGGCCTGGCGTTGTTGGCCGGCGGCGCCGCCATCGGCGACTACTGGCGCGGTACGTTTCCAGCCATCACGGTGCTCGGCCTGGGCATGACCATCGCCGTGGCACCGCTGACCTCGACCGTGATGGGCGCGGTGCCTGCCGCGCAGGCCGGGGTCGCGTCGGGGATCAACAACGCCGTCGCGCGCTTGGCCAGCCTGCTGGCCGTGGCGGTGCTGGGACTGCTGTTCCGCGCGCCGGTCGACGCGTCGACGCCGGCCGGGACGGTTGCCGGCTTCCGCGCCGTCGCGGCGGGCGCCGCCCTCGGTGCGCTCGCGGCGGCGGTGTGCGCACTGGCGATCATCCGATCGCCGCGAGGAAGGAATCGACGCGCTCGGGCCGGGCGCTCACCACGCGAATCGTGAGAGTGCCCGGCTCGTCGTGCATGCCGACCCTATTGCGCCGGCTTCTTGAAGCGGTAAATGAACTGGCTGGTATGGCCCCGGATCGAGGGATCGAAAACCTTGGTGTCCAATGAATCCTTGGGGTTCATCAGCACATCGCTGGAGCCATCGAGCACGAAGCCCGCGGATTCGACTTCCTGCTTCACCACTTCCGGATCGATCCGGTGCAGCGTATCGGTGTCACGGATGCCGGAACCTGCCGGTGCGACATGGTCGATGACAACGAAGACACCGCCCGGCTTCAGCGCGTCGAACACTTCCTTGTCGAACTTCTTCATGTCCACCGGACCCATGAACGGGTCATGGTAGTCATGGTAGTTCTGCGAGGTGAACACGACGTCCACCTTCTGCGGCACGCTCAACATGGCCGCCGGCTGCTTCAGCAGGCTCACGTTCTTGTAAGTGCCTTTCACGAGTCCCTGCCAGTTCGCGAAACTCTTGGCCGAATACTTCGCCATCTCGTCGGGCCACACCGTGTAAACGTGGCCATTGGCTCCGACGATCCGACTGAACACGCGCGTCCAGTACCCCGAACCGGGGTCGAGTTCCAGCACCTTGTCGCCGGGCTTCACGCCCGTGAAGGTCACCACCGCCGCGATCTCGCGACGCGCATCGTCTTTCTTGTCGGTGGCGCGCGCCGGATCATCGATGGCCTTGGTGACGAAGGCGGGAACGTTGGCCGCGTGCGCGGCCGTCATGGACGGTGGCGCGCTGGATTGCGCGTTAGCCGCAAGCGGCACTGCCAGCGCGGCAAGCAACACGAGACTCGGGTTTCGCATCACGTTCTCCTTTCGGGGCGGGCCACACATTGTGCACCCAAAACCCGCGGAGGTGACGCGACAGCGCTTCGGCACAGCCCTTGCGCAGGTCGCGATCGACCGCACAAGCCGAAACGCTCATCCAAGCCGACCCTCAACCGGACATCGACGATCCCCCGCCATGGCGCCCAAGCAGCCAGTCCATCGCGCGAGCCTCGCTGAGAAAACCGCGGAATGCGAGGCCGTGATTCAGCGCGACGCTGGTGCCGAAATTGTCCGGGTCGACGAACTCCGGCCGGATCACCAAGGCCAGCCGAACCGCGCCACGTCCGGCGATCGCCCACTCGACCATGATCCGATGGCGCTCCGCCAAGGTCGGCGGCCCGGACGCAATGGCGGTGATATCGACCAGCAGCCTGGGTACGCCGGAATGCTTGACCTGCTGGATCACTTGCTGGACCAGCGACACGCTCTGATCCAGCTCCTTGCCTTCGCCGAGACGAAAGATGGCGACGTCCTCGATCACTTCGTAAGACGCATCACCCATCGGGAATCTGCCGGCGCACGCGGAAGCCGCGGCATGGATACTAGCACCGGGGTTGCGCTGCAAAAGTGACGCAGTGGCGCTTCCGGGCCGCGGGATCAGGCGGCCACCACGAACCGGTTGCGCCCGGCCAGCTTGGCGCGGTACAGCGCCGCGTCGGCTTGCTCGATCCACGCCCGCGCAGTGGCCATCCCGGCCGGACCGCGCGCAAGACCGATGCTCAACGTGCAGCGCAAGCCCGGCGCATGGTCGATCTTCAGGTCCGCGACGCCCGAGCGGATGCGGTCCGCCACCACTTCGGCGACGGCCATGTCGGTCCCGCACAGCACGGCGCCGAACTCGTCGCCGCCATAGCGCCCGGCGAGGTCGCCCTGGCGCAGGCTGATGCGGATGATGTCGCCGACCTGCCGGATCACTTCGTCGCCGATCGTGTGGCCGAACTGGTCGTTGATGTGCTTGAAGCAATCGATGTCGATCAGCAACAGCACCGCATCGTCGCAGCAGTGCCGTGACAACGAGGCGTTCATCGCTTCTTCCCAATGGCGGCGATTCAGCAGTCCGCTCAGTGCGTCGATGCTGCCGAGCCGCAGAAGTTGGCGGTTCTGCGAACGCACCCGGCGCGCCAACCGGTGCGTCATGAAACCCAGCGTCACCGGAAACACCATCAGCAACGGCAGCGAAGCGATGATTTCCGGCATGTCCGTGGCCGGTGCGAACGCCATGCCGTTCGCCACGGCGGCCACGCCGCACGCGAGCGCAAGCATCGCGATGCCGCGCGCGAGGTAGGCGAAGCCATCGATCGCGATCAGCGTGATCGCATACATCGTCAACAGCAAGGCACCCGGCAGCAGGTTGAACTGCATCAGCGCGATCCACACACCACCCATCGCGGCGTCGCACAGGAAAAAGCGCCGGTCCTCGGAAACCGGATCGGCACTCCGGCGCAGGATCAGCCAGGAGACATGCGGCCACACCAGCGCGTGCAGGGCCAACAGCACCCACATCTGCACGGGCCCCTCGTGCCGGTACAACACCGTGCCCACCATGATGCCGCCGAGCGCCAGGCCGAGGATGCGCAAGCCCCGCGATCGCGCGAGCATGCGCCCCACCTCGGCGGGCGACTTGATTTCGACAGCTGGCAGTACGTCGATAGACATGGACGCGGCACCTGCATGGCTTCAGGTCCCTCCGAGCAAGACCAATGCCATGCCTGCGTCCGCATCGACGCACGTCACGGATTTTCACCGAATCCGCGAACGGACCGTGACGCAATGCGCATGCGGAAACACATATTCACGCCGTCGGCGTGCAACGCTCAGGCCTTCAGGCGCCAACCCGTCCGGAAAATCCACCACACGCCTGCAAGGCACAACCCGAGGAAGGCGAGTGTCGCGACCACGCTGATACCGACGTTCACGTCCGCGAGTCCGTAAAAGCTCCAGCGGAAACCGGAGATCAGATACACCACCGGATTGAACAACGTCACCTTCTGCCAGAACGGCGGCAACATGTGGATCGAATAGAAACTGCCGCCGAGGAAGGTCAGCGGCGTGATGATCATCAAGGGCACGACCTGCAGCTTTTCGAAGTTGTCCGCCCAGATGCCGATGATGAAACCGAACAGGCTGAAGGCCACCGTCGTCATCACCAGGAACAGCACCATCACCGCGGGATGCGCGATCGAATACGGCACGAACAGCCGCGCGGTGCCGAGGATGATCAATCCGACGATGATCGCCTTGGTCGCGGCCGCGCCGACGTAGCCCGTGATGATTTCGAGGTACGACAGCGGCGCCGAATGCACCTCGTAGATCGTGCCCACGAATTTCGGGAAGTAGATACCGAACGAGGCGTTCGACACGCTCTGCATCAACAACGACAGCATCACCAGGCCCGGAATGATGAAGGCCGCGTAGCTCACCCCTTCCACGCTGGTGATGCGCGAGCCGATCGCCGAGCCGAACACCACGAAATACAGCGATGTGGACACCACCGGCGACAGCACGCTCTGCATCAGCGTGCGCCCGGTGCGTGCCATCTCGAACTTGTAGATCGCGCGGATGCCGTGGATGTTCATGCGTCCTCCTTTATGCGCATCCCTGTGCGAGAAAACGGTCATTCACGGCCGTCTGTTCCGAGAACAGCGGCCACTGAAAATGGCCACCGGGACCTCACGGGCTTTCCCGCACGAGTTCCACGAAGATCTGCTCCAGCGTGTCCTGGTGCGTGCTCAGGTCCTTGAAGCCGATGCCGGCCGCGGCCAGGTCACGCAGCAACGCGGTGATGCCGGTGCGCTCACTCTGCGTGTCGTAGGTGTAGGTGAGCTCGTCGCGCTTGCCGTTGAGTTCCAGTCCGTATGCGGACAATGTTTGCGGCAAGCCGGAAAGCGGCTCGTGCAGTTGCACCCGCAACTGCTTCTTGCCGAGCTTCTGCATCAGCGCGGTCTTTTCCTCGACCACGATCAATTCACCCTTGTTGATCACGCCGACCCGATCGGCCATGTCCTCGGCTTCCTCGATGTAATGCGTGGTCAGGATGATCGTGACGCCCGATTCGCGCAGCCGCCGCACCATCGCCCACATGTCGCGGCGCAATTCCACGTCCACGCCCGCGGTCGGTTCATCGAGGAACAACACGGTCGGCTGGTGCGACAGTGCCTTCGCGATCATCACGCGCCGCTTCATGCCGCCCGACAGCATCAGGATCTTGGCGTCACGCTTGTCCCACAGCGACAGATCCTTCAACAACTGTTCGAGGTAGGCGTCATCCGGCGCCTTGCCGAACAGCCCGCGGCTGAAGCGCACCGTGTTCCACACCGATTCGAAGGCGTCGGTCTTCAGTTCCTGCGGCACCAGTCCGATGATCGTGCGAGTCTTGCGCCAGTCTCGAATGATGTCGTGGCCATCTACCGTCACCGATCCATTGCCGGGATTCACGATGCCGCAGATGATGCTGATCAGCGTGGTCTTGCCGGCGCCATTCGGACCCAGCAGCGCGAAGATCTCGCCGCGGTCGACCGTCAGGTCGATGCCCTTCAACGCCTTGAATCCGCCCTCATAGGTCTTGTCGAGCCCACGTACCTCGATTACCGCATCGGTGATAGCGTCACGCGCCGTGGAGTCGGTTTGCATGGGAGGCGCCGAAAAATGAATCGACCGGTAGTGTATTTATGACCTGCGCCGCGGCACAACCCACCGGCATGTAGACGATTACCCGACCCGATCGGTGCCGGATCACGGCAAAAATTGTCGTCATGCCAGGTTCGCCTGCGATGAAGCGGCAGGCGCCCCGGCATGGCGAGATAAAGGCGACGTAACCAATCGAGCCGCTCAATGCGTCGTGTCGCGCGAATACACACGCCCGTTCTTCACCACGAAAGCGATCTTGGTGGTGTTGCCGATGTCGCGCGACGGATCGGCCGCCAGCACCACGAGATCGGCCAATTTGCCGGGCGTGATCGTGCCGCGCTTCGCCGATTGCCCCAAGGCCGCAGCGCCGACTTCGGTGGCGGCTTCAATGGCTTGCAAGGGCGTGAAGCCCGCGTGCTCGACCAGCAGCGCCATTTCCTGATGCACCGACGGCATCCGGTCGAGGTGCGGACCGTCCTTGCCATGGGGAAATCCCGCGTCGTCGGTGCCCGCATCGATCAGCACGCCGCGCTGGTGGGCCAACTTCGTGACCGCATAGCTCCACGGCATGATGCCCGCGCCGACATTTTGCGGATGGTGTTCCGCCTCGTTCCTGAATACCAGGAGGGTAGCATCGAGGATCGTGCCGCGCTTTTTCATCGCATCGAACAGCGCAAGGATCTGCGGCGCATCGGGTTTCACGTGTTCGAAATCGCCCATTGCGCGCATCTTGTAATCGTCCGGCACACTCGGTGCGGCTTCCCACACCAGGTACGGGCTATGCGAAACGGTGTCGACGCCGGCGTCCACGAGATCACCCGGCCTGGCCGGAAACACCGTCGCATGCGCCCACACACTCAAGCCTTGGCGGTGCGCTTCCGCGGTGATCGCCTCGACCAGCGCCGCGGGCAGATTGGCGTACAGCTTGATGCCCGTCGCGCCGGTGCCCTCGGCTTCGGCGACGGCCAGCGCGATGTTCGTCTTCGCGGTGATTGCCTGCATCCACGGCGCGAAGCCCAGCGGTTCGCCCTTCGATGCATCCTGTGCGCGGGCATCTTCCTTGAAGAAAGTCGGTCCCGCCATCAGCGCGACATAGAAAATATCCGGCGACGCGAACGCATGCGAGTTCCCCTGTTGGGCGAGGAATTGCAGCAGGCGGTCGTCACCCGCCATGTCGCGGATGCCCGTCACGCCGCCCAGCAGCAATGCGTGCAGGAATGTCTGGTAGTGCGCGATGTCCGGTTCGGCACCCGTGATGTGCACGTGCGCGTCGATCAAACCGGGAATCACGTATTTTCCCGAGAGATCGCGAATGTCCGCGTTTTCCGGCGCCGGCTGGCTGCCACCCGGATACACCGCCGCGATGCGCTTGTCCTTGATCACGATGGTCATGTCGCGCTGCACTGGCGAACCGGTGCCGTCGATCAGGCCGACGTGCGTCAGCAGCAGCGGTTTCGGCGCGCCGGCCATCACCGGCCACGCGAACAGGCACAACAGCAGCGGCAAGATGCGTTTCATGAAAATTCCCCAAGCGATCCATGAAGGATAGCCCGCAAACCAAGATCCCTCTCCCACCGGGACAGGCGCTCGAAGGGCGGGCGGGGTTAGTCGTCAGTCGTACCCCGACTCCACCCCTTGGAGAAGGGCTCAACATGGTCGACCTGCCAATGGCTGCATGGGCAACCATGTGGTTGCGTACCTCCGTCGGCCGTTCTATCATGCAACTTGATGGTTGCATGTCAGGAGAGCCGATGAACGCCAGCACCGATCGCATCGAGAAACAGGTCCTGTTGAAAGCCACGCGCGAACGCGTATGGCGCGCACTCAGCGAAGCCGAACAATTCGGCACCTGGTTCGGTGTCCGCTTCGACGGCCCATTCGTCGCGGGGGAACGGCTGACCGGCACGATCACACCCACCCGGGTCGATGAAGAAGTCGCCAGGATGCAGGCGCCCCACGAGGGCACGCCGTTCGAGTGGGTCATCGACCGGATCGAGCCCATGGACCGCATCGCCTTCCGATGGCACCCATTCGGCATCGACAGGGCCGTCGATTACTCCAGCGAACCGATGACGCTGATCGTGTTCGAACTGCACGATGCGCCCGACGGCATTCTGCTGACCATCACCGAGTCGGGTTTCGACAAGTTGCCGCCGGAGCGCCGTGCCAAGGCGTTCGAGGCCAACGAGGGCGGCTGGACGCACCAGATGAAACTGATCGAGCAATACCTCGCCCGTTTCTGACAGGACGCCATGCGCAAATCCCGCACGCCCGTCGTCCAGAAAACCGCGCCGGTGTTCGCTGCGCTGGGCGATCCCACGCGCCTGCGCCTGGTCGCCGCGCTGTGCGCGGGCGGCGCGCTGTCGATCGCGCAGCTCACGGCCGGCACGGCCATCACCCGGCAAGCCGTCACCAAACATCTGGAAGTGCTGGCCGGCGCAGGTCTCGTGCACGACATTCGCCAAGGCCGCGAACGCTTGTGGGAACTGCAGCCTTCGCGCATCGACGAAGCGCGCCGCGCGCTGGACGTGATCGCGGCGCAATGGGACCAGGCGTTGCGGCAACTGAAGGCCTTCGTGGAGCGGACCCCATCCTCGTAGGCGGCAACGCCCACCACGAACACTCATTCAACACATCCCCACCCATCCCATCCCCCGTGAAAGCGGGCCAATGGGGCATCGTCGAATGGATCGGGTTTTCGTGCAGGTCTGCGGTTACTGCGGAAGCGCACTACCGAAGCTGGCTGTCCTTGCTGCCTCGCCGGTTGTAGCCGCTGAACACGCCTTCCTCGCGGTCGCGTTCGGCTTGGCATTTTACGCACAGGCGCACGCCCGGCACGGCCTTGCGCCGGGCTTCTGGAATTGGCGCATCGCATTCTTCACAGTGGCTCCGGCCCGGCCCCTTGCGCTGCTTGCTGCGCGCACGCGCCACCGCGTCGGCGACCGTCGCGTCGATCTGTTCCTGTACCGCGTCGTCGTTGACAAAACCCTTGGCCATGGCCCCAACGTAAGGCTGAAGGTGCCCCGGCGCAAGGTTCGAACCAAGTGCCGTTCAGCGCGCTGCACGCTCGTGGAACGGTTGCGTTCGCCCCGTGGCCAATGCTGGCTGCGGAATGTCGCTCGGCTGGGCCCGGGAATGGCCCATCATGACCATCGGTGTCGATTTCCGGTCGGTCCGTTCGTCGCGTTCATGAACCCCGCCGGACATGACCATGAAGCTTTACGGCCACCACTTTTCCTCCTACACCCAGAAGGCGCTGACCGCGCTGTACGAAAACGACACGCCGTTCGAATTCCTGAACCTGTCGCCGGACAATCCGGAGGTGTACGCCGACTTCGCGCGGCGCTGGCCGCTGAAACGTTTCCCGTTGCTCATGGATGGCGAACGCCAGGTGATGGAGGCCACCAGCATCATCGAATATCTCGATGTTCACTATCCGGGACCGGCGCGATTGATTCCGCTCAATGCCGATGCGGCCGTCGATGTCCGCATGCTCGATCGTTTTTTCGACAACTACATCTCGACGCCGCAGCAGAAATTCGTGTTCGATCGGTTGCGCCCCGAAGCCGATCGCGATCCATATGGCGTCAAGGAAGCCCGCGCGATGCTGGACACCGCCTATGCGTGGTTGGACCGCCACATGGCCGCGCGCGAATGGGCTGCGGGCGAGGACTTCAGCCTCGCCGACTGCGCGGCCGCGCCGGCGCTGTTCTACGCCGACTGGACGCACGCGATCGGCGAGCAGTTCCTCAACGTGCACGCTTATCGCGCGCGGCTGCTGCAGCGGCCATCGTTTGCGCGTTGCGTCGAGGGCGGGCGGCCGTATCGCGAGCTGTTTCCGCTGGGCGCACCCGACCGCGATTGACGCGATCGTCCCTGTTACCGAATGGAGGAGTACCCATGAACACTGTCGTCCCCGCCGCCGAACTTGCCGCCCGCAATACCATGCGGTTTCCCAACGAAAGCATCGAATATCGCCGCGCACGGCAGGCATTGCTGACCGAAGAAATCGAATTGCGCCGGCACATCGAACGTGTGGCCGAACAACGCCGCGCGCTGCCGCATGGCGGTGAAGTCACCGGCGACTATCGTTTCATCGGCGAGCACGGCGAGACTGATTTCGCCGGGCTGTTCGGCGACAAGCAGACGCTGGTTATCTACAGCTGGATGTTCGGTCCGCAACGCGAACGGCCCTGCCCGATGTGCACTTCGTTGCTCAGCGCCTGGGACGGTGAGGCGCGCGACATCGAACAGAACGCGGCGCTGGCGGTCATCGCGCGCTCGCCGATCGAGCGGCTGACGGCGTTCAAGCAAGAACGCGGCTGGCGCCATCTGAAAATCTATTCGGACGCCAACGGCAATTTCAGCCGCGACTACTTCGGCATCGCGCCGGACGGCAGCGACATCCCGGGCTTCAACGTGTTCACCCGCCGCGACGGCACGGTCCGCCATTTCTGGAGTGGCGAGATGGGTTTCGAAAGCGCCGATCCCGGCCAGGATCCGCGCGGCGCCCCCGACCTGATGCCGCTGTGGACCATCCTCGACAGCACGCCGGAAGGCCGGCATCCGACCTGGTATCCGAAGCTCGAGTACGGTGCATAGGCGTCCGGTTTGAGCACGACGGCATGGCGTGGCACGATCGCGTGATGCCCGCCGGCAACCTGCGCGCGTGCAGGAGCGCCACGCCACCGATCTTCGACTCGCATACCCAACAGGAAAACAACCATGGCAACCAAGAAGGCCACCCGTCCCGGCAAATCGTCCGCCGGATTCACCGCCGAAGAACGCGCCGCGATGAAGGAGCGTGTGCGCGAACTGAAGAACGCCAAGCGCGGCGCCGACGGCGAAAAGGACGTGCTGGCCGCGATCGCCAGGACACCCACGACCGAGCGCGCGCTGTGCGAGCGCCTGCACAAGGTGATCCGCGACGCCGCGCCGCAACTCCTGCCGAAAACCTGGTATGGCATGCCCGCCTACGCCAATGCGGACGAGAAGGTCGTCGTGTTCTTCAGGCCCGCATCAAAATTCAAAGACCGCTACCTGACCCTCGGCTTCAACGACCGGGCCAAGCTCGACGACGGCGCGATGTGGCCAACCTCGTACGCGCTGATGAAATTGACGGCCGCCGAAGAAAAACGCATCCGCGAACTCGTGAAGAAAGCCGCTGGCTAGCGTACGTCCTCCAAGAAACATTTGCCATTCCGGGTGTACCCCGGGAGTGGCGCCGCAGGTGCCATCGTAATCCTTGGGCAGGTTGGTGCTGAGCGCAGCGAAGCCCAAGAGCGTCAGGGCTCCATCCGACTCGGACAACCCACAGCAATCTCACGACGCTTCGAGAGTCACCCGGTCCCGGCATCCGCCGGGATGACGAGGAGAATCATTTCTTACCGGGAGAAGACGCGGCGGAAAACACCGCCGACTGGGCCTCGAAAGCCCGCCGGTACGCCGGCCGCGCTTCGCCGCGCAATACATACGTGGCAAGCGTGGGAAACCCGTCCAGCATGCCCGATGGTTTCAGTCGCAGCAGCGCGTGCACCATCATCAGGTCACCGGCGGAAAAGTCGCCATCCAGCCAATCGGCATCGCCAAGGTGCGCGGAAAGCTGGCGCAGCCGCTGGCGAATACGACCCGCGATGAGCGGCAGGCGCTCCCCGGTCCAGGGTTTGTCGCCTTCCACGAGCCTGGCGGTTTGCAATTCCAGGATGGGCGGTTCCACCGTGTTGAGCGCGGCAAACATCCACGCGACCGCGTGCGCGCGGGCATCCGCATCGTCCGGCAGCAAGCCGGCATGCCGCTCCGCGATGTGGAACACGATCGCGCCCGATTCGAACAGGGCAAGACCGCCTTCCTCATAAGTCGGAATCTGCCCGAACGGATGCAGCGCAAGATGCGCTGGTTGCTTCATCGCCTCGAACGAAACCAGACGAACCTCGTAAGGCTGCCCGACTTCTTCAAGCGCCCAGCGCACGCGCATGTCCCGCGCCAGCCCCTGGCCGCGGTCGGGTGATCGTTCGAACGCCGTAATGGTGGGCGACATCGGAACACCCCGCTACCCACATGCCGGATCGAGCTGCCGCACCTCGCACTCGATTTCCCATTCGTCGCCGTGTACGTCCAGGAAACGCCTGGTCAGTTGCAGCGCGTGTTCCATCGACTCGGCTTTCAGCATCGCGTAACCCCCGATCACTTCCTTGGATTCGGTGAACGGTCCGTCCGAGACCGTTTGCCTGCCGCCGGACAGGCGCACGCGTTTGCCTTCCGATGTTGGTCGCAACCCGGCCGTATCCAGCAGCGTGCCGTCCGCCGTCATCTCGGTCATCAATCGGCCCATGTCCGCCATCAGCTTTTCGCTGGGCTTCTGGCCGGTGTTCTCCCGCACCCGGATCAGGGAAAGAAATCGCATCGTCGTTCTCCTCGTGGATGGCCAAAGCTGTGACCGGCAGATGCCGGCAGCGCCGCGTTCCTGATTGGGCGACGAACGGGAAATGCGGGAATCGACACCAAGGAAGTACTGGTTTTATCCGTCATCCCGGAATCGCGTAGCGATATTCGGAACCCGGTGACTTATGGTGTTGCGAAAGTCACTGGTTCACGCGTTCGCGCGGAAATGACGAGGATACGTGTTGATCAGGCGTTCCAACGCGTGACGACTCAATGCGTCGATGAACCCTGCTGCGCCTTGAACGCCTTCCGGATTGCGGGATCAAGCACCTCGATCTGTCGCTTGGGCTGCAGGAACGCACGCTGCCCTTCCGGCAACTGGCAATTGCGGGAAACGGCATCCGCGCCCTCTGAAGTCGTGGCCGTCACGTCCTGCACGTTGACCACCACGGCCA
>Ga0207674_10004999_pt1 | contig 15850 bp, 8 predicted proteins | sample KBSCornC72_FD_184303 | JGI IMG/M metagenome (GOLD analysis project Ga0207674, IMG submission 184303) | Corn rhizosphere microbial communities from Kellogg Biological Station, Michigan, USA - KBS Corn C7-2 (SPAdes) (version 2) | ecosystem: Host-associated > Plants > Roots > Rhizosphere > Soil ... | reverse complement strand
CCGCTGACGGCAAAGCGACGCTTCGCCGAAGCAAGGTTGTCCCGGTTATCAGATTGTGCCTGATGGGACCAGACTTGATGCGGGCGGTGAGAATGGCCTGGAATTGATCGTCGATCCACAACTCGCCAGGACTCCGATAGTCGTAGACGTCATAGTCGCCCGAGGGACTGAAAAACCATGGGTTCGGTGCCGAGCCAGTGTTGCAGACGTCTTCGTAATAGCATCCGTATGGATAGGCGACATTGTCGTCGATCAGAGAACGGCTCTTGCCTGCGGTGATATATCCGCTCCAGTCCTTACTGAAGCCGTGATCGAGGCGAAGGCTGGTGTTAAAGGCGTCGAAGGTATTTGGCTTCGCCCAAGGCTGTTGGCCGAGCATACTGGACGGATGGATGTCGGAAGGAACGATGGATCCTCCTAACAGTTGGTAGCCCGCAACCGATCGCTGCACCTGGTGCTGATACTCGAAGTCGCCATGGAGGAAGGTTGTTGGAGCGAGTCGCCAATCGGCTGCCAGAGTTCCAAAACTGCGCCAGCCGTCAGCGTCATTCACATAGGAACGGATGGACTCTCCGCCGAAATTGGTGCGCAAGCCGAATTGCTTTCGTGCGCCGAATGCGCTGCCGAGATCTACATGTCCGAAAGCGCTTCCCCGTTGGTCGGTCGCAAGGGTGACGGTACGGACGTCCGCGGACCTCTTGGTCGTGAAGTTGATCAACCCACCGGGAGATGAGACGCCTGCCTCTACTGCCGGAAGTCCTTTCAGGAACTCGACGCTTTCCTTGTTCTCCAGCGGGATAAGTTGCTCACCGGCGATGGTGAGACCGTTGATTTTCATGCCGGTGGCCAGGTCGACGGGAAAGCCGCGAATCTGGAAATCCTGATAGTAGCCGACAGGGGCATAGTCTTCGCCGACCGAAGCGTCATTTCTTGTCACATCCGATAGCACGCGCGCCTGCTGATCGTCGAGAATGCTGCGCGTAACTACGAGCGCGGAGCGTGGTGTGTCCTTTAACGGAATCTCTTCGAATCCTCCCAGCGTGGCGGTTGGCTTTTCGTAGTTTTCGTCAACCTGTCCCCGCACGACGATGGTTGTGTTCACGGGAGGAAGCTTCTGCGTCGGGGTTGTGGGGGCTTGGGATGCGGAAGAAGGCTGGGTGTCCTGTGAGAGAGCAGGACACAATGCGATCAGGCTCATAAATATCAGGAGGACGGAGACGGGGCGGGCGCGCAAAACCCTGAATGAGGCAAAGGTCGCGAAGGTGGGAGATTGAGCCGCGATGAATTGGATGAATGACTGCACAAGTCCTCTTATTCCGAGGAAACAAGAGAACTCACGTCGCAATCCACCGATACTGCTATTGAACGCTTCCAACGCCGGCATTATCCGGATCTGGTGTGAGGGTATCTTCTCAGCCCCATACTGCGGAGCACCCCTGTTTCTCATCTATATTCGAACACGTTTGCAGCCGCGAGGCAATGCCTAGATGCCGCCCGGCGGTAAAAGCGCCGAGCTGGGAGCTGCCGGGATCTCATCATCGAAGCGGGAGAGAGAAGGAACTGCACGAGTTCGAGCTCGCTCCCGACGCTGCACTTCCCTAAAAGTATCTCTTCATGAACGTCTCATGTCGCTGGCGCGCAGCATTCATGACGGTGGCAAACTGCTCTTCCGAACGAATCCTGCTTAGGAGCGGATCTTTAGCCAGATAGGGATAAGGGAAAAACCCGCCTTCGATGCTCTGTCGCAGTACTCGCAAGGCCGAGGTGGAGTCGCCCAATATCGCATATGCCTGCGCGATCTTATAAATGCCCTCTGCTTCGGAAACACCTCGTTCATTAATTCGTTTCTCGGCCGCTCGGAGGATGCTCAAACCGGCGTGCGGCTGTTGCTTCGCACCAAAGCTGAGAGCCTTTCCAATCTGAGCCTGCAGTAGCGAAGGATCCAGATCGAATGCCCGGTCGAAATTGCTAGTCGATTGATTCCGGTCTCCGAGGTAGTACTCTCCAAAACCACGATAGAAAACAATCAGAGATAAGTCTTGATCGTTTGGAAGGCTATTGAGGAACTTGTCGTACTGACCGAGATAGAGGTAGCTATTGAGCATCGAGCTATTGAGCTTGACACCAGGGTCCAGTTGGCGCGCCCGTTCACACTCTCTTACGGATTCTTCCAGTGCTCCAGCAAATCGATAGGCGTAACCCAATTCCCAATGAGCTTCGGCGTGGCTGGGATTCGATCGAAGAGTCTCTCTTAACAAAGGAACAGCCTCTTCGACTCTGCCGGTATCAGTGAACATATTCGCCATGTAGATGAGCGTCTCGATGTGGCCGGGGTGGATCGAGAGCGCCTTCTGATAGGCCGTTTCAGCCTTGCGATATTGTTCTCGGCCTCCGAACTTGAATGACGCGCTCGCGCTGTAAGCCTTTCCCAGATTGGCCCATGTCGGAGCGTACTTCGGATTCAGCTCCGCTGATTTCTCGAGCATTTGAATCGCCAGGGGAAAGTCGCTTCTCGCGTAAAGATCAACTCCACGCAGGTAATACTCGTAGGCGAGCGGATCGGTCGGGAGGTCCGCCTTCAGGTGACCGGCTTCCGCAGGAGTAAGGTTCAGCTCCAATCCCTTAACGATGTGCTGCGCGACATCATCTTGAACCGTGAGAAGGTTCTTGTATTTCAGATCAAGTGCGCTCTTCCAAAGCATTCGCTTTGTGTTGATGTCGACGAGCTCGCACGTGATCCTGAGATCATCACCCTCGCGTATAAAATTGCCTGTAAGAACTGCATCGACATTGAGTTCTGAGGCCACTCTCTGAAGGTCCACCTCACGATTCCGATATTTTTCGACTGCTGAGGATGGCCTCACGGTAACTTCACTGACATAGCTCAGCTTGGTGACGACGGCGTCGGCCAATGAATATCCAAGGAAATCGGTATCGGTATCCGCCGTGAGATTTCTAAAGGGAAGAATTGCAAGACTGCGTGGGCCCTGGGGAACTGGTTTCACGCTTCGCTGCCGGTAAACGGAATAGCCAACGAGAATCAGCACGATCGTTGTAAGCGCCAGGCCTAATAGGAAGGTCCTTCCCCGAAACCAGGACATTGTACGGCCAGGCTGCTGCGCATCCAGGTCAGATTCGGCAGTCAGCTTTTGCCCAATTGCGGCAGCTTCGGTTTCATTCGGAGAAGAGGAAGGGTTGGGTGGTGCGGCCTTCACCTCTGCTGATTGCTCCACGTCGGCGGCGAAACGGTATCCCCGTCCCGAGACCGTGACGATGTATCGGTTATCTCCACGGCTCTCGCCTAGTGCTTTCCGAATCATGGAAATCTGCTGCGTGAGGTTCGACTCTTCCACGAAGCTGTCCGGCCACAAAACCTTCATCAACTCTTCTTTTGATAAAAGTCGACCTCGGCTCTCCACCAGAACCAGCAACGTGTCATAGGTCTTAGGCGTAAGTGGAACCGGCTCTTGCTCTCTGATCAGCAACTGGCGAACGGTATCCAGAGTGAACGGACCGAACTTGTAGATTTGGTAGGACGGCTGTCGCTTTGCGCTCTCAGGATAACTGTTGGGCGTACTCATAAACGCACCGCTCAAGGAGAGCACTCTGAAACAGGAGGCAGCCCGACTTCGGAAGAATACTAGCCGGAGGCTTGGCGCCCGACGCTACTCGAAACTCACCTTGAGACGAATCCCAATGTCAGATACTTCGCCAGCCACGATCAGCAAAAGCTTGAACGACCGTAAGTAGAAGTTATTTGAATGCTATCACATACGGGTTTCCTAACTTTTTTAGATTTCTTTTAGCCCCTTCTGAGAGTGCTTTCACGACTTATGGAGCGCTCCCGGACGAAGATCACGTCACTCCAGGAGGAGAACATGAAGTTGCTAAATCGAAAGACGTCAGCCTCGGATCACAGCCGCGTAACCGAGTCCCTGCGAGCTATGGTCATTGCGGCATTTACTTTCACTGCTTGCGTGTCGGCTGTACCTTCGGCATCGGCCCAGGCGAATGGTGCAAATACAAAGGATTTCGTGGCACCGACCGTGTTCCAGGCGGCCGGCCCAGGCGCAGCCGCGATTCAAAGCACTGTCGATCAATTTCGGGCTGCACTGGGCATCACTAACAACGGAAACAACCCCGGACCACTAGGCAGCGGCCATCGTGAGATCAATTGGGATGGCGGGGGATCGACGGCCACATCACCCGGCCCTACACCGTTTACGGTCTTCCTGAATAGCCGTGGCGCCAATATCACCACCCCTGGTTCCGGATTCGTTCAGGCTCCGCCATCGGGCCTAGCGACCACTTTCGGAAACTCGACTTATGCCGACATCTTTAAGACGTTCAGTCCAGTCCGGCTCTTCTCACCCGTCGGAAGCAACGTCACTGAGGTGGAATTCTTCGTTCCGGGCGCCGGCAACGTACCTGCAACGGTCAGCGGATTTGGCACGGTGCTAACCGATGTTGACTTACCGGACGGTAGCGGACCAGCAACCAAGAATGGAAATCGGCACGCGAGCACTCTCCTCGAGTTCTTCGGCGCTGACGGAAGGTTGCTGTTCAGTGCCTTTGCTCCTTCTTCTCCAGGCGATGGGAACTTGTCCTTTTTCGGCGTGAAGTTTGCGGACGCTCGCATCGCACGCGTTCGGATAACAACCGGCAATGCCAGACCTGGGGTGAACGACGCTGGACGAACGGACATTGTCATGATGGATGATTTTGTCTACGGTGAACCTACGCCCGTGCAATGAGCGGGCCTAACGCGCTATGACTCTTGTTGCCTGATGTTGCCCGGGATCCGCAACCGTTCTGGTTGGTTTTTCCGGGCACCGAGGCAGAGCCCATCGGGGTAGTTGGAGTCCACGAGAGAGGAAATATCATGTTGAAAGTTTTCATTCAGAAACTAGAACGGGTCGTCATACTTCACCTTCAAGGCCGGATTGTTGCCGGAAACAGGATCAAGGTTGTGAGAATTGACGATGTGAAAACGCGCGAGGTTTCGACGATAGTGCTCGACTTCCATCGTGTTGAACGAATCGATGCCTCAGGGCTAGGTGCGTTGGTCACCTTACGACACTGGGCTGAAACGAACGGTATACAGCTGAAGCTAATGAATGTGGCTGTCCGGGTGAAGCAGATATTTGAACTGACCAAGCTCAACCGTATTCTTGAATACTGCTCGATTGAGGACATGTGCATGATGTTGCTGCATATACCTGGAAACAGCGAACAGCCTCTCGCTCAATGCGAGTCGAATTGCATCTAGCCGGGAACGCGAGTCAAGAATCTGCCCAGAAATCGCTTTCGAATAGCGGTCATGACCTCTTTTGCCAGTTTGAGTCATCCGCCCGCGCCAGTGCAGAATTTGATCAGCGAATATGAACGTTCACTCTGCTAATTGTTACGGTTCGGCATTCGCGTAAGTGACAGAACAGTATAGCGAGCACTCGCTCGCACCGATATCTTCCACTCCGTGTGCATCATTAAAGATGCCAACTCCTGAAAGATGCCAACACGTGCCTCACTTCCTGCCTTCGTCACTTCAGAACGATGCACAACGTTGCTGCCCTGAGACACGCATCCTGTCGGCCCGCTCCTCCCAAACTTTCTCCTCTTAATGACCTGATGTAGCCAGCGTTCTGGGTAGGCATGCTCCCGGATTCTGAGATCCCGGTTGGCTCTAATTTTTTGGAGCGGGTGGAAGCATTTTGAATCACCCATGACAATTTCGGAATCCTTCGAGAGCAAAGACCAAGGCCGGTCTTCCACGTTTTTCCGTTACCCCGCTATCGGTCGATCAAAGAATTCAGCCACTGGAGGGATTCCCATGACCTCATCTCCCGATCGGATCCGCAACATTGCCGTTTTCCTTTCAGCCTTTCTACTACTCCTCATCGTTGAAGGCTGCAGCGACAGCAAGGCGGCCCCAGTTGCCCCGCCCACAACCGTACAGGTCGCCAACGTGGTTCAGCAGGACACGCCGATCTATAGCGAATGGGTTGCAGTGCTTGACGGATATGTGAACGCGCAGATCCAGCCCCATGTTTCGGGATACATCATCAAGCAGAACTACAAAGAGGGGTCGGTGGTACGCAAAGGTGATGTCCTCTTTGAGATCGACCCTCGACCCTTCAAAGCCGCACTCGATCAAGCAAAAGCACAGCTCGCACAGGCCGAGGCACAGTTAGGCAAGGCCAGCCTCGATGTGCAACGAGATACACCTCTTGCGCAAGCACGTGCAATCGCGCAAAGCCAACTCGACACGGAAATTCAGGCCAAGCTAGGTGCCCAGGCGACCGTGGAGGCAGCAAAGGCGAATGTCGAGCAGGCAGAGCTCAATATTGAATGGACCAAAGTCACATCTTTGGTTGACGGGATTGCAGGAATCGCGCAAGTCCAGATTGGAAACCTCGTCGGACCCACTTCCGTCCTCACTACGGTTTCGCAAGTGGACCCGATCAAAGCTTATTTCACGGTGAGCGAGCAGCAGTTTACTGAGTTCCATCGCAGATTCCCGACTCAAGCGACGGTGGAGGAACAACGTAAGCGCATACCACTCCAGCTGATGCTGGCTGATGGCAGCGTCTATGAGCGGGCAGGCACCATCTATTTCGCCGATCGTGAAGTAAATCCGGCAACGGGAGCCATAAGGATCGCCGGCCTGTTCCCAAATCCCAATAATCTCCTTCGTCCTGGTGGTTATGGCCGAGTACGCGCGTCGGTCAGAACGCAGAATGGCGCACTGCTTGTTCCGCAACGGGCGGTGACGGAACTACAGGGCAGTCAACAAGTCGCGGTTGTCGGGGCTGACAACAAGGTGAGTATCCGACCTGTGACGGTGGGAGATCGGGTCGGCAAAATGTGGATCATTACCGACGGACTCAAGGCTGGTGAACGGGTTGTAGTGGAAGGGCTGCAGAAGGTAAAAGACGGCGCTCCTGTGAAAGCGGTTCCAGTGGAATCCGCAGGAGGTTAGCGATGTCGAAATTCTTCATTAACCGCCCCATCGTCGCCATTGTGATCTCGATTCTGACGGTGATCGTCGGAGCTATTACGCTTGTCAGTCTTCCCGTATCGCAGTTCCCTGCTATCGCCCCACCGGAAGTCCAGGTGAGTACAACCTATGTCGGCGCTGATGCGCAGACCGTAGAACAGTCAGTGGCGACGCCGATCGAACAGCAGATGAGCGGCGTCGACAACATGAACTACATGTATTCGGTCAACTCCTCGACTGGCGAAATGCGCCTGATTGTCGACTTCGATGTTGCCACGGATACCAATACAGACCTGATCCTTACCCAGATTCGCGAGACGCAGGCAGCTTCTCAACTTCCTGTCGAAGTGACGAACTTCGGAGTCACGGTTCAGAAGACGCTGACGTCGCCATTGATGTTGATCAGCCTCTCATCGCCAAGTGGAGTGTACGACTCGAAATTTCTCGCGAACTACGCATACATCAACCTCTACGACCAGTTGAGCCGCGTCCCTGGAATCGGCAGCGTTCAGGTATTTGGGGCCGGTAAGTATGCAATGCGCTTGTGGGTGAGACCCGACCAGTTAGCCAAGCTCAACATCACCGTGCCGGAGATCGTGACTGCCATTCAGTCCCAGAATACGGTCAATCCAGCCGGCTCTATCGGGGGCGAGCCGGCGCCAAAGGGCCAGGAATTTACTTATTCTGTCCGAGCCCAGGGGCGATTGACTACGCCAGAGGAGTTCGAGCAAATCGTAGTCCGCGCTACGCCGGATGGCGGCATTGTCCGAATCAAAGATGTTGCCCGCGTGGAGATGGGAGCGCAAGACTACACGGTTACCAGTCACTTGAATGGAAAGCCAAGCGCGCTGGTCGCCGTATATCAACTACCCGGTTCGAATGCGGTACAGGCGGCTGAAGGCGTCAAGAAACTGCTGGACGAGAACAAACCGCGACTGCCCCAAGGGGTTGAATACACCGTCACACTCGACACCACTCGCGCGGTTTCCGAGGGGATCAGGGAAATTGTCGAGACGCTCTTGATTGCCATTGTCCTTGTGATCATCGTCGTTTACATCTTCCTTCAAGGATGGCGTGCAACCCTGATCCCTCTTCTGGCGGTACCTGTATCGCTGGTTGGAAGTTTTGTCCTGTTCCCTGTTTTCGGTTTCTCGATCAACACGCTTTCGCTGTTCGGTCTCGTGCTCGCCATCGGCCTGGTTGTGGACGACGCCATTGTGGTGGTGGAGGCAGTGGAACACCACATCGAAGAAGGAATGTCTCCTAAAGATGCGACATTCAGGGCGATGGAGGAGATCTCTGGGCCGGTGGTTGGCATTGCCCTGGTGCTCTCCGCCGTGTTCATACCCACGGCTTTCATTCCAGGAATCACCGGACGGCTCTATCAGCAATTTGCCGTGACAATCGCCATTTCCGTGATTCTTTCCGCGTTCAATGCACTAACGTTAAGCCCTGCTCTTTCGGCGCTGCTGCTGAAACCACGCAAAAAGAGCGGAGGGTTACTTCAAAAGTTTTTCGACTGGTTCAATAGGGTGTTTACGCGGGGAACGAACACCTATGTGAGCATTGCCGGCGCCCTCATTCGAAAGAGCGCAGTTGCATTCACCATCCTCGTTATTTGCGCCGGCCTAGCCGGTTTCTTTGCGCTAAAGCTTCCCTCGAGTTTCCTTCCCGATGAAGACCAGGGCTACATGTTCATGAACCTGCAGCTCCCGAGTGCATCATCACTGCAAAGGACGGAGGCAACTGCCCATGAGATCGAGGACATATTGGCCAAAACACCGGGCGTCGAGTCCACCGCCAGTGTTGTCGGATTCAGCCTGCTGAGTCTTACTCGATCGAGTTATAGCGCGTTCTTCTTTGTCACCCTGAAGGAATGGAAAGACCGCCAGAAAAGAGAGGAGCAGTATCAATTCATCCGCCAGAGCGTGAACCGAAAACTCGCAGGACTTCCCGACGGCATCGCATTCTCGTTCTCACCTCCGGCAATTCCCGGTGTCGGAACCTCGGGCGGCTTCACTTTCGTTCTCGAAGATCGCTCGGGAAAAGACATCGCGTTTCTTGCCGATAACGTGGACAAATTTCTTGCAGCAGTGCGTAAGCGTCCAGAAATCGCATCCGCGAATACCACGTTTCTTCCCAGAGTTCCCCAGCAATTCATCGTTGTCGATCGAGACAAAGCGCTCAAGCAAGGCGTCGACATTAAGGACGTGTACAGGACTATCCAGGCATTCATGGGTGGCTCATTCATCAATTACTTCAACCGCTTCGGCCGGCAGTGGCAGGTCTATATAGAGGCTGAGGGTGCTTATCGCGACCGCGCGGAGAACGTTGGACAGTTTTATGTCCGGAACGTGAAGGGTGACATGGTGCCATTGTCCGCATTGACCAGGTTCGAATCCCGCTCCGGTCCGGAATTCACTATGCGCTACAACTTGTATCGTTCCGCACAGATTATCGGCGGGGCCGCGCCCGGATACAGCTCAGCACAGGCGATGGCTGCACTCGAAAAGGTCTTTGCGGAAACAATGCCTTCCGAGATGGGGTACGACTACTTGGGCATCTCGTTCCAGGAAAAGAAGGCCCAGCAAGGCGTGCCGTCCTATGTTGTTTTCGGGTTTTCTCTCTTGGTGGTCTTTCTGATTCTTGCCGCTTTATACGAGAGCTGGTCATTGCCTTTCAGTGTCCTGCTGAGTACCCCTGTGGCGGTATTCGGCGCGTTTGCAATCCTCTGGCTGCGCCGTAAAGTACTCGGCCTATTTTTGCCTCCTTACATGGTCCAAATCGAGAACGATGTCTACTCGCAGATCGGACTGATCATGTTAATCGGGCTCGCAGCGAAGAACGCCATTCTGATCGTCGAGTTCGCAAAGGACGCCTACGAAAAGGGACAACCACTGACCGACGCCGCACTCGCCGCCGCACGCTTGCGCCTCCGGCCTATTCTTATGACCTCCTTTGCGTTCGTGTTTGGTTGTGTGCCGCTATGGACTGCAAGTGGAGCTGGATCTGTTGCGCGTCAGATCATGGGAACTACTGTTATTGGTGGAATGCTTGCTGCGACGCTGATAGCGGTGTTCATTATTCCCGTTCTGTTCGTGGTCGTAGAGAAGCTATCGCGAGGCAAGGCCGGCCTGACGGCACCTCTGCCTTCGGCCGAACCGGCACAGGGAGATGACTGAATGATTGGAAAGAGAGAGCTCTTCGCCATCGCTCTGCTTGGGTTGCTTTACTCCGGATGCGCAGTCGGTCCTAATTATAAGAAGCCAAAGGTATCTGTGCCTCCTTCTTATAGAGGCACATCCGCGGAAGCGATGGCCAAGGCAGACGCGACATCGTTTGGCGATCAGAAATGGTGGGACGCATTCCAGGATGAGACTCTTCGCGATCTCATTCAGACAGCCCTAAAGCAGAACTATGATGTGCAAATCGCCGCCGCCAGGATCCTGCAGGCGAGGGCGCAATTAGGGATTACACGGGCCGACCAACTGCCGTCAGTGTCAGGAACAGCTTCGGCGGCGAACGAGCGCACACCCCAGGTAGTCGGCCGACCTGCTATTAATACCGGAGCGAGCCAGTTGAGCCTGGCGCTCGCTTGGGAGTTGGATTTCTGGGGGAAGTTTCGGCGCGCAACAGAGTCTGCTCGCGCGAACCTTCTTACACAGGAATGGGCCCAGCGAGCAGTCATCAGCTCTCTTGTGAGCGATGTCGCAACTGCGTACTTTCAGTTGCGGGAGCTTGACCTTGAATTAGAAATCTCCCGCCGCACACTCGCTTCTCGCCAAGATTCGCTGCGGCTCACCCAGATCCTCGCAGATGGGGGCGCTACCTCCATGTTGGATGTACGTCAGGCCGAGCAATTGGTATTTAACGCTGCCGCCGCCATCCCTGACCTTGAGAGCAGGATCGAGCAGCAGGAGAATTCGATCAGCATTCTCCTCGGCGCGAATCCTCAAGCTATTGCTCGCGGACGCAAACTGGTAGACCAGCCACATCCTCCCGAAGTTCCGGCGGGGCTGCCATCAACCTTGCTGGAGCGACGACCGGATATTCTTCAGGCAGAGCAGCAGCTGGTTGCAGCCAACGCCCAAATCGGGGTGGCTAAAGCTGATTACTTCCCAAGCATTTCCTTGACCGCCCAAGGCGGATATCAAAGCTCCGCCCTGACAGGCCTCTTCGCAGCTCCAGCTGGGCTTTGGGCAATCGGCGGAAGCGCGGTGCAACCTGTATTTGAAGGAGGCAGGATCCGCAACCGGGTGAGGTTCGCCGAAGCCCGAACGGAAGAAGCGACGTTATTCTACCGGAGCACGGTCCAGGAAGCGTTCCGAGAGGTCTCGGATTCCCTGATTGCGTATCGCAAAAGTCAGGAAGTCCGCATTCAGCAAGAACAAGTAACGCATTCCGCCGAAGAAGCTACAAAGCTTTCGAACATGCGATACAAGGCGGGAGCGACAAGCTACCTTGAAGTTCTAGATAGCGACACTAGATATTTCGTGGCCCAGCTTTCCCTGGCTCAAGCTCAACTCCGCGAACTTCAATCCTTCGTGCAGATCTATCGATCCCTTGGAGGAGGATGGCAACAGTAGGGTAGATCCGTTGCTTTACCCTACGACGGGCCGGTGTTTGTGGATAAATGATTGTGCGAAAACCACTGAAAGGAAGGTGCTTGGTAGCGCTACCGGGAATCGAACCCGGGTTTTAAGATTGAGAATCTCACGTCCTAACCCCTAGACGATAGCGCCACTTGAGGGAACTCTAAAACTATAGCAAAAGCAGGCTCTTGGGCCAAGTTTGCGGGTTGGCAAACTAGACTTACTGGGGCATGCGCTCGCGCACGAGGCCAATCAATTCTTGCGGCGGAAGCGGCTTCTGACGGACTACCGCATTCAGACCTTCGTACTCTTCTGCAACGTCAGGCATGCCACTGACGACCACCACGGGTGTGGAGGGATCGACGCGGCGAAGCTCTCGAACGAAGTCGGCTCCGCTCGCGCCGGGTAACACGTGATCGGTGACAATGACTCCGAATTTGTTAGCGGCAATGCGCAGGAGAGCAAGGGCGCTCTCAGCAGTAGTCGCAATCGATACCTGGAACCCTGCTCCGCGAAGAATGGTCTCGCGTACCCGCAGTTGTACCGGGTTATCATCGATCAGAAGAACTTGGTTCACACTGACAGGTTCCAATTTAGGCTGACTTGCCACGGATTTCGGACTCCGCCCGGAACCAATCGTCGGCGTCTTTTCCGTGTTGACGTCCACGCTGTTCCCAGAGCTCGTAAGCCCGCCGCCGAACTAATTCTTCGGCAGTGCGAACCTGCAAGCTGATTCCGCTTGTGTTGGCTGGGGTGTTTCCATTCGATCCCGTCTGCTGGAGCTCTGCGCCGCCGTTGTCAGATGATTGTTGTGCTTCGGGCTGTGCAGCCGCAACCGGGGTCTTGCTACGGGAGGCGCGCTTCTTGGGCGCTTCGCCGGTCGCTTTCTTCTCTTTCGCCATCTCAGTAAAGCTCCTCTGTCTCGTAAGAATGCCGGAAATTTTTCAAGGAAGTAACTGGCTTCCCTGATTCCTCTTCAATACTAACGCGAATCGGCTGTGAATTGCTGTGCGTAAGGTCAAAAACAGAGAGTCAGTTTGAACCTTTTGCTGCATTCTTTTGCAGATTATTCAGCGCCCTTATCGCGAGCATCAAAGAATCCTATCGTTCGATCAGTGGAAATCGTGGGAATGAAGGTCAACGTCGGTGCCTCGAAGAGGCAGCACGCGATCTGCTTTTACTGAAACGACTCGATCGATATTCTGCAATGTTCCTTCCACCAATAGAAAGCGCTCGTCTACAAGCAGCAATCGATTTCTCTGAAACAGGTCAGGCGTAACGATGACGTTTGCCACCCCGGTCTCATCTTCAAGACTAAGGAAAACGAAGCCGTGCGCCGTTCCCGGCCGCTGCCGGACAATGACGGTCCCTCCAATCCGAACATGGCGTCCGTTTGGAAGCTGGGTCAACTGGACGGCGGTGAGCGCTCCAATCTTCTGCATGCGTGCGCGATGGTATGTCATGGGATGAGGCCCAACGGTCACGCCGGTGCCACGGAAATCGGCCACCATTCGTTCGGTCGGGGTCATGGCGGCCAGCGGTGACGCATGATCCGGTTGCGCTACTTCCTCCAGTAAAGGACCGATTGGCTGTGCGGCTGCTTCTGCCTGCCATAATGCATCTCGTCGATGAAATTGCGGCTCTTTCCTTCCCCGCTTACCGATTGGCACGAGCGTGTTAATACCAACCCGCACTCCGGGAAGAGCGTCTTGCGTAACTTTACCGAGAGAATTGAGCGCTCCAATATCGGCCAGCGTTACAAGTTCATTCTTACGAAGGTCAGGGACTCGGCGGGCGAGATCAGAAATGGAATCAAAATGAGCTCGTGAACGTTCCTTCACCAGCGCTTGAGCAGCCTCTTCGCGCATGCCGCGCACATAACGAAAACCGAGACGAAGGCAAAGCCCTTCGTTGCCCGGAAACTTTTCAATCGTGCAAGGCCAGTCCGACTTCAGCACGTCGACAGATAGAACGCGAAGACCATGACGCTGCGCATCCTTAATCAGAGTCGAGGAGTGATAAAAACCCATCGGCTGGTTATTCAGGATGGCCGCGGTAAAAGCGGCAAGGTAGTGCGTCTTGAGATAAGCACTGGCGTAGGCAATTAATGCGAAACTGGCTGCATGCGACTCCGGAAAACCATACAGCGCGAAAGATACGATGGACTGAATGATTTCATCCTGTGCTTTTTGCGAAATCCTATTTTCTGTCATGCCTGAGCGAAGCTTTACTTCAATCTTCCGCATTCGCGTATCCATATAAGAACGGGTTTTGCCCAGCGCTCGACGCAATTCTTCAGCTTCGCCACCGGTAAAGTTCGCGGCGACCATTGCCATCCTTAATAACTGTTCTTGAAAAAGCGGTACCCCCAACGTTCGCTCAAGGATGGGTTCGAGAGAGGGATGAGGGTATTCGACTGGCGCTCGTCCCTGGCGGCGCTTGATGTATGGATTCACCATCTCGCCGACAATCGGACCGGGACGAATCAGCGCAACCTGGATGACGACATCATAAAAGCGTTCTGGACGCAGCCGAGGGAGACAAGACATTTGCGCGCGGCTCTCGATCTGGAACATGCCGATGGTATCTGCCTTCTGCATAGCCGCGTAGGTTTTGCGATCGTCAGCCGGCAATTGCGCAAGATCGACTTCCTCGCCATAGTGATCCCGAATTAAAGCGAGACAGTCCTTTAGCACGGCCATCATGCCAAGACCCAGCAAATCCACTTTTACGATTCCCATGTCGGCGCAATCTTCTTTATCCCACTGCACAACCACTCGGCCAGGCATGGATGCTGGCTCCAGCGGCACGACCGAATCCAGTTGTCCCTGGCAAATCACCATGCCGCCGGAATGCTGACCTAGGTGGCGCGGCATATCCTGGATTGCCATACAGAGTTCGAGATATTTACGCATGCGCGGATGCTGGAGATCGCACCCGGCCTGTCCGAACTGCGCCTGCATTGTGTCTTCGGGGGCTTTATATTCCCAGGAACCCACCAATCGCGAAACCCGCTCCAGAGTGTCTTCGTCGAACTCGAGCGCCTTACCGACTTCGCGTGCGGCGGATCTCCCTCGATAGGTGATTACGTTCGCAGTCATGGCGGCGCCTAATTTTCCGTAATGCGCATAAACGTGCTGAATGACACTTTCACGTTCGTCACCGCTGGGAAGATCCAGATCGATATCAGGCCATTCACCGCGTTCTTCCGAAAGGAAACGTTCGAACAGCAAGTCCATTCCGACCGGATCGACGGCCGTGATCCCGAGGGAATAACAAACCGAACTATTGGCGGCGGAACCTCGGCCTTGCACCAGGAAGCCCTGCTCTCGGCAGTAGCGAACGATGTCCCACACGATAAGGAAGTAGCCTTCCAGCTTAAGGCGTTCGATCAAGGTGAGTTCGCGTTCGATCTGGCGATGCGCGCGCTCGCGGAAGTCCCGATCACGACGCCCGTAACGGTCTCGTTCTCCTTCGGCGGTACGTTTCCGCAGAAAGGACATCATCGTCTCTCCATCGGGAACCGGGTACTGAGGAAACTCATAGCCTAGATCTTCCAGTGTGAACTTAAGGCGAGAGGACACCTCACTGGTATTGGAGATTGCTTCTGGAATATCGGCAAAGAGGCGAGACATCTCTTCAGCCGACTTCACATAGCGCTCGGAGTTAGGCGTAAGCAGCCGGCCGGCGGTAGCGAGAGTGCGATGATTTCGAATCGAGGTAAAGAGGTCGAGCACTTCGCGTTGCTGAGGACGCGCATAACGAACGCCATTGGTAGCCACCAGTGGGAGTTTGAGCGAGCGGGCTATCTCAACCGCCACCTGGTTTCGAGCCTCCTCTTCCCGAAGGTAATGTCGTTGCAATTCGACAAAAACGTTCTCTCGTCCGAATATTTGTGTGAGTCGTTCGACTGCGCGGCGGCCTTCTGCAACACCGCCCTGCTCCAAGGCACGCGCAAGCGGACCATCTTCATCTCCAGTCAGGCAAATGAGGCCGTCAGAATAGCGCGCGATCTCCTCTTCGCAGGTGAAACAAGGATCATTCTTGGGAACGCGAAGCTTCATTTGCGTCGCTAATCGGCAGAGATTTTGATAGCCGAGACGCGAGGCGGCGATGACAGGGAGTCGTGACTCACTCGACGGTCGGAAAAGAGTTATTTCCGCTCCTATGTGAGATTTGATCTTTTGCTTCTGGGCTTCGGCGTGAAAGCGCGGCGCGCCATACACTCCGTCACGATCGGTAATCGCCAAGCCTCCAATAC
>Ga0207674_10004997_pt1 | contig 15853 bp, 16 predicted proteins | sample KBSCornC72_FD_184303 | JGI IMG/M metagenome (GOLD analysis project Ga0207674, IMG submission 184303) | Corn rhizosphere microbial communities from Kellogg Biological Station, Michigan, USA - KBS Corn C7-2 (SPAdes) (version 2) | ecosystem: Host-associated > Plants > Roots > Rhizosphere > Soil ... | reverse complement strand
TCGGCTGGATCGTCGCCGCGCCGGCACTGACGAATGCTGTTGCCAGGGCGCACCAGTTCCTGACCTTCTCGACAGCGCCGAACCTGCAGTCCGCCGTGGCTTTCGGACTGAAGGAGGGCGAGGCTTGGATCCAGCCGATGCGCGACCGCTTCGAGCGCGCTTGCGACCGGATGACCAAGGGCCTGCGCGCCAATGGTTATGCAGTGTTGGACGCGACCTCGACCTATTTCCTGTGCGTTGACTTGAAAGCCTCAGGTCTGACGATCGGCGACGAGGCGTTCGCCACGACTGCCGTGGAGAGGGCAGGGGTGGCGGTCGTGCCTCTCTCAGCCTTCGCCGAGCGAGATCCGCCACGGCACCTCGTCCGACTGTGTTTCGGCAAGAAAGATGAGACAATCGACGCAGGCGTCGCCGCAATGGCCAAAGCCAAGGAGCTTTTTGCATGACTCCCGCCAAGGAAGCCGCCGAAGTCCTCGACCTCTTCTCGATCGACACCGGCGGAAAGCTCGTGAGCTTCTCGCCAATCGATGGCCAGCCGATCGGCCGCGCGACGGTCGGCGACCCGGACTTAGCCGCTACTCGTGCCGCCGAGGCATTCCTGCAGTGGCGCACAGTGCCGGCGCCGCGTCGGGGCGAACTTGTTCGATTGCTTGGAGAGGTGCTTCGCGAAGCCAAACCGCTGCTCGCCAAGATGATCACCCTCGAAGCCGGCAAGATTATCCAGGAGAGCCTCGGCGAAGTGCAGGAGATGATCGACATCTGCGACTTCGCAGTCGGTCTGTCGCGCCAGCTCTACGGCCTCACGATCGCATCCGAGCGGCCGAGCCACCGGATGATGGAGCAGTGGCACCCCCTTGGACCGGTGCTGGTGATCAGCGCCTTCAACTTCCCGGTCGCCGTCTGGGCGTGGAACGCCGCACTTGCCCTGGTTTGCGGCAATCCGGTTATCTGGAAGCCAAGCGAGAAGACTCCGCTGTGCGCCGAGATGGTGATGCAAATCGTGCGCCGGGCCCTGCGCCAGTTCGGCGCTGCGCCCGACGGCCTCATTCAGCTTGTTCAGGGGGAGAGCGATGTCGGCGAGGCCCTGGTCGATGACCCGCGGATTGCCCTGGTGTCGGCGACCGGATCGACCGCAATGGGCCGCGCCATCGGCCCGCGCGTCGCGCAGCGGTTCGGGCGCGTTCTGCTCGAGCTCGGCGGCAATAATGCGACCATCGTTTGCCCGTCCGCGGACCTTGAGCTCGCAACGCGCGGGATCCTCTTCTCGGCGGCAGGAACCGCGGGGCAGCGCTGCACTACGCTACGCAGGCTGATTGTGCACGAGAGCATCGCCGACCAGCTGGTGGAGCGCGTGCGCGGGCTCTTCTCTCAGGTCAAAGTCGGCGATCCGCGCAGGTCAGACACGCTCATTGGCCCTTTGATCGATGGGACTGCGTTCAATGCGATGAAGGACGTGCTTGGCGATAAGATCGAGCGCGTCGACGCGGTTCCGGGCGGATATTACGTCCGGCCGGCCCTCGTCGAAGCCGCCGCGCAGGATGACAATGTCCGCAAGGAAACTTTCGCGCCAATTCTGTACGTGCTGCGTTATCGCGAGCCGGACGAAGCGATCGCGCTCAACAATGCGGTGACGCAAGGCCTCTCCTCGTCGATCTTCACCAACGATCTCCGCGAAGCCGAGCTGTTCATGTCAGCTGCCGGGTCCGACTGCGGCATCGCCAACGTCAACATCGGTCCCTCAGGCGCGGAAATCGGGGGGGCGTTCGGCGGCGAGAAGGAAACCGGAGGCGGGCGCGAAAGCGGCTCGGACAGCTGGCGCGCCTACATGCGGCGGCAGACCAATACGATCAATTATGGGTCAGATCTGCCACTGGCCCAGGGGATCCGTTTCGACATCGCCCCATAGAGCGAGCTTCTCCTCGGCGATCATCGCCGGCCAGGCGCGGCGGAACTTCTGCACCCAACCCTTGAGCGCGGACGGTTCGAGCGGCGCTGACATGAGATACCCCTGCCCGAAATCGCAGCCGAGTTCGCGTACCGCCCGCAATTGTTCGATGGTCTCGATCCCCTCAGCCGTCGAAGTGAGGCCGAGCCCGCGTGCCAGCTCGGTAACCGCCTGAATGATCAGGCGCGAGTCGCGCGAGTGAGGTAGGTCAGCAACAAATGCCTGGTCGATCTTCACCTCGGTAAAGGGCAGCTGCCGCAGCTGCATCAGCGAGGAATAGCCGGTCCCGAAATCGTCGATGGCGAGCCCGATCCCCTTGATTCGGAAACGGGTAAGCGCGTCGATCAATTTGACCAACGGCTGCGTCGCGCTTTCGGTCAGTTCGAGCACAAGCCGGTCCGACGGAACATCGAGACCCCGGCACATGCGCTCGACGTGATCGGGGAAGTCGAGATGCTGGAGGCTGAGCGCGGAGATGTTGAAGGCGATCCGCGTGTCGAGCCCGTCATCGCGCCAATCCAGCCACTGCCTGAGGATGGTCCGAAGCCCCCACAAGGTGAGATCGTCGATCAGCCCGTGCTCCTCGGCCAGCGGAACGAACTCCGCCGGATTGACTGGGCCAAGCTTCGGGTCGCTCCAGCGCACGAGCGCTTCGACCTGGCAGAGGCTGCCGTCACGCAGCGAAACCTTGGGCTGGTAGACCATGCGCAGCTTCTGATCTTCCAGCGCCTGCTGGAGTCCGTGCATCAGCAGCAGCTCGGCCTGTGGGCTCACAGGACCAGGGTCGCTCTCAGCTTCGCGAGCAGCTCTTCCAGGACGTCGATCCGCACTGGCTTCTCGACCGGACCGGCCATGTTCAGCCCGAGGGCTTCGCCGAGCCGGAAGGCAGATTCCAGGACCCGGCGATCGAAGCCGCTAACGATCAGCACCGGCCCACGATAGTCCTGCTCGGCGAGAAAACGGGTGAGCTCGACTCCATCCACCGGCATGCCAAGATCGAGTGCCACCATCTCAGGGCGATGGGCGATGAACGCTTCCCGGAATTGGCTATCGCGCTCGGTGATGATGGGCTCGAAGCCCGAGCTTCGGGCCGCGTTCGCGAGATACTCGGCGAGCGCCGGTTCGTCATCGATCAGCAGCAGGCGCGGCTGAGGCATGAACTCGTCTCTCCCCACAAGGGGCGTATGGGCCAAGACGGCCCCAGATCAAGCTTTCTCAACGCTCTTTTAACCGCGTCAGCGATAAAGTCCCAATTTGGCGCCATAATTGTCGCTTGGAGGCGAGCTACCCCGCATGTTCACATCGCTGATCCGCAGAAAATTTGGTGGCCAGCCGATCAGCAGCACCGACGCCGCGTTCGAGTCGACGACCGTTTCGTTATCGACCGCAGTTCCGCGCCCGGCTGAGCGGCGTATCGCCGAACGCGTGAGCGCGATGCTTCGCGTTGGCAAGCTCACCGATTCAGCCGGCAATCAGCAGCTGATCAAGGTGAAGAACCTGTCGGCGGGCGGAGTAGCGGCAATCGTCACCAAAGCTCCGACCGTGGGTGACCAGGTTTGGCTCGAGCTGTCTTCCGAGCGCATTCCGGCCACGGTGGTCTGGACCCGCGAAGATCTTGCCGGTCTCAAGTTCGACCAGGATGTCGATCTCGGCGAGTTGCTTGCCGGCCGCAAGCCTCGACATGGGTTCCGTGCGCGGCCGCCGCGCCTGGAAATTCCGTGCAAAGCGTCGGTCCGTGTCGGGAAGACCTATTACACCGTCGACGTGCACGACATTTCCCTCGCCGGGATCAAGGTCGAGCCGATCGAAGAATATTGCGTCGGCAAGAAGGTCGTTGTTGTCGTCGAGAGCCTTCGCCCGACCAAGGGCGAAGTGCGGTGGTACAGCGACCGCCGCGCCGGCATCGTGTTCGACCAACCTCTCGATTTCGACGAACTCTCCGAATGGGTCGGCAAGCGCCTCGAACTCGCCAGCCTCAAGGCGTCTTACAAAGCCAGCTGAGGACTCCTATTTCCGCTCCAGCAGAAGGAGCGGTAGCATGGCCGAACAAATCGCAGTCCTCGCAGGTGGGTGCTTCTGGTGCACCGAAGCTGTTTTCCTTGACGTTGTCGGCGTGAAATCGGTCGAGAGCGGTTATACCGGCGGCACCGTTCCCAACCCCACCTATAAGCAAGTCTGCGGCGGCGACACCGGCCATGCCGAGGCGATCCGCGTCACCTTCGATACCGACCAGCTCAGCTACGACGATCTGCTCGACATCTTCTTCGCGACGCACGACCCGACTCAGCTCAACCGGCAGGGGAATGACGTCGGGACGCAATATCGCTCAGCCATCTTCCCGCAGGACGAGGAGCAAGAGCGCAAGGCCCGCGAAGCCATCGCCCGCAACAATCCCGACCATGGCAACCGCATCGTCACCACCATTGAGCCGAAGGCCGAGTGGTACCCAGCCGAGGACTATCACCAGGATTACTGGGCCGGTGAGGGGCAGCGGAACCCCTATTGCATGGCGGTGATCCCGCCCAAGCTGCAGAAACTGAGGAAGAGCTTCCAGGCGCGTGCTAGATCGGCAACAGCGCAGGCTTAAACTGGCTTAACCACAGAAATCATTTGGAAAATTTAGCCTGCCGTGCGAGCCCTCCGCACGGCAGCCGGGGGGCTGCCTCTCAATTTGAGGGGGAACACAATGATTTTTAAGATCGCCGCCGCGTCTGCGGTGCTGCTCGCTGCAACAGTTAGCGCACAAACAATCGTCAATCCACGACCGGCCGCGGCAACCCAAGCTCAGAATGTTGCGGTCATCCAACAGCAAGTAACGGGGAATGTGCTGCGCGCTGGCGCGCCTGTTCCTGTTGCGCTTTCCGAGTTTCTGACGACGAAGGGCAAGCGTCTGAAGGTTGGTCAACGGGTCCAGCTGGAAGTGGCTCAAGATGTATTGCTCAATGGGCGGGTTGTCATTCCCGCGCGCAGCCCTGTTGAGGGCGTCCTGACCGAGGTCCGCAACAAGGGCATGTGGGGCAAATCCGGTGCCATCCATTTGCACATCAATTCGGTGAATATTAACGGCACCAACATTCGCCTCAAAGGCGACATGGATACACGAGGTGAGACGGGCACGGCGGGCGTTGTGGGCGCAATTGTTGCACTCCCTGTCGCGGGGTTTTTCGTGACCGGCACGAGTGCGGAAATGCCGCTTAATATGCCTGGTCGTGCATTCCTTGATCAGGATATTGCGCTTGCGCCTGCCGCTCAGGGTCAAGAATAAGTTTGGAGTCTTTCCGGCGTAAACTGCAGGGCGGACGGCTTCGGCCGTCCGCGCTCTTCCGCCTTACGATCGAGGTGCAGCGGCCCGCCTTAGCCTGTCGTTGATTGCTGCGCCGAGACCTTCGTTGGGAACGGGCGCGACGGCGAGGCGGGGCTTTGGCGATGCGTCGCCTTGGTGAAGCAGGTCAAACAGCCGTGCCGCTGCTTCGATGAGGTCGCTCGACTGGCTGAGGTTTGCGTCACCCCCAACCGCTCCAAAACCGATGAGGAACTCATCCTGGTGGACCGCGGTCGCGTTTAGTCGCAGCGGTTTGGATGGGGCATAGTGGCTGGCGAGTTGGCCCGGTGCTTCGATCTCGTTGCCAGTGACCTCGACGGCCGCCGTCACTTCGATCGGCCCGCGCCGAAGCAGACGCAGCGGGCCACCGGCAGCAGCAATAATGGTGGATTCGAGGCCTCTTTCGGTCAGTCCGCCGTCGATGATCAGCGGAATCCTTCCGCCGAGGCTCTTCAGCACATGTCCGGCACGGGTCGGGCTAATCGACCCGCTCGCGTTGGCCGAGGGAGCGGCGAGAGGGCGTCCGGTGGCGCGTAACAGCGCCCGTACAGCCGGATGCGCGGGAACACGAATGCCGATTGTGGCTAGGCCCGCGGTCGCGATCGACGCGATTCCCGAGCCTTCTCGCAATGGCACGACCAAAGTGAGCGGCCCAGGCCAATGCTCACTCGCAAGCCCGAGAGCTTCCTCATTAAAGTCGCCGATCCCTCGCGCTTCTGCGAGACCAGAAACGTGCACGATCAACGGGTTGAAGCTTGGTCTTCCCTTCGCTTCGTAGATGCGAGCGACGGCTTCGGCATTGGTCGCGTCCGCCGCAAGTCCGTAGACGGTCTCCGTCGGGACAGCGACGGGCTCGCCGTCGAGAATCAGTCGTGCGGCTTCGCCAATCGCTTCGTCATTAAAGGGCAGGACCCGCGTCTCCATGCGGACGCGGCTAAAGGATTAGCCCCGTTGCGGGAAGTTCAGGCGCGCTCGCGCTCCAGCAGCTCTGCCGGATTGATCCCGAGCCTGCCCATTCGAGCGCAAATCTCCGGCCACTCATCCTTGAGGAAGCGGCTGCGCTCGGATTCGCTGAGCCGCGCGCGCGCTCCCGGTGCGACGAACATGCCGACGCCGCGCTTCACCACGATGAGCCCTTCGTCCTGGAAGCCTTGATAGGCCTTGGCGACCGTTAGCGGGTTGGCCTGCTCCTCGGCCGCCAGCGCGCGGACGGAGGGAAGGGAATCGCCGTCGTTATATTTTCCGGTGAGGATCGCGTCGGCGATGGTTTCGCGGAGGCGGACGTAGACCGGCTTGTCGTGCTGCTTTCCGAGCGTCATGCTGTACTAATACAGCGGCTCGCGAAAAAACTCAAGTTGTTACAATGCTGTTACCGCGCAGGTGGCTGCCACTGCCTCCAAACGGCGGAAAGGTCCGGCCGCTCCCGCTCTTCTAGCTCGCGCGCAGCGTGGCCGATGAAGATGAACCCCGCGATCCGCTCGCCAATGCCACAGAAGGCTGCGTTCACCTTGGGCGAATAGGCGCGCCAGCCGGTCACCCAGCCGGCGACATATCCAAGCGCATGGGCGGCGAGCAGCAGGTTCATCCCCACCGTTCCGCACGAGAGCTGCTGCTCCCAGACGGGAATCTTGTGATTCTCGATCGGCGCCGAGATGAGCACCACGAGCTGCCCGGCATAGTGAGCGAACTCGTCCTCCTGCTCGAAATGCGCAGGAGTTGCTTGCGCATTCTCTTCGGCGAGCGTCTCTCGAAGCAAAGCTGCGAACGCATCCCGCTGGTCGTCGGCTACCTTCACCAAGCGCCACGGATGCAGTTTTCCATGATCCGGCACGCGCGCCGCGATGGTCAGAATGCGCTTCAACTCTTCGGCGGTAGGTCCCGGACCCACCAACTCGCGCGGCTTTCCGGAGCGACGGGTTTCGAGGAGGGAAAGGATCGAGGAGCGGTCGTTGAGCATTGTTCGAGGCCCCGTAGCGGCCGCCTGCCGCGGCAACAATCGGCTTCACAAGCCGTTTTTGCTCGTTACGGTCGCCGACCGATTGTAAGGGGAGTGAACCGGATGGTCGATACGCCAGCCGTGGAGGAACCGTTCTCGGTCCCTTCGGATCGAACGAATCCAGCCGACAAGCGCACCTGGTTCGGCCACCCGCGTCAGCTTGCGCGGCTGTTCACCACCGAAATGTGGGAGCGGTTCGGCTATTATGGCATGCGGGCGCTGCTGACGCTCTATCTCACCAAGCACTTCCTCTTCTCCGATCAACAGGCGACCGGTCTCTACGGCGGCTATACGGCGCTGGTTTATCTGACTCCGCTCGTGGGCGGCTTGCTTGCCGATCAGTTCCTCGGGTCGAAGCGCGCTGTGAAGTTCGGCGCGATCATCATGGCGATCGGTTATTTCACGCTCGCCTTTGGCGGCTCGCCGGCGAAGCCCTATGCGACCATCGGGGGTCAGCGATACGAAGTGATCGTCGATCATTTCGTCGATCGGCCAACGAGCGACCCGCGCGAGGTCCGGTCCATCATCGCGGATGGCAAGAAGCTCCAGATCCGCGGCAATGAGGACGGGACGATCTCCCTCCTCAACAATGGCACCGAGGCGAAACGGCTTCCCAAGGGAGCGATGCAAGCCGGCGGAGAGCGCGATCCTCTGACGGTTTGGATCATGCTGGCCGCCTTATCGCTGATCTCCGTGGGGAACGGTTTCTTCAAGCCGAATATCTCGACGATCGTCGGGACGCTATATGCGCAGGGCGACCGGAGAAGGGATGCCGGCTTCACTATCTTCTACATGGGCATCAATCTGGGTTCCGTCCTGGGCCAGTTCTTCTGCCCCGTCCTTGCAGACTGGATAGGCTGGTGGGCGGGGCTCAGCCTAGCCGGCGTCGGAATGCTCATCAGCTACTGCCTCATGCAATTCGATGGCGGGAGGCTCGCCGGCTTTGGCGAGAGGCCGGAGCATGCTCAAGCAAACCGCGACGTCCTCATTTACATCTGTGCAATTCTCGCGGTTCCGGTCTTCGTCTTTCTGTTCAGCAATCTGATGAACGCGACAGAAGCGGAGGCGGGGTCCGGCTTCATGGGTTATCTCGCCTCGCTCCCGCTCATGGGGAAATTGCTGTTCGGTACCTTCGTGGTGAGCGTTCCTGCGATTCTTATCTGGTCTTATACCAAGGGCACCCGCACCGAAGCCCAGATGATGACGGCGGCAATGGTGCTGATCGTCTTCAACGTCTTCTTCTGGACGCTATTCGAGCAGGCGGGATCGTCGCTGACCCTCTTCGCGGATCGCAACACCGATCGCAGCGTCTTCGGACTGTTCACCATGTCGGCGCCGCAGACGCAGCAATTCAATCCGTTCTGCATAGTCATCTTCGCGCCGGTGTTGAGCGCACTTTGGACCTTCCTTGCGAGGCGCGGGCTCGAGCCGTCCATACCGATCAAGTTTGCGATCGCACTTGCCGGCGTTGGCGCCGGCTTCCTATTCCTCGTTTGGGGATCGACCTTTGCCGGTCCGGGAAACAACTTTCAGGTCGGTCTATGGTGGCTCGGTGGTTTGTACCTCTTCCACTCGCTCGCCGAGCTGTGCATTTCCCCGGTGGGACTGAGCATGATTACCAAGCTGTCGATCGCGCGCGTCGTTGGGCTGATGATGGGCGTCTGGTTCCTCTCAATCTCCGTCGCGCAATATTTCGCGGGCATCGTTGCGCAGTTCGCAAGCGTGGAGACCGTGGGTGGTCAGGTCACGAACCTGAAGGTCAGCCTCGACACCTACACGGCGACCTTCACGACCATCGCCTGGATCGCGATTGGCGCTGGCATCGTGTTATTCGTCCTATCGTGGCCGCTTCAGAAGTGGATGCACGGTGTCAAATAAGAGCAACGTGGGCTGACTATCTGAACTGGGGGAGGGCGGACATGCCACCACAATTGGGTCTCTTTTTGTCGGCGATTGCCTTCGTCGGAACGCATTTCCTGCTGTCGCACCCGCTGCGCGAACCGCTCGTCCGAGCGGTCGGCGAGAAGCCGTTTCAAGGCATCTACACAATCGTTTCGCTGATCACCTTCGGGCTGATGGTCTATTTCTATCGTGTGATCGGCCGTGAGCCGCCGCGTTGGCAGGCTGGCGAGGCAGCGTGGATCGTCGGGACGGCTCTGATGTGGCTCGCGTCAATCCTGTTCGTCGGTTCTTTCATCCGCAACCCTGCCTTTCCTGGAGCGCCCGGGCCGGCCGGAGGGCCAAGGGGCGTGTTCGCGATCACTCGCCACCCGATGATGTGGGCCTTCGCCATCTGGGCCGCCGTACACCTGATGATCCTGGGCCAACCCAAGACCTTCGTGTTCGACGGAGCGATCATCTTCCTCGCGCTCGCCGGGGCGGCCGGACAGGACCGGAAAAAGGGGCATCTGATGGGCGAGGCGTGGCACGAATGGACCGCGCAGACGGCGTTCGTACCCTTCACTCGCGGTATCGCTTACCCCGGCACCGTCGCGGTGGTCGGCGGCACCGTGCTGTTCCTGCTCGCCACTTGGGTGCATCCGATACCCACAGGAATCTGGCACTGGATCGGCTAACCGCGCTAAAGGCGCCGGCATGACGCGCAAATTCTTCGGCACCGACGGGATCCGCGGCACCACCAATGCGGAACCCATGACCGCCGAGACAGCGCTCCGCGTCGGCCAGGCGGCAGGCGCGCATTTCCTCCGAGGCGACCACCGCCACCGCGTGGTGATCGGCAAGGACACGCGGCTTTCCGGCTATATGATGGAGTCAGCGATGGTCGCCGGCTTCACCAGCGTCGGCATGGACGTAGTGCTGCTTGGCCCCATGCCGACGCCGGCCGTGGCGATGCTGACTCGCTCAATGCGCGCCGATCTCGGCGTGATGATCTCCGCCTCGCATAACCCCTTCGCCGATAACGGTATCAAGCTTTTTGGCCCCGACGGCTATAAGCTCAGTGATAAAGACGAGCTCGAGATCGAGAAAAGGCTCGAGAAGCGCCCAACCCTCGCCGAGCCTCCGATGATCGGCCGCGCCAGGCGGATCGACGATGCGCGCGGCCGTTACGTTCAGTTCGCGAAAGATACGTTCCCCGAGCATCTCCGGCTCGACGGCCTCAAGGTCGTGGTCGATTGCGCCAACGGCGCCGCCTATCACGTCGCGCCCGAGGCGTTGTGGGAGCTTGGCGCCGACGTTGTGCCGCTCGGCGTCACTCCGGATGGCATCAACATCAACAAGGAATGCGGCTCGACGCATCCAGAGCTGCTCCAGCACACCGTGGTGGCGAGCGGTGCCGACATCGGTCTCGCGCTCGACGGCGATGCTGACAGACTGATCGTGGCCGACGAAAAGGGCCGGATCATCGACGGTGACCAGCTCATGGCGCTGATTGCCCTCGGCCTCCACGGCCGCGGCCAGTTGAAGGGAAATGCAGTGGTCGCCACGGTGATGTCCAACCTCGGGCTTGAGCGGAAACTCGGCGGCGCCGGGCTCAAGTTGCTCCGCACCAAGGTCGGCGACCGCTATGTGCTCGAGGAAATGCGCAAGACCGGCTGCAACGTCGGCGGCGAGCAGTCGGGCCACATCATCCTCGCCGATCATTCGACAACCGGCGACGGACTGGTGGCTGGACTGCAGGTCCTTGCTGCGCTCGTGGAGAGCGGCGCCCCGGCGAGCGAGCTACTACGCCAGTTCGAGCCGCTGCCTCAGTTGCTCAAGAACGTCCGCTTCAATGGCGGGACCGAGCCGCTCGAGACCGACAGCGTCCGCAAGCGCATCGCCGCGGCCGAGGCCGAGCTCGAAGGCCGCGGCCGGCTCGTTATCCGCAAATCGGGGACCGAGCCGCTGATCAGGGTTATGGCTGAGGGAGACGACCTCGCGCTTGTCGAGCGCGTCGTCGAGGACATCTGCGAGGCCGTGCGGACCGCCGCGTGAACCTTTTCTTCGTATTTGTCGGCCTAACGACGTTACCGTGCACATGGAAAACTTCGCGCCCGGGGGCGGGTCGAAGACGCGGAGTATGACGTCGACGGCCCGGATCCTAATTATCGCCGGCTCGGATTCGGGCGGTGGCGCGGGGATTCAGGCCGACATTAAGACGGTTACCATGCTCGGCGGCCATGCGATGACCGCCATCACCGCCATCACGGCCCAGAACACCACCGGCGTCAGCGGAGTTCATCCGGTTCCTACCGAGATGATTCTCGCGCAAATCGAAGCGGTTATCGATGACATCGGAGTTGATGCGGTAAAGATCGGCATGGTTGGCGGAGCCTTTGCCGCCGAGCAGATCGCGGCGCGGCTGGAACGGCTCAAAGCCGAGCAACCGGAACTTCCGATCGTCTTTGATCCGGTGATGGCGGCGACCAGCGGATCTCCGCTGGCGGATGACGCAACCGTCGCCGCCTTTGGCCGGTTGATGGACGTGGCGACGCTTACGACGCCGAATCTTCCCGAATTGAAGCGACTGACCTCGGAAGAAGACCCGGTTTCCGCGGCCCTTCACCTTGTCGGGCAGCATGGCTGCGCGGTGCTGATCAAGGGCGGGCACGAAGAAGGCGAGGCGCTCGCCGACGCCCTCATCGAAACCGACAACATGACCAGCTGGCAGGGCCAGCGGATCGACACCACCAGCACCCACGGAACCGGCTGCACGCTCGCCAGCGCGATCGCCTTCTTCCTCGCCGGTGGCTCCAGCCTCGCCGACGCGGTCGCGCGTTCGCGAGAGTTCGTCCGCGTGGCCCTGCACGACGCGCCGAATCTCGGCCAGGGGGCAGGGCCGATCGGGCAGTCCAACGTCAGGCTCGACGTCGGCGCCGGCCCGCGGCTCAACCAGGTGACGGTCACTGGCACCAATTACGAGCGCTCGGTCGATTTCTACCGCCGACTTGGACTCTCCCAGATCGTGGACAGCCCGGAAAACGGCTATGCTCGCTTCGAAACCGCGGGCGGAGTGACCTTCTCGGTCCAGATCGATCCGGATGAGAAGATCATCGCGACCACGGCGATCTACCTTGAGTGCGACGACCTCGACGAGCGCGTCGAGCAGCTGGCGCGGAGCGGAATCGCCTTCGAGCATGGCCCGCGAAACCAACCCTGGATGTGGCGCGAGGCGCGCCTGCGCGACCCCGACGGCAACATCATCTTCTTCTACAAAGCCGGTGAAAACCGCCGCTTTCCGCCGTGGCGGATGTAGGAAAGCTAAAGTTTTCCACAGCTTCGGTGCGTGAGCGGTCTAGACCGTTGCCTTGGCAGGGATGCACAAGGCGACTCGATGCCCCGGCGCTGTTCCTTCAAGCTCGAGCTCGAATTTCCCCAGCCGCTCGCCGGTGTCGACGAAGCGGGGTGCGCGCCGCTTGCCGGACCGGTGGTGGCCGGCGCCTGCATCCTCAATCGCGACAAATTCCCGCGCGGGATCGACGACAGCAAGAATCTACCGCTCGAGAAACGCGAGGCGATCTACGCGCGGCTGATCAAATGCGCGGCGTGGGGCGTCGGCATCGCCACGGTCGAGGAGATCGACCAGATCAACATTTACTGGGCGCGCATGCTGGCGATGACCCGTGCCGTCGAGGCGCTGGGGCTGGAGCCCGCCTGGGTTCTGGTCGACGGGAACGCGACGCCGCGCTGGCAGCGGCCGTCGAAGGCGATCGTCGACGGCGACGCCAAATGCCGCTCGATCGCTGCCGCCTCGATCATCGCAAAAGTGACGCGGGACCGGATGATGGTCGATTATGCGCGCGACTATCCCGGCTACGGGTGGGAGCATAACCGCGGCTATCCGACCCCCGACCATCGCCGCGCGATCAACAGCCTCGGGCTGACCCCGTTACACCGCCGTAGCTTTGGCCTTGTGCGCAAGATCGAGGCGCGAAAGGCGCAGCCGGAGCTCGTCCTCACCGAAATTCAGTCAAGAGAGTCCTTCGAGTCACACCCACCACAGATTGAGTCCGCACCCGTTGCAGTGGCTCAACATATTGTGGACGAGGCACGACCGGCCGCCTGAGAATCAAGTCCCGCTGCGGGGCGTTAACGCTTGCCCCGCTTGACCGCGAGTCCCGCGTGACTCACCTTCCGCGCCCTAACCGTAGGGGCAGAAGCGTCCATGAACCTCATCGCCCGCATTGCGGAGCAGCCGGCGGCGTTTCGCCCGACGACGGCGCCCAAGCGCGAACTTCCGCTCGACACGATCCTGCAAGGCGACTGCATCGCCGAGATGGCGCGTCTCCCCGACAAGTCGGTGGACATGATCTTCGCCGATCCGCCCTACAATCTGCAGCTCGGCGGCGACCTGTTCCGGCCCGAGGGGAGTAGGGTCGACGCAGTCGACGACGAATGGGACAAGTTCGAGAGCCTCACGACTTACGACAATTTCACTCGCGAGTGGCTCGAGCAGGCGCGGCGCGTCCTCAAAGACAATGGCACGATCTGGGTGATCGGCAGCTATCACAACATCTATCGCGTCGGCGCTTTGCTCCAGGACGCTGATTTCTGGATTCTAAACGACATCGTCTGGCGCAAGACCAATCCGATGCCGAACTTCCGCGGCACGCGCTTCACCAACGCGCACGAGACACTCATCTGGTGCGCGAAGGACGAAAAGGCGCGCTACACCTTCAACTATCGCGCGATGAAAGCGCTCAACGACGACCTGCAGATGCGCTCGGATTGGCTGCTGCCGATCTGCAGTGGCGGCGAACGGGTGAAGGGCGACGACGGGTCAAAGGCCCACCCCACACAGAAGCCGGAGGCGCTACTCTACCGAATCCTGTTAGCCTGCACGAAGCCGGGCGATGTGGTGCTCGACCCCTTCTTCGGCACCGGAACTACCGGCGCTGTCGCCCGGAGGCTCGGCCGCAAGTGGATCGGGATCGAGCGTGAAACCGCCTATGTGAAGGTCGCGCACGAGCGGATCGCCTCGACTCTACCGCTCGACGAGAGCGCGATGACAGTGATGACCGAGAATCGCTCGGCACCGCGAGTGGCGTTCGGCGTGCTTGTCGAGAGCGGCCTTGTTCGCGCGGGAACCGTGCTAACCGATGCCAAACGCCGCTGGTCGGCGACCGTGCACGCGGACGGCTCGATAGGCTGCGATACCCATGCGGGGTCCATCCACAAGGTAGGTGCGGCGCTCCAGGGCGCGCCATCGTGCAATGGCTGGACTTTCTGGCATGTCGAACAGGGCGGGGGGCTCCAGCCTCTCGATGTCTTGCGGCAACAGCATCTCGCCGCGCTATAGCGCGGAGCCATGCGAACGCTTCTCAGGCCTACTGGCTTCGTCGATTCTCCTTTCGGCCATGATGGCAAGGTCGCGCGGCTTGCCGGCGGGCTCAAATGGTTCGCTGCGGTCGAGCTAATCAAAGTCGAGGGGCATAGCCGTATTGAGACCGAGCTGATGCCGGTCGAAGGCATCGAAACTCGCTTCGATGAAGACTTGGCTGCGCAGTGGAAGGCGCTCACCAGTCCAAGAGCGCCACTGAAGCTGGGCGAGCGCACAATCCGTCTCGACCAGCCGCAGGTGATGGCGATCATCAATGCAACGCCCGACAGTTTCTCCGATGGCGGGCAGTTCGCCGATGCTGCAGCGGCAGCTGAAGCGGGCGCACAGATGGCAGCGGAAGGCGCTGCGATTATCGATGTCGGCGGCGAATCCACCCGACCGGGGGCTCGCTCGATCTGGGAACGCGATGAGATCGAGCGCGTCGTGCCGGTCATCCGCCAGCTCGCCGCGGGGGGTACCGCCGTATCGTGCGACACGCGCAAAGCCGACGTCATGGCGGCAGCAGTTGCGGCCGGCGGGCGGATGATCAACGACGTGTCGGCACTTACCTATGACGCGCGTTCGGCCGAAGTAGCCGCGGGGCTGAACGTTCCGGTCGTCCTGATGCACCATCAGGGCCCGCCTGAGGTGATGCAGGACGATCCGCGCTACGATGATGTGTTAGTTGAAGTCTATCTCTGGCTCGAGAAGCGCATCGATTCCGCTGTTGAGGCTGGCGTTCGCCCCGAGCACATCCTCATTGATCCGGGCTTCGGCTTCGGCAAGAATGTCGGGCACAACCTTGAGCTGATGAATGGTCTCGCCCTGTTCCACTCGCTCGGCTGCCCCTTGGTCGTCGGTGCAAGCCGCAAGCGCACGATCGGCGCGCTTTCACGGGAGGTACCGGCGGACAAGCGCCTCGGCGGAAGCATCGCCTTCGCAATGAAGGCCGCCGAGCAGGGCGTGCAGATTCTTCGAGTTCACGACGTATTCGAGACCGTCCAGGCCTTAAGGGTCTGGCGCGGGATGCATGATCAGGCGCTGACGCCGCGGCCTTAGGCGGCGGTGTCGATCCCCAGCTCGCCCAGCTTGCGGTAGAGGGTGGACCGGCCAATCCCTAGACGCCGCGCAACCTCGGTCATGCGACCGCGATAATGGCCAATGGCAAGGCGGATTATGTCCGCCTCGATCTCCTCCAGCGGACGCAGATGGCCGTCGCTGCTGTACAGCGTCACGCCCGGCGAGCCGGCGATCACTTCGTCGCTCCGCGCAGCGCTCATTGTCGGCGTGAAATCGGTCTGGCGCGCGGTATAACGCGACTGGATCGCG
>Ga0207674_10004995_pt1 | contig 15857 bp, 13 predicted proteins | sample KBSCornC72_FD_184303 | JGI IMG/M metagenome (GOLD analysis project Ga0207674, IMG submission 184303) | Corn rhizosphere microbial communities from Kellogg Biological Station, Michigan, USA - KBS Corn C7-2 (SPAdes) (version 2) | ecosystem: Host-associated > Plants > Roots > Rhizosphere > Soil ... | reverse complement strand
GAGCTTCGCAATGGGAACGAAGATCGCTGCGGGCAATGTGAGGCTGAAGCGCGCGTACGAGCCGCCTGCGCCGGAGGACGGCGAGCGCATTCTCGTCGATCGGCTCTGGCCGCGCGGTGTGTCGAAGGCGGACGCCGCGCTCGACGCGTGGATGAAGGACATCGCGCCGAGCACCGGATTGCGCCAGTGGTTCGCGCACGACCCGGCACGTTGGGAGACGTTCCGCGGCCGTTACGCCGAGGAGCTGCGCAACCATGCCGATCTCGTCGAGCAACTGCGCGAGCGGGCCCGCCGCGGGCCGATCACCCTCGTCTACTCGGCGCATGACGCCGAACACAACGATGCCGTGGTGCTGCGCGACATCGTGCTCGGTCGGCGGCGCTGATTACGTCGGACGCGCCGCGGCGAGCTTCGTCTCGAGCTCCACGAGCCGCGCCTTCATCGCCGCGTCGGCGAGATAGCGTGCGGTGCAGTCGCGCCCGATCGCGAACGCGCCGAGAACCATCCCGCTCGCATCCTTGACGAGGGCGAAGCTCAGATCCACGTACAGCTTGCTGCCGCTCTTGTGCATCGAGCGTGTCGTGAGCACGCGGTCGGTGTGTTTCGTCCGGCCGGTTTCGACGCTGCGGTAATAGGCGTCCCAATGCGCGCGGCGCAGCCGCTCGGGAATGATCACGTCGAGGCTCTGGCCGATCACTTCTGCCGGCGCATAGCCGAACAGGAGCTCCGCCCCGCGGTTCCACAGGCGAATGCGACCGTCGCGGTCGGCAAAGATGATGGCTTCCGAAGCGGCTTCGACAATCCCGCGGCAGAGCGCCGCGAGGGTCGCATCGGGGCCAATGGCGTCGATATCGTTCATGTGGAGAAAGCGATCGCGGCAAGGCGCAGCGGGATCGCGGTGCGTGAAATTGCCGACCCCAGTCTAGCCGATGCCGGCATCCGGGGCGAAGTGACCTGTCGAATGATCGGTCGCCAATGCAGTCGAACACAGGTAAGCGACCCCACGAAGGAGATGACGATGAACGCCCTTGCCAGCGAATTTCGCGACGTGCTGTCGGGAGTACACGAGCCGCCATGCCTGTCCCTCTATCAGCCGACGCATCGGCGCCAGCCCGACCGGCGCCAGGACTCGATTCGCTTCGGCAATCTCGTCAAGGCGCTCGAAGACACGCTGCGCCGCGAATACCCGGCGCGCGACGTGCGTCCGCTGCTTGCGCCGTTCCACGCACTCGCCGCCGACAGCGCGTTCTGGAATCACGGACAGGACGGGCTCGCCGTATTCGGCGCCGCCGGCATGTTTCGCGTTTACCAGCTACCGCGCAGCGTGCCCGAGCGAACGGTCGTCGCCGACGGCTTCCACATCAAGCCTCTGCTGCGCATCGTGCAATCGGCCGACCGGTTTCACATTCTCGGGCTGAACCGGCGTGAAGCGTGCCTGTTCGAGGGCAATCGCGACGCAGTGACCGAGATCGATCTTGTACCCGGTGCCGGCCGCATGGTCACCGACATGCCGATCGGCGACGTCGATCCGGCAGTGCGTGCGGCGCGCGTATACGACACGACGCTCGGCGCGCCGACGACACGGCTTGGTACCGATGCAACGCAGGACGTCGTCGACCATGACACCGATCAGTTCTTTCGCATCGTTGACCAGACGGTGCTCGCCCATCACTCGCGACCGGCCGGGCTTCCGCTCGTGCTCGCCGCCTTGCCCGAATACCATCATCGCTTTCGTGCGATCAGCCAGAACCCGCTGCTCGCCGATGTCGCCATCGACGTGTTTCCGGATGCCATCCCGCAGGATGCGCTACGCGAGCGTGCGTGGCGTGCGATGCTGCCGCGCTACCTGCAGCGGCTCGAACGACTTTCCGACGCGTTTCATGTCGCCAAGGCGCGCAACGCGGGCACCGACGACCTTCGGCGCGCGGCCGAGGCGGCCGTCGCAGGCCGCGTAGCGACATTGATGGTCGATGCCGATCGAATCATTGCCGGTCGTCTCGACGGCAGGACGGGCGAGATCACGCTCGCGGATACCGACGATCGCGATGTGGACGATGTGCTCGACGACCTCGGTGAACAGGTTCTGAAGGCGGGTGGCGACGTCCTCGTCGTGCCCGCAGAGCGCATGCCGTCGTCGACTGGCGTCGCCGCGACGTATCGCTATTGAACGTCAAGCGGACGCTTGCGCGGGCGGCATGTACGAATCTGCCTGACGCTGCGCTCACGCATGGACAACGTGGTTGTAATGATTTCCATCGCACTGTTGCGCGGTGCGCCGTCCTCCTCGGGAACGGCGTCCGGACGCCATTGCCGGTGCGTCGCTCGCGAGCGGCGCGCGGCACATCGCTTGCAGGTGTAGCACGCTGCAAGCGCACGACGCGCATTGCAATCGGGACCGCGATCCGGCACGTCGCCGGCGTCGCAATGAATGGAAAGGACGTTCAAATGAGACTTCGCGAAATGGCAGTTGCAATCGCCGCGCTTACATTGGCCGGCACCGTTGTCGCCGCCGGCAACGACACGAGCACGTCGACAAGTGGCATGACGAACGGATCGTCAAGTGGGCAGACTTCAAGCTCGCAATCGGGAGCGTCGGCTAACGACCAGTCCAGTCCTCAGGCCGGCGCATCGTCGAGCGACCAGACGGCGGCTCCGCAGGCCGGATCGTCGCAAACGGGAACGTCGCCAAGTGCAAGCGCTTCCGGCGAGCAGAACGATCCGGCGCTGGTGCGCTCGGCTCAGCAGGCACTGAAGCAGAAGGGCTTCGATGCTGGCGCGGTGGACGGCCAGATGGGACCAAGCACGGAGAGCGCGTTGCGCAACTTCCAGCAGGCCCAGGGCTTGCCGCAATCGGGTAATCTCGACCAGCAGACGCTGGCAGCGCTTGGGGTGAATCAGGACCAGAGCTCGACGTCCGCTCAAGGATCGAGCCAGAGCTCGATGTCAGGGCAGGGCTCGCAAAGCCAGGCCTCGCAAAGCCCGGGCTCGATGTCGAATCACGGCACCGCGACGCAAACGAGCGGCTCTTACAAGTAGCCGCAATTCGCGCGACGCCGCAGCCCCGCCGGCCGCGGCGTCGCCTGCACGAGCAGTCTGTTGCTGCACGGGTCGCGTGCGGCGCAATCATCCGCTCGCGACCGAATCACTTGCTTTTCTTCCGCTTCGCCTGTTTCGCGTCCATCTGCTCCAGGCGCGCTAGCGCTTCACGCTTTCCGAGGCTGCGCAGTTGCGCGATGATCGCCACCTGCGCGGGACGCGGGCTCGCGTGTCCCTGTTCCCAGTTGTAGATCGACTGCGGGCTTACGCCGACAAGACGCGCGTAGTCCGCTGCCGACAGGCCCAATCGCGCACGTTGCGCCTTGAGTCCCTTCGCGACGAAGCGCAGCTTCGGCGCCGCATCGGAGGCGCTCGCCACCGCTGCGCTCGCTGCCGCGGACCCGTTGCCGACTCGCCGCTGCAGCAGGGTCATCTGGCGCTCCAGGGTAGCGACCTGGCGACGTAGCATGGCGATGTGCCGCCGGTATTGGGCGGATGCTTTCCGGGTCGCCTCGACCTGTCCGCGAATCTCGCGCCGCGAGAGCCGCGCGATTTCCTGCTTTAGCACTGCGCCGATGTTGGGCATGGCACTCCTTGGGTTCGTGGTGCACGAAGGATAGCCGAAGCGCGGAAAGGGGGGCCGCCTGCCCGCAAGGCCGTGCCGACCGCCGCTGCCGTCTTTGTTGCATAATCGCCCGCCGCGCCGCGAATCGCGAGGGAATCGAGGCTATGACGAAGACAGGCGCACCCATCCTGCGGACGACGCTGAAGTACGGTCTCGGCGCGGTCGCGGTCTTGTTCGTCGCGGCTGCAATTTTCGTCGTCAACGTCGTCTGGTTCCGCCCGTGGAGCCTCGATCTCTTCTACGACAAGATTTTCGCGCAGGTGCTGTTCGACGAGCCCGAGCTGCTTTCGGCGGTGGGCCTCGTCGAGCAGTTCGGCATCACCGGCCACAACGGCAAGCTCGGCGATGAATCGCCCGCGCATCAGCAGCGACGCTTCGAGCGCGCGAAACACGCGCTCGCCGATCTTCACGCCTATCCGCTCGAACGGCAAACCGCGTCGCAGCGGCTTTCGACACACATCCTCGAGTGGTACCTTGCGCGCGAGATCGAGGGCGAGAAGTACCAGTTCCACAATTATCCCGTGAACCAGCTTTTCGGCGTGCAGAGCGAATTCCCGTCGTTCATGGCGAATACGCATCGGCTCCTGGATGCGCGCGATTGCGAGTATTACCTGCAGCGACTGGCCGGCGTGCCGACGAAGTTCGAGCAGCTGCTCGAGAGCCTGCGGCTGCGCGAACAAAGGCACATTCTGCCGCCACGATTCGTGGTGGAGAAGGTGCTCAAGGAGATGAATGCGTTCGTTGCGCAGCCAGCGGCGCAAAACATTCTCGCGACGTCGTTTCGAGCGCGCACGGCGAAGCTCGAAGGGCTGACCGACGCGCAACGCGCCGCATTCAATGCACGGGTGGAGACCGCGATAAACGACAGCGTGTATCCGGCATACCGACAGCTCATTGAATATTTCAACGGCCTGCTGCCGAAGACGACAACCGAGGACGGCGTCTGGAAATTGCCGGACGGTGAGGCGTATTACGCCTACGTGCTGCGAACGAACACCACGACGACACTGAGTCCGCAGCAGGTGCACGAACTCGGATTGCGCGAAGTGGCCAGAATCGAGGCGGAAATGCGCACGCTGCTCGATGCCAACGGATTCGGCGGCCGCGCGATTCCCGATGCGATGGAAGCGCTTCGCAACGATCCGCGTTTCCTTTTCCCGAACGACGACAATGGGCGCGCGCAGGCGCTCGCCGAATACACGCGCCTCATCACGCAAGCGACCGAGCGGTCGAAATCGCTGTTCGCGCGCATCCCCAAGGCGAAGATCGAAGTGCGGCGCGTGCCGCAATTCAAGGAGTCGACTTCCGCGCCCGCCTATTACGAAGCCGGCGCGTTCGACGCAACGCGGCCCGGCGTCTTCTACGCGAATCTGCGTGACCTGCATAACGTGGCGAAGTGGAGCATGCCGACGGTTGCGTATCACGAGGGTGTTCCCGGGCATCACTGGCAGATCTCGACGGCGCAGGAATTGGAGGATGTGCCGCAGTTTCGCAAGCTCATTCCCTTCACGGCCTATATCGAGGGCTGGGCGCTGTATGCCGAATGGCTTGCGCATGATGCGGGCTGGTACGACGGCGACCCGTTCGGCGACATCGGCCGGCTGCAGGCCGAGATGTTCCGCGCCGTTCGACTGGTGGTGGACACCGGAATCCATGCGAAGCGCTGGTCGCGCGAACGCGCGATCGACTACATGCGCGAGAAGACGGGGATGGCGCAAGCGGATGTGACGGCAGAGATCGAGCGCTACATCGTCGCTCCGGGACAGGCGTGCGCGTACAAGATCGGGATGCTCGAAATCCAGGCGCTCCGGACGCGCGCGCAAACGGAGCTTGGTCCGAGGTTCGACCAGCGTGAGTTTCACGACGCGGTGCTGAAGAACGGCGCGATGCCGCTCGAGATTCTCGACGAGCAGGTGGCGGCATACATCCAGGCCAAAAGGGGATAGCGCCGCGCGTATCGCACGTCATTGATCGCCCTATGTTCGGCCAGGGAAAGAGCGCATCATGGTCGCGCGCGCTCGAGGTCGTCGGGGCCTTTGGTGGTCCGAGCGGCGCTGGGGACCGCGCTCACCAGAGGAGAACTCGAACATGGCCAAATATCTGTTCGAAGCACGTTACGCCGCGGAGGGTGCCCGGGGACTCGCCCGCGAAGGCGGCACCGCACGACGTGCCGCCATCGCGAAAATGACCGAGAGTCTCGGCGGCACGCTGGAAGCGTTCTATTACGCATTCGGCGATGTCGACGCGTACGTCATTGTCGACTTGCCCGATGATGTTTCGGCCGCCGCCATGGCGCTCACCGTCAATCAGGCGGGTGCTGCAAGTGTGAAGACCATCGTTTTGATCCGACCCGAGGACATGGACAAGGCGGGGAAGAAGGAGGTGGACTATCGGCCGCCGGGACGTTGATCGACGGGCAGTGACCGCGCGCCACGACGACAGCGATGGGATTGCGGCAGCAGTTCGCGAGTGCGAGGCGACGTGCCGGACTTCAGGTGACTTTGCAATCGAATTCGCGAGCGACGAACCCGACCGTCATTGAGTGGCTGAAAGCCCGTCACGCGAGCGAAAAGAGCACCCGTGATGCTCCGTATTCGCGGACGATTCGTGCTGTTTCTGGCCTTCGCGCTCGTTCCGCTTTGCGCACGATGCGGCGCACCGTTCGAGACCGACGATCCGGCCGTCGTGGCCGCGGGTCGAATCGACCTGCTTGCGTTCTATCAGCGCACGTTGGCCGGCGTAACGGGCAGCGGCAGCGCGCCGGGCGTCGAGCTGCACTTCGGCATCAGCGACCGCGTGGAGCTCGACGTTGCGTCGTCGCGCGCGTTCTCGACGCTGCCGGGATCAGGCACGCGACGCGGCTACGGCGATACCACGCTCGGCGTCAAGTACCGCCTCGTCGATGAAGCCGACGGCATTCCGATGGTGAGCCTCGTCCCGAAGCTGACGTTGCCCACCGGGGATGCGACACGCGGCCTCGGCAACGGTGGCACCCGCGCGCTTCTGGGGATCGCGGCACAGAAACAGCGCGGTCCGTGGCAGGCGTACGCAAACGTTGCCTACGCGATCGACAATGGGCCGAACAACCGCAATTTCTGGTTCGCCGGCGCGGAAGCGCAGCGGGCCCTCTCACCGCGATGGACCGTCGGCGGCGAAATTTTCGGCATGAGTACGCAATCGGTCGGCCAACGCGCGAGCACGGGCTTCAACGTCGGCGGCTATTATCTTGTCGATGAACGCCATCAGGCGCTCTTTTCGTTCGGCCGCGGCTTGATGAACGTCCATGAGACAAACCGCGTGTCCGCATATCTCGGTTACCAGATGGGCTTCTGACGAAGCCGCCGCGCGCGATTGCCATAAGAGGGACGGCAGGCGGGGGTCGGAATCGAACCGGCGTCCACGGCTTTGCAGGCCGCTGCATGACCACTCTGCCACCCCGCCAGGAGTGGTGCCGGGAAACGACCGCTTGCGATCACGCCGTCACCGCGGGCAAACGAAAAGGGAGAGCGCTTTGGGCTCTCCCGGAAATCTGGAGCGGGAAAGGAGTCTCGAACTCCCGACCTCAACCTTGGCAAGGTTGCGCTCTACCAACTGAGCTATTCCCGCGATGGTCTCGAATTATACCATCGTGCGCGAGACGTTCAACGCCGCGACGGGCGCGAGTGCCGGCCTGTCAGGCGGCCACCGTGTCGAGCACCGACGCGATCGCGTCGGCCACGTATTCGATGTTCTTCGAGTTCAGTGCCGCGACGCAGATGCGCCCGGTGTCGATGGCGTAGATCGAGAATTCGTCGCGCAACCGGTGCACCTGCGTCTTGCTGAGCCCCGAATACGAGAACATGCCGCGCTGGCGGCGCACGAAATCGAAGTCCTGCCCCGGTGCCCGGCTCGCGAGCTTCTTCACGAGCAGTTCGCGCATCTCGCGAATGCGCTCGCGCATGCCGCCGAGTTCCACTTCCCAGATCTCGCGCAGTTCGGGACGGGTCAGCACGAGCGCGACGATTTGACCGCCGAACGTCGGTGGATTCGAGTAGTTGGCGCGTACGACGCGCTTGAGCTGCGACAGCACGCGCGCAGCCTCGTCGCGATCCGCCGCGACGACTGTCAGCGCGCCGACGCGCTCGCCGTAGAGCGAGAACGACTTCGAGAATGAATTCGAGACGAACAGCGGCCCCGGCGTGGCGGCGAACTTGCGCACGACCACTGCGTCGGCGTCGGTGCCTGCCCCGAAGCCTTGATAGGCGAGATCGAGGAAGGGCACGAGACCGCGCGCGCGGACCAGCGCCAGGATCTGGTCCCACTGTTCGGGTGTCGGATCGACGCCGGTGGGGTTATGGCAGCACGCGTGCAGCACGACGATCGTGCCCGGGTCCATCGTCTGCAGTGACGAGCGCATCGCATCGAACGCAAGGCCGTGCGTCGACGGGTCGTAATAGGCATAGGTACCGACGGCGAAGCCGGCCGCTTCGAAGAGCGCGCGATGATTCTCCCAGCTTGGATCGCTGATGCACACCTTCGCCGCCGGCGAGAACTTGCGCAGGAAGTCGGCGCCGACCTTGAGTCCTCCCGTGCCGCCCAGCGCCTGTATCGTCACCGCCCGTCCGAGTGCAATGAGCTGGCTGTCCGCCCCGAGCAGCAGCTGCTGCACCGCCTTGTCGTACGCCGGCAGTCCGTCAATCGGCAGATACACGCGCGGCGCGGCCCTGTCGGTAATCTCGCGCTCGGCCCGCTTCACGCATTCGAGCAGCGGTACCTTGCCCTCGTCGTTGCAGTAGACACCGACACCGAGATTCACCTTGCGCGGGTTCGCATCGGCGTTGAAGGCCTCCGTGATGCCGAGGATCGGATCGCGAGGCGCGAGCTGTACCGCGCCGAACAACGAAGCAGCCGAAGAAGGATTCATGTCAGGGCCCGTTCGAGAAGGTGGCACTCGTGGTGCCAGATTTCGCGCGATGCGCACGAACGCGTTATTGTAACGCGTGCGACACGGACCGCTTGACTCGAGGCACGTCCGGCCCCACCTGCAATCCTCGCTGCTTTCGAATATCCCGACCTGATGCCCCGCGCCGATACGCGTCTTGAACCTGCGCCGAAGATCGCGCCGGCCACCGCGCTTCGCACGGTCGCGCGAGCGGGCGGTTTCCTGCGGCCGTATCGCCGTGAAATCGTCTTCGCAGGCATCGGCCTCGTCATCGCGGCAGCCGCGGTCCTTGCCATCGGGCAGGGCCTGCGCTTCGTCGTCGATCGCGGGTTTGCCGCTTCGAACGCCGGCGCACTCGATCGCATGCTCGGGCTGCTGCTCGTGGTCATTGTCGTCATGGCAGCGGCCACCTACATGCGCTTCTATCATGTGTCGTGGCTCGGGGAGCGCATCACCGCCGACTTGCGGCGCACGGTGTTCGATCACCTCGTCGAATTGCCTCCCTCGTTCTTCGAGGCGACACGTACGGGCGAGGTGATCTCGCGCCTGATCAACGACACGACGATGCTCGAGACGCTGATCGGATCGAGTGCGTCGGTCGCCATCCGCAATTCGCTGTTGATGATCGGCGGCCTCGTCATGCTTGCCCTCACCAGCCTGAAGCTCACGCTTCTGGTTCTGGCCGGCGTGCCGCTGGTCGTCGCGCCGATCATCCTGTTCGGCCGGCGAGTGCGTCGCCTTGCCCGCGCCACGCAGGACCGCGTGGGCGACGTCGGCGCATTCCTCGACGAATCGCTGCATGAGATCCGCGTGGTGCAGGCGTACGGCCACGAGGACGCAGACCGGCGCGACTTCGCGCAACGCGTCGAAGCCGCATTCGGCACCGCCGTGCATCGCATCCGCCAGCGCGCATTGCTGGTGGCCGCGGTCATCGTGCTTGTGTTCGGCGCCGTGGGTGTCATCCTCTGGATCGGTGGACACGATGTCGTCGCCGGCCGGTTGAGTGCCGGCCAGCTCTCCGCGTTCGTGTTCTATGCGGTCCTCGTCGCGGGCGCGATCGGATCGCTCAGCGAGGTGATCGGTGATCTGCAGCGCGCGGCCGGCGCCACCGAGCGGCTCTTCGAATTGCTGACTGTCGAACCGTCCATTCGCGCACCCGCAAATCCGGTGTCCCTTCCGGCGGACGGACGAGGCAGCCTGAGTTTCGACGCTGTCACCTTCCGTTACCCGTCGCGGCCCGACACGCCGGCGCTCGATCGCTTCACGCTCGCGGTGCATGCCAGTGAAAAGGTGGCGCTGGTCGGTCCTTCCGGCGCGGGCAAGACGACCGTATTCCAGTTGCTTCTGCGCTTTTACGATCCCGATGCGGGACGCGTGCTGATCGACGGCGTCGACCTCGCAAGCGCCGATCCGCGCGACGTGCGCCGCCACCTCGCTCTGGTACCGCAGGATCCGGTGATCTTCGCCACGAGCGTGCTCGAGAACGTGCGCTACGGGCGGCCGGGAGCAAGCGACTCGGAGGTGCGGGCAGCATGCGATGCCGCGTATGCAACCGAATTCATCGAGCGCCTGCCGGACGCATTCGCGAGCCCGCTCGGCGAGCGCGGCGTGCGGCTGTCCGGCGGGCAGCGACAGCGGCTCGCGATCGCCCGCGCGATCCTCGCTGACCGGCCGATCCTTCTGCTCGACGAGGCAACGAGCGCGCTCGACGCCGAGAGCGAGCGCATCGTCCAGCGGGCGCTCGAGCGGCTGATGGCGGGGCGCACCGTGCTGATGATCGCGCATCGTCTGGCCACCGTCCGCCACGCCGATCGCATCGCCGTGATCGACGCCGGACGCATCGTCGCCATCGGCACACACGACGAGCTCGTGCGCGACAACCCGCTGTATGCGCGTCTCGCTGCACTGCAGTTCGGCATGCGGGAAGCGCGTGCGAGCGCGACCGAAGCGGTCTCCGAATTAAAATAATGGGCTCGCCTACGACACCGCAGCCGATGATCGTCAAGTATCCGGACAGCCCCTACGAGTTGCACCAGCCGTTCGATCCGGCCGGCGACCAGCCGGACGCGATAGAAAAGCTCACCGAAGGCCTGAACGACGGCCTGTCGTTCCAGACGCTCCTCGGCGTGACGGGATCGGGCAAGACGTACACGATGGCGAACGTGATCGCGCGAAGCGGCCGGCCCGCACTCGTGCTCGCGCCGAACAAGACGCTCGCCGCGCAGCTCTATTCCGAGTTCCGCGAGTTCTTCCCGAACAACGCCGTCGAGTATTTCGTCTCGTACTACGACTACTATCAGCCCGAGGCGTATGTCCCGTCGCGCGACCTCTACATAGAGAAGGACAGCTCGATCAACGAGCATATCGAGCAGATGCGGCTGTCGGCCACGAAAGCCATCCTCGAGCGGCCCGACTGCATCATCGTGGGCACCGTCTCCGCAATTTACGGTATCGGCGACCCGACCGAATACCACAGCATGATCCTGCATCTGCGCCAGGGCGACCGGCTGACGCAGCGTGACGCGATCAAGCGCCTCACCGAGATGCAGTACCAGCGCGCCGAGCTCGATTTCCGGCGCGGCACGTTCCGCGTGCGCGGTGACGTGCTCGACATCTTCCCCGCCGAAAACGCCGAGAACGCGGTGCGGGTGTCGCTGTTCGATGACGAAGTCGAGACGCTGCAGCTCTTCGACCCGCTGACCGGCCATCTGCGTCACCGGATGGCGCGCTACACGGTGTTTCCGTCGTCGCACTACGTGACCGGCCGCCAGAAGGTGCTCGACGCGATCGAGGCCATCAAGGGCGAGCTCGTGCTGCAGAAGGATTACTTCGTCTCGCAGATGAAGCTGATCGAAGCACAGCGGGTCGAGCAGCGCACGCGCTTCGACCTCGAGATGATGGCGGAGATCGGCTTCTGCAAAGGCATCGAGAACTACTCGCGCCACCTCTCGGGGCGCAAGCCGGGCGAGCCGCCGCCCACGCTCATCGACTACCTGCCGCCGCGGGCGCTGATGTTCGTCGACGAAAGCCATGTGACGATCCCGCAGGTGGGCGGCATGTACAAGGGCGACCGCGCACGCAAGGAGAACCTGGTCAACTTCGGTTTCCGGCTGCCGTCGGCGCTCGACAACCGGCCGCTGCGCTTCGACGAATTCGAGCGGCTGCTGCCGCAGACGATCTTCGTTTCGGCCACGCCCGCCGACTACGAGCAGAAGCATTCGGGGCAGGTCGTCGAGCAGCTGGTGCGGCCGACGGGCCTCGTCGATCCGATGCTCGACGTGCGGCCCGCGGCGACGCAGGTGGACGACCTCCTTTCGGAAATCAATCTTCGCGTGGCGCGCAACGAGCGCGTGCTCGTGACCACGCTCACCAAGCGCATGGCCGAGGACCTCACCGACTATCTCGGCGAGCACAACGTGCGGGTGCGCTATCTGCACAGCGACATCGACACGGTGGAGCGCGTCGAGATCATCCGGGACCTGCGCCTCGGCGAATTCGACGTGCTGGTCGGCATCAACCTGCTGCGCGAAGGGCTGGACATTCCCGAGGTGTCGCTCGTCGCGATTCTCGACGCCGACAAGGAAGGGTTCCTGCGCGCCGAGCGCTCGCTGATCCAGACGATTGGTCGCGCCGCACGTCACATTCACGGCACCGCGATCCTCTACGCCGACCGGATGACCGATTCGATGAAGGCCGCGATTGGCGAGACCGAGCGGCGTCGCGCGAAGCAGATCGCGTGGAACGCGACGATGGGCATCACGCCGAAGGGCGTCGAGAAACGCATCAAGGACATGATCGAAGGTGTCTACGACATCGACGAGGAGCGCAAGGAGCAGAAGGCCGCGCAGGTCAAGGCGAAGTACGCGGCCATGCCCGGCAAGGATCTCGAAAAGGAGCTGCGGCAGCTCGAAAAGCAGATGGTCGACGCCGCGCGCAATCTCGAGTTCGAGCGCGCCGCCGAACTGCGCGACCGGCTCTACAAGCTGCGCGAGACGCTGTTCGGTGTGGCGCTGCCTACCGAAACGTGACGCACAGCCGGTGCGCAGTCACTGCTTCGCTGGCTTGAGCTTCGCGTCGCGCATCGCAACGTCGATGTCGAGATACTTCCAGGAAAAGCCGAACGGCGAAGGCCAGTAGCCGCGCACCCACGGGTAGTAGAGCACGTTCCCGATGCCGTACGTATGCAGGATCATCGGCATGTACGCCTGCGAAATCTCGGACATCCTGCGCGCGAGTGCAACGCGTGCCGCGCCCGAAGGCGTGCGCAGGAATTGCTCGTACGCCTTGTCGTAGTCAGGTTGGTGGAACTGCGACGGATTGGTGTCGCGCGGTGACTGTCCCCACAACGTCTGCAGGATCTGGTATCCCGACGGCTCGAGCGAGCGATAACCCAGGTTGAACATCGGCAGCTTGCCGGCGCGGCTCAGATTGAGGAGCTCGGCGAACGTCTGCTGCTGGACCTGCATCCGGATGCCGATCGCGTCCATGTTCTTCTTCCACAGCGTGTCGGCTTCGCGGTACCACGACTCGGGAAGCGTGCCGCGCATGATCGTGAGCGGCTTGCCGTCCGGCGTTTCGCGATAGCCGTCGCCGTCGCGATCCTTGAAGCCGAACCGGTCGAGCAGGCTTCGCGCACCCGCCGGATCGTACAGCGACTTCGGGGGCAACTGCGGATCGTGGCCGCTGACGCCCGGAGGCAGGAGCTGGTTCGCCGGAAGCGCATTGCCGGCGAACAGCACCCTGATCATCTCGTCGACGTCGAACCCCATGCCGATCGCGCGCCGCAATGCAATCTGCTGCGTCGAATACCCGCCGACCGCCGGATCGTCCATGTTGAAATACGTGAACGTGACGCTCGGCGAGCCGAAGCGAAGATGGCGTACGCCGCGCTGCGCCAGATCCGGCCGCAACTTGCCGTTTTCCATCACGCGCCGCGTGTCGTCGCCGCCCAGTGCCATGTAATCCAGGTTTCCCTGCGTGAAAGCGAGGATCTCCGGCTGCGACTCCTCGATGATGCTGATCTCGATGCGCCCGATCTGCGGCAGCGTTTTGCCGCGCATGCTGCGCACCAGCTCCTGCTGCGGCGCATCCGCGTTTTCGGGGAACAGGACCTTGCGGTAGCCGGGGTTCGCTTCGAGCACGAGCTTCGACGCGGGCCGCCATTCGCGCAACCGATAGGGCCCGGTGCCCACCGGCCGGCGCATGATGTCGCCGCCGGCTGCTTCCACCACTTCGCGCGCGACCGCCATCATCGGCAGGCCGGCCAGGCGCTCGAGCATCGTGTAGTCAGGATGCGCGAGGCGCAGCACCAGCGTGTCGCGATCGGTGGCGCGAAGGCCGTCCATCGGCGCGTCGTAATCGAACCTGCCGCCGGGCTTGCGCGCGGCATCGACGATCTTTCGCGCGCCGACGATGAGATCGGTCAGCGCCGGGTCGCCGCCGCTGCGCAGATTGGGATCGAGCGTCCGCTTGATCGAGTACACGTAGTCTTCGGCGACGAGCTCGCGCGGCTTGCCCCTGAATGCGGGATCGTCGGCGAACCGGATGCCTTGCTTCATCCGGATCGTCCATGTCTTCCCGTCATCCGTCACCACCGGCATCGCCAGTGCCGTATTCGGAATCACCTTCGAGCCCGTCGACAGGTATTCGAATTCGTAGAGCGCCTCGAAGATCGCGGATGCGACGCGCGTGGAGTACAGGTCGGTACCCTGCTGCGGATCCAGGCTCGTGATGTCGCTCGACGCAATGCGCAGGACCTTGTCGGTGCCGGCCGCGTCGGCGATGCCCGCACAGGCGAGCAGCAGTGCGAACAGGCGGAAATAGTGCCTTCGATGCCATGCCATGATCGAACCTCGCGGACGCAGGAGCGCTCACCCGGCGTCTATAATTCACGCATTGCAGGCGGTGCGCCGACAGGCCACGCTCCGCGTGCCACGGGTGTGCGGATCATCGCACGCCGTCGGCTCATCACGGAATCGCTATGCCGGAGTCCCTATGCAAATGAACGACCAGGTGGCGATCGTCACCGGTGGCGCAAGCGGCATCGGACGCGCTATTGCCCGTCGCTTCGCACGCGCCGGCGCACGTGTCGTGGTGGCCGATCTCGATCACGGCGCAGCCACCGCGACCGCGCGCGAGATCGACGCCGATCCGCGGCGCGCGGTGGGCATCGCGATGGATGTCGCCGACGAGCGCGCCGTGGACAGCGGCGTGGCCGAGGTCATCTCGCAATTCGGCCGCATCGACGTGCTGGTGAGCAATGCCGGCATCCAGATCGTGCATCCGCTGGAAGAGTTCAGCTATGCGGAATGGAAGAAGCTGCTCGCAATCCACCTCGACGGCGCGTTCCTGACGACCCGCGCGTGCCTGCCGCACATGTACCGGGCGGGACGCGGCAGCCTCATCTACATGGGCTCGGTGCACTCGAAGCTCGCCTCGGTGCTCAAGGCGCCCTATGTCACGGCCAAGCACGGCCTCATCGGCTTCGCAAAGACGATGGCGAAGGAGGGCGCTGCGCACGGCGTGCGGGCCAACGTGATCTGTCCCGGATTCGTCCGCACGCCGCTCGTCGAGCGCCAGATTCCCGAGCAGTCGCGCACGCTGGGGCTATCCGAGGACGACGTGATCCGCAAGGTCATGCTGAAGGACACCGTCGACGGCGAGTTCACCACGCTCGACGACGTCGCCGAGGTGGCACTGCTGTTCGCCGCATTTCCGTCGAACGCACTCACCGGGCAATCGCTCGTGGTCAGCCACGGCTGGTACATGCAGTAAGCGCGTGCGCGGACTGACGCCGGGCACGCGCTTGCCGCGGTCGACATTCGGTGTGGTTGCGCACGGGCGTTTCCCGAAAAACCGGACGCCCGGCGCGCAACCGTCAAGCGGTACGGACCTCGATCCTGCGCGGCCGGAACTCCGCCCGTTTCGGGATGCGGACCGTCAGAACCCCGTCGTTGAGGTTCGCCTCGATCTTGTCCGAATCGAGCTCACCGCTGAGAACGAAGCTGCGCCGGTATCGGGTCGCGCGGACGTCAGCGTAGACGGCCTCCATTCCGTGCGGCATGTCGATGACCATGTCCCCTTCGATGAGCAGGTTGTTGCGGTCCGCCTGAATGTTGAGCCGCTCCTTCGATACGCCGGGCATCTCCGCTTGCACGGTGATGCCGTGGACATCCTCAAAGATGTCGACCGGGGGCGCCAGCGCCAATTCCTGCTCGCGCCCCTTCGGCTCAGCCTGCGTCGATTCGCGCTTTGCGAGATCTTGTCCTGCCATGA
>Ga0207674_10004994_pt1 | contig 15860 bp, 11 predicted proteins | sample KBSCornC72_FD_184303 | JGI IMG/M metagenome (GOLD analysis project Ga0207674, IMG submission 184303) | Corn rhizosphere microbial communities from Kellogg Biological Station, Michigan, USA - KBS Corn C7-2 (SPAdes) (version 2) | ecosystem: Host-associated > Plants > Roots > Rhizosphere > Soil ... | reverse complement strand
GGCGGGCTGCGCGACATCGAGTTCGCCGTCCAGTTGCTGCAGCTGGTCCACGGCCGCACCGACGAGGCGCTGCGCTCGCCCGCCACGCTGCCCGCGCTGGCCGCGCTGGCCGCGGGCGGCTACGTCGGCCGGGCCGACGCCGACGAGCTCGGTGCTGCCTACCGGTTCCTGCGCCGCACCGAGCACCTGCTGCAGCTGAACCGGCTCAGCCGCACCCACACCCTGCCGGAGGATCCCGCCGTACTTCGCCGGCTGGGGCGGGCGATGCGATTCAATGACGGGCCTAACGAGCCGTGGTTCCCGCCCTCGGTAGCCGGTATCCGCTCCGACCCGGCGGCCGACTTCGACGAGGAGTGGCGCCGTCACGCCCGGCAGGTCAGGCGGCTGCACGAGAAGCTGTTCTACCGGCCGCTGCTCGACGCGGTGGCCAGGCTGCCGTCCGAGGCGGCGCGGCTGACGCCGGCCGAGGCCCGGGCCCGGCTCGAGGCCCTCGGCTACGTCGATCCGGCCGGGGCGCTTCGGCACATCGACGCGCTGACGTCTGGCGTGTCCCGCCGCGCCGCCATCCAGCGCACGCTGCTGCCGGTGCTGCTCGGCTGGTTCGCCGACGCCGCCGAACCCGACGCGGGCCTGCTGGCGTTCCGCCAGGTCAGTGAGGCACTCGGGTCCTCACCCTGGTACCTGCGGCTGCTCAGGGACGAGACCAAGGCGGCCGAGCGGATGGCCCACGTGCTGGCGTCCAGCCGGTACGCGACCGGCCTGCTGCTGCGCGCACCCGAGGCGGTCGCGATCTTCGGCAACGATGCCGAGCTGAACCCGCGGAGCCTGACCGGGCTGCGCGCCGAGATGATGGCGGCTATCCAGCGCTACGAGGACGACGCCGAGGCCGCGGTGACCGCGGTCCGTTCGGTGCGCCGCCGCGAGCTCCTCCGCACCTCATCTGCCGACGTGCTTGGCGTCACTGGTCCCGCCGGGGCTGCGCTCACCGCGACCGGCGAAGCCCTTACCGATATCACCCGGGCTTCGCTGCAGGCGGCGCTGGCGGTGGCGCTGCGGAAGGTCTCCGCCGAGCTGCGCCGGCCGTTGCCGACCAGGTTCGCGGTGATCGCCATGGGCCGGTTCGGCGGGCACGAGTGCGGTTACGGCAGTGACGCCGACGTGCTGTTCGTACACGACCCGCTGCCCGGCCGCCCGGAAAAGGAAGCCTCCGACGCCGCTCACGCGGTCGCGGCGGAGCTGAGGCGGCTGCTCATGCTGCCGGTGCCCGATCCGGCCCTGATCGTGGACGCCGACCTGCGGCCGGAGGGTCGCCAGGGACCGCTGGTCCGCACCCTGGCTTCCTACCGGGCCTACTACCGGCGCTGGTCCGCGCCGTGGGAGGCGCAGGCGCTGCTGCGCGCCGAGTTCGGCGCCGGCGACGAGGACCTCGGCGCCAGGTTCACCCGGATGATCGCCGAGTTCCGTTACCCGCTGGACGGGATCAGCCCGGCGGGCGTCCGCGAGATCCGCCGGATCAAGGCGCGGATGGAGGCCGAACGCATCCCGCGCGGCGCCGACCGAGCCCGGCACGTCAAGCTGGGCCCGGGCGGCCTGTCCGACGTGGAGTGGACGATACAGCTGCTCCAGCTGCAGCACGCCCACGCGGTGCCCGCGCTGCGCACCACCCGTACCGGCTCGGCCATGGCCGCGGCGGTACAGGCCGGCCTGCTGGCCGCCGAGGATGCCGCCCAGCTGACCGCGGCATGGGAGCTGGCCGCCCGGATCAGGAACGCGATCGTCCTGGTCGGCGGGCGCCCGGGTGACACCCTGCCGGCCAAGCACAGCGAGCTGACCGCGGTGGCCCGCCTGCTCGGCTATCCCCCCGGCGACGCTGCCCAGGCCCTCGAGCAGGACTACCGCCGCGCCGCCCGGCACGCCCGCGCCGTCATGGAACGCCTCTTCTACGACTGACGCTGCCACCGGGAAGCCGCGTCCTGAGATGCTGTCCTTATGAGCCAGGGACGGCACCGGGTGGTCATCGTCGGCGGCGGGTTCGGCGGGGTCAGGGCGGCGCGCGCCCTGGCCGGAACGGATGTCGACATCACGATGGTGGACCGGACTAACCACCACCTGTTCCAGCCGCTGTTGTATCAGGTCGCCACCGGGATCTTGCCCGATGGCCTCATCGCCCCGGCGCTGCGCAGCGTGGTCAGGAAGCAGGCCAACGCGCGCGTGGTGCTGGCCGACGTGCAGCACCTGGACCTGGACGGCCGGGTCGTGCATGCCCTGGCCCCGGACGGCCAGAAGCTGATGCTGAGCTACGACAGCCTGGTGGTCGCGGCCGGCTGCGCGGACGCCTACTTCGGCCATGACGAATGGGCGGTGTTCGCGCCCGGCCTGAAGACGCTGGAGGACGCTGGTCATCTCCGCAGCCACATCCTCGGCGCCTTTGAGATGGCCGAGCTGGCTACCGACCCGGCCGAGCGAGCGGCGTACCTGACCTTCGCGGTGATCGGAGCCGGCCCCACCGGAGTCGAGGTGGTGGGCCAGATCGCCGAGCTCGCACACGACACGTTGCCGCGGGAGTACAGATCCGTGACGACGACAGAGGCGAAGATCTTGCTGATCGAGGCGGGCCCGCAGGTGCTCGCCACGTTCGCCCCCAAGCTGCAGCGCTACACGCAGCGGCGGCTGCAGCGGATGGGCGTCGAGGTCATGCTGAACACCATGGCGCGAGACATGGACTCCGGCAGTGTCACCGTCACCGGCCCAGACGGGGACAGGCGCATTCCGGCCCGGACAAGAATCTGGGCGGCCGGGGTACAGGCTTCACCGCTGGCGGCCATCCTGGCCGCGGCGACCGGTGCCGACACGGACCGGGCGGGCCGGGTCGCGGTGCTGCCGGACTGCAGCCTGCCCGGTCACCCGGAGGTCTTCGCGATCGGGGACATGGCCCGGCTGAACGACCTGCCGGGGGTGGCCCAGCCCGCGATCCAGGAGGGCACCTACGTGGGCAAGCTGATCCACGCCCGGCTGGCAGGCACGACCGGAACGGCGCCGTTTGCGTACCGGGACAAGGGCAGCATGGCCACTATCGGCCACCTGTCCGCCGTCACCGACGCGTTCGGGATGAAGTTCACCGGCGTGATCGGCTACACGATGTGGGGATTCGTTCACGTGCTCTACCTGGTCGGGTGGGGAAACCGGATAGCCGCCGTTCTCAACTGGGCGCGGGCACTGACCTTCAGCAAGAACCGTCCTCATCGGACCATCACCTACGAACACGCGCAGAACGAGCTGGCCGAGCACCACTATCAGCGGGAATAGATGGGTTCGATCGCAGGGCTGGCCGGGAAGACCTGATCGTGCCGGGTGCCTTTCCGGGGAATCGAGGAAGACAGATGAATGCGTCCCTTCTCGCGGTCCTCAATGACGCCGAGCGGTTGCTGGTGGCCGAGACCGAGCGGGCTGAGCTCGCCGCGCTTGACGAAGATGCGGCGATCGACCTGGAAGCCCGGATCAGGCGCGCACGCAACAAGTACGTCGGCCAGTACCGTCGGGCGGCCAGCGCCCGGGTGGCCGAACACGGCGGGCGGGGCACGGCACGCGCGGAGAACAAGCGGGCCGCCATGAAAGCCGAGGCGTTCGAAGAGGCCTTGGCCCGGGTGAGCCGCCGGGTCGCGACCCTGGCCCGGCAGGCAGCGGCCGCCCTGCGCGCTGAGCGGCTCGCGGCCGCCAGGGCCGCACGGCACGGTCGTGCCCCCGGCACCGGACCGGCGGACGCTGCCGTCGGCCGGAAGGGGCCCTCGGTCACCGCAGAGCCCACGGGTGACCGTGCCCTGCGCTCGCCCAGGACCGAGAAACAGCGGGCCGGTACCCTCGCCGCGGGCGCGCGCCGGCAGGCAAAGCGAGACAGCCGGTGACAAGCTCGCGGTCTACGTCTGCCGCTCGGTTCGCGCTGGCGGCGGCACCATTACAGGCGGCCGTTGGCGCGCAGGGCGCGGAGTGCGTCGACGGTCAGGAAGCCGCGCCAGTCCAGTTCGGCCGCTGGTGACCAGGCCGGCCAGTTGAACGTCCAGCCGCCGTCGTCCTTCTGGCCATGGGCCAGGTGGTCCAGGTGTGCCTGGACCGTCGCGTCGTCGAACAGGGCGCGGGCCAGCGAATCGGGCTCGGGTGCGAACTCGAGCACGCCGTGCACCTCGCCGGGCGCCTCGGGATCCAGCGCCACCAGGTTCCGCTCCAGGATCAGCGGCCCGACCCGGCCGAACACCTCCTGGGCCCGGTCCCGGTCCGGCACGTGCTGAAGGAACCCGAGCACGCCGAACATCTCGTAGCTGCCCGGCTCGGTCATCTTGCCGATCCTGTTCCACATGACCTCGGTGGCGCCGTCGAGCCAGGGGTGGCTGACGCCGCGGGCGTGCAGCGTGCCCGCGATCATGCCGGTGGCGACGAGCGAGGCGGGATGCCCCTCCTCAGGCACCCACCAGGGCGCGTGGGACCAGCCCGCCAGCGTCGCCTCGACGAAGGCCGCGCCGCCCTCGGCGGGGGCCACCGCCGCGAGCCAGTCGCAGGCGCCCCGGACCAGGTCCTCGTCCCACGCGCCGGTCTCGTCCATGATGTGCAGCGCCATCGCCACGGCGGCCGGCTGGCTGCCCGGCGCGCGGCAGTCCGGTTCGAGCGCGTGACCGAAGCCGCCGTCGTCATTGCGGTAGGCGGCCACCGCGTCGCGGACCGGCGCGGCGGGGCCGTCCTCGAACAGCCGCTCAAAGCGGCGCCGGTCGAGCACCCTGGCGTTAGCGGCGACGAACGCGGTCGCCGCGCTGAAGTCTGCAGTATTCATCGGCCCATGACATCACGCGCCGCCGCGCGCGTATTGAACGAAACGGCCATCGCCATGACATCCTGGTTAGGTGGATGTCCGAGCCCTGCCGCCTGGCTATACCGAATGGCCGGCGCCCGCCGCGCTGCGGGACGCCGTCGCCTGCCTGTGGGCGCAGGTCATCGATTCCAGTGCCGAACGGTCTGGGCTCGTGCTGCCCGACGGGTGCACCGACCTGGTCTGGGAGCAAGGCCGGGGCGCTTTCGTGGCCGGCCCGGACACCGGTCCGGTGGTGACCACGATGGCGGCGGGCACGATGGTCCTTGGCGTCCGCTTCCGGCCCTCGGCCGGCGGTCCCGCGCTGGGGATCCCGCTGAGCGAGCTGCGTGACCAGCGGGCCGACCTCGCCGACCTGCGGCCAGCGCAGGCGAGGCAGCTGACCTCCACGCTCGACCCGGAGGTCGCCGCCGCGCAGATGCTGGACCTGACCGCCACCCTGCTCGCCGACGGCGCGCCTGACCCGGTCGTGACCCGCGCGGCCCGCCTGCTGCGCGACCCGGCCGCGCGGGCCGAGGACGTCGCGGACGAGGTCGGGCTTAGCCTGCGCCAGCTGCGCCGCCGCTGCCAGGCCGTGGTCGGCTACGGGCCGAAGACGCTGCAGCGGGTGCTGCGATTCCGCCGGTTCGTCTCGCGCGTCGACGCTCGCCCGGAGGTCCTTGACCTGGCCGCCCTCGCGGCCGAGGCGGGTTACGCCGACCAGGCCCACCTGACCAGGGAATGCGGTCGGCTCTCCGGCCTGACCCCGGCCGCGCTGGCCCGCCACCGGGCGGCGTAAGCCGCGTAGGTCTGCGTCGGCCTGGACCCCGGACGCGGGCGGCTAGCCCATGCGCTGCCATACCGTGGCGGCTAGCGCGTCGATCGTGTCGATGCCGTACTGCTCGCTGGGATTCCCGGTGCTGAGCACGGCCATCAGGTAGTTCCGGCCGCCGCCGGAGATCCATCCGACGCTGTTGATCTGCCAGTCGCTGCCGGTCCCGTGCAGGGGCAGCCAGCCGTTCTTCAGCGCCACCGTAACCTGGGCCGGGACGCCGCCGGATACGCCCCATCGCTGGGACGGCGTGACGTCCTCCATCAGCGACAAGGCGTACTCGCGGGCGGCCCGCGGCAGCACCGAACTCGGCGTGACCAACTGCCTGAGCAGGGCAATCTGGTCGTCCGGGGTGGTCGTGGTCAGCCCCCAGCCTGGCCAGGCGAACCCGGGACAGACCACGCACGACGACGGCGCGGTGTGGGTCAGGCCGGCCCTGGCGTTGAACGAGCGGATGCTGGCGGCCCCGCCGACCGCGTACCACAGGCTGGTCGCGGCGTCGTTGTCGCTGTCCTCGATCATCTGCCCGGCCAGCGTCCGGTCACTGGCCGACAGGCCGGTGCCGTCACCCTGGGCCCGTTCGGCCAGCAGGGTCTCGAGCACGTCGAGTTTGACGATGCTCGCCTCGGCCTGCGGCGGGCCCTGGCCCAGATGCCAGGAGCGGCCGGTGCGCAGATCGTAGACGGCGGCCAGCACGGTGCCGGCCCGGCCCGACAGGTACGACGCCGTGGCCGTCCCGAACGGATCCCGGTGACCTGCGGCGGCCACTTGTGCCGCCCGCGCGGAAGACGCCGGCGAGGGGTGAGCCCGCGCGGACTGCGGTCGCCGGGACGGCACTGGCGCCGGGGAAGTCGCGTTCAGCCGCGCGGCGGCGGACGGACCGCTGGTCCCGCCGGCCGCGGTGCCGCTCGTACCCGCCCGGCCCCCGGAACCCGTCGCGGCCAGGCCCGCTACGGTGCCCCCGGCGACGATGGCGCAGGCGCCCAGCGCTACGAGCGCGACCCGGATGGGCGCTCGAGGCGGCCTGGAACCGGAGCGGCCTGAGCGCCTGGAGCGCCTGGAGCCTGCGTGCCTGCCTCTCGCCCCGGAGACCGACGTCCTGACCACCATCCCGATCGTGAGCCGCGCAGCGTCCGCCCGGCAGGCCCAGGCGAGGCGTTAGCTCGCCGGGCAGACCCGCTGGAACGGCTGGGTTCCAGCGTAGCTAGCCCACTGCTGGCGGGTGAGGGATTGGCCTGCGATGGCGCAGGCGCCATCGAGCAGGCCGGCCGGGAAGGCCACGTCCCAGGACCGCACGGTGTCGCCGTCGGCGGTGGCCAGCGTGCGGCCGTCCGGGCTGAAGGCGACCGCATAGAGCGGGTCCGGTCCGGCCGTCATCGGCGTGCCGATCTGCTGCTCGGTAGCCACGTCCCACAGCCGGGCCGTGCCGCCGGCGCCCGCGGTGGCCAGCGTGCGGCCGTCCGGGCTGAAGGCGACCGCGTAGGCCGGGCCGGGTCCGGCCGTCATCGGCGTGCCGATCTGCTGCCGGGTAGCCGTGTCCCACAGGCGGATGCTGCCGTCGACGGCCGTGGCCAGGATCCGCCCGTCCGGGCTGAAGGCCGCCGCGACGGCCGCCCGACCGGGGCTGAGGGCTGCACCCGCGCTCATCAGCGCGCCGACCCGGTGCCCGGTAGCCACGCTCCACAGCGCCGCGATCCCGTTCGCGCCGACCGTGACGAAGGTCTTGCCGTCCGGGCTGAACGCCAGCGCGTCCCGGGCCTGCCCCACGGCGACCGCGATCCCGGTCGGCTGCCGGGTGGCCACGTCCCACAGCCGGGCCTTGCCGTCCGCGCCGATGGCGGCGACCAGCTTGCCGTCCGGGCTGAGCGCCAGCCCGGTCACCGCTTGATGGGTCATGATCGGCTGGCCGACGGGCCGCCCGGTCCGGGTGTTCCGGAGTCGTATCGTGCCTCGTTGGCCGCTGACCGCCAGGATCTCGCCGTGTGCGCTGAGCACCGCGGGCACGTGCCCTCCGGCCGCGGCCGGTGACGCCGGGGCACCGGTGACGACCGGAGCCGAGGACTGGTGAAAGCCGGCCGCGTTCCACAGCGTGATCGTCCCGGTCGCGTCGCCGGTGGCCAGCAGGCCCGCAACCGGCCCGAAGCCCAGCGCGCTCACCCGGGCCGAGCCCTGCGCCGCGAGCGCGGAACCGGTCTGCTCCTGGGTGGCGGTCGACCACAGCTCGGTGCTTCCGTTGCCTTCCGCCGTGGCCAGCGTCGTTCCGTTCGCGCTGAACGTCAGGGCCGTGACCGGGGCTTCGGTCGCCATGGTCGCGCCCGGCTGACTCTGCGTGGCAGTGTCCCAGAGCCGCACATCGCCGTCCTCGCCGCCGGCGGCGAGGACCTTCCCGCCCGGGCCGAACACGAGCGCCTTGATCGCGGCCGGCCCGGCCGTCATCGTCGTGCCCACCTCGCTCTGGGTGGTGGCGTCCCACAGCTGGACCGTTCCGTCGCTGCTGCCCGCGGCCACCGTGGCCCCGTCAGGGCTGAATGCTACGGCCTCGACCGACGCCAGGCCTGAACTCATCGGGGCGCCGATCTCCTGCCGGGTGGCCACGTCCCAGAGCCGGACGTTCCCCTCGCCGCTGCCGGTGGCCAGCATGCTGCCATCCGGGCTGAATGCAGCGGATCGGCCGCCGCTTATGCCGGTCACGCCGGCCAGTGGCTGCCTGGTGATCGTGGCCCGGCCGGCCAGGTTCCACGTCCCGACGGCCGTCGGCCCGGCTACCTCAAGCGTCTTGCCGTTACCGGCGAACGCGAGCGCGTCCGCCGCGCCGCCCCAGGTCGCGGTGCTGACCAGACGATGCGAGGCGGTGTCCCAGAGCCGGATCGTGCCGTCCCGGTAGGCGGCCGCCAGGGTTTTCCCGCCTGGGCTGGAGGCGACCGCGGTCACCTCGCCCGAACGCGCGGACAAGATGCCGCGCACCGGCTGGGCCAGCGACTCGAGCAGGCTGTACCGGGCCTGCGCGGTCGGCGCGATCCGCCACGCGGCCCCGGCGAGCAGCGACGCGGTGACCGGGTCGGTGGTTTGCAGCGTCGTGCTCTGCGCGGCGAGCCGCGCCGAGGTCGCCGCGGTGCGCTGCCGGCCGGCGTCGTCCCGGGCCGAGCGGACCGCGAGCCCTGCCCCGGCCAGGGCGGCGAGAAGCAGCAGGACCAGGGCGCCGGCCAGCGTGCGGCGCCCCCGCCGGCGCCGGGTGCCGGCCCGGCCGCTGGCCCGGAGGAACTCGGCCTCGGCCGCGGGCAGCGCCGGGTACCGGCCCGGATCGGCCGCCCAGACGCGCGCGGCCTCCCGCGCCGCGGCGAGCTGAACCCCACGGTAGAGCCGTGAGGAATCCTTGCCATCCTGCCGCCACCGCGCGGTGTCCTTGGTGAGCTGGCCGTAGAGGATCAGGCTGGACTGATCCTCCTCCAGCCAGCCGCGCAGCCGCGGCCAGGCCTGCAGCAGCGCGTCGTGCGCGATTTCCGCCGTGCCGTCGCCCAGCACCACCAGACGGCCCTGCGCGAGCGCACGGAGCACCGCGCCGGCGCGCCTGTCGTGTCCGGCGCTGGACACCGGGCGGCGAACCAGCCTGCCGTCGCGGTCCACGGCCGTCATCTGCCGGAGCGCGTCGCGCGCGATCGCCTGCTGATCCTCGGTCAGCCTGGCGTAGACCGCCTCGGCGCCGGTCCCGATGGCGCCGGCCACCCGGCCAGCCCGGTCGTAGCCCGCCCGGGTCAGCCGGCCGTCCTCGCGGTTCTCCCAGGTCAGCGCCAGAGCCTGGGAGAGCATGGGGAGCGGAGCGCCGGCCGCGTTCGTGTCGGCCACCATGGCTTCGATGAGAGCGCTCTCAACGCGCAGCCCGCTCGCCCCGGCCGGGCCGGTGATCGCGCGGCGCAGCCCCGCGTCCGGCATCGGGCCGACCACCAGCTGATCACGTTCCATCGCCCCGGCCAGCTGCGGAAAGGTGGCGCACCGGTCCCAGTAGTCCCCGCGGACCGCGATCACCACCTGGGCCGGCGGCTCGCCCCGCGGCCCGGCCGGGCGGGCGGCCGCCGCGCTGAGCGCGTCGACGAACGCGGCCCGCTCGGCTCGTTCCTGCGCTCCGTCAGCCGCGAAGACCCGCTCGAACTGGTCGACGATCAGCACCAGCCGGGCGGCGCTCCTGGTGAGCTCGCGGATCAGCAGGTGCGCCTGGCCCGGTGCGTCGGCCAGCCGCTGCCTGACGGCGGCCGGATCCCGGTTGTCCAGCCTGGCCAGCCCGGCGGCCAGGTCGGTGAGCGGCCGCGCGGTCACGGTGAGGCTGACTACGGGCCAGCCCTGCGACCCGGGCACCTGTACGCCGCGGGCCAGCGCGGGCACCAGGCCGGCGCGCAGCAGCGAGGTCTTGCCGGCGCCCGAGGCACCGGTGACCATGACGATCCCGGTCCCGGCGAGCAGGCCGGCTAGCTCGGCGGTGAGCCGCTCCCGGCCGCAGAACACCGCCGCGTGGGCCTGGTCGTAGGGCAGCAGCCCGCGGTACGGGCAGCCACCATCCCACCGCGGGCCCGAGGCCGAAGGTTCGGCCGGCCCCGGCTGCCACTCGTCGGCCCGCTGCTCGATAACCGCGAGTTCCTCGCGGATCATGCGGACGTCGGCGGACTGCCGGACGGCTCGTTCGCGGGCGGCCCGCAGCTCCACGTCCTGGCCGCCCAGGCTGTCCTGGATCTCGCCGGCCGCGCGGGCCAGGTCGGACAGCATGAAGGCCATGTCGCCGAACTCGGCGCCCAGCGATTCCAGCGCGGCGAGCACCTCGCGCTCGAGTTCCTCGTCGCCGGCCTCGATCGCGGCGCGGAACGCCGTCCCGCCCGCGTCGATCTCCCGCATGACCATCGCGATGTCGGAGCGCAGCTCACCGGCGCCCGGGCCGCCCGCGTCGAGGACCTCCCGGACGGAGCGGCTGATCTCCGCCTCCAGGCTCCGGGTCAGGTCCGGTGCGTCCGCGGACGCCGAACGGGCCCGGCTGGACGCCCCCTCCAGCAGGCGAGCCAGCACGTCGGCCCCGACCGAGACGAGCACGCCCATCCTGGCCAGGCCGGGAGCCGGGCCGTCGGCGTCGGCCAGCGCGGGCCCGAACGCGGCCGCGCACAGCATCGGCAGGACGGCCGGAGCGCTGATGCCGCGCAGCTCGTGACGGCCGTTTCGCGCCGTCCGCAGGAGCCAGGTGCGGATACCCGCCTGAAGGCGTTCAACCTCCTCAAAGTCCCCCATCAGCCTCCCCTCTACACAGGCGTAACACCCCAAGACGGGCGCAGCCTAGCAGGTGCGGGCAACCCGGCGACCGTGACCCGCGCTGGCCCGGCTAGCTTTTGCGATCCCGGCTGGCCATGGCGGCCGCGGGGTGAGAAAATACGGATATGGCTGATAACGCAGGCGACCCGAACCAGCAGCTCGCCGCGGCGTGGCAGGCCGCCACGGCCGCGCTGGGGGAGTGGCGGCAGCAGGTGTCGGCCGCGACCTCCGACGCGATGAACAAAATCGACCCGGCGATCCGGGCCGCGGTCGAGGCCGGGCGCTCCGCGTTGTCCGGAGACTGGCGCGCATGCCGGTGCCAGTGCGGCACGGCTCATCCGGACGACAAGGGCGTGTGCGACGGCCGGGCCGTGCTGAGCCGGCGGGTCGGGCAGGCGGACGTGCGGCTGTGCGCGCCGTGCGCGGTAGCCCAGGGTGTCGCGGAGATGCCGCACTAAACGGCGCTTCCGGACGTATCAGACCGGGCGGCGCGGGCTCCGTATAGGCAGGATCTGTCCATACGGGGGCTCGTACGGGGAGTGCCGCGCGCGGGGGCGCGAACGGCGGCATGAGGTTCTTTCCGGGTCCCAGATCCGGAGGCCTGAATGCTGGAACCACAGAGCACCGTGCTCTTTGTCTTGCTGATCGCGATCTTCGGCGTGCTGATGTGGCGGACGCTGGCGGCCCGCCGCGCAGCCTTCCGCGTCCTCGCGGCGTGCCTGGCGTTCGTTCCCGCCATGGTGTTCGGCGTCCTGGGCGTCAACAAGTACTACGGCTACTACCAGACCTGGGGCGCCATGGTGGGGGACCTCACCCAGCAAGGTGCCAGCGCGGCACCCCGGGTGCCCCACGTCGAGCTCGCGGCCGGGTCGCGATCCGGCACGCTCGACGGAAGCCGGGCCCACCTCGAGCTAGCCCAGCGGCAGGGCTACCTGCTGCGGACCACGGTGACCGGCCAGCGCAGCGGCATAACCCGGGTCGTCTACGTCTACCTGCCGCCGCAGTACTTCCAGCCGGCCTACCGGGCCTACCGGTTCCCGGTGATCGAACTCATCCACGGCGAGCCCGGCGTGCCGCAGGACTGGATCACCGTGGTCGGTGTCACGCGAACCTTCGGCCACCTGCTGGCGGACAAGCTCGCCCAGCCCGCCGTCCTGGTCATGCCGGACGCGAACGGCGGCGCCAGGATCTCGCTGCAATGCCTGAACCAGGCGGGCGGCCCTCAGGACCTGACCTACCTGGCGGTGGACCTGCCCGCGCAGGTCGCGCGCATGCTCCGCGTGTCGCGGCCGGGCCCGGCCTGGGCCGTGGCCGGTTACTCCGAAGGCGGGTTCTGCGCCGCTAACATGACGCTGCGCTACCCGCACCGGTACGGGTTCGCCGGAGTGCTCAGCGGCTACTTCACGCCGCTGGACAACCAGCTGGCCGGAACCGGCCGCCCGGTCAGCCCGTTCGGCGGCGACGACCGGCTGCGGGACGAGAACACCCCGCTTGACGAGCTGCCCGCAGCCGCCGTCGTCCCCCGGTTCTGGCTGGGCGCGGGGGCGGCCGACAGCCAGGACGTGCTCGGCGCCGAACGATTCTGGCACGAGCTGCGCCCGCGGCAGCCCGATGCGCCACTGACCCTCACCCCGGGCGGCGGGCACACCATGACCACGTGGCGCGCGCAGATTCCGTCCATGCTCACCTGGATGACCCCGAGGCTGGCCCGCGCCGCCCAGCCGCTCACCACCGCGCGGCCGGGGAAGAACTCCACCGTGGCGGTCAGGGCAGCTAACGGCTGACGCTGCGCTGGTGTCCGTGCGCGCGCCGACTGGCCGGTCCTACCCGGCTGGGGGCTCGGCGATCATGGCGGTGCCGATCTCGCGGAAGCCGGTCCTGGCGTAGACGCGGGCCACCGCGTCGTCGCTGGCGGACAGGAAGACGGTCTGCACGTCGCGGTCCAGCGCATCCCGGGCCAGCAGCGCGGTGATGGCGGCGCCCAGGCCCCGGCGGCGCGAGGACGGCAGCACGCCCACGCCGGTGATCTCCGCCACCCCGTCGACGGCCTGGCAGCTTCCGGCCGCGAGCGGCCCGTCCGGTCCGAACGCCGCGGCCAGCACCGATTGCCCGGACCGCAGCCGTTCCCGCAGCATCTCGATCGTGCCGCCGTCGTGATCGGCGGCGATCTTGTCGCGCTCGGCCGGGCCAGCTTCTCCGGTCGCGGTGCCCGGCTGCCCGAACGCGACCGCGGGCACCGCCCAGACCCGGTCCAGCTCGGGATCCTCGGGCGCGACCGCGCGCACCGCGACGCCGGCCGGGAGCGCCGCCGGTGCCGCCGGCCGTGCCGACAACACCATCAGCGGGTGCGTCTGCACCTCCAGGCCGGCCTCAGCCGCGGCCGCCGCCATGTCGGGCGCGGACTGCTCGATCCACTCGAAGGATTCGGGGATGATCAGCTCGCGCTGCCGGGCGCGGACGGCGCGGATGTCGGCGGCGGTGATCTGCGGCCTCGGGCCGCGCCTGGGCCGGGCGTAGTACGGCCAGCCCGGTCCGGTGGGAACGAAGAGCACGAGCGGTCCGTACTCGTCGGCCCGGGCCCGGCGCCGTGGGACGGCGTCGCAGAACACGTCAATCCGCTCAATGACCTCGTAAGTTCTCACAGCAGTACTTACCTTAAGGTCCCGCGCGCCCCAGACCAACCACTAATCCAGGTGCGCGGACCCGGGCGCGGGACATCGGCTGGGTAAGCGTGGCCAGGCCGCGTCGTCGGCGCCGTACCGGCTGAGCGCCCGCGGCCAGGTCAGCGGCTCATCGTCGAGCCGGCCGGGCGGCAGCACGGTGGTCACCGGCCCGGCCGCGCTGTCCAGCGTGGTCAGCCACGTCCGTTCGTGGTCGTCACCAGGGGACGGAGTATCCGCCACCTCCCGGGGCTGGCCGAGCAACCAGTGCGCGGTCCGGGCCAGGGACAGCTCGCGGAACTGGGTGCCGCCCCGGGCGGACTGCCGCGCCAGCGCCTGCAGCGCGGCGGCCGCGCACAGGTAGCCGGTGCCGTGGTCGAGCAGCTGGCACGGCAGCGCGCCGGGGCGCTCGCCATCGGGGGATTCGGCCATTGCGATCCCGGACGCCGCCTGCACGATGCTGTCGAAGCCGCGCCGGCCGCCCCACGGTCCGCGGCTGCCCCACGCCGACAGGCTCACCACCACCAGGCCGGGATGCCGCTCCGCCAGGGTCTGCGGATCCAGCCCGAACCGGTCCAGCGCGTGCGGCCGGTACCCGTGCACCAGCACGTCGGCGCCGGAGAGCAGGTCATGCAGCCGGTCAAGGCCGCCGTCTACGCCGAAGTCGAGCAGCGCGCTGCGCTTGGCGAGCAGTCCGTCGTAGGTCTGCATGGTCAGCTCCGGCCGGTCCGGCGGGTCGAGCCGCAGCACGTCGGCGCCGAGCGCCCCGAGGTACCTGGTCGCGACCGGTCCGGCGATGACGCGGGTAAGGTCGAGCACCCGGATGCCCGAGGCGGGCAGCTCCCCGGCCGGGCGCCAGCGCGGCGGCGCGCCGCTGACCGAGGTCGCCGCCACCAGCGGCGTCGCGGCGACCGCCTGGCCCGGCGGCTCCGCGTACCAGCCGGCCTCGTCGCGGACGGCGGCCGCGACCCCGCCCGCGCCGGTCACCAGATCCTCGGCCTGCCTGGCGCCGAGGTCCGCGATCGCCGCCGCCACCGGCTCCGGGTCGCCGGCACAGCCCAGCGCGCGTAGCAGCGCCGCGCGGTGCCAGGGGTAGTTGCCGTGCGTACGCACCCAGCCGTCGGCGGCGCGCCAGAACCGTGACAGCGGCGCGAAGCCGGGCCCGGCCGGCTCGCCGTCGACCCGCAGGAAGGCCTCGCTGCGGAAGGCCGCCGCGACGTGCTCGCGGTCCAGCTGCACGACCGGCGAGCCACGGGACCCGCTGTCCCCGCCGCGCTGGGCATGCAGGGCCGCGGCGGCCAGCAGCGCGGCCCCGGTGCAGGCGATGGCCACGTCCTCGGCGGGCAGCCGCGACGGCAGGTTCCCGGGGGCGCCGCTGACCCAGAGCACTTCCAGCCCGGCCGGGAGCCTGGTATCGCCGGACTCCCCGCTCAGCGCCGCCCACGCCTCGGCCAGCAGCGTTGGCCATAGCTGGCCCGGCCACAGCTGTCCCGTCACCCGCTTATTCTCCCTGGAGACCAGGCTCGGCGACCAGCCCGGGGACGGCGACGGCGATCTCGCCGGGATAGCTCCCGGCCGCGGCGCGCACCGCTTCCTCCGGATCGGTGCCGGGCCACAGGTGGGTGAGCACGAGCTGCCCGGCCCCCGCCTCGCGGGCGACCGCTCCGGCCTGCCGGGCGCTGGACAGGTAGCGGGCCTCGCTGCCGGTCAGCTGCCACGGCTCGGTGGCCTCGGCCAGGAAGATGTCGGCGTTGCGGGCGAGTTCGGTCAGTAGCGGACTCGGCCCGCTGTCGCCGGTGTAGGCCAGCACCTGGCCGTCCGCCTCCAGTCGCAGCCCGGCGTTCGGCATCCAGTGCGGGAGCAACCAGCTGCTTAGGCCGAACGGCCCGACCTCCAGCCCGTCTCCCGGCGTGAACTCGCGCAGGGAAAACGCGTCGTCCAGCATGCCCGGGCGGTCCAGCGCGAGCACCGGCCCGAGCGCGCCCGGCGGCGCGAACACGGGCAGCGCCGGGGGCGGTTCGTCGTTCATGGCCCTGGCCCGCAGCAGCGGGTTCAGGTCGGCGCAGTGATCCGGGTGCCCGTGGCTGACCAGCACGGCATCCACCGCGTCCGCGTCCGCGACCGCCAGCAGCCGGGGCACAATGGCGTACCCGGGATCGATCAGCAGCCGGAACCCGTCGTGCTCGACCAGGTAACCGCTGCACGCCTGGCCCGCCGCGGGCCAGCCCCCGCAGCCGCCGAGCACCGT
>Ga0207674_10004989_pt1 | contig 15866 bp, 11 predicted proteins | sample KBSCornC72_FD_184303 | JGI IMG/M metagenome (GOLD analysis project Ga0207674, IMG submission 184303) | Corn rhizosphere microbial communities from Kellogg Biological Station, Michigan, USA - KBS Corn C7-2 (SPAdes) (version 2) | ecosystem: Host-associated > Plants > Roots > Rhizosphere > Soil ... | reverse complement strand
GCCTCCCACTGGCGATTGGTCGCTTCGAACACCGCGCCCAGGCGATTCGACAGCGTTTCGTCCGGACCAAACAGGCGGAAGTTGCGCTGATCCGCGTTCTCTTTCATCACGTCGCGGAGGAAGGTGCCCAGGACGCGCGTGTCCTCCGCGTCGGTCGCGCCGGGCGAGGGGACGTTGACGGCGAAGGCGCGGAAGTCGGGCAGGCGGAGGTCGCGCATCAGGACGCCGCCGTTGGCGTGCGGGTTCGCGCCCATGCGCCGCTCGCCACGCGGGGCGAGGTCGGCCAGTTCCGGCCGCAGCGCGCCGCGGGCGTCGAAGAGTTCGTCGGGCCGGTAGCTCTTCATCCAGGATTCAAGCTGCTTCAGGTGCGACGAATTTTTCGACGGCTCCGACAGCGGCACCTGGTGCGCCCGGAAAGTCCCCTCGACCGGTTTGCCGTCCACCTCCTTGGGCCCCGTCCACCCCTTGGGCGTCGCCAGCACGATCATCGGCCAGCGCGGCCGCTCTTTGATTCCGCCCTTCGACCGCGCGTCGTCCTGGATGCGCTTGATCTGGGCGTACGCCTCGTCCAGCGTCCGCGCCATCAGCGGGTGCATCTTGGCCGGGTCGTCCCCTTCGACGAACAGCGGCGTCCAGCCGTAGCCGCGCATCAGCTCCGCCAGTTCCTCGCGCGGGATGCGCGCCAGGATCGTCGGATTGGCGATCTTGTACCCGTTGAGGTGCAGGATCGGCAGCACCGCGCCGTCGGTGGCGGGGTTGAGGAACTTGTTCGAATGCCACGCCGTCGCCAGCGGCCCGGTCTCCGCCTCACCGTCGCCGACGACGCACGCGACAATCAGCCCCGGATTGTCGAAGACGGCGCCGAACGCGTGACTGAGCGAATACCCGAGTTCGCCGCCCTCGTGGATCGAGCCGGGGGTCTCCGGCGCGACGTGACTCGGGATGCCGCCGGGGAAGGAGAACTGGCGGAAGAGCCGGTGCATCCCCTCCGCGTCCTGCGTAATCGCGGGGTAGATCTCGCTGTAGGTCCCTTCGAGATACGTGTTGGCGACCAGCGCCGGCCCGCCATGGCCGGGGCCGGAGATGTAGATCATGTCCAGGTCGTGCTGCTTGATCAGGCGGTTGAGGTGGACGTAGACGAAGTTCTGCCCCGGCGTCGTGCCCCAGTGGCCGAGCAGGCGCTTCTTCACGTGCTCAAGCTTCAGCGGCTGGCGCAGCAGGGGGTTGGCGTAGAGGTAGATCTGGCCGACCGAGAGGTAGTTGGCGGCGCGCCAGTAGGCGTCCATCCGTTGTAGCAGGTCCGCCGAGAGAGTGTCAGGCATGGCGCAACTCCGAGGTTAGGTCGATCAACATCCCACGATCCCCATCAAGTCGCAAACCGATCGGGCGATCACGATCTCTTCATCCGTCGGGATGACGCGAACGGCGACGCCCGCGCCCTCGGCCGAGATGACCCCTTCGCCCGCGCGGTTCTTCGCGTCGTCCAGTCGCACGCCGAGGAATTCCAGCCCCGCGCAAATCTCGGCCCGCGCTTCGACGGAATGCTCACCGATCCCACCGGAGAAGACGAGCGTGTCGAGCCCGCCGATCGCCGCCGCCAGTGCGCCGATCCACCGCCGGGCCGAGTAGCAGAAGAGCTCGACCGCCTCCGCCGCCCGCACGTCGGTCGCGCGGCGCGCGATCAGGTCCCGCATGTCCGCACTGGTCTCCGACACGCCGACCATGCCGCAACGGCGGTCAATGAATTCCTCCAGTTCCTCCGCCGACCAACCGTTCGTCCGAGTCATGTAGCTGAGCAACCCCGGATCGAGGTCGCCCGGCCGCGTCCCCATGACCAGGCCCGCCATCGGTGTGAAGCCCATCGTCGTCTCGATCGGGCGTCCGCCGCGCACCGCTGCCATGCTCGCGCCCGAGCCCAGGTGCGCGAGGATCACGCGTCCCGCCGCCGACTCCTCGCCGGCGACCCGCGCCAGCTCGTCCATGAGGTAGGTGTAGGACAACCCGTGGAAGCCGAACCGCCGGACGCCGTCGGCTTCGTACTCGCGCGGGATCGGCAGCATCTTCGCCACGCGCGGCATGTCGCGATGGAACGCCGTGTCGAAGCAGGCGAACTGCGGCACGCCGGGAAACTCCCGGCCCATCGCCTCGATCAGCGCGATCTCCGCCGGGAGATGCACCCGATCGAGCGGCGTCACCCGACGCAGCTCGACCAGCACGTCGGGCGTGACTCGCTGATGCTCCACCAAGTTAGCCCCGCCGTGTACGATGCGATGCCCGATCGCCGCGACCGCCCGGCCGCCCAGCCGCCCCCGCAGCCACTCGACGATCGTCGCCGTCGCCTCGGCCGGGTCACCGCCGGCGACCGAGCGGCGCTCCGGTGATTCCCCGGCCGCGGCCACAGTTAATTGCGCGTCGCCGCTCGACCCGATCCGCTCGACCGCGCCACCCATCAGCCGCCGCGGCCGATCGCTCACGGTGTACGCCGCGAACTTCACGCTGGACGATCCACCGTTGATCGTCAGCACGACGTCCTTGTCCGAATCGATCGTCACACAAGTCATCTTACAACCACCTTGCCCCCGCGGGCAGGGTCCGCCCGATCCGCCTGGGCCCGCGGCCGTCGCTTCGCGGTTTCGCACCGTCCCCTCGTACGCCGGCGCCGTCGCTTGCCTCCCTCCGCCGCCTTCGTAAGATGCCCGGTCGCGCCCGGTTTTCGCCGGGCTTTGGCGGAAAGGCAGCTCGTGCAACGATTCATCCTCGCGCTCAAGTGTTTCCTGGCGATCCTGTCCGATCGGGCCGTCGCCGCCCGCGCCGCGGCGCTGATCGGCGAAGAGGCGCCGCCGCAGACGACTCCGGTCACACCGTCGCCGCAAACGTCCGCGCGAACGACACCCGCCGCCGCCGCCGCCGCGCCGGCGCGTAGCGACGCGCTCACGCTGCTCTCGGTGCTTCAGCGTGAGGCCCGGCTCGTGGATTTCCTGAAGGAGGACATTGGCGGCTATGAGGATGCGCAGATCGGCGCCGCCGTCCGCGACGTTCATCGCGATGCCGCCGCCGCCCTCGACCGGCTCTTCGCGCTCAAGCACGTCATGGATGAGCCGGAGGGATCGGACGTCGCGCTGGCGACCCAGAACGACGCCGCCCGGATCAAGCTCGTCGGCAACCTCGGCGCGCAGGCACCGTCGCGCGGCCGCCTCCAGCACGGCGGCTGGCAGGCGACCAAGGTCGAGCTCCCGCAGTTCACCGGCAACGCCGACGCCGCCCGCATCGTCGCCCCCGCGGAAGTGGAAGTCTGATATCCCATGAAGTCCAAGACCCAATTCGCCGTCGGGATCGACCTCGGGACCACCAACAGCGTGATCGCCTACACCGCGATCGGCGCGGAGGGCGCGGCACTGGAACCGCCCGAGGTGCTGCCGATCCCGCAGCTCGTCGCCCCTTCGACCGTCGAGCCGCGCGACGCGCTTCCGTCGTTCCTCTACCTCGCCACGGATGCCGAGCGGTCGGCCGCGGTGTTCGACGTGCCGGGGGCAAAGAAGGGGCGCGATTACGCCGTCGGCCAGTTCGCGCAGAAGCAGCCCGCCGACGTGCCGACGCGCAGCGTCGCCGGCGCCAAGTCGTGGCTCGCCTATAGCCGAGTCGATCGCCGCAGCCCGATCCTCCCGTGGAACGCGCCGGCGGACGTGCCCAAGGTCTCGCCCGTCGAGGCGAGCCGGCGGTACCTGGAACAGATCGTCGCCGCTTGGAACGCCGCGAACCCCAAGGCGCCCCTGAAGGACCAGCACGTGGTCTTGACGGTGCCGGCGAGCTTCGACGCCGCCGCCCGCGACCTGACGCGCGAGGCCGCGCTCGCCGCCGGCTTGCCGGAAGACTTCGTCCTCCTCGAAGAGCCGCAGGCGGCGCTCTACGCGTGGCTGGCCGACCAGGGCGACCAGTGGCGCAAGCAGCTCAAGGTCGGTGACACGCTGCTCGTCTGCGACGTCGGCGGTGGCACGACCGACTTCACGCTGATCGGCGTCGCCGAGGAGGACGGGCAGCTCACCCTCCGCCGGATCGCCGTCGGCAACCACACGCTCGTGGGCGGCGACAACATGGACCTCGCCCTCGCCCACCACGCGACGACCGCGTTTGCCGCCAAGGGCGTCAACCTCAACCCCTGGCAGTCGGTCGCGCTCTGGCACAGTTGCCGAAACGCCAAGGAGGCGTTGCTCGCGGAAGGGGGCGCCAAGAAGCACCCGGTCAGCGTGCTCGGTCGCGGCTCGAAGCTCGTCGGCGGGACGGTCAGCGTGGACCTGGAGCAGAAGGCCGTTCGTGACCTGCTGCTCGACGGCTTCTTCCCGGTCTGCGCTCTGACCGACAAGCCGGCGCGGCGTTCGGCCTCGGGGTTTCGCGAGATCGGTCTTCCGTACGAGTCGGACGCCGCAATCACGCGGCACCTTGCCGCGTTCCTCACCGCCAATGCGACCGAGGGCTCGGGCGGCGCACGGCCGACCCACATCCTCTTCAACGGCGGGGTCTTCAAGTCCGAGCCGCTCCGCACGCGCTTGCTCGACGTGATGTCCGGCTGGTTTGACAAGCAGGGGGGGCCCGCCGTCCTCAGCGGCAACGCCGATCTCGACTTCGCCGTCGCCCGTGGCGCCGCTTATTACGGCGCCGCCAAGACCGGACGCGGCGTCCGCATCCGCGGCGGCGCGGCGCGGGCGTACTACGTCGGAATCGAAACCGCGGGCTTGGCGATCCCCGGCGCGCCGCGGCCGCTTCGCGCCCTGTGTGTCGTGCCGTTCGGGATGGAAGAGGGCTCGCAGGCGGACGTGCCGGGCGACGAGATCGGCTTGGTCGTCGGCGAGCCGGCGACCTTCCGCTTCTTCTCCTCCGCCACCCGAAAGCAGGATCGCCCCGGCGACGTCGTTGATCGCTGGACCGACGAAGAGCTCACCGAGACCGACAGCATGGAGGCCAACCTGCCGACGGCCGAAAACGCCCAGGACGGTTACGTCCCCGTACGGTTCCAGTCGAAGCTGACGGAACTGGGCGTCTTCGAGCTCTGGTGCATCAGCCAGGCCGCCGATCAGCGGTGGAAGCTGGAGTTCTCCGTCCGCGGCGACGCCGAAACGGACTGACGGCATTGCTCACCCCCTCATTCAGTTGTCGTCACCCGCAATTCTTTGGATGGCATGGGCAAGCGTACTCGCTTGCCCGTGGTCTTCATCACGCGAACACGCCACGGGCAACGGAGTACCGTTGCCCATGCCACCCATCGCGAGGGGCTTATACCCCCGCGCCTTCCGGCTCGGCGGCGCGCTGGCGGAGCGTCTCCAGTTTTTCCTTCACCTCGCGGGCGATGCCGCTGTTGGGGAAGTCGCGGACGATCATCTCGCCGATGCGCACCGAATCGTGCCACTTGTGGTCCTGAACGGCCAGGGCGAACTGGGTGCGCAGGTCGTTGATTTTTTCCTTGAAGAGGTTGCGGACGGTGTCCTGCATCTGGTCGGCTTCGGCGCGGGTCAGGTAGAGGTCGAGCTTCTTGAGGATCTCGATCGCGCCGTCGTTGTCCTTGCGGTGCAGGGCGTCCTGGAAGCTGTCGATGAGCTGCTTCTTGTGCGCCTGGCGGCGGTTCTCGATCTCCTGCGGCAGGTTCATGACCTGGGGGTCGCCCTTGTAGGCGTTCATCAGGCGCTCGGCCTCGCGCAGGGCGTCGCTCCAAGCCTCGGCGCGGCAGTGCCGGTCGATCACGCCCATGGCTTCGTTGATCTGGCGGCGGAAGACTTCTTCCTGGTGCTTGAAGACTTCCTCGCGGAACTTCATGGCCTCCTGCTTGTAGCCGAAGATCGATTCCATCTCATTGGCCAGCACCAGCGCGGCTTCGTAGTCTCGCTTGGCGATGTCTTCGCGGATGGCGCGTCGGAGGGCTTCGCGGTCTTTCTCGCGGTAGGCGACCGCCTTGGCGCGGTCGCTGAGGAGCTGCGCCTCGTTGATCTCGTTGAGGACCACGCTGATCGCCTGCAGCCGGTCGGCCAAGGCATTGGTCGTCTCCTCGCCGACGCGGCTGGCGGCGTCGCGGGCGGCGGCGTGCGCGATGGCGAGCGGCCAGGTCGTCAGCACCAGGATTAAGCCGATGCATCCGGCGCCCAGCATGGTCCAATCCCGCTTGGGCGGTTCCTGGATGGCGAGGAAAACCCCGACCCCGAAAACCGCCAATGCGACGACGAGCACGACGGCGTACATCCAGTTGACGGCGGACCCGGTGTTGCGTTTGTCCACGAATCACCTCGCTGTTGGACTCTCGGGGCCCGATCGGCCGGACCCCGCGTGGGAGCGAACCCTCACACTTGAGCTTAGCAGCGGACGTTAATTCGTGTCAACGTACGGCTTTGGACCGCACAGCGCGATCGGCCGAATTCGCCCTTGTCGATGTGTTGGCGGCCTTGGCAGGGGGGGCCAGTTCGGGTTGGGTCGGCGGATTGGCGGCGATTTCGGCCTTCACCCGCTGCACCATGCGCACGCGCTCCCCCCGATCACGCGAAGCGTCGCCCACGCGCACAGAAGACCGCCAATGATCCAGGCCCAATCCACACCCCTTCCATCGGCCGGCGGGGGCGATGGCCAATCATTTTCGATGGAGAACGGCGACGTATCCACCGTCCCGATAATGTGCGACGCCGTTGGCGCGGTTCGGCAGCGTGGTCTTGTCGGCCAGCAACCCGAAATCGCCATGCCGTGACAGAAACGCATCGACCCGCGCCCAATTCTCCTCCCGCCAGATGCTGCACGTGCTGTAGACCAGAAGTCCGTCCGCCGCCACCCGCGTCGCCGAATCGTCCAGGATGCGATCCTGAAGCTTCGCCAGCGATTCCAGCGCGGCGGCCGATTGCGCGTACCGCGCCTCCGGCCGACGGGGCAGCACGCCACTGTTGCTGCACGGGACGTCCGCGAGCATGCGGTCGAAGGCCGCCGGAATCTTTCCGTCCAGTTCGGCCAGCCATTCCGAGCAATGGACATCGACGTTACCGATCCCCCGCTGCTCGACCAGCCGCCGCAGTCCGTCGCACCGCGCCGCGGCCGGGTCCATCGCGACGACGCGATCGCCCGTTCCAACCCGTTGCGCCACCTGGAGCGTTTTGGTTCCCAATCCACAGCAGCGATCGAGAACCGTCTGTCCGGCTCGCAAGTCCAGGTGGTTTGCGACCGCCGCCGCGGTCGGGTCCTGAACCTGCGCCACCCCGCGCCGCGCCCAATCCGCGAGCGTCGCGCGTTTGGCGCCGTTGACGACAAACATGTTCGGTTGTTCGTGCGCGGTGATCGAAACCCCCGCGCCATTTGCAAACTCCGGATGTACATCCGGGGCCACGATGGCGCGCACGATCGTCGGGGGTTCGAGTTGATCTTCTTCGCAGAACCGGAGCGCCGCCTCGGTGCCGAAGAGTCCCTCAAGGCGCTGGAACAGTTCGGGCGGGTGCGAAAGGACGACGCGCGCGAACTCCACCGCGTCACCACGCTGTGCCAGCGGCGGTTCGGGCTCGCGCGTCGCCTTGCGCAACACCGCGTTCACGAACCCCGCCGCCCGCCCGCGTCCGAACCGCCGCGTCTGCTCGACCGCCTCGTCCACCGCCGCCGATGCCGGCACGCGGTCGAGAAATCGAAGCTGGTACAGCGCGATTGCCAGGATCTTCTGCACCACGGGATCGATGCTCTTCAGGTTCCGGCCGGCGTAATGTGCGATGAGATACTGCAGCAGCAGGACGTTTTTCACGACGCCGACGGTGATATGTTCCGCCAGCGCCAGGTCGCGCGGGTCGGTCGGCGGTGTCATGCGCTGGCTTTTCAATTCCCCGCCTCTCCAGCGCGGCAGTCGCTTGGCATCAATCTCGGATAACGCGTAATCGCGAGGCTTGGTCATAAACCACGGACTCAAACTAACGACTCCAACCGCGCCCCCACCGGCCAAGGATGCCCGTTGCCGTAAGCCCCCAGCAGCATCGCCCGCTTCCCCTCGGGCTGTACCTCAATCACCTCGACCGCCCCGCCGCCCGCGGCGACAAAACCGCCGTCCAAGATCTGCCCCGGCGCGCCGCCCGCGCCCTCGACCGACTTCGCACGCGCCAGCGTCAGTCGCGCTAACCCATTACCCCCAGAATCTACGAGCCGCACCCGGCAGCCCGGCCACGGGTACATCCCGCGAATTTGGCTCGCGATCCGCTCCGCCGGCCGCATCCAGTCGATCCGCGTCGACTCGCGGTTGAGCTTGGCCGCCTTGGACGCCTGCGATTCGTCCTGCGGCGTTTCCCGCGCGGTGCCGCTTGCGAGTTGACGCACGGTCTCCAACATCAGCGGCGCGCCGTCTTCCGCCAGGCGATCGTGCAATTCCCCCGCGGTTTCGGTCGGCCCGATGTCCAGCGTTGACATCGCCAGCACCGCTCCCGCGTCCATCCGCTGGGCCAGACGGATGATCGAGTTCCCCGTCTGCGATAACCCGTCGATCACCGCCCAGTTGATCGGCGCCGCCCCGCGATACTTCGGCAACCGCGAGGAGTGCAGGTTAACGCTCCCCAGCCGCGGGTGATTCGCTACACTTTCCGAAATCTTCTGCCCGAACGCGATGACGATCATGAGATCGGCAGGGGGGAGGGGTTCGCGATTGATGTCGTCCGTTCGGAGCAGTGGCAGGCCGCGATCAATCGCGAATTGCGAGATCGGCGTCGGCGCCAGCTTCCGTCCCCGACCCGCGGGTCGATCGGGTTGCGAGATCACCTGAAGCAGTTCAATCGCTACCGGCCCACGCCCCCCCGTCAAAGCCCGAAGCGTCGGCAATCCAAACTCACCACTGCCGGCAAAAATAATGCGTAGGGGGGTCATTACCGCTTTTTCTTACCGTCCTCGGGATGTTCGTCGTCCCATTTCTGTTGGAGTTCTTTGAGGATTCGGCGGGCGGCGAGGCGGGCGACGGGGCCCATGCGGTCGAGGATCAGGGTGCCGTTGAGGTGGTCGGTCTCGTGCTGCCAGATGCGGGCGATGTAGCCGTCGGCGAATTCTTCGAAGGGGTTGCCCTGGAGGTCCTGAGCCTTCATGTGGAGGGTTTTGCTGCGCCAGACTTTGGCAGTGATATTGGGGAGGCTGAGGCAGCCTTCTTCGCCTTCCTCTTCGCCTTCGCCTTCGGTGAGGACGGGGTTGACGTAGACGCGGTGATCGCCCTCTTCACCGGTCGGGTTCATGACGAAGAGGCGGATGTTTTCGCCGACCTGTGGGGCGGCCAGGCCGACGCCGCGGGCTTCTTTCATCAGTTCCAGCATTTGGGCGGCAAGCTGGGTTAATTCCGGTGTGAATTGGGTGACGGTCGCGCTCATCTTCCGGAGGCGCGGGTCGGGGTAGCGGATAATCTTCAAATCGGTCGGCATGGCGTCGGTGTAAGTACTCCACGCAGCGGAGTATTAATTGACAGGTTCGGGCGATCCCGTCTAGACTCAAGATGCTGCGCTGACTGAAGGTACGTTAGCGAGGGTAAGATGGTTTGGGGCGTCTGGCAAGGACTACTCCGTACACCCGTCAGGAAGTGATCGTGGCAGAGCAATACCAGCAGATTTCGGACGACGACCAGAAGAAGGCGGAGGCGTTCCTCGCCAAGGCGCGGGCGACCGCCGGCACCGGTAATTTCGATTACGCGATCGAGATGTACATCCAGGGTCTGAACATCGACCCCGAGAACACCGAAGGGCACGCGGAGCTGCGCGAAGTCTCCCTGAAGCGCAAGGCGAGCGGCGGCAAGGCGATGGGGTTCATGGAAAGCCGCAAGTACAGCACCAACAACCGCGACGACAAACTGAACATGCTCAACGCGGAAAAGCTGCTGGCCTACGACCCCGGTAACACCGATTACATGCAGGCGATTCTGCAAAACGCGCACAAGGCGGGGTACTTTGACACGGTCATGTGGATCGGGCCGATCTTTCAGAAGGCGAACGCCGAGGGGAAAAAGCCCGAGTTCTCCAAGTTCGTGGTGCTGAAGGACGTTTACAAGTCGATGGGCGTGAACACGGGGACGCCGCCGCGGCTGAAGGCGGAGTTGCTCAAGCGGGCGACCAACGCCTGCCACTACGCCGTCAAGATGAAGCCGGACGACATGGAGCTGGAGCGTGAGGTGCGAAACCTCGGCGCGCTGCACGCCCAGGTGGAGGGAAATTACGACCAGGGCGGGAGCTTCCGCGATAGCGTGAAGGACGCGGCCGGGCAGGCGCTGCTCCATGCGCAGGACACGGGCGTGCAGGAAATGGGGATCATGGGAAAGCTGATCAAGGAGGCCGAGTCTCAGTACGCCCAGGATCGAAATGAGCCGGGCAAGCTGATGAAGCTGGTGGACGTGCTGGAGAAGACGGAAAACCCGGACTACGAGAACCGGGCCATCGAGTTGCTGTCCGGCTGGTATGAGCGGACGAAGCAGTTTCGGTTCCGCAAGCGCATCGGCGACATCAACATGCGGCAGTGGCGGCGGATGGACCAGGGGCAGCGTGAGTATTTGGCCGCCAATAAGGATGACGAGCAGGCGAAGGCGGACTACCTCGCGTTCCTGAAGGACAAGAACGAGTTCGAGCTCTCGGAGTACGAACTGTGGGCGGAGAATTATCCGACGGACATGAGCTTCCGTTTCCACGCGGCGGAGCGATTGTTTGCACTGGGCCGGTATGACGAGGCGATCCCGCGGTTGCAGCAGGCGGAGGCGGACGCGAAGTACAAGAACCGTTGCCGCATCCTGCTGGGGCGGTCCTTCTTCGAGGCCCAGTTCCTCGACGAGGCGGTTGATACGCTCGACAACCTGGTGAAAGAGTACACGGGCGGCGACGACGAGCTGCAAAAGCAGATGCGGTACTGGGCCGCCCGTGCGCACGAAGAGCGCGGCGACGTCGAGCCGGCGATCAAGCTCTACAGCACGATCGTGCGGATGGAGTTCAACTATAAGGACGTGCAGGGGCGGATTCGGAAGCTGCGTAGCGGCGGGCCGTCGAATGCGCCACAGGGGTGATTTTCGGGGTAGCAGGGGGGTTGGGGTTGGGGCGGTCCGAGCGGATGGACATCGTGTCGTAACCCCTTTGACATTTGTCTCCCGGGCCGTAAGATTCCTCCCCCTTACAGACGTATAGAGACTTTAGGAGAACTGACACCGTGGCCCATTCATTGTCCGCCAAGAAGCGAGTCCGCCAGAACGAGAAGCGCCGCGCGCGCAACCGCCACCGCAAGACGGTAGTGCGTGACGAGGTGAAAACCTACAACGCCGCGATCACGGCCGGCGACATCGGCAAGGCGGAAACCGAGCTGAAGAAGGTCGTCGTCCTGTTGGACAAGACGGCCGCGAAGCGGACGATCCATAAGAATGCGGCGGCGCGGAAGCGCAGCCGGTTGACGCGGAAGCTCAACGCGCTGAAGGCGGCGAAGGCTGGCGGCGGTACCAAGGCCGCGACCGCCTAATCGCGGCCGAATCGGGCTGGGATACCTGACATAAAGCAGAATAGACAGGGCATCCGGCATTAGGCATTGATCGTTGATGGCAGTGGTTCTTAGGCGAACCGTTGGCGTCGGTGATCGGTTCCTTGTGCCGGATGCCTTTTTGTTTTGGGAAGGTGGTGTGCTCAAGCACACCCTACATAATCGAGCGTGATCCGATGAGTGAATCGACGACCAACGTGATGGAGAAGATCGTCTCGCTGTGCAAGCGCCGGGGGTTCGTTTACCCGGCCAGCGAAATCTATGGCGGGCTCAACGGCTTCTGGGATTACGGCCCGCTAGGCGTCCTGCTCAAAAATAACATCCGCGACTCGTGGTGGCGGAACATGGTCGAGTGCCCGCCGATCGGCCCCGACGGACACCCGGTTGACATGGTCGGCGTCGATACCGCGATCATCCAAAACCCCAAGGCCTGGGTGGCCAGCGGGCACGTAGGGGGGTTCAGCGATCCGATGGTGGATTGCAAAGCCTGCAAGACGCGCGTGCGCGCGGATCACCTGATGGTGCTGATCATCACGCGCACCGAGGACGGCGCGCGCATCTATTTCTCGGGCGTCGGAAATCGCGACGAGGTGGTCGCGACGAACGAGAAGAAGCTGCGGAAACTGCTGGAAACGCCGCACACGGAATCGCTGGTATCCGTCACGACGCTCAGCGAAGAGGAACGGGCCAAAGTTCCGTGTCCGCAGTGCGGCGAGAAGGGGAGTCTGACCGAGCCACGCCAGTTCAACCTGATGCTCTCGACGGAGATCGGGGCGGTGGACCCGGTGAAGGCGTATCTCCGGCCCGAGACGGCCCAAGGCATCTTCCTCGAGTACAAGAACATCATCGACACCACGCGCGTGAAGGTGCCCTTCGGCGTAGCGCAGGTGGGCAAGAGTTTCCGCAACGAAGTCACCCCGCGCAACTTCATCTTCCGCTCGCGCGAGTTCGAGCAGATGGAAATGGAGTGGTTCTGCCACCCGGACGAGGCGATGAAGTGGTATCTTTTTTGGAAGAATGAGCGCATGCGGTGGTGGCGCTCGCTCGGCGTGAAGCAGGAGAATCTTAAATTCCGTGATCACGAGCCGGACGAGCTTTCGCACTACTCGAAAATGACCGTGGACATCGAGTACAAGTACCCGTTCACCGCGCCCGACTTCGGCGAATTGGAAGGGATCGCCCACCGCGGCGAATTCGATCTGACACAGCACTCCAAACACTCCGGCCTCAAGCTGGATTACTTCGACCAGGAATTGCAGCTCAAGCTGAAGGAGCAGGGGGCTTCGCCCGAAGAAATCAAGGCCAAGAGCCGCTACACCCCCAACGTCATCGAGCCGGCGAGCGGCCTGACGCGCGCGGTGCTGGTGTTGTTGTGCGAGGGATACACGGAAGACCCGAATCGGCCGAGCGGCGTGTTCATGAAGTTCGACCCCAAGATGGCGCCCATCAAGGCGGGCATTTATCCGCTCGTCAATAAGGACGGAATGCCCGAGGTCGCGGAAAAACTCTACATGGATCTGCGCGGCAAATTCATGTGTGAATACGACCCGAAACAAGCCATCGGCAAACGCTACGCGCGCATGGACGAGATCGGCACGCCCTACTGCTTCACGATCGACGGCGACACCCTCAAGGATCAGTCCGTCACCGTCCGCGAACGCGACACCCTAAAACAGGAACGCGTGGCGATCGACAAAGTGAAGCAGTTCCTGACAGATCGCGTGGGCGAGTAGGGGGCTTCCCTCGTTTAGCCGCCTGCCCGAAGGGCTGCCCGCACCGGCAGGGGGTTTCCACGTGCAGGAATTGCGCGTCCGGCACGATTTCCGGATTTTTCTGGAAGTCGCCGGGTGGAATTAGCAACCAAACTTATAGTTCACGCTACTAAAGGGAGCCGTTGTAATTCGCCGTCATGGGTACGAAGCAGTTGGACATTCTCGCACTGGAGCCGTTTCACGGCGGCGTTCGCCGCGCGATGCTGGACGCGATCTCGCGGTGCAGCCGGCATCGCTGGGGGCTCTTGAAGCTCCCGCCGCGGCGGCTGGAGCGGCGGCAGATGGTGGCGGCGACGTGGTTCGCGGAACATTTGTCGCGCAACGGAATCGGCAAGGTCGATCTGATCTTTGCGAGCGAGGCGTTGAACCTTGCGGATTTCCTCCGGCTTCGACCGGAGCTGGCGAAGCGGCCTTCGGTGGTTTACTTCCACGAAACGCAGTTGCCGGACCCGGCGTACGAGTTGCCGGAATCGCCGACGGACCTGGTGAATTTGAACAGCGCGATGGCGGCCACGGAAATCTGGTTCAACTCGCTGTACAACCTGCGGCGATTTTTGAGCAGGGCGTCGGCGATGGTCGCGCGCCATCCGGAGTTGCAGGCAAAAGACCCAATGCGAAGCCTGGCGGCCAAGGCGCACCTGGTGCCGCCGCCGATCGATTTGGCGGCGCTGCACGACGCGCGATTCGGCGACGGCGCCGCCGAGCGCGACCCGCGGGCGATCCTGATCGACGCGCGGGAAACCGATCACGCCCTGCTGGCGTTGGTGCTGGCGGATCTGGCGCGCCGGCGCGAGGAGATGATCGTCACGACGATCGGACGATTGCCGGCCGCCGCGACGGCGCGGCTGCCGTGGCCGATAACGGTCGTCGGGGAGCGCGACAACGCCGGGATGGTTCGGACATTGCTGGCGTCGAGCATCTTCCTGTCGGTGCGGGCCGGGGCGGCGAGCGACGACGTGGCCGTGCGGGCGCTGTCGGTCGGGTGCAACGTGGTCGTGCGGCGGGACGGCGTGTATCCGGAGATCGTTCCCGCCCCCCTGCACGGCCGATGCCTGCACGACGGGACGATGGATTCGATCGTCGATTGCCTGCTGGACGCGATCTACATGAAGCGAGTCGACGGGCTGGACTACCTGATCGACGAGATGCTGGCGGGATTCGACGCGATGCACGCGTGCAGGCGGATCGACGGGCGGCTGGAAGGATTGGCGGGCGTGCCGAACGTCGGGACGCGACCGGCGTCAACGACGACCGCAATTCGTGGCGGGCGACGGTCTCGGCGCACGGTCGGCGTTTAAGGTAATGGGTGACGACTGACGTAAACTTTCGGTAACCGACACCCCCTGCCCAAGGTCCGATAATCCGTGTTATGTATACGTTGGCCGTGCTACATATGAATGTCGGAAGGGGGCTTTGGTCGGCGGCGCCTTTCGGAGCGGGCTCGGTTTGTGCACATCTTGCATTCGGACAGGATTCCACAAAGGGAAGCTTTGGAAGCCGCTCGATAAAACCCGTCGGCCGGTTTCCATTCAAAGCACCGTCTGCATTGGTACCCGACTTGGCCGTTGGATAGCGTCCGGGTTGGCCTGGGTCCATTGGTGCCATGCTGGCGTCGATGATTGGCGCGCTGGGGCTAGACCATGCAAGATTCGTGGGTCGATTGTCGTTTGGGTCGCCACTTAGATGGGCGGCCTGGACGGTCGCATTTGGTCGTGGCCCTTTGAAAGCCTCCAAGACGAGGTTGTGCACGAGGCGGCAGTGGTATTCCCCGTTGATTCGTAAATTTACGATCCAATATCCGCGCCCGTTCAAATAGGGATTCATGACCAAAGGCACCTTGCGCGGGCGCGGCCCGTGGTGGTTTGCGACGACCAAAGAGCGAATCCGGCCCAGGTCCGACGCTTCGTACCGATCGTCCGTATTTGGGATTATTCTCCAAATCTCGGGCGAGTCGGGCGCGTGATCGGAAGAGGATAGAGTTTGCAACGACTGCTCAGTGTGTCGTGGGGCGGATGTGAAATTGGGATTCAGCGTGGGTCGTCCGGCCGTGAAGGCGCCTCGACGCCCTTGCATTTCGACGGCCCGTGCGAATTCACACGTCGGCAATGACACGAAACGGTAGGTGAGCCTGCTGCGAATGTAGCCGTCCATCAACCCCGACATGGACTGACGCCGAGTCTTGAAATCCATGATGTCTTTGGGTGACAAGGATGCTGCCACCTTGTCGACCAGACGAAAACGAAACGCGTCAGGTGACTTTCCGCCCGTTATGTGGCATCGAAGGCGCTGGAACAGCAATCCCTTTCGTCCGGGCCGTTGGCGCGACTTGTCACCGGAGCAGCGGAGGCCAGTCATACCAATGTAAAGAAATTCTCCCTGCTCCCAAATACTGTAGCACGCGATTTCGACGCCGATTATGAGATTGTGGCACGGCCAATCTGCGAACGAGTAAGCGGGGCCATGCTCCAGTTGTCGGATGGCGTCCTCAATCGTCATTGCTCGAAGTATATCGTGCATGGTCGCGGGGCTAAGGTCGGAGTGGTCCAAAAGAACGGGCTTATTTTCGTGTGAAACGATCCATCAGGACCCCGTGGAATTCGCGGGTGTCCTGGAACTGCCACC
>Ga0207674_10004984_pt1 | contig 15874 bp, 19 predicted proteins | sample KBSCornC72_FD_184303 | JGI IMG/M metagenome (GOLD analysis project Ga0207674, IMG submission 184303) | Corn rhizosphere microbial communities from Kellogg Biological Station, Michigan, USA - KBS Corn C7-2 (SPAdes) (version 2) | ecosystem: Host-associated > Plants > Roots > Rhizosphere > Soil ... | reverse complement strand
GAAGCGCCCCGTTGAGCCTTCGCAGTCCTGGCCCTCCGGGACAAAGGCATAATCCGGGTATCGCAACTTACGGCTTGGCCGAGCAACAGCAACCGAATGGAATCCATTTACTACGTGATGGCGTGGGCCTGCCACCGCAAGTGCAAGCATTGCTACGAAGACCGGTTTCGCCCGTACGTCCGCGGCGAGCTGGAAGCCGTGGTGCAGGAGGCCGAGCGCAATTTTCCGCGCATTCTCGCCAACTTCCCCGAACGCTTCACTTATCGCGATCTCGACGATCCCCAGCGGGATGGCACGTTCCCTGAGAAGACGGGCCGCGTGATCCTTTCCGGCGGTGAATCGCTGCTCGACCCGGTGCGCGAGCGCGTGACGTACAAGGTCGTCGAGGGACTGCGCGCGAAGTACGCGGCGCAGGGCGGCGTGAAGGTGGTCGTGCAGACGACCGGCGACATCCTGACCGATGCGATCGTCGACGACCTTCTGCAACGCGGCGTCTGGATGATCTCGGTCGCGAGCGTCGACGACTTTCACGTCGGCCTCGAAGGTCCTGCGAAACAGCAGGCGTTCATGGACAAATTGACCGCGCTGTTCGAGCGGCACGGGATGCGCCGCAGCGGGTTGTCGGCGACCACGCGCAACTGGCACGAGGAGACCGGGCCGGTGTACAGCTTCTTCGGCGCCACGCCGGACTCCTGGATCGGCAAGCTGTGGCCGCGCGGCCGCGCGTGGCAGAACAACTTGTCGCAGGCGACGGTGGCGGACAACTTCTGCAATCGCTGGTCGGGCGGACTCAATTTTCTGCGCCATCAATTCAACGGTTCGGAGGTGTCGATCGAGCCGGACGGCGCCGTGTATCCGTGCTGCATCAAGACCAAGCTGCCGATCGGCAGCCTGCTCGAAGACGGCCTCATCGACATTCTCGAGTCGCTTGCGGGCGTGCCGGCGTACGAGGCGATCACGATGGGGCACCCCGAGCGCATGGGGGTTGCCCATGGTTGGGACGAGGAAGAGTTTCTCGCTCAATCGCGCACGAGCACGCCGAACGGAACGCCTTATCAGAATCTGTGCATCGGCTGCGACCGCTTCCACGAGCAGCTGCTGGGACCGGTGCTTGCGGCCGCGCGCGCCCGGCGGCGGGCCGCGAAGGGCATCGTCGAAACCGTCGAGCCTTCACGCAAGATCATTGCGCTGATGCCGAACGGAGACTGAAGAGTGCGCGTTCGCACTCTGGCGGCTGCCGTTGCGCTCGCGGCGCTGTCGGTCGCGGTATCCGCGCAGAATCTCGACTGGAACGACATCGTCGCAAAAGCGAGGGGACAGACGGTCAACTTCAATGCGTGGGCCGGCGACGAAAAATCCAACGCGTTCATCCAGTGGGCGGCGCAGGAAGTCGGGCGCCGCTACGGGGTCACGCTCGTTCATGTCAAGCTCAAGGACACGGCCGAGGCGGTGACCCGCGTCGTCGCGGAAAAAGCGGCGGGCCGCAATGCGGGGGGCACCGTCGATCTCATCTGGATCAACGGGCCCAATTTCCTCGCGATGAAGCAGCAGGCGCTGCTGTTCGGGCCGTTCACGCAGGCGTTGCCAAGCTACGCCCGCGTCGATACCACGACGATCCGCTCCAACGTGATCGACTTCACGATCCCGGTGGATGGCATGGAATCCCCGTGGCGGCGCGCGCAGATCGTCTTCGTCTACGACGGCAAGCGCGTCACGAATCCGCCAAAATCGGTGGCTGAATTGCTTGAATGGGCGAAGAAGAATCCGGGCCGGCTCACGCATCCGTCCGTGCGCAACTTCCTGGGCGCGACGTTCCTGAAGCAGGCGCTGTGGGAATTGGCGCCCGACCCCGCCGCGCTGCAACGACCCGCGACCGACGACAATTTCGCCGCGATCACCGCGCCGATGTGGACCTGGTACGACGCATTGCGCCCGTATCTTTGGCGGCAGGGCAGGCAGTTGCCCGAGAACGGGCCCGCGCAGCGCCAGTTGCTGAACGATGGCGAGATCGACATGCTGGTCTCCTTCAATCCGGCCGAGGCAGCGGTGTCGGTGCATGCCGGGCTGCTGCCGGACAGCGTGCGCACCGTCGTGTTCGCCCGCGGCACGATCGGCAACACCAGCTTTGTCGCGATTCCCTACAACGCCGCGCACAAGGAAGCGGCGATGGTCGTCGCCGATTTTCTGCTCGAGCCGGCAACGCAGGCGCATGCGCAGGATTTCCGGCAGATGGGCAATTTCACCGTGCTCGATTTCGCCAAGCTTTCGCCCGACGAAAAGAGGCGCTTCGACGAATTGCCGAAATCGCCGGCGCTGCCGACCAATGCCGAGCTGGGAACGACGGTGCTCGAGCCGCATCCGTCGTGGATGACGCGCATCGCGAACGAATGGGAGAAGCGGTACACGAAATGAGTATGGTGCGGCGTCCCGGCGTGCTTCGCCTGGCGCCGGCGCTGACGGTCGGCATTCTACTGCTGCCCATTGCCGCCGGCCTCGTCGGGACGCTGCTTCCCGCGTTCGGCTACCTGCCCGCCATCGGCGGCCGCACGTTCAATCTCGATGGATGGCGACGGCTCGCCGACTATCCGGGGTTCGGGACCAGCGTCGCGATCACGATCGGCACTGGCGTGCTCACGTCAGCGCTGGCCGTGATTCTCGCCTTCGGTTGTTGCGCGTCGCTGCACGATCGCCCGTGGATGCGCCGGCTGGGCGCGTGGGTCGCGCCGATCCTGTCGACACCGCATTCCGCGATCGCGCTCGGCCTGGCGTTCCTGCTCGCGCCATCGGGCTGGATCGCGCGCGCGTTGTCGCCGTGGCTGACCGGCTGGATCTTGCCGCCGGACGTCGCAACGGTCGGCGACCCCGCCGGCGTCGCGCTGGTGCTCGGTCTTCTGCTGAAGGAAGTGCCTTATCTCATCCTGATGATCGTCGGCGCACTCAACCAGGTGCAGGCGCGTGCGCATCTCGCGATCGCGCGCGCGCTTGGCTATGGACCCGCGGAAGCATGGCTCAAGGCCATTCTTCCGCAGATCTATCCGCAGATCCGGCTACCGATCTACGCGGTGATCGCGTTCTCGCTGTCGGTGGTCGACGTGGCGCTGATTCTCGGTCCCTCCAATCCGCCCCCGCTCGCCGTGCTCGCGGTGCGCTGGTTCAGCGACGCCGATATCCAGTTCTATTTTCCCGCGGCGGCGGCGGCGATCCTGTTGCTGCTGCTCGTGATCGGCATCATCGCCGCCTGGCGTGGTTTCGAGCGGTGCGCGATGCTCGTGGGTCGCCGCTGGATCGCCCGCGGCGGGCGCGGTGGCATTGCCACGACGGCGGCCACGATGGCGACGCTGCTGTTCGGCGTCACGTTTGCGTTGTCGGTGCTCGCGATCGCCGGCATGGCGGTGTGGTCGGTCGCGGATCAATGGCGCTTCCCGGACGCGTTGCCGCAGGCATGGTCGCTCGCGAACTGGATGCGGCGCTTCGACGGCCTTGCAGGACCGGCATGGGTGACGGTTGTGGTCGGTGCGCTGGCGACCGGCGTCGCGCTCTGCCTCGTGCTCGCGTGTCTCGAAAACGAAAGCCGCGGGCATCGGCGACCCGGCGCGGCCGCGCTCTGGATTCTCTATGTTCCGCTGCTGGTGCCGCAGGTCGCGTTCCTGTTCGGCGCGCAGGTGCTGCTGGTCCGGATGAACCTGGACGGCACGCTTGCTGCCGTCGTGTGGGCGCACCTGATCTTCGTGCTGCCTTATCTGTTCCTGTCGCTCGCCGATCCGTGGCGCGCCTTCGACCCGCGCTATGCGCAAACCGCGGCGAGCCTCGGCGCATCGCGGATGCGGGTGTTCTTTGCCGTCAAGCTGCCGATCCTGTTGCGCCCGGTCCTGATCGCGGGCGCCGTCGCGTTTGCGGTGAGCGTGGGACAGTACCTGGCGACGGTGTTTGCCGGCAACGGACGCGTTGCCACGCTCACGACGGAGGCCGTGACGCTCGCCGCGGGCGCGGACCGGCGCGTGATCGGCGCCTACGCAGTGGCGCAGACGCTGTTTCCCCTCATTGCCTATGTGGGCGCGGTCCTGCTGCCGGCGCTTCTGTTCGCGCACCGCCGCGGGCTGCGCGGTCATCAATGAAGCAGGCGTTGCTCGCCCCGCTGCATCTCGCGTCGGTTCGCATCGACCTTGCCGGACGCGAGCTGATTCCGCCGCTCACGCTCGACGTCGAACCGGGCGAATGCGCGACGATCATGGGTCCTTCCGGTTGCGGGAAGTCGACATTGCTCGCCTTCATTTCCGGCACCATCGATCCGGTATTTCGCGCGACGGGCCGCGTGACGATCGGCGCGCGCGACATCACCGTGCTGCCCCCTGAACACCGACATATCGGCATCCAGTTCCAGGACGACCTGCTGTTCCCGCACCTGTCGGTCGGCGACAACCTGGCGTTCGCGCTGCCTGCGCGGGTTCGCGGGCGTTCGCAGCGGCGGGCGCGGATCGAGCAGGCGCTGGCGGAAGCGGACTTGAGCGGTTTCGCCGACCGCGATCCGGCGACCCTCTCGGGCGGCCAGCGCGCACGCGTCGCGCTGATGCGCACGCTGCTGTCGGAGCCCCACGTCCTGCTGCTCGATGAGCCGTTCAACAAGCTCGACGCACAACTGCGCCACGACTTCCGGCGCTTCGTGTTCGAGCATGCCGCCGACCGTGGCCTTCCCACGCTCCTCGTCACCCACGACGCGACCGACGCGCAGGCGGCCGGGGGCCGCGTCATCGGACTCGCCCGGCCGTAGGCGGCGCAGGGACGTCCAAGCCGACCTGCTCCCTGTGGAGGAGGCGCGCAGCGCCTCGGGGGCGTCCTCAGCGGCGTTACTCGAGGTGGCTCGCCAGGTCTTTCTCGCTGACTCCGGGCAGGTCCTTGTGCACGGTCTTGACCACCAATGCGGCCGTGTGCGGGTCCAGCGCGGCACGCAGCATGCCGAGAAATCTCGGTTCCGCGACCAGAACGAGTTTGCCAAACGCATGCAGCGTGCGGCCTTTGTCGAGAAGCTCGGCCAGAATTCGCGCAAACTCCAGCGCCACCTCTTCGGTGGGCTCGTGCTCGGTGCTCATGCCATGGCGACCCTGGCCGAGGCTGTCGAACGCCCGGCCCGGCTTGTCGGCGACGATCTGCTGGTTCTGCAATCGCCCTTCGGGGTGCGGGATGTCCTGCAACCGATGGATCGGCTGGCCTTTGCCGTCCGTTTCGAACAATGTCGCGCCGCTGCGATTCGCCGTGAGTATCCAGGTGGTGTTCATCGAGCAGATCCTTCCGCGCGAGTGGTCGACCGCCGACGAGCCGCCCCGACCGAGGTGCACCTTCTGCAGGCGTCTGCGGGCGCGCCCTCCATCTTGCTCGGATTTGCGGACGGATCGCGCTTAGCGGCAGCCGATGAACGTGACGTAGTCCGACACGGCGCCGATGCCCATGTGCTGGACACGAGCATCGAGGAGATTCCGGTCATGACCCGGCGAACGCTGCCATGCCAGGAGCTGCGCCTGCGGCGTCAGATAGTTCCACCCGATGTTCTCGATGCACATTCCGTACCCGGATCGGCGAAACCGCGACGGGAAGCCGTCGTGCGACAGGCGCCCCGCCTTCGCCATCGCAGCGCTGTGCTGACGCGCGAGCGCGGCAAGACTCCCATCGAGGGCGAGCGGTTTCCCGCCGCTTTGCTCGCGATAGCGATTCACGAGCTCGCCCAGGCGATCCGCGTAACGGTCGTTATCGTCCGGACGGTTCGCAGCGGGCGCCGACCCCGCGAGGCAGGCGAACACGGCGGCGCCGAACCACGCCGCAGCGGCCCATCCCCGCGCCGGGCCGACCCAAGGGCGATATACCGGGGCGCGCAGCGCGAAGCCAGCCATTGATGGCGAATCGGCGGCGGCGACCAGCACGACCGCGCAAACCCGAGATGGAGGCTGCGGTCAGTCGGCCGCCGCCATCACGTTCTGGGCCAGCCCGCGCAAGCCGCTCCCGACAAAGCCGATCAACCGGTTCGTGTCGTGTTCGCGGAAGCCGCGGGGCACGCAATCGCCGCCCAGTTTGCCGCAGCGATGCAGCAGCACCTCGCCGAACAGGCTTCGCGCGTACCGAAACCCGGCATCCAGGTCTTCCTGCTGGTTCAGCGGCAGCGTTTCGGCCAGCGCATGCTGGAAATCGCGATCCACCGTTCCAAAGTACCGCTGGTACCAGTCGTTGCCGTCCGGGGCCGACGCCAGGCGCGCCACGATGCAGAGGTAGTTGCGCCACGGCAGATCCTCCTGCAGATGGAGGTCGCCGAAGGGCTCCCACCAGGCGCGCAGCACGTCCTCGACCTCCGGGTCCGCGCTGCGGCGGACCCGTTCCAGCGCAGCCCGCCACGCCTGGGCAAGCCGCTCCGCACGACGCTCGACGGCGGCCTCGAACAGCATCTCTTTGCTGCCGAAGTGATAGTTGACGAGCGCGACATGCGCGCCGGCACCACTTGCGATCATCCGGTGCGATGGCGTCCGGAAGCCATGGTCGGCAATCAATGCCTCCGCCGCGTCCAGCAGCGCGTCTCGCGTCGCCGCACCGCGGACGACCGTCGGTCTCACAGCCACTGTGTCCATGGGTTCCTCCTCTACCGGGAATCCGGTCAGCCGAGCCATTCTTGTCGAATTGGCCCAACCCCCCGTATCGGCCGTTGGCGCAATCGGGTGTCGGACGCCACCGACCGCGCGGCGGACCGCGGACTCCCGCCCGTGCGGGAATGGCGCTTGCGGTGACAAGAGCGGCGACGGACGGTGGCAGCCGATAGCCGCGACGATCGCGGCGACACCGCCTTGGCAAACAGCAAGCCGCGGTTCAGCGCAAAAAGACATGCCATTGGATGTCGGCGCAGAAGGGCCGGATTAGGTCGGTTCAACGCGATTCGCCGGCCCGAAGCAGTGTTATGTACGGTGTAGGACAAAGCGGAGGATTACCCAATGACGGAATGTAGGACGTATCCGACAGGGGTTTCCGCAAGACGCCGATGCGGGGCGATCAGCGCTTTGATAGGATGGGTCGCGGTTTCAACACGTCTAATATTCGAGGTGAGGCTAACATGCTCGACGATTCCGCCACCAACATCGTGAGCTTGCCGTTTCTGGCGGCGACACGCGCCGCATCCGCGCCGGCTATGGGCCGCTTCGGTCAACTGTACGGCGGATCGCCGGCGATGCAGGATATCTATCGCAGGATCGACAAAGTCGCGCCGACGTCGGCGACTGTGCTGATCACCGGTGAATCCGGCAGCGGCAAGGAAGTCGTCGCCCGCACGATTCACGAGCGCAGCGAAAGCGCCAAGGCATCGTTCATCGCGGTCAACTGCGGCGCGATTCCGGGGAACCTCATCGAAGCCGAGCTCTTTGGCTACGAGAAGGGTGCGTTCACCGGCGCGGCGAGAATGCATCGCGGCTGCTTCGAGCGCGCCGAGGGCGGCACGCTGTTCCTCGACGAGATCATCGAGATGGCGCCGGAAATGCAGGTGCGCCTGTTGCGTGTTCTCGAAAGCGGCCGCTTCACGCGCGTCGGCGGCGAAGAGGAGCTGCGTGCCCGCGTGCGCATCATCGCCGCCAGCAACCGCGACCCGCGGCAAGCGGTCGCGGATGGGCAGTTGCGCGAGGACCTCATGTACCGGCTGGCCGTGTTCCCCATCGCGTTGCCCCCGTTGCGCGACCGCGACGGGGACGCGGAGCTGCTGGCCGAGCATTTCCTGCAGCAACTGAACGACGACGAAGGCACGAGCAAGGCGTTTTCGCGGCAGGCGATCGTTACGATTCGCGCCCATCGGTGGCCGGGCAACGTGCGCGAATTGAAGAATGCGGTGCAGCGTGCCTTCATCCTGGCCGACGAGCTCGTCGACCTCGACTTCGCCGGCCTTGCATGCGCGGAGCCCGTGGGCAACTGCCTGCGCGTCCCGGTCGGTACGCCGCTCGCGGAAATGGAACGGCAGGCGATCTATGCGACGCTCGACTTGTGCGACGGCAACAAGCGCCGTTGCGCCGAAATGCTTGGCGTGAGCTTGAAGACGCTCTACAACCGGCTGTCGGAGTATCAGGCCGGCGAAGTGGGCATTGCCACCGTGTCGTCACGCGCGTGACGCGCGACGCCGTTTCCATTCCAACAACAAGCGAGCGACGCCCATGATTCGAATCCTCATTGCCGACGACCACGCGATCGTGCGCGCGGGACTCAAGCAATTCATCGTCGATCAGCCCGATATGTCGGTCACGGGCGAAGCCGCGACCGGCAGCGAAGCGATCTCGCTGGTGCGGGCGTCCGATTTCGATGTCGTGCTGCTCGATATCTCGATGCCGGACAAAAACGGCATCGACACGCTGAAGACGCTGAAGCAGTCCAGGCCGGAATTGCCGATCCTCATGCTGTCGGGCTATGCGGAGGATCAGTATGCGGTCAACCTGCTGCGCGCCGGCGCGGCCGGATATCTCAACAAGGAAGCGGCGTCCACCCAGCTGGTGGGTGCCATCCGCACCGTGGTCCGCGGCCGCAAGTTCATCAGCCCGGCGCTCGCGCAGATACTCGCGGACGGGGTCACGGGTGACGCCGACAAGCCCCTGCATGGCGAGCTGTCGCAGCGCGAATTCCAAATCTTCTGCAAGATCGCCGCCGGCGCCGCCGTATCGAAAATCGCCGACGAGCTGCACCTGTCGGTGAAGACCGTAAGCACGTACCGGACCCGCGTCCTGGAGAAGATGGGAATGAAGTCGAACGCGGACTTGACCTACTACGCCATCAAGAACGGATTGATCGACTGAGGCCGTGCAGAACGGCGGTATCTGTCCCATACAGGGCAGGCAGTGTTGCTTTTGCGCCCAAATGTCGGACAAACGCCGACAGCAAAGTGGTGGGCCCCCTGATAAGGTTTTCCGTGTAACGAAGGGAAGGCCACGCGCAGCGTTCTGTTTTAATTGAACCGCGTATGGAAACCCATCTCCAACCTGCCAGAACCAAAGCCGCCAACAGGCAACCGTACGTGGACGTTGCGAAATTGCGGGTGATCATCGTCGAGGATTCGGCGATCATTCGTGCTCGCCTGGCGGAATCGCTGGGGGAGATGCCGAATGTCGAAATTGTCGGACAGGTGGAAACCGAGGCGGAGGCGCTTGCGTTGTTGAAGGAAGCGCGCTGGGACGCCGCGGTGCTCGACCTGCAGCTCAAGCAAGGGACCGGGCTTGGCGTCCTCAAGTCGCTGGCCCATGGCGCGCGGCCGGCGAACACGAAGATCATCGTGTTCACCAACTATGCGTTTCCGCAGTACCGTGACCGCAGCCTGTCACTGGGCGCCGACTATTTCTTCGACAAGGCGCGTGAGTTCCATCGTGTTCGCGAAGTATTGAATCAACTCGCGGGCAATGGCGGCTCGTCCGTTTCGCACTGACATTGCCGATGTAGCTTTTCCAACGGCCCGCAGCCGGGGTTACCTGCTGCACCGCTCGAATTTCCCTATCTCCTTGAACCATTGAACGATTCGCGATGGCATGCGAAGTGCATGGGCTGCATTGGCGCGGCAACGCGCATTTTTCTAATCAACTGAAAGGCAAATAACCATGAAAACGGCTGCCGCAACACTTCTCGCTGTGATGATGATGCTGGTCGCAGGATGCAATACCGTGGAAGGCGCTGGCAAGGACGTGAGCGCAGGCGGCAAGGCGATCGAAAAGGCCGCGGACAAGGCGAAGCCAAATTAGCGCAGTCGTCAACGTGAAGCGGGACCAGGCCGCGAGCCGCAAGGCTCGCGGCGCCGTCTCGCCCGCGCCGGAGACACCGGAGCTTGCGCCGAAGCTCACCGCCATCGAGATTGCAGTACTGACCTTGGCGGCGGTCGCCCTCATCGCCGGCGCGCGCGTCGCGGAGCCGTTTCTGGTTCCAGTGATCACAGGCATCTTGTTGAGCTACACGCTGCGACCCCTCGTCGCAGCGCTCGAGCGCCTGCACATTGCGCGCGTGATCGGCGCCGCGCTGGTCATTGTCGTGCTGGTGGGGCTGCTGTCCGCGGTCGGCTACGTGATTCGCGACGACGTGAACGCCGCGGTCGCCGAATTGCCCGCTGCGGCGCGGAAATTTCGCTTGGCCGCCGCCGACGCCGCGCGCCAGCCCGAAAGCCCCATGACGCACATGAAGGCCGCGGCCGCCGAGCTCGATCGCGCGGCGGCGGAAGCGACCGGCAAACGTCTACCGCCGCCGGAGCCATCGACGAACAATATGGCCGGGCAGCTCCAGACTTTCGTTGCGGAGCAGTCCGCCAAGGCGCTATTCGTGCTGAGCGAAGTGTTGATGGCGATCCTGCTTACGTTCTTCCTGCTGGCCGCCGGCGATACGTTTCGCCGCAAGTGCGCGAGTCTCGCAGGAGCCTCCCTTGCGCGGCGCCGGATCACCGTCGAGGTCCTGAACGAGATCGATACGCAGGTCCAGGCCTACATGGTGACGCTGCTGGTAGCGAACGTCCTGATCGGTCTCACGACCTGGGCGGCAATGACCGCACTCGGACTCCCGAATGCGGGAATGTGGGGCGTCTTCGCCGGTGTCGTGCACGTCATCCCCTACGCAGGCACCGCCGTGACGGCCGCCGCGGTCGGCATCGCGATGCTCCTGCACAGCGGCAGCATCGCGCAAGCGGCCCTTGCTGCCGCGCTGGTGACCGGGCTGGCCGTGTTGATCGGGATGGTTCTTACCACCTGGATGCAGGGACGCGCCAGCCGCATCAACCCGGTCGCGATTTTCGTGGGCATCCTTTTTTTCGGCTGGTTGTGGGGAGGCTGGGGGCTGCTGCTCGGCGTGCCTATTCTGGCGGTGGTCAAGACGATTGCCGATCGGGTCGAAGCGCTGCGCCCACTGTCCGAGCTGCTCGCTGCATGATGCCCGTCGACCGCCGATTCCGTTTATTCCCGCTGACTTGTCAGCGTTGTCCTACGTGCACTGCAATATTCGGCGCTCGCTTTGTAGCGGGTGCGCGGCTGCCGGCGAACTCATGCTCAACCCCTTGATTCTAAGTACGTGCGCATAGGCATGCTCCATGCGTGTCCAAAGACGTTTTTTGACTCGAGTGAAAGGGAAACCAACGATGAAAACGCTACTCGCGATCCTCTTAGGGATGTCGGTTCTTTCGCTGACCGCGTGCAATACCGTCGCCGGAGCGGGCAAGGACGTGAAGGCAACCGGCCAGGCCGTCGAGAAGGCTGCCGACGACGCTAAACCGAAGTAAGGCGGTCGGCGTATCTGTCGCAATCGCCACCGTTCCCAATCGCAAACTCCGAGCGTGAAGCCATCATGACACTGCAAGATGAAATCAAGCTGTTGCTCCAAGCCCCGACGATGAATGCCGGCGACGTGCGGACATTGCTGGGTCGGGATTACGACGAATTGCTGCAGTTTGCCAAGGACATGTACGAATCGGAAAGCGGCGAGGAACGGCGCGCACTGTTCCGGCAGTTGAAGCCGGCGCTGATCGCGCACGCGCGGGCGGAAGAGCGCGAAATCTACGACGTGCTCCTCCGGATCGACGAATCCGACGACGCCAGGGATCTCGCCAACGAAGGGTATGTGGAGCACGGCGTGCTCGACGACCTGCTCGAAAAGCTTTCCCGCAGCCGGAAGACCGAATCGGATGAATGGAAGGCCCACGCCAAGGTCCTGCTGCATATTCTCGAGCGCCATGTCGAAGATAGCCGGGAGATGCTGTTCGACGAATTGAACGAGCGCTTCAGCGAGGACGAGCGCGAGGTCATGGGCCGGCGTTTTACGGCCGCCAAGGCGCGGATGGCGATGAAGGCGAAGGCAGCCTAGGTGGCATCCGTCCTTTCCGGGCAGTTCGATGATTTCGCAGCGGCACGCGCAGTCATCGACGAGTTGCTGACATTGGGGATGGTTGAAGCCGACCTGGAAATTTTCGCACTGAATGCGCCCGGCCAGCATGCCCGTTTTCCGATCGGCGGAGACGAGGACGCCGATCACAGTGCGCGCGGCGGCGAGAGCGGCGCGGTAAAAGGCGCGGCGCTGGGTGGGGCGGCAGGCCTGGCATTGGGCGCCGCGGCAATCCCGGCGATCGGACCGATTGCCGCTGCCGCGGGATTGGCCGTGGGCGCCTATACCGGCGCGTTCGCAGGCGCAGTCAAGACGATGGGCAAAGCGCCGCCACAAACGGAGATTCCACCACGCCCGGCCGGCGTTCGCGTCGTCGCGCACGTGCCGACGCGACAGCATCGCGAATGCGTGCTCTCCACGTTCGAACGCCACCACGCGCGTTCGATCGAGGAAGCCGAAGGCACATGGCGTGACGGGTCATGGGTCGACTTCGATCCGGTCAGCGTCCCGCGCTGGCTCAGGCCGCCGCAGCCGGAATCGCCACAGCCGAAATAACACGCACGTTGGCTTGCGGAAGAAAAAGGGCCAGGATCGCCGATCCTGGCCCGATTCTTTTGTTTCGAAACCGCTAGCGGGTAATGCGACCGATAAAGTAGCCGATCGCGATTGCGCCGGCGAGCGACACGAACGGCCGCGCACGTACGTAGCCGCTGGCCACTTCCGTGAGCTCACCCGATTTGGCGGCGATTTGCTTGCCGCTCTCGGCGGCCCATTCCGCCGCGGGAAGGGCCACGTCGGCCACCTTGTCGATCGTGCGATGCGCCGCCGTCGATGCGCGTTCGAGCGCAGGCTGAGCCTTTTCAGCCGCCTTGTCGACCGCCTGGTGCGCGCGGTCGGCCATGCTGGTGGTCATGTTGGAGACGGTGCCGGGATTGAGGTTCGAGGTTCCCATGGTGTTCGATGTGGTCATCGCAGGACTCCTTCTGATCGAGGTCGAGAATTGTGGGGTGCGGATTTGTCCGCGACTGCGGCCGAAATATGAATGACAGGCTGCATCGACATTTTTACGCCGGCTCGAGGATCCGTACGCTCGGCAGGGAACGGAATCGTTTGTCGGCGCGCGTCGTGGGGAAATGTAGGAGCGGCGCACACGTCGAAGCGAACGTTCGCCCACCCCAGCCTCTCCCCGCTCGCGCGAGAGTGCCCGAAGAGCGGGTGACGGGGCTCCAATCGCGCCAGATTATTTGCGTGGTGTTTCTTCGCTGAGTTTGGCGATCAGCTTCGCGTTGCGGATGAACTCGGCTTCGAGAAACGCCTTGGCGCCGCTGCCGGCCAAACCCATGTAGGTCAGCCCCGCGGCGCGCATGGCGTCGCCATGCCTGGGTTCGGCGACCAGGACGCCAATTGCCGACGCCAGACGAACGTAGGGGTCCGCGTCGAGGTCCTTCGGTGCGATCAATCCAATCCAGACGACGAACGATTGCCGCCACAACTCGCCGAACGAAGGGGTGTCGGTCAGCGCCGGGACGCGCGCCGCCGATGTGACCGCGAGGATCCGATGCCCGAACCGCGGCGCCTGCACCAGCGCATTGGGAACGCCGTCGAACAAAACAGCGATCTTGCCCTGGTTTAGCAGCGCATAGCCGTCTTCAAGCGTCTCAATCCTTACGTGCACGAGATTGGCGTTTTCCTCCATGCGCAGATACGCGCCCGCCAAATGCCCCGCGCTGCCGGTGCCGAACGAACCGAACGCCATCGGCGTGGTCGCCCTGCGTGCGTCGGCCAGCCAATGCTCGAGCGTGCGCCACGGCGATTTGCCGGACACCAGCAGCGCATTCGGGTACGTGCCGAGGATGGCCAGCCATACGAAGTCCTCGCTGGGGTTGAATTGGGCGCTGCGGGACAGGAGCTTGCCGCCGATGATCGCGTTGCTCACCGCGAGCCCGATAACGCTGCCGTCGCGCGGTGCGGCCGCGATCGCGTTGGTGCCTGTCACGCCTGCGTTCCCCGGGACGTTGTCGACCCGCACCGGGACTTCCAGGAGTTCGGCCAGCGCGCCGGCAACGATGTGTGCGAATTGATCGGCCGACCCGCCTGCCGGCGCGGGAACGATCAAGGCAATGCCGCGACCGAGCGACGCCGCGGGTTGCGCGACGGAACGTTCGCTGGCTAGCGACAGCGACACCAGACCGAGGAGCATCCGACGTCGCCGCACGGAGAAACGGAATGGGCGAACCGGCACGAAGGCTCCCGGCCTAGGTCGGCATTGACGGCTTCAGTGTACGGGGTGACGGTTTATCCAACAATCCTCCCTGGGGAATCCTGCGAGAGGAACTTCGAAACGGAGGCTAGGAGCCGCGCCGTCGACGTTTGTCGGCCCGCGCGGCCACGAGTGCGGCCCGCGTGTAGTTGTCGGTGTCGATCAGCCCGCGAGCAAGGTCTTTGGCCGCTTGCCTGATGACCCGTTGTCGGGGTCCCGGCGACTCCGGGCCTTCGTCGCGCTCGTGCGGAAGCTTGAGCTCGCGGTCAGTGTCTTGCGGTCGCGTCTCGCCCGGCTCGAGGCGACGGCTTGACGCGGGAGCGCTCCTCGTTTTCTTCACGGCCGCCCCGCACGCCCGCGGCGCCACGCGTCCCAGAGCGCCTTGCCCTGGGGCGAGAAGGCAATACGCAACGCCGTCGTCGCCAGCGCCACCAGCGAGGCCCACACGCCGGCATTGGCCGTCCGCCGCGCCACGAGCGGAACCGTGCCTGCGTGCTGGCGGGCGAGCGTGAAGCCGAAAAACGCCAAGGCAACCACGCCGACCAGCGGCGTCCAGCGTGCACTGCGTTCCGCGATCCGCTGAACGTCCGTCTGCACTTCGTGCCAGTGGCGGCGCGTTCGCGCGCGGCGCACCTCGAGCTTGCGCTCGACCAGCGCAACCTGCTCGGAAAGCGAATGGCGGGTGGTCATGGCGCGTCCTCTATCATCGGCGCGGCGTCCCGGCGCAGCTGGCGCAGCGATGCCGCGAACAACGGCTCCTTGGCGTTGGAGCGAATCCACCATGCCAGCAAAGCGCCGACCACGACGTTCAGTGACGCGGCGATAAGGAGCGCCGCACTCCAGGACATTCCCGCGGCCGTCGCCCATACGATCCCGCCTGCGACCACCGCGAGCCACGCCGTCGTGAGCAGAATGGAAATCGCGACCGCCGCGCAAAGCATGCGGATCAGCTCCGATCCCGCGCGCCGCGCCTCGAGTGCGGCGAGCTCCAGGTGGTCGCACGCGAGGTCGCGCATGTCGTCGATCACCATCGCCACGCGGCGAACCAGATGCGGGACAGATTGGGGTTGAGTTCTCAGGGTCTCATCCATTCGAAGCGGACCTCCCCACAAATTGATGTTTCAAAAACCACGGACGAAGAAGCAGCGCAGGTTCCGCATCGAGAATGCCAGCGCACAACGAAAATGCCATCGGTCGTTGTCCGCAAGCGGAGGTCGTCCGCTTCCTACACCTTGCGCCGCTTTACATCGAGGATAGGCCAGGGGTGCGCAATGGCCGCGCGTGGGTCGGGCTAAGTCCATGATTTGATTTTGGTTTGCGTCTGGCACGGCCGTTGCGAAAGGGTCACCGTGTTCGGGCGATCGGCGCCCGGCTGAATGTTCACGAGGAGAAAATAGATGAACTGGGATCGTATCGAGGGCAACTGGAAGCAATTCAAGGGCAAGGTCAAGCAGGAATGGGGCAAGCTGACGGACGATAACCTCGACGTCATCTCCGGCAGTCGCGACATCCTGGCCGGGAAGGTGAAGGAAGCGTACGGAATCGGCGCGGACGAAGCCGAGAAGCAGATTCGCAAGTTCGAGGAGCGCTACGGCGATTGGATGCCGGAAGAACTCCCGCCACCGCAGCCCCGCGACCTTCGCGGCAACCAACCTCCGAGGTACAAGCCATGACCCAACGCAAAATGAATCGACTGCTCGAAGCCCTGATCATCGGGCTGACCGTCCCCACGTTCGCTATCGCTGCCGGAATGACGGCCAGCGAGTACAA
>Ga0207674_10004983_pt1 | contig 15874 bp, 12 predicted proteins | sample KBSCornC72_FD_184303 | JGI IMG/M metagenome (GOLD analysis project Ga0207674, IMG submission 184303) | Corn rhizosphere microbial communities from Kellogg Biological Station, Michigan, USA - KBS Corn C7-2 (SPAdes) (version 2) | ecosystem: Host-associated > Plants > Roots > Rhizosphere > Soil ... | reverse complement strand
CGGGAGGGATGGAATACGGCCATACGCCGAACGTCGAATAGCGCGATGCCGGGATGGCCCCGAACACTGGTGAGCAGTTCGATTCGCAACCGGAGGGGAATTCATCATGATCCATCTTCACCTGCCCAGCGTGATCCTGCCGCCGCCGGGCGATCCCGGCACGCTGCCCGCTCACCCGGTCGATCCTGTGGTCCGCACGATGGTCGTCGGCGGGATGCCCGGCTGGCAGATCGCCTTGATCGCGATCGCGGCATCGCTGCTCGCGGCGACAGCCGCCGTGCTGGCCTACCGGGCATGGACGATCCGGGTCAGGCTGCGTCCGGTTCGGCCGTGAGCACGGCGTCCGGTAAATTCAGGCTGGGCAGCACGGCGGCGAGCTTTTCCAGGCTGGCCAGGTCGTGGCCGGACAGCAGCAGGTCGATGTGCGGCGCGGCCACCATCATCCCGAGCGTGCTCGGCCGGAAGGACCGGTCGTCGCCCTTGTGCGGGTTCAGCCAGACCAGCCGGTGGCACAGCCGGGACAGCCGCTCCATCGCCGCGGCGAGCACCGCGGGGTCCCCGCGGTCAAGCCCGTCCGAGCAGATCACCACGATGCCGCCCCGGCACAGCCCGCGACGCGCCCAGCCGCGGACGAAGGCGTCCAGGCTGTCCCCGATCCTGGTCCCGCCGTCCCAGTCGAAGGCCGCCCGCGCCGCCCGTTCCAGCGCCTCGTCCGGGCGCCGGCACGTCATCGCCCCGGTGACCCGGGTCAGCCGGGTGCCGAAGCAGAAGACCTCGACGCGCCCGGCGGACCGCCCCGTCGATCGCAGGGCCGAGTGCGCGAACTGCAGCAGGCTGCGCGAGTAGTCGGCCATCGACCCGGAGATGTCCAGGATCAGCACCAGCGGCCGCAGCCGGACCTTCCGCCGCCGCCAGTACAGCCGGGCGGGTTCACCCTGCATGCGCAGGGACTCCCGCACGGTCCGGCGGGGGTCGGGACGCGGACCAGAAGACCGGGCCGGCGCGGTGCGCCGGGTCCGCCGGCGCGGCGGCGTGAGCCGGATCCTGGCCATGATGCGGCGCAGCGCCGCGAGTTCCTCGGGCGTGCAGGCCGCGAACGACTTGTGCTTGAGGGCCTCGACGTCGGAGGCCATCCAGCCGAGCACGGCCTCGTCCTGCTCGCCGGACTCGCCGGGCTCGACGGCCGGGATCGCCAGCGCGCCCTGGGCCTGCGCCGACGCACGCAGCATGAGGCTCAGCTCCTCGTCCGGAACCTCGGTGCCGAGGAAGAACCGGCGGAACACCTCGTCGTACCGGGCGATGTCGTCGTGCCGGCTCACCAGCGTGGACCGCCCGGCCCAGTACAGGTCGACCAGGTCCGACGGGTCCAGCCTGGCCAGCGCCGAACAGTAGACCAGCACGTCCCCGGAGCCGACGGCGAGCCCGGCCGTGCGGAGTTCGGCGGCAAACCGGACGAGCAGCGCAGTGAAGGGGGCTTCAGGCACCGGAGGTGATCTCTTCCAGGTTGTCGTGCACCACCTCGAGGTCGTCGCGGTCCTTGACCACCGCGCCGAGCGTGTCCCGCGCGTTGCCGGGACTCAGGTCGGTCTCGCCGAGGAAGTCCAGCGTCCGGGCCCAGTCGATGGTCTCCGCCACTCCCGGCGGCTTGGCCAGGTCGAGCTCGCGGAGCCGGTGCACGGCCGCGACCACCTTGCGGGCCAGCGCCGCGGACACACCAGGCTCCCGGATCAGGACGATCTCGACCTCCCGTTCGGCGGCCGGGTAGCCGATCCAGTGGTACAGGCAGCGACGTTTCAAGGCGTCGTGCAGCTCGCGGGTCCGGTTGGAGGTCAGCACCACCAGCGGCGCGCTCTCCGCCGTGATCGTGCCGATCTCGGGGATGCTGATCTGGAAGTCCGAGAGCACCTCGAGCAGGAAGGCCTCGAACTCGTCGTCGGCCCGGTCGATCTCGTCGATCAGCAGCACCGCCCGGTCGCCGGCTCTGACCGCCTCGAGCAGCGGCCGTTCCAGCAGGAACTTCGGGCCGAACAGCTTGTCCACCGCGTCGTCGCCGGCCAGCTGGTGCTCGGACAGGGCCCTGATGTGCAGCATCTGGCGGGCGTAGTCCCATTCGTACAGCGCCTGGTTGGTGTCGATGCCTTCGTAGCACTGCAGCCGGATCAGCTTGCGGCCGAACGCCGACGCCATTACCTTGGCGACCTCGGTCTTGCCGACCCCCACCTCACCCTCGAGCAGGACCGGGCGGTCCAGCGACAGCGCCACGAACAGCGCCGTGGCCAGGCCGCGATCGGCCAGGTAGCCGCCCTGCCGCAGGGTCTCGGTGAGCTCGCCGACGGTGGCCGGGCTCGCCATCCGTTAGGACTCAGACCCGAGAATCAGGTCCCGCACGCTGCCCGCGCCGGGGTCCAGCTTGCCCTCGCGGGCCAGCTGGGTCCGCCAGGCCAGCCGCAGGTCGCCATCGGTCTCCTCGGCCAGGCCGTCGAAGCCCACGTCGGTCATCCGCTTGCAGGATTTGGTGGTGCCGCAGGCTTCCTCGACGTCCTCGGCGGACTGGCCCCGGGCGCTCCACATCTCGCGGAGCACCTCGAGGGTTTCTTCGGTGTTGCCACTCATGTATTGACTGTAAGTCCCGGTGGCGGTCAAGGCGACCGCGGATTAAGAGAAGGCTTATAGGCCCGAACGGGCCTGGTGGCTGCCTCAGCCTTCCAGCGCGCCCCGCATGGGCTGGAGCTTGACCAGGGTCTCTGCCAATTCGGCGGCTGGCTCGGAGCCCGCCACGATGCCGCAGCCGGCGAACAGCCTGGCGGTGCGCCCGGACAGCTGGCCGCACCGCAACGCGATGCCCCACTCGCCGTTCCCGTTGGCGTCTACCCAGCCGACCGGCCCGGCGTACCGCTCCCGGTCCATGTGCTCGAGGTCACGGATCAGCTCGAGCGCGGTCCCCGCCGGGGTGCCGCAGACGGCGGCCGGCGGGTGCACCGCGGCGGCCAGCGCCAGCGCGGACCGCGGCGCCGTGCCGTCGACCAGGACGCCGCGCACCTGGGTGCCGAGGTGCTGCAGGTTCGGGAACTTCAGCAGGGACGGTCGCGCCTCGACGTCGAGCGTCTGGCACAGCGGCCCGAGCGCCTCGCGTATCGAGTCGACCGCGTAGGCGTGCTCTTCGTTGTTCTTCGCCGAGGCCAGCAGTTCCTCGCCCAGCGCCTTGTCCTGTGCCGGGTCGGCCCCGCGCGGCAGCGTGCCGCCGAGCACCAGCGCGCTGACCTGGTTCCCGGCCCGCCTGACCAGCAGTTCGGGGGTGGCGCCGATCATCCCGTCGCAGGAGAACGTGAAGCAGTCCGGATAGCGGAGAGCCAGGCGCCGCAGCAGCACCCGCGCGTCGATGGGCTCGTCGGCGGTGGCGAATACGTCGCGGGCGAGCACCACCTTGCGCAGGCCGCCCGCCCTGATCGCGGCGACCGCCTCGGCCACCGCCTGCTCCCAGCGCGGCCCGGGCAGGCTGCCGTCGCGCCACCGAAGGTTTCCCCAGGGGGATGGAGTTTCCCCCGTGGGGCCGAGGGGGCCGAGGGGGCCGAGGGGGCCTGGGGGGAAAGGTTTCCCCCCAGGAGCGGGGGGTTCCGGGGGGTCGTCCCCCCGGGTCAGCACACTCGTGAGCCAGGCCCGGCCACGGCCGTCGCGGCCGAGGACCGTGCGCGGGACGATCATGACCGAGCCGTCCGACGAGGCATCGAAGGTAAAGCTGCCGAACGCGACCGGGCCCGAGCCGCGCGCCCGGACCCGGTCGTCGACCTCGGCGGCGTCGAACACCGAGCGCAGCCACTTCTCCCCGGCGGTGAACCTGTCGTCGCCGGCCGGGAGCGTGACCCTGACCGCCTCGCCCCAGCCGACCAGCCCGGCGCCGTGATGCACCCAGGCGACCACGTCCGGCTGGGGGATGCGCTCGAGCAGGTCCCCTGAGTCTGGGACTGCGACGGTACGGACGATCAGGCGCCCTGATCCCTGGCGCTCCTGGCGGCTCAGCACCCGCACTCTGCCATGAGAGTCCCCTGCGCCGTCTGTGTCACCTGGTCACCCGCCACGACCCCATATTCTAGGGGCCGCCTGTCACTGCCCTGCTTTCCGGGTTCGCCAGTTTACTGGGCCACCAGATGTGCCGTCCGATATCCAAGGTCAGCGCGGTCACCAGCACCGAACGGACGATGATCGTGTCGAGCAGGACGCCGAGCGCGACCGCGAACCCGATCTCGGTGAATTCCACGAGCGGCAGCGTGCCGAGCATGGCGAAGGTGCCCGCCAGCACCAGGCCCGCCGAGGTGATGACGCCGCCGGTCGCGGCCAGTCCGGTGAGCGCGCCACGCCGGGTCCCGGACCGGATCGACTCCTCCCGCACCCGGGTCATCAGGAAGATGTTGTAGTCGATGCCGAGCGCCACCAGGAACACGAAGACGAACAGCGGCATCCCGGTATCCGCGCCCGCGAAGCCGAACACGTGCTTGAAGAACAGCGCGGAGATGCCGAGGGCGGAGGCGAACGACAGCACCACGGTGGCGATCAGCACGAGCGGCGCCACGATCGCCCGCAGCAGCACGCCCAGGATGAGGAACACCACGCCGAGGATCAGCGGGATGAGCAGGTCCCGGTCATGGGCCGCGGCGGTCTCCACGTCCTTGTTGATCGCGGTCCCGCCGCCGACCTTGGCCTGCGCGCCTCCGATGGCGTGCACCTCGGTCCGGACCTTGTCCACCAGCGTGTAGGCGGCCGTGCTATCCGGCGCCGGGGTCATGGTCGCCTGCAGGAACGACCGGCCGTCCCTGGTCACCGGCTGGGTGACCGACGCGATGCCCTGCGTGCCCGCCAGCGCGGTCCTGACCTGGCCCGCGCTGGACGCGGTCGAGATCACCTCGATGGGCTCGCCCGAGCCAGCCGGGAAGTACCTGGACAGCACGTTCTGCGCGGCGATGGACGGCGGGGTGCCGCGGAACGACTGGGCCGCGGTCAGCGTGCCGAACTTGAACCCGATCATCCCGGCCGCGCCGGCCGCGAGCAGGATGGCCGTCACCACCCACACCGTGCGCGGGCGTCGGCCGATGGCCTGGCCGACCCGGGACCAGAACCCGCGGCTGGTCGGCTCGGCCGAGCCGAAACCCGGCCTCACCGGCCAGAAGATCCACCGGCCGAAGATCACGAGGATCGCGGGCAGCAGCGTGATCATCGCGATCAGGCCCACGGCGATGCCGACCGCCGCGACCGGACCGAGCCCGGAGATGTCGTTTGATTCGGCCGCGAGCAAGCAGAGCATGCCGGCCACGACCGTCAGCCCGCTGGCGATGATGGCCGGGCCCGCCCGGTGCAGGGCCACCGCCATGGCCTCGTGCCGGTCCACGTGCCTGCGCAGTTCCTCCCGGTACCTGGCGATGAGCAACAGCGCGTAGTCGGTGCTCGCGCCAATCACCAGGACGACCAGGATGCCCTCGCTCTGCCCGTTGACGGTCAGGTTGGCGTGCTGGGTAAGCAGGTAGATCACGGCCTGGGCCACGGTCAACGCCACGCCCGCGGACAGGATCGGCAGCAGCCACAGCACCGGGCTGCGGTACGTAAGCAACAGCAGCACGATCACCACGGCCAAGGTGGCGTACAGCAAGGTGGAGTCGATGCCCTTGAAGATCTTGATCTGATCGGCCGCATTGGCCGCCGGACCGCCGACGTACACCTTCAGCCCGGCGCTGTCCTTGCTGGCGGCGTTCTTCACGTTCGAGACGAAGCCGCCGATGTCGCTGTTGAAGCCGAGGTCCGCGCCGACGACGGTCTGGATCGCCTTGTGGTCCTTGGACACCACCGGCGGGGCGACCCGTCCGTTCACCGGGCCCAGCGAGGCGAAGTAACGCGCGTCGGCCTTCGCCTTCTGCAGGTCGGCCGCTGTCACCCCGCTGTCGCGCACGTACACGACCAGGGCGGGGTTGAGGTTCTTGGACTGGAACAGGTTCTGCTCGTTGAGTTCCTGGGTGGACTCGGCCGACGACGGCAGGTACGCCGACGCGTCGTTCTTCTCCGCTCCCTGCAGCTTGCCCGCCAGGCCCCCGAGGGCGGCGACCACGAGAATCCAGAAGGCGACCACCACGTACTTCGAGCGGCGGCCGCATACGGCCGCGATCAGGCGGCTTCCGCCTGATCGCGGCCGGTCTGGTCGTTTCCCCTTGGCCCCGTCGGCTCCGGGGTCCCCGAACCCCGGAGCCCGTGAGTACCTCGTGTCCTGACCCGGCGCATTACGGGGCGCCCCCGTGGTCCCGCGTGCCACGTCATCCTCCTCACGTCTGAAAAGATCCTGATATTATTCTCAAGGAATACGATGTATCTCATCGTTCGGGCGTGTCAAGTTATATCTCGATTTTCGGTCCATTTTCGGGTATCTTCTCGCTCTTTGATATTCCGGCAATCAGGTGCCAGTTTTCGTGGCTGGGCCGCAGTCCGGGGACTGGCCGCAACCATGCGCCTGGAGCGGCCAGGGCTGATAGCCAGACCGTTCGGCGCATCTGGCGAGCGTCTAGGCCGTCGGTCGATCACACCAGCCCCGCGAGTCACCCATGACACGACGTCGCCGCCCTAGCATCCCGCCTATCCATGATCGTGAAGGATCTAGTACTCCCTGTGGTACCAGATCCTTCGTGATCATCGAAAACCGATCCTAAAAGCCGCGTCTACCATGATCGCGATGTGAATTTACGGCGACATGCACCAGGGCTTACGCCTATCCCGCCAGTAACACGCAGCGGGCGCCCCAAGCCTGCTTGGACGTCTTGAAACCCCGATTTCACGGCGTTAGCACGCGCTGAAATGCCGGTTTCATGCGCTGTGGCAGAGGTTGCGGGGGAGGCGGGAGCGCGGGGCCGCGGTGGAGGTGTGGCGGCCATGTGCGGGACGCGGGGCGGCTCAGAGCAGGGTGAGCTGCTCGGGGGGCCTGGGGGGCCTGGCGTCCTTGCGTGATGCGGAGAGCTCGGCGGTTGACCGTGGCTGGGGAGGCCCAGGTTTCCCGGACGCCGTGAGGGGTTGCGCGGCCCACTGGGGTCTGTGCGTATCCGGGGGCCTGGGAGCGCTGAGAACCTGGTGCCCGGGCGCGGCGGCGCGGCGCGGACGGCCGATGCCATGCTTGTCGGCGAGCTCGCGGACCTGGCCCGCGATCCGGTTCTGATAGGCCTTCGGGGCGTAGGCGCCGTGGCCGTACAGGTCCAGGTACCGGTCGACCAGCTCCGGGTGCTGGGCGCGCAGCCAGGCGAAGAACCACTCGCGCGTGCCCGGGCGCAGGTGCAGCACGATGGGCGTGACGTGGATGGCGCCCGTCGCGGCGATCTGCCCGACGGCCGCGTCGAGCTGGGCGGGGGAGTCGGACAAGAAGGGCACCACCGGGCCCATGAGGACGCCGCAGCGAAGCCCGCGTTCGTTCAGCGCCGCGCACGCCTCCAGCCGCCGCCCGGGCGCGGGTGTGCCCGGCTCGATTGATCGCCATAGGTCTTTGTCGACAAAGCCCGCGGAGACGTTGAGCCCTACCTCGGTGACCTCGGCGGCCTCGGCGAGCAGGTCGATGTCCCTGAGGATCAGCGTGCCCTTGGTCAGGATGGAGAACGGGTTGGCCGCATCCCTGAGCGCCCGGATGATGCCGGGCATCAGCTGGTAGCGCCCCTCCGCCCGCTGGTAGCAGTCCACGTTCATGCCCACGGAAATGTGCTCGCCCTGCCAGCTCGGCGAGGTCATCTTCTTGCGGACCAGCTCGGGCGCGTTGACCTTGACCACCACCCGGGTGTTGAAGTCCGCGCCCGCGTCGAAGTCCAGGTAGGTGTGCGACTTCCTGGCGAAGCAGTTGTGACTCACGACGCCGTTGGCGATGAAATCGCCGGTCCCGGTGGTGATGTCGTACATCGGGACCTGCAGCCCGAGCCGCTCGATGCCGGTCACCCGGAGGCCGTCGCCGGTCTCTACCGCCGCGGTCTCGATCGACCGCCGCGTGGTGACGGCGGGATCGGTCGTGTGGAAGAACCGCAGCGCCCCGCCGAGCCCGCCGCGCACCCGGACGCACGCGCGTCCGGCCGGCCGTTCCACCGCGTAGCCGAAGCCGAGGGATTCCAGCGAGAACACCAGCCAGCCGTTGATCGCCGGATCGGCCGGAGCCAGCCGCAGGACCCCGTCCCGGTAGCTCCCGTGCGCGTCGAAGACACCCGCCAGGAAGCCCTTGTGCCAGTCCGGGGCCGGATGGTCCGGCCAGTCCAGCAGCCAGCTGAGCGTCCGCACCTGTTCCGCGCTGCCGGTCCGGACCGCCGTCAGCTCCCGGCGCCCGGCATGGCCCGCCGGGCCGGTCTCGTCGGTCAGGCTGAAGCCGACACACCCGATGCCCGCCCTGGCCAGGTAGCCGGCCGTCCTGGCCAGCCCTTCCCGGTTTTCCTGACCCGCCAGCGGGAGCCGGAACAGGAAGGTGCGGTCGGCGGGCCGGTCGAGCTGGGGATAGGCGTAGTGGCCGTCGCTGCCATCGCCGCGGATCAGGCCGCACAGGTACCCGCGCCGGTAGGCCGCGGTCTGCTTGGGCGGCTCGGCGAAGCCGCCGGTGCCCATCAGGGCCTGGCCCGCCGACAGGTGCGGACGCCGCCGAAGCCCGCCGAACCCGCCCCCGGCGACGTACCTCCATCCGCGCTCGGTCAGGAAGCGGTGATCGCCGCTGCAGACGAGCTGAGTACCGTCCTCGAGCAGGACCCGGTAGGCGGCCTTGACCGTGGACCAGTGCGCCAGCACGGTGGTACGGACGTACTCGCGGCCGCCGCCCCGCCGGACCGTTCCGTAGATCCCGTCCCCGGCTTGCAGCTGAGCCAGCGGCCTGGTCCTGCCGTCGGCCATCAGGATCGGCGTCTCGCCTTCCAGGCAGTACACGCAGGCGTGCTGGCAGCCACGGTAGGGGTTGATCGTCCACTTGAACGGCATCCGGGACGCCTCGGGTACCCGGTTCACCACGGACCTGGCCTGCACCTCGAAGAAGGTCATGCCACGGAAACCCGGCGTGTCGAAGGTGCGGGCGACCGCGCCGCGCTCGATCAGCGGGAGCGCCCGGTCCTGAGACGCGGTGAAAAGGTCCCCGCCCTCTGCGGCTTCCAGCGGCTCATCGAGCCGCAGATTGTCCCAGCGCATACCGAACACGATAGAATGGTTGTTCGATGATCGCAAGGGTATAGCCCTCTGACTCGCCGGAAGTATTCAACCTCGCCCGGCGCCGGACGCCCGGGCGGTCGGCATGAAAACGGGGAAAGTACAAAGGCAGAACGATTGGATAAAGACCGGGTCCTGAGAGATAGTGAGAGGGTACCCACCCGGTACACGACGTGGAGGTTGCTGAATGGCGTTGTCGGCGGACGAGCAGCGTGAGCTCGCCGAGATCGAGCGGCGGCTCGCGACTGACGATCCTGGGCTGGCCACCTGCCTGGCGGCATTCCGGCGCCCCGGGCCGTCCCGCGTCCTGCGCTCCCCCCGGGCGCGCATCATCGGCTCGCTGTTCACGGTCCTGCTCGTCGCGATGATCTCGCTGATGGTCTACGCGATGATCCCGTTCCGCGCGCACAATCCGTCCTCCCAGACGACCGCGGGAACCTCGGCCACGCCCGCCAGTACCGACGGCCAAGCGCGCAATTCCCCGCTCGCGTCGGCGAGCACGGATGCCAGCGCAACCGGTGCCGCTTCGCCCGCGCCGCCCTCGACCGCGGCGAGCACCGGCACCGGCACCAGTCAGGCCAAGCCGGCCGAGACTCAGGCGGCGGGCCAGGTCGCGTCGTCCGCCGCTGGCCCGTAACCCCCCGTCAGGGCGACGGGGAGCCGCGGGCGGGGGACCGATGCTCGTTAAGGACTCCCGCCATAGCTGGACGAGGTAGCGTTCGAGACCCTCGAGGGTCTTCTTCTCCTGCTGGAACTCGTCGCTGAGCGGATTGCGGTGCCGGTCGAAAAGCTGCGCATAGCGGCGCGTCACCTGATCGCGGTTGCCGGCGTAAACACGGACCGAGTAGTCCCCGACCCCGCCCGCGAGCCGCAGCCCGCGGACCGCGGTGCCGGCCAGGCCCATGCTGATGCTCAGTTGCCCGCGCAGGTAGATGCTGCCCTTGGCCTCTTCGTCCCACGCGTCGCCGCACGGCGGCGGTGCCTCGTCCCACTCTTCGAGCACGAGCCGGACGTCGATGTCCTCCTGCAAGCTGCCGACCCAGAGTTGCTCGCGGTTGGTGCTGATGAGCGCGCCCACCGGGGGCAGTGGACCGCCCGGGGCGTCCGGGTCGACAGACGGGTCATGAACCCGGAACATCCTGCGCTCCGGAGTCACCGGAATAACCAGTTGTAGAAGCCTGCGGCTCATGGCTTACCCCTCCCCCCTTGGCACGTAGCTACCTTGTACAACAGCCCGCTAGCTAGCAAATCTAGACTGCGGACGCCGGTCATGCAGGGCGAAACGGCGCGGAAATGCTAATCGTAACCACTTGACTACATGTTGCAGCGGTGTACCGTCATATCTGTTATGAACCTTGTGTCCGAACTTGACCTGCCTGTGTTCGATTACTCCGCACCTGACTTCTCGGCCGATCGCTACCACCAGCAGCTCGCCGAGACCCGTCAGCGCGGCTGGCTGGCCAAGTCGCCACTGGCCTATATCGTCCTCGACCACGACGCCGGGGAGTTCTTCCTGCGGTCGCGGAAGACCGCGTTCCCCGGCCGTCAGCTCGCCGAGTTCTTCGGCGTGACCAGCGGCCCGCTGGCCGAGCACATCGACGCCAACATCCTGAACCTCGGCGGGGAGCAGCACCGGCGGCTGCGGGCCCTGGTCGGCCCGGCGCTCACGCCCCGCGCGGCGGATCGCTGGCGCCCGGTGATGCGCGGCTTCCTGCGGGAGTTGTGGGAGCAGGTGGCCGCGCGCCGCAAGTGCGACTTCGCGGCCGCAGTGGCCCAGCCGTACCCTTCCCTGACGATCGCGGCCGTACTCGACGCGCCCTACCAGGACGCATGGCAGCTGCACGCCTGGTCCAGCTGGGTGCAGCGGCAGTTCGACATCCGGGCGCTCGAGATGAACCGGGACGACATCGAGCGGGCGGTCACCGAAGTCCGGGATTACGTCACCGGCCTGCTCGAAGCCAAGCGCGCGGCGCCGGGCGACGACCTGCTCAGCGACCTGCTGGCGGCTCGCGATGAGGGGGACCGGCTGTCCGCCGAGGAGTGCGTCCAGCTGGTGACGAACCTGCTGGCTGGCGGCATCGATACCACCGCGGGCCAGCTCGCGCACGCGATCCGGCTGTTCGCCGCGCGCCCCGGCCAGTGGGCCCTGCTGGCGGCCGAGCCGTCGCTGGTCCCGCGCGCGGTCGAAGAGGTGCTGCGGTTCGAGCCGGTCACGCCGTTTACCGCGCGGATCTGCCTGGAGCAGGTCGAGCACCGCGACGTCGTGTTCCCTGCGGGCACGATCGTGGCGGTCTGCGCGGAGCGGGCCAACCGCCAGGGCGAGGACGGCGAGACCTTCGACATCACCGCGCCGCGCGAGAGCCGGCTGCTCACCTTCGGCGCGGGCATCCACTACTGCCTGGGCGCGAACCTGGCCCGGGCCGAGCTCGAGGAGGCGCTGGCGTTCCTCGCGCCGCGCATGCCAGGACTGGCCCTGGACGGGCCGCCGCAGCTGGGCGGGGTCGAGGGCGTCTACGGGGTCGACAAGCTCCCGGTCACCTGGTCGGATTCATCCACGATGAGCCCGAACCACGGTCCAGCGCCGGACGTGTCATAAGTAGGCGGTACTCGTCCGCGGCGAGTACGACCTGAGGGGTTCGCACGATGCAGGCAGCAGCGAAGTCCGCTCACCGGAGGTCACGTAACGTGCCTGCTCGACTACCAGAACGGATGCCTGTGCCCGTCCTGGGGCTCGAGCTTGCCGCGGAACAAGGTCCGGCCCGGAGACCGCAGCCAGGACCGGATTCCTACCCCGGCCTCGCCGTGGGCGCGCGCCCGCGCCCGTCCGTAGCCACGGGGCCCCGGCCCGCTGCTCAGGTGCCCCAGCCCGCCGCGGGCCGCGGTCGCCGCGGCCTGATGCTCGCTGTCTGCTGCCTGAGCCTGTTCATGGTGGGCCTGGACAACACGATCGTGAACGTGGGCCTGCCGGACATCGGCCGGGACCTGCACGCCGGCGTTTCCGGCCTGCAGTGGACGGTCGCCGCCTACACGATCGCGCTGGCCGCGCTGCTGATGTTCTCCGGCGCGGTCGCCGACCGGATCGGGCGGAGGACCATCTTCCAGGTCGGCCTCTCGCTGTTCACCCTCGGCTCCTGGCTGTGCAGCCTGGCGCCGAGCCTGGGCTGGCTGATCGGCTTCCGGATCCTGCAGGGTGCCGGCGGCTCGATGCTCAACCCCGCGGCGCTCGGCATCATCACGAACACCTTCACCCGCCCGGCCGAACGCGCCCGGGCCATCGGCGTGTGGGATGGCGTGTTCGGCCTGTCCATGGCGCTCGGCCCGGTGCTGGGCGGCGTCCTGGTCGGGACGGTCGGCTGGCGCGGCATCTTCTGGGCGAACATCCCGGTCGGGCTGGCCGCGGTCTCGCTGACCGCGCTGTTCGTGCCGGACTCCAGGGCGCCCTGGTCGCGCCGCGCCGACCCGGTGGGCCAGTTCCTCATCATCGTCATGCTCGGCTCGCTCGCCTACGCGATCATCGAGGGTCCCGGGCTCGGCTGGCGCTCGCCGGAGATCTTCGGCTTCTTCGCGCTGTCGGTGGCCGCGCTCGCGGTGCTCCTCGCCTACGAGCCCCGGCGGGCCGAGCCCATCGTCGACTTCAGGTTCTTCCGCAGCGTCCCGTTCGCCGGGGCCAACCTCAGCGCGGTCTGCGCGATCGCCGCCATGGCCGGCTTCCTGTTCCTGTCCACCCTGTACCTGCAGGACGTGCGGGGACTGTCCGCGCTGCAGGCCGGCCTGACCATCCTGCCGATGCCCGTGGTCATGGCGCTGTGCGCCCCGCTGGCCGGGCGGATGGTAGCCAAACGCGGCCCGCGGATTCCGCTGGTCATCGCCGGCGCCGCGCTGACCATCAGCAGTGCCGCGCTGTCCCGGCTCACCGGCACCACCGAGCACGCCTACCTGATCGTTACCTACGCCCTGTTCGGGATCGGGGCCGGCATGGTGAGCTCGCCGATCACCAACGGGGTCATGTCCGGGGTGCCGAAGACCCAGGCTGGCATGGCCTCCGGCATGAACTCCTCCAGCCGCCAGCTCGGCCAGTCGCTGGGCGTGGCCATCGTCGGCTCGGTGCTGGCGGCCAGCATGCGCGGGTCGATGCAGGCCGGCTTCGTCCGGGCCGCGCACGCGGGCTGGTGGATCCTCGCGGGCTGCGGCTACATCGTGCTCCTGCTCGGCCTGGTCTGCACCACGCGGTGGGCCAGGGCCACCGCGGCCAAGCTGCCTGCGTGACCCAGGCCGCTACGGCTGCTGCCCGGCGATCTTCCGCAGGGCCCCTGGGTCGGTGATGGTAATGTCCCGCTGGCCGGTGCGGATGATGCCCCGCCGCCGCCAGTTGGACAGGGCGCGGGTCACGGTCGCCCGCGACGCGCCGGTCAGGCTGGCCAGTTCCTCCTGGGTCAGCGTCATCGCCGTCTGGAGCTCGCTGTCCGCCAGCTCGAGCAGGAGCCCGGCGAGCCGCTGCGCCCCGCTGGTCACCGAGCGGGCGCGCAGCATCGACTCCGCGTCGTTCCACCGCCGGGTGACCATCCGCCGGTAGGCGCGATCTGCCCCGTCATGCGCGTCCAGGAACGAGCTGAACCTCTCGTACGGCACGATCAGCGCGCGCACCGTGCCGACGGCCTGCACGGTGGCGGTCCGGTAGCCGGTGGTCTCGCCGGCCACCTCCCCGACGGTGTCCCCCCGACCGCGCAGGGCCAGGGTCAGCTCGTGGCCGTCGCTGGTCACCCCGACGATCTTGACCCAGCCGTCCACCAGCACGAACACGTGGGTATTCGGATCGCCCTCGACGCACATGACCGCGCCGGGCGGGTAGACCGTGGTCCGGCCGAGGCCGGCCAGGGCGGCACGCTCGTCGTCGCTGAGCAGAGGCCAGAAGCCCTGGGCAGGTCCCGTCCCGTGCAGGTTCATATCACCGTGGCAGTTCAGCAACCGGCCAGCGGGTTGGAGCCGGCCCCTGCTACTACGATGAGCCATTCCGGGACGGTTGACAAACTCCGAGGTAATACGCGCGTCTTCCCGGCCCGCTGAGCCATTGGGGGAACGCTGCTCGGCGGGCCGGGAAGAGCCTGGGAGGCGGGGGCTAGGCCCCCAGAAGCACCGCCGCGGTCCAGAGCAGGAAGCACGCGACGGTAATGAAAGTCCAGGTTTCGGCCGACTGGATCCGCTCCCGCCGGACCCGGGCCGCGCCGAGCATCATGTTCACCTGCGCCCACGACCAGCCCGCCTTGCTGTCCCCGATCGACGGCGTGCTCAGCCACCGCACCCGGGGATCGAGCGGCGCGCCGGTCCGCCAGCGATAGTCGTTGAGCTGGTCGAGGACCGGCCGGCTGGCCAGCAGCAGCAGCCCGGCGGCCCGGAGCCAGCACACGATCACGCAGCCGAGCAGGCTGGCGGCCACCACGCCCGCCAGCCCGGGGCGCAGTACGGAGGGCGAGAACGCGGCCTCCAGGGCGATGCCGATGGTGAGCGCGCTCAGAACGCTTCCGCCCAGGATCACGCCGCCACGCGTGTTGCCGAGCAACACGGCCATCTCGGCGATCTGGTTCTGGGCGGGCCCCCGCTCTGGCGCCTCACGGTCGGCATCGAGATGATCGTCACCGAAGCTGTATCGCCCTCTCATTGCTTCCGCCGGTACAGCCACGCTCACGGCCATCGTCCTCGCCTCCGTACGTGCGATTCACCTTCGAGATAAGGGAATCAGGCGAGACCGCAGGAGCGCTGCGCCACGCGAGACAGCCGGGCTGTCTCATCTGACGCACCCAGGGATCAGCGGCAGCCGCAGGCCCCGCCGCAGCAGCCTCCGCCGGCGGAGGGACCGCCAGAGCGACCGGCGGCACGGCCGCCCACCGCGACCGTCGACAGGAGCTTCACCGTGTCGTCGTGGCCCTGCGGGCAGGTGCACGGAGCCGAGGACTCGGCCATCGGCCGGTTCAGCTCGAACGTGTCACCGCAGGCGCGGCAGCGGTACTCATAGCGGGGCACACGTCCACTTTACCCGCCGGGCGCGCTCTCGCTATCCCTCCTGGCCGGGGCGGTTGGCGTGTCGCCGCTCATTCCCGGCGCGGGGGAGGAAAGGCCAAGGCCGTTCGGGACCATGGCGGCCGAACGGCCTACGGACGGCACCGTGTCGTCGTAGTAGAACTGCTTGCCGCGCAGCAGCGAGACCAGTGCGCCGGTCACCGACATGATCGCGGCCGCGGTGAACACGATGACCAGGCCGTGGTGGAACGGCGCCGAGATCAGGTGCGGGAAGAACTGCCTGCCGGTGAGCACCGCGACGTTGTGCGCCGGCAGGTGCGCCAGCGCGTGGGACGGCGCCAGCAGGTTCTGGATCGGGTTGTAGCCGAGCAGGGCGGCGAACATCGTGCTCACCGGGGGCAGGTGGCTGACGTGCGTGGCCACCGCGGCGGGCACGCCCTGGGCGGTCAGGCCGCTGGTCAGCGTGCGCGGCAGGGTCGAGGCCAGCCCGGCGATCATCAGCGAGAAGAAGATGCCGATGGACAGGGCCATGCCGGAGTTCTGGAAGGTGGACCGCATGCCCGAGGCCGAACCCCGGTGCCTGGCCGGCACCGCGCTCATGATGGCAGCGGTGTTGGGCGCGGCGAACAGGCCGGAGCCGATCCCGTTGCCGAAGATCAGCAGGGCGAACACCCAGTAG
>Ga0207674_10004982_pt1 | contig 15877 bp, 18 predicted proteins | sample KBSCornC72_FD_184303 | JGI IMG/M metagenome (GOLD analysis project Ga0207674, IMG submission 184303) | Corn rhizosphere microbial communities from Kellogg Biological Station, Michigan, USA - KBS Corn C7-2 (SPAdes) (version 2) | ecosystem: Host-associated > Plants > Roots > Rhizosphere > Soil ... | reverse complement strand
GGATCCCGTTTGACCACTGCCTCCACGCTGACTTGAGCCGATGACGCCTGAACGTCGGCGAAGAGATTGCGACCACCTGCCCGTTCCACCAACTCGGTGAGAAAACTTCCTGCTCCAACCGTCATCGGCGGCTGGTCCCAGACCAGGATCAATACCTTTGGTCGTGATGCGGAATCAGCGCTGACCGTTGCTCGTGCCAGCGCGGAATCGAATGCGGAGGCGAGAGAGTCTGCGGAGAAGACCCGTCCGGTGAGCCGTCCCAGAACGGCGGAGACGCGGTCTACATCGGCAAGCCGATCGACACTCATCTGGATCACGGGGATCTTCAGGGCTCGCAATCCCGACGCCGCTTCGGCGTTCTGCGCCGACCGATAGAGGACGACCAGATCAGGGTGCTGGGCGACGATGGCTTCCAGGTTCGGACGTATCCCGTCTCCCAGGTTGGGAACCTGTGCCGCCGCGGGGGGATAGTCGCACCAGGCGGTGCGTCCGACGAGGCCGGGGCCCGCGCCGATGGCGAAGAGCAGCTCGGTTGTGGCGGGGATCAGGGAGACGATGCGGCGCGCCGGTTCCGCGAGGCGCACGGTGTCACCCGCGTCATCGACAACGTGGATGCGTCCCGCGGAGGCCTGGGGAGAAGAGCATGCGATGAGCACCACGGCGGCGAAGGCCGTGAATCGCCGGATGCTGATGTGTCGCCAGAGGTGCATAAACAATTCGCCCATGTCTCAGAGGAAGACATGGGCGGACGTTCCGAGAATCGGGTCGTCGCGCCACCGTTCCCTCCCCCGAGGGTGTTACGGGTGGCACGAACACAGAGGTCTCCTGGCTTCGGGCCCTCACTCGCCTTCCCGGGAAATCCCAGTGGCATCTGAGTGAGGAAAGTCGTGCCCGTTACAGTGGCGGGGCCGCGCCGGAGTTGCACCGGCTTCCGAGCATCTGCGCTCGCAGGGTGAGCAATTGTCGGACGGGCAATCTTAGGTTGATCCCCCACCGCCCGCAAGATGCGCTTCCAGCTCACGTTTGAGGCGGGCGCGTTCCGCAACGTAAGTCGCCCACTCTTCGGCTGGGACGTCGTTTTCGCGTCCCGCATAACGTGCGTCCAGCCTGGCCAGCGAATCAACCAATGGATCGGTGAGAGAAACGCGAGCGGGAGTTGGAGCGCCTCGCTGCCTGAGAATGAGAAATCCGACGAGGAAGGCGGTCCCCACGAACCCCACCAGCACCGGCAGCAGCCATTGCGCCTTGTTTGAGGCGAAGACCAGCTCGACCTTCGACCCGGGAACTACGGCGCCAGTCCAGCGCCTGAAAACACGGCCCTCGATCCGTTCGGTGTCGGCGGGGGTGAGTACACCGTGCATGTCAGCAGTCGATTCCTCGACCAGCAGATTCAGGACTTCGATGGAATCCGAGATCGGAAAACTGACCCGGTTCTCCCCGGTCGGCAGTAAGTAGGAGAAGATCACCCGTTTTTCACCCGGCGCGATCGGTGCGTCAAGCGCGACGCTGTCATGGGCGAAGCGCATCGCCTCGGGTGAGAAGTCTCCGTTTCCCGGCTGGAACCCTACGGCACCCTTCGGCGTTGGTGCACTCCATGACGAAGCGAGCGAGTCCCCAGCCACCCGGGTCCGATCGGTGCGATTCTCCAGCACCACGATTTCCAGCACAGCCCGTCCTCCCGACTGGCTTGGCCGGCTCACTACGACATGGCGCGACCCCGTTGCCACAGGGACGGAGGAAGACGTGTCGGACACGACCAGGACCATTGCCGTGTCGGGCAACGCCGGATCGGTGTGCACCGGGGGAGAGAAGTACTCTATGCCCGCGAACCGGGCGCTTAGCAGGAAGATGACCGACGTGTCGGCCTTAAACCGGAAACCAAAGGCACCGCGGGAGTCGGTTATCGTGGAATCGATCGGTCCCTGCACGTCCCGGCCGATCCGATGCAGCACCACATTGGTTCGCGGCGCGGGAATCGAGTCTGAGCCGCGTACCTGGATCACCTGCCCGCCGGCGCGAGCGTTCGCCTGGGCGGCGAGCCCAGCCGGTGCCAGGATCAGACCGCAGACCAGCGGCAGCTTACGGATTGAACTTGCCGAAATCCTGGGGGTCCATCTTCTCGAGGTAGGCGCGCAACCGTTCGGCATCGAGGCCCGGATCGGGTGGCTGGTCGGACGATTCGACGCTGCCCTGCTCCAGCAGCGAGGCATCGGTGAAGATGGGCGCATTGAGCCGTAGTGCGAGCGCGATGCTGTCCGAGGGCCTCGCGTCCACCTGATAGATCTGGTCGTCCCGCACCAGCAGCAGCTCCGCGAAGTAGGTCTTGTCCTTGAGGGAGCTGATGATCACTTTGCCCACGCCGGCGCCGAGACCAACGATGATCTGCTTCAGCAGGTCGTGGGTCATCGGCCGGGGAGGCTTTAGTCCCTGCAGCTCCATCGCGATGGCGCTGGCCTCGGCTGGCCCGATCCAGATCGGTAACACCCGCTCGCCATCCTTTTCCCTCAGGATGACCACCGGAGTATTGGTGGTGCGGTCCAGGCCGAGGTGCGCGACGGTAACTTCAATCATCGTTTCTTAGCGTAGGGCCCGAAGCAGCGCGTCGACCCGGTCGGTGCGCTCCCAGGTAAAAAAGTCCACTTTCTTGCCATTCACCTTGCCACGATGCGGCTTCCGACCGAAGTGGCCGTAGGCCGCCGTGGGACGGTAGATCGGCTTGCGCAGTCCTAGGGCCGCAATGATTCCGCGCGGCGTCAGATCGAACACTTCACGCACCACGCGCTCCAGCGCCTCGTTCGGCAGGCTACTCGTACCGAAGCTGTCCACCAGCACCGACACCGGCTCGGCCACGCCGATGGCGTAGGCGAGCTGCACCTCGCAGCGCTTGGCGAGCCGCGCCGCAACGATGTTCTTCGCCACCCACCGCGCGGCATACGCGGCCGAGCGATCCACCTTTGACGGATCTTTACCGCTGAAGGCACCGCCGCCGTGACGCGCCATCCCGCCATAGGTGTCCACGATGATCTTGCGGCCGGTGAGGCCGGCGTCTCCATGAGGACCGCCGATGACGAAACGGCCCGTGGGATTGATGAGGAACTTGACGCGGCGGGACTCGAGCCCGTGCTCCTCGAGGACCGGACGGATCACTTCATTTATCACGGTCTGCTTGATCGTCGATTGGCTGAGCTCGCGGCGCCCGACCCGCTCGGCGTGCTGAGTGGAGACCACTACCGTGCGGACACCCAGGGGACGAGGGCCTTCATACTCCACCGACACCTGACTCTTCCCGTCCGGCCGGAGCCACTCGATGGGCCGGTGCCCGTTCAACCCCTTGCGCACCGCCGCCAGCCGCTCGGTGATCCGATGCGCCAGCATGATCGGCAGCGGCATCATCTCGCGAGTCTCGTTAGTGGCGTAGCCGAACATCATGCCCTGATCCCCGGCGCCTTCCCGATCCACGCCCATCGCGATGTCGGGAGATTGCCGATCGATCGAAGTGAGTACGGCGCAGGTACGTCCGTCGAGGCCGTACGACGCATCGGTGTAGCCAATCTTCAGCACCGTGTCCCGCACCAGATCCGGGATGTGGACATAGGTGGTGGTGGTGATCTCACCAGCCACCACGGCCATGCCCGTGGTTACCAGGGTTTCGCAGGCGACGCGCCCGTTCTTATCGTCCGCCAGGATAGCGTCGAGCACCGCATCGGAAATCTGGTCCGCGACCTTGTCAGGATGGCCTTCGGTGACTGACTCGGACGTAAAGACATGACGGGCGGTGCGGGCCATGCGGAAAAGCTCCTCGCTTTGAGAGTCCTGGTAGAGCTCGGTCGTCAGAACGGCAAGCTAGTCTTGCGGTGCAGCCGCGGCAACATGCGCGGGACTAAAGCAACCGTACATCGATGTAATCCTTGACCGCATCCCGTAAGGCGGCGGTGACCGCGGCCGGCCTGTCGGCCAGGAGTGCGGTCCTGGCGGCCTCCTCGGCGACCTTGAGCGGTACCGTTCGCACGACCCACTTGAGCAGTGGAAGCGAGGGCGGCGCTACGCTGAGGATCCGGTATCCCAGACCCATCAGCAGGACGGCGGAGAGTGGGTCGGACGCCATCTCGCCACAGACACTGACCGTGATGTCGTGCTCCCGGCCAGCGTCGAGAATCATCTTGAGCTGCCGCAGAATCGCCGGATGGTGCGGCGTGAATCGCTCGGCGAGGCGGGCGTTGCCCCGGTCCACCGCCAGGGTGTACTGAACCAGATCGTTGCTGCCCACACTGAAGAAGGCGCTGTGGGCGGCGAGCTGATCGGCTATGAGCACGGCCGCAGGGGTCTCGATCATCACCCCTATCGGAACCGCGGCGGCTGCTCGCACCCCGGAGCGGGCGAGCGCCAGCGCCTCCTCGAGCATCATGTCCTTGCTCTCGAGCAGTTCCTCCAGCCGAGTCACCAGCGGCAACATGAGCTGCAGCTTGCGGGTCGCGGCGGCTCGCAGCACAGCCCGCAGTTGGGGGCGGAAGATCTCCGGGTGATCGAGGCAGACCCGGATGGAGCGCCAGCCGAGGAAGGGATTGGCTTCCTGCGGAGCGCGGAAGGCGGCGGGGAACTTGTCGCCCCCTAGATCGAAGCTGCGGATTATGACGGGGAGCCCGGGGAAGGAATCGCTCACCCGCAGGAAGTAGTCGGTCTGCTCGTCTTCGGTAGGCAGCGAGGTGCGCCCGGTAATCAGGAACTCGGTGCGGAGCAGGCCCACACCCTGCGCGTCGTTGCGTGCGGCCGCGATGATCTCATCCGGCAAGTCCACGTTGCCCATGAGGACCAGCGCAACGCCGTCCGGCGTGATCGCGGGCTGGGACACCGCGGCGTCGAGCTCGAACTGCAGCTTCTGCCGCCGCGACAGCTGGGCCCGTGCCTGCTCCAGCTCCGCGCGGGTGGGATCGATGAGGATGGTGCCGCTCTGTCCGTCCAGCAGGAGCGTAGTGCCGCTCTGGATCAGGTCGAGCGCACCAGCGGCGCCCATGACGGCGGGCAGGCCCAATGAGTGGGCCAGGATCGCGGCGTGAGAGGTGCGTGTCCCTTCTTCACTCACCAGTGCCAATACGTGCTCCCGGTCCAACTGCACCGTGAGGCCCGGAGCCAGCTCCCGCGCCACCACAATGACTTGTTCACCGGCTGGTAACCGAAGCAGGTCGTCCGCCTGCTTCCCCAGCAGTCGCTGCAGAACCCGGATCTGAATTGCCGCGAGATCGGCGAGGCGATCTCGTAGCATGGTGTTTCCAGAATTGGCCCACAGCGCGCGAGTCTCCAGTGCCATGAACTCGTAGGCTGTTTCCGCGCTGAGCTGGTTCTGCCGGATCAACCGCTCGACGTCGTTCAACACCTCCGCGTCCTGAACCATCAGGATCTGGGCGTCGAAGATGTGGGACTCTTCCCGTCCGGCCCGCTGCAGGACCCGGTCGCGCAGGGAGCTCAGAGTTTCCACCACGGCTGCCACCGCTTCGTGCAGCCGGGCAACTTCGGCGTCGGCCTGATCGGGAGTGATACCGCGGTTGGGCACATCCGGCACATCGAGCCGCACGATGAGAGCCGGCCCGAAGGCAACTCCGGGCGAGACTCCGATTCCCTGCAGCGTGCGGCTCTCTTCGGTCACTGTTCACCAAATCCGGTCGCCACCAGCGCGGCCAGCGCCTCGACGGCCTTCTCGGCATCGGGCCCGTCGGCCATGAAAGTAAGGACGCTGCCGCATTCAGCCGCGAGCATCATGACGCCCATGATGCTCTTGCCGTTCACCGAGACGTCGTCTCGAGCGACTTCGATATGAGACTGAAAGGTACTGGCGAGCTTCACCAGCGCCGCCGCGGGGCGGGCATGCAATCCCAGTGGATTGACCACAGTCGCATCGCGAGTCGTCACCCTACCCTCCAGGCCCAGATTGCCGCGAGACTCAACGTCAGCAACGCAAAGCGGACCGCCGGTAACCGGGATCCAAACCGCCAGGCCCCCAGCAGTCCAAAGAGCATGACCCCGAGGGCAAGCAGTACTTCGGGAAGCGGCATCGGTTCCAGCAGCCACCCTCCGGCGACCGCGAGCGCCATTCCGATCGCGCCACCCGCTACCAGTCCCGCGCGATCCGCCGCTGCCGGCAGCCAGGAGGCACCGATCGCCGCCCCAACTCTGATGCCAGAGGCAAGGCCGGTCCGGAGGGCCCAGACGCTGGTCGCGAGGCGAATCCCGTTGTAGACCAGCAGGAACGTGGCGGTCGCCAGAAGCGGGTGGCCTAGTGCCACCCCGACAATGGTCACGCCGATCAGTGCCGGCAGCACGCCGGCCCAGAAGAACCGGTCTCCCAGCGAGCCCAGCGGACCACAAAGCGCGGTACGCAACCGGGTGATCTGGTGTCCTGGTACCAATTCGTACTCCGCTCGCACGCTGGCTCCCAACGCCAACCCCGCGATGTAGGGATGGCTGTTGAAGTATTCCGCGGAGCGGACCACGGCTTCGGAGTATCGGGACGGATCCGCCGCCTTGAGATCCTCGAGGATCGGTGTCGCGGCAAACCCCACTCCGACGCCGAGCATGCGCTCGTAACTCCAGGCTCCCTGGACCGCGAGCAGCCTTAGGAAGGTGCGCAGTTTCCCGGTCATCGGACCAGCGTTATCAGGAGACCAAGTCCTGCGCCGGCGGCGAGCCATCTCATCCGGGCACCGCGGCCTGCGCTCCGCAGTGCGCCCCCAGCAGCCGCGGCCAGGCCGGCCCCGATCGCGACGGCGGTAACGATTCGCAGGCTCGGCACCATCTGCATTCGCGCTCCGATGGCGGCCGCTGTCGCCAGCGAAACGGCGGTGAGTCCGAAGCTGCGCAACACATCCCGCGCGAGGCCGGCGTATTGCAGCCGCGCGATGGTCCTGGTCTCTCCCGCGGCGAGCCCGGCGGTGTTGCGCTGGATCGAGCGAGCGTTGTCTTCCCGGATCCATTGCAGGCTCCAGCCGCCTAGCACCGCGGCGAGCAGCCCCACCAGCACCGCGGGCCCCAGTGCCGCCTGCCACGGCTGACCCGCGGCTAATGCAACCGCACCAACGGTCGCGGGTCCGTAGTCTGGATAGCGCGAGGCCCCAACCGGCAATACGTCGAGCGCGAAGAGCTCCATGACGAGGGCGACCCGCAGTCCTCCCTCCAGGTCTCCCATCAACACGGCCGTCACCGCGCCGGCGATGAGGGGGCGCGAGATCATCGCCTGCGGCCAGCTCACGAGATCCACGCCAACGGCGGTTCCCCAGGCCAAGAGGAAAGCCAGCGTCCCTCCATGAAGGGGGTTCACGCCAGCGCCTCGAGCGGCACGGCCGCGGTGGTCGGCAGATCCTGCGCAGTAACCCGAGTCCCGGAGGCCTGAAGCGCCTCCAGCGACCGGTACTCGTCGTCGGTCAGATACACGTAGGGCAGACGGAGCGACCGGCCAGGCTTGTGATGAAGTCCGCCCAGGTTGACCTCCTCCACCGGCGGGGCCTTCTGCCGGAAAGCGACCATCGTCGCAATGTCGGCCGTGAGCACGATGCCGGATCGCGGATCGGCGCGCCACTCAGGCGCCAGACGCGCGGCATCAATCACACTGGCGAAGAACACTTCGACCTCGGGGGGCACTCCCATCCGGTAGAGGTCCTGCTCCCAGTCGCTGCCAGCCACCTGGTCATCCACCAGCGCGATAAACCCCACGTCGAGCGGGCGACCCCATCCAATGACCACCTGACCATGGATCAGCCGGTCATCGATGCGGTGCAGCACGAGCGACATCAGCGGGTCCGGATCGCCTCGCCGCCTTTGGCAGCAGCGCGCCGCGCGGCTTCCTCGGCGGTAGCGCCACGATGGAACACGAAATCCACCAGCATAGGCAGGTTGACCCCGGTAACCACCGGAAGCTCCGTCTGTGACTTGTGGGCCCGCATCGCCGCGAAGAAGCAGGAACCGCTGGGCAGGTCAACAAACACCACGGCCGGCCCCTCGCCCACGGCTTCGGCCAGCCTGCGCTCAATGGACTCGGGGTCGCACCCGGTGTTGGAAACCGGAAACAGTACCCCAGTCACTCCGCTGATCTGCTCGACGGCTTGGACCATGGCAGCAGCCAGCCCGCCGTGAGAGACCACCACTCCGCGTAACCCTTCACTCATAGTCTTCGGCGAGATACTCGCGCACGCCCTGCTTCTCCTTCATCCGACGGATGAGCCGTTCGTTGAAGGCCGCGGCCACATCCACGCCGGAGTACCGAAGCAGGAGCATCATCGCGATCACCTCGGAGATGACCGTGATGTTCTTCCCCGGGTTGAGCGGGATAATCACCTTGGGAATCGTCACTTCGAGAATCGTAGTTTCCAGTTGAGCGAGGCCGGTCCGGTCGGCGTCCTGAGCCGACTCCCAGTCCTCCAGCTGCACGATCACTTCGATCCGCTTCTGCTGGCGCACCGCCCGCACTCCGAACAATGCCGGGATGTCGATGAGCCCGATGCCGCGGATCTCCATGTGGTGACCGGCCAGCTCATGGCCCTGACCGATCAGGATATCGCTTCCCCGGCGAGTGACCTGCACCACATCGTCCGCCACCAGCCGGTGTCCCCGCTCCACCAGGTCCAGCACGCATTCGCTCTTGCCGATTCCGGAGCGGCCCATGAACAACAGGCCAACTCCATACACGTCCGCGAGTGAGCCGTGCAGCGTCGTGCGAGGGGCGAACGCCTCTTCGAGCAGCGGCTTGATGCGGCGGTAGAATTCCGCCGTCTTGAGGCGGCTCAACAGTAACGGCACCCCACGAACCCTGGCGAGATCGAGCAGCTCGCGGGGAACCTCCTGCCCCTTGGTCACGAAGACGCAGGGCAGGTCGAAGTTGAAGAACGCCTCGAGTCGCTGGCGCCTCTCTTCGGGAGTGAGCGAATTCAGGTAACTGATTTCGGTTTCGCCCAGGACGTGCAGCCGGCGCGGGGCGAAACGGGTGGTGTAACCGGCCAGCGCCAAGCCGGGGCTCGCGACCTCCGAGTCGGGAATGGGCCGGTCCAGTCCCAGATCCCCGGTCAGCGGAGAGAGCTGTAGCGGATCGGTCCGCCGCGACAGCAGGTCGCGCAGCGATATCGTCACACGGCGTCCTTCATGGCGCGCCGACCCTTCTTGCCCGGCTCGAACTTGTCGAGCTGGCGCCGGACTTTTTCTTCCGCCCGGTCCAATGCCGTGCGGTGGTCCTTCTCCTCACCGGTTCCGACGAAGATGTCGCCTCGTGAGACATGCAGTCTGATTTCAACCTGCCAGAGGTTGGGAGCGACATCGAAGACCACGGCACCGTCCACGGGACGGTCCGCCAGGCTGCCCAAACGACCCAGGACTTCCTCGGCCCGGGTCCGCAATTCGTCGGAAATCTCGCAATGGCGAGCGGTGATGGTAGTGTTCATAAGACCTCCAGAGATGAATCAGAGGCTAGCGGCTTTCGGCGATCGGTCTGCTCAGTTTCAAACGGCTCGACTGCATTCCTGCGATTCTCCGCCCACTGCCCCAAATGGCTGCCAAGTAATCCTTCGATCCAGCGCTCGGTCTGATCCGCCGCGGCGTCCCAGCTGAGCGATTCGGCAAAACGGCGTGCTTCAACCCCGAGGCGATTCACCAGAGCCTGATCTCCCGCCAGTTCGACCATGCGGGCGGCCATCGCGTTTACATCACCGTGAGGCACCAGGAATCCGGTTTCGCCGTGCCGAACCGAATCTCGCAGCCCCGGACTATCCGAGGCTAGAGAGGCAGTGCCGGACGCGGCGGCCTCGATGTTGGTGATGCCCCACCCTTCTTTGGGCGACGGGAAAACGTTCGCCCAGGTGCTCCGTAACAGATGCAATTTCTCCGCCTCGCTCACGAATCCGCGGAAGCGGATAGCGCCCCTTACTCCCAGCTGATCCGCGAGGTGTTCCAGGCGCGGGCGGTCGGGCCCGCTGCCCGCAATATCCAACTCGATCTCCGGTCGTTGCTCTCGTGCCACGGCCAGAGCCCGAATCGCAATATCCACGCCCTTGTAGCGCCGCAAACGCCCTACATAAAGGAAAGATGGCGGCGTCGCGCGAGGGACGGAGGCGTCGGGCCGGAAGGCATTCGAGTCGATTCCTGGCCGGATCACCGTGATCTGATCCCGGGGAACTCCTCGAACCACGAGGTCATCCCGGGTACTGTCGCTGATGGCGTGAAATCCCGCTCGACGGTATGCCGCGGGGATGGGCCGCTCCAGCAGCCAGACCAGAGCCGCCATGGGCCATGCCGCCTCCTGAAAGACCGTGGCACCGAATAGATGAGGAATGATGACGCCCAGAGGCAGATCGGTGAGTCCCGCGAGGAACAGCGGGACCTTGTTTATGTCTTCGATCACGACTTCGGGCTGTTCGGCCCGGAGCGCCCGACGTACCGCCCCCCTGCCCTGCAGCGCGAAGCTATTGCGGTCGCCGGTGCGCTCTATCTCGATGCCATCCAGCATCGCGTGCGGAGAACAACCCCGCCAGCCCGAGGCGACCAGCCGGATCCGGTGTCCCCGTGCTGCAAGGCGACGAAAGATCTCGAACAAATGGATCTCGGCGCCTCCCGCATGGGGATTCTCCCGATCCTGCCAGTTCACCAGCAGGATGTTCACAAGCGACCCAGCGAATGAGCGATCCGGTCCAGCACACCGTTTATGAAGGCCGGAGCCTTCGCACCGGCGAACCAGTGCGCCAGCTGCACCGCTTCGTTGATGACGACCTTGGGCGGTTCTTCTCCCAGGCGCAGCTCGTAGGTCGCCAGGCGAAGAATGTTCCGCTCCACGGTGCCGATTCGGCTGAGCCGCCAGTTATCGGCCGCGGCCTCGGTTTCCCGGTCCAGGCTGTCGGCGGCCGCCACCACTCCGGTCGCGAGAGCTTCGGCACGATCGAACACGAGGGGGTCGGGGCCGGTCAGCCGTGCCAGCCGAGTGGCGGTCTCCGCTATGGGCAGATTGCCGGTCAGCTCCCACGCGTAGAGCATCTGCAGCGCACGGGCCCGTGCCTTGGTCTCCGCTCTAAGCACGGCTGGCTCGAATCTGCGCCAGCACGTCGGCTGCCGTGAGCGCCGCCTCGGCAGCTTCGTGTCCCTTATTCCCCGCGGCACCGCCGGCGCGAGCCAGCGCCTGGTCCAAGTCATCGGTCGTGAGCACGCCGAACCCTACCGGAATGCCGGTCCGGACTGCGACGTCATTGAGCCCGCGCGCGGCCTCGCCTGCGACATAGTGGAAATGCGCTGTCTCGCCACGGATCACCGCCCCCAGTGCCACGATGGCGGCGTAACGTCCGCTCTCCGCCGCCACCGAGGCAGCGGCACCCAGCTCGAATGCGCCCGGAAGCCAGACCACGTCAACGTCCGTTTCCGGAATACCGGCTTCGCGACAGCACGCGAGCGCCCCTTCGAGCAGCTTCGCCGTCACGAGCTCGTTGTAGAGACTCACCAGGACCGCGACGCGCCCGATGGCGCGCAGCCGGCCACGGAATTCAGCCACGGATCAGTGAGTCAGGAGATGCCCGAGCTTGTCCCGCTTGGCGTCGAGGTAAGCGCGGTTCTGGTGGTTGGGGTCGGTGACGAGCGGAATGCGCTCCACGATTTCGAGGCCGTACCCCTCGAGGCCGACCAGCTTGCGGGGATTGTTGGTCATGACGCGGATGGAGGAGAGACCCAGGTCCCGGAGGATCTGCGCGCCGATTCCGTAGTTCCGAAGATCCGGCGCGAAACCCAGCTTCTGATTGGCCTGCACCGTATCTGCACCGGCATCCTGCAGCGCGTAGGCCTTGAGCTTGTTGAGCAGCCCGATCCCCCGCCCCTCCTGATCCAGATAGACGATGACTCCAGCACCCTCGGCGCCGATCTTTTCCATCGCGAGGCTCAACTGCAGACCACAGTCACAGCGCTCGGAGCCGAAGACATCTCCGGTCAGACACTTGGAGTGCATCCGCACAAGGATGTTGGGTTTGCCCGCGACATCACCCATCATCAGTGCGACGTGCTGAGCCTGGTCCACGTCGTTGCTGTAGCCGATGATGGTGAACTCGCCGTACTTGGTCGGGAGCTTCGCCTCGGCGAGACGATGGACCAGCTGCTCCATCCGCAGCCGATAAGCCACCAGCTGTGCCACCGTGACGAAGGTGAGACCGTGCTCCGCCGCAAAGGCCTCGAGCTGGGGCCGTCGCGCGCTGGAGCCATCCTGATTGAGCACCTCGCAGATCACACCAGCGGGATACAGACCGGCGAGCCGAGCCAGATCCACCGCGGCCTCGGTGTGGCCGACGCGCTGGAGCACGCCGCCGGGACGGGCCCGCACCGGGTTCACGTGTCCCGGACGGTGGAGATCGGAAGGGATCGTCTCGGGATTGATGGCGACGTGAATGGTCTTGGCCCGGTCGGAGGCGGAGATGCCGGTGGTCACGCCGAAGCGATGATCCGCATCGATGGTCACGGTGAACGCGGTCCGCATCGACTCGGAGTTCTGGCTCTCCATCTGCTGGAGACCCAACTCGTCGCACCGCTCGTGCGTCAGGGCGAGACACACCCAGCCGCGCGCGTGGGTGATCATGAAATTGACCATCTCGGGGGTGACCAGCTCTGCCGCGCAGATCAGGTCTCCCTCGTTCTCCCGGTCCTCATCGTCGGCCACGATGATGAGTTTGCCGTTCCGGAGGTCGTCGATGGCTTGCTCAATCGTTCCAAAAGTCATGGCGTCAGTGTCGAGTGATGAGGACTGAGGACTGAGGACTGAGGTTCCAACGTCAGCGCGAGCCAAGGGGCCGAGTGCCATAAGCCTAAGCCAGACCGTCACAACGCGGAACTTGGAACTACCTCAGTCCTCAGTCCTCAGTCCTTTCTCCCTTAGCAACCGCTGGACGTACTTCCCAATCGTATCCCCCTCCAAATGCACCCGGTCTCCGGGTTGGCGTTCGCCCAGGGTCGTATGCTGTAAAGTAAACGGGATGAGGGAGACCTGGATCAAATCCGGCGCCGGTAAGGAGTTGACCGTCAGGCTGACCCCGTCCACCGTCACAGACCCCAGTGGAATAGAGACTTGCGCCACTTCGGCGGGGGCGCGGATCTCCAGGAGCCGGGCGTCCTGTTGCTGGCTTACCCGTTCCACGGTCCCTACACCGTCCACGTGACCCTGGACCAGGTGCCCGCCCAGGCGATCCCCGACCTGGAGGGCGCGCTCCAGGTTCACGCTGCGGCCCGCCTCCAGCGATCCGAAGTTGGTGCGATCGAGCGAGGTCTTGATCACATGCACCGAGAACCAGCCCTGGCCGGTTTGCTCGACGGTGAGGCAGGCGCCGTCCACCGCAATGCTCTCTCCCTGCTCCAGATCGGCGTAGGGTGCGGCGATCTCGAGAGTCAGTCCATCCGACCCTCGAGTCGCGCGTCGAATGCTGCCGACCGCGGTTACGATTCCGGTAAACATCCGGCCCGGTCTACGACGAGGAGTGTGTCTTCACCCAGCGCGCGACGCTCGACCACCTGCCAGCGTTCCGCCTCCATCAGGCGGGAACCGGGAAACCCTTCGACCGCGGGAATGCCACCGTCGCCGAGCCAGACCGGCGATTGAATCCAGTAGTAGCGATCAACCAATCCCTCGGCGAGCAGCGCTCCGGCCATCCGGCCCCCTCCCTCGACCAGCAGCGATTGCACGCCTTGGCGCCCCAACAGGCCCAGCGCCGCAGTGAGCGAAGGGCTCTGGTGCACCTCGACCCCGGCTGATTGGAGGGCATCCAGCTTGGCGGGAGAAGCCTGGGGAGTGGTGAGCAGAAGCGTGGGAATCTCCCGAGCCGTTCGCACCAGGTTGAGGCTGGCGGGAAGATCTCCCAGTCGGTCGAAGACCACCCGCTTGGGAGGGATCCTGGGTTCCACACTTCCCCGGGCGGTGAGCGACGCATCATCGGTGCGCGCGGTGTAGCCACCGACACCGATCGCATCGTAACCAGCCCGCAGCCAATGTACGAACTCCCGGGCCTTGGCTCCCGAGATCCAGCGGGAGCGGCCGGCGTGGTCCGCAATCTTCCCGTCGAGTGTGGTGGCCAGCTTGAGGGCGACGAAGGGGCGCTCGGTCCTGCTGAACTGGTGCAGGAACGCGGCGTTCTGGCGCGAGGCCTCCTCGGCGCGGAGCCCCATTTCGACCTTGATGCCCTGGGAAATCAGCGCTGCCGCGCCACCACCCGCTTCGGGATTGGGATCGGCGACGGCAGCGATAACTTCGCGCACGCCGGCTTTGATGAGCGCTCCAGTACAGGGCGGCTGCTTTCCCTGGTGGTTGCAGGGTTCCAGGGTGACAAGGACGGTGCTTCCCGCCGCCCGAGAACCTGCCGTCTCCAATGCCGCAAGCTCGGCGTGCCGCTCGCCGAACTCGGCGTGAAAGCCCTCCCCGACCAGCTCATCACCCTGAAGCACCACCGCGCCGACCAGCGGATTCGGCGCCACTCGGCCCCACCCATTCCAGGCGAGTTCGAGGGCCCGCCCCATTGCATCGAAATGATTCACACTGCGGAAGATCTGCTGCGATCAGCGGGCTGACAAGGGCGGAATAACAGCGAGGCCCGGCGTCTGCCGGGCCTCGTGAAACCAGGTTCCAGTTCTACTAGAAGGTGAAGCGGAGTGCCGCCGAACCAAACAGGCGGTTGTCTTTGGGGTCGTTGTCCTCGAAAGTGGTACTCAGGTTCAAGTCTTTCCCGAACTGCCAGCCCACCTCACCCACCAGGTTAAGCATGCCGAAGTTGAGTCCCGCATCCAGGAAGGCCAGCGTGCGCTCCTGATCGAGATCCTTGGCAATGAATTGAGTCGGACCGACCGTCGGGTTGAATTCGATGTCGGCCTTCCCGGTGTACTTGTCCCAGCCCAGTCCCCCGCCGACGCTGACGAGACCTAAGCTGTAGCCGGCCATCGCGCGGAGGTTGGTCGCGTCCAGGTCAACGCCATAACGGTATTGGTTCCCTTGAGAGACGTCACCGTAGGTCACCTCGGGAATGCTGCGGTGCATCGCGGAAACCGCGATCGCCGGAATGGCGCCCATTTGATTGGTCACCCCAACCCGGGCGCCGAAACCAAAGCCCAGCGCGACGTCGCCGATCGAAGTGGCGTCCTTGTCCACGCTGAAATTGTCGATCTGGTTGGTGGGCAGGAGCTGAGCGGAACCCAACAGGTCGATAGCCAGGAGTCCGTTGCCCATTCCCTTGAACAGACCGAGCGCCGCCTCAACCTGAGGAGCCGGGGCGACGACCTCATCCGCCGAGGCCACCGTGGTGCCGGTGCCGTTGTAATTCAGATCGGGGAGATGGAACTTGGTGGCGTTTACCCGGGCGGAAAGTGTCAGGTGCGGGAAACCTCCCAGAGTGCCCACCTGGCCAAGAGTCGGATTACCACCGCTCACCAGCATGCCGGCTACCGGGTGGAACAGCACGGCTCCATCGATGGCGGCATTACAGATGTTTTTGTCGGGGCCGATGTAGGCGCTGCATTGGGAATTGCCCTGCGCCAGAAGCGGGGCGGCCGGGAGAAAAGCGAGGGCCGCGAGGAGAACGGTAGCACGGCGATGCATGCGTGACCTCCTGAAATCTCAATCGATGATGGTCACCCCCCCGGAGCCCGAGCGGATTTCGCCCAGAAGCCACGTCTTTACTCCGTCGTTCGCCGCCGCTGTTTCCGCAGCACTTACCTGGCCAGGCGGAAGAACGGCGATCATACCCACACCGAGATTGAATACGTCGTGCATCTCGGTGGACGACACTCTTCCGGCGTCCTGCAAGAGCCGGAATAAGGGGGGCAGCGTCCAACTGCGTTGCCGCACAACAGCTTCACAGCCAGGGGGCAAGATCCGCACCAGATTTCCCGGAATTCCGCC
>Ga0207674_10004979_pt1 | contig 15884 bp, 12 predicted proteins | sample KBSCornC72_FD_184303 | JGI IMG/M metagenome (GOLD analysis project Ga0207674, IMG submission 184303) | Corn rhizosphere microbial communities from Kellogg Biological Station, Michigan, USA - KBS Corn C7-2 (SPAdes) (version 2) | ecosystem: Host-associated > Plants > Roots > Rhizosphere > Soil ... | reverse complement strand
CAAAGTCTACCCGTTCGCCCCGACGGGTACCGTGCTGCCGAACGGTCTCAAGATCCAGAAGCGAAAGATTCGCGGCGCCATCTCCGACGGAATGCTCTGTTCGGCGCGCGAGCTTGGATTGGGCGACGAGCAGGATGGGATCCTCGAGCTCGACGTCGACGTTCCGCCGGGAACGCCGTTTCTCAAAGCATTGCCCGTCGGCGACACACAGATCGTTCTCGACGTTGGCGCGAATCGGCCCGATCTGCTCTCGCACTTGGGCGTCGCGCGCGAAGTGGCGGGTGTCACGGGCAAGCCACTGTCGCTGCCCGTGCTTCCCGACATCGGTGAGATCGCGCTCTCTGCTGCGTCGCGCGCCGCTCGGTCCGCGGATGCGTCGTCGGTGAACGTCTCGGTCGGCGAAGATGGCCTCGTGCGCCGCTTCATGGGCGTCGTGATTCGCGGAGTGCGCGTGGGGCCAAGCCCCGATTGGCTGGTTCGCCGGCTGGAAGCCGTTGGCTCACGCTCGATCAACAACGTCGTCGACGCGAGCAACTACGTCCTCCACGAGCTTGGCCAACCGACACACGCGTTCGACCTCGGCAAGCTCGCTGGTCCGGCGATCGTCGTGCGTCGCGCGAAAGCGGGTGAGAAGCTCACGACACTCGACGGATCCGATCGATCGCTGAACGAAGAGATGATCGTCATCGCCGACGCGAACAGGGCGCAGGCCGTCGCGGGCGTGATGGGTGGACGCGACAGCGAGGTCACCGACGCAACGACGGACATCTTCCTCGAGGTCGCGAACTTCGATCCGCGGCGCATCAGGGACGCGCGGCGCGCCCTCGGCATGTTTACCGATGCGAGCTATCGCTTCGAGCGCGGTGTGGATGTCGAGATCGCGCCGACGGCGCTGGAGCGGGTTGCACGCCTCATCGTTGGACTGGCCGGCGGACGCATCGACGGCGCGCCGGTTGACCTCGTCCACGAGCCGGTACCGGCACGCCGCATTCAGCTGCGTGAGTCGCGCGTCGCCGCGTTGCTCGGCGAGGCGGTGCCGGCCGACGAGATCGCAAAGCTGCTGGAGAGCGTCGGGTTCAAGGTCGGGTCGAGTTTATCGGTGCAGGTCCCGTCCTGGAGGCTCGACGTCGCCGGCGAGGTAGATCTCATTGAAGAAGTCGCGCGTCTTCGAGGCTACGACAGTTTCCCTGTGGAGCTCCGTCCATTCCGCCCGACCGCGGTCGGCGACGATCCACAGTATCTGACGGCGCGTCGCGTCCGCGACATGTTGGTCGGGCAAGGCATGATCGAGGTGCGTCCCATGCCGTTCGTAGCGGGCGGAGCGAATTACGTCCGTGTGCTCAATCCCCTCGCCGAAAACGAGGCGCACCTGCGGCGCGACCTCCTCGAGACGCTGGCGCGCCGAGCCGAGCACAATCTCGCGCGGATGGAGGGCAACCTTCGTTTGTTCGAGATCGGCTCCGCGTTCGAGCCGAGCGAGGGAGAGCTGCCAACCGAAGAACTGCGCGTCGCTGCGTTGGTGATGGGCAGGCGGCATCCGGCTCATTTCACCGATCCCAAGACGCCGGAGTTCGCCGGTTGGGTCAGTTACGGCGAGTGGGATGCAAAGGCCTTGGGCCATCTCATCTCCACCACGGCTTACACGGGAGCGACAATCGAGCTCGCCGCATCCGATCGAGCCGACGTTCTCTGGGAGATTCGCGTCGCCGGCAAGCCGACGGGAACCGTTCGAAGGCTCGCGCTCGACGCGCCCGTCTGGGCGTCGGCTGCCTATGGCGTCGAGCTCTCGCTTGGCGTTCTCGCCTCGGACGCTGTCGCCCCGCGCGGCGAGTCGGCGCATCGGAAATTCGAATCACCGAGGCCGGTCGTCACCCGGTACCGCGAGCTTCCGACGACGCCGGCGTCCGAGTTCGATCTTGCCCTGTCGGTCCCGGAAGCCGTGCGAGCCGAGCAGGTCGAGGAGGTCATGCGACGAGTGTCCGGCCGCCTCCTCGAACGCGTAGAACTATTCGACCGCTATGTTGGCTCAGGCGTTGAAGCTGGGCATCGGAGTCTCGCGTGGAGGTTGACGTTCCGCCACGCGGAGCGCACTCTACGCGATCGGGAAATCGACGCCCGACGATCGGACATCCTTCGCGCCCTCGCCGACGAGCTCCATGTCAGACAACGCACAGGCTGACAACCACGCGGTTAAAGAGCTGGACACCCTCGTTCGGCACCTCGCCGACGAGCTGGCTGCGTTTCGCCGGCGGGCGTTGACCGCCGAAAGCCGCCTCAAGGAGGTCGAGAGCCACGAAGGCGGTGCGATGGCGCTCGACCTTTCGGCGCGCGTCAACCAGCTCGAGGAAGAGAACGAAAAGTTGCGCGTGAGGCTCGACGACGCCGCGGCGCGAACGAGACAGATGCTCGACCGTGTGAGATTCCTGCGCCAGCAGGCGCAAACGGGAGGCTGACCGGAATGGCGACGAAGAAGAACACGACCCGCGTCACGATCCTGAACGAGGAATACAACCTCCGAACGGACACCTCGCCGGAGCATGCGAGAGAGGTCGCCGAGTACCTGGACCAAGCCATCCGCCGCGTGATGTCGAGCGGAGCTGTGGTTGAGTCGAATCGGGCCGTGGTGCTGACCGCCCTCCAGATCACCGCGGAGCTGTTCGACGCGCGCGCCGCGCTCGACGCGAATAACGGCTCCATCCAAGCCATCAGCGATTATGTCCGCCCGCTCCTCCCGCCGGCGAAGCGCCACGCCACGAGCCATCGGTAGACGCCGCTTCATTGCCTTTTGCGATTGGCGAACATAGCTTAGCCCAAGAGCGGGGCTTCTCTGTAGGTACAAGCGTGCTTTGTAGTTAGCGGAACCCAAGCCGAGCCCTTCGCCGGCACGGCCCGGTTTCGTGAGCTCTCGCGCGCAGACAGTGAGCACGTGATTTCCTCCCAATCCTGCGGCGCAGTCGCCGCGGTGGAGCATAGATCAATATGGACGTGATCGCGATTGCAGCCGCGCTTGGCGTATTCGTTGTAGCCGCGCCGGCTTTTTTCATATTCGGACGTAACGCAGGCCGCCGGGCGGAGCGAGAGCGACAAGCGGCCGCGAAGGCGACGGCGGAGGAAACCTCGAAGCGAATCGTCGGCGACGCCGAGCGAGAAGCCGAGACGCTCCGAAAGAGTGCAGTCGTCGCCGGTAAAGAAGAGCTCATCAAACTCCGCGAATCCTTCGAGCTCGAGGTCCGCGGCCGCCGCGAAGAGGTCGAGCGGGAAGAGCGTCGGATTTCCGAGCGCGAAGGCGTGCTCGACCGCAAATTCGAGGTCCTCGAGCAACGCGACAAAGAGCTCGGCCGTCGAGCCACGGAGTTCGGCCGGCGCGAAAAAACCATCGGCGAGCGCGAGCAGGAATTGGAGCGCCTATTCGCCGAAGAACGCCGCCGACTCGAGCAGATGGCGGGAATGTCCGCCCAGGACGCGAAGTCGGAGCTGATCCGCCGAATGGAGGAGGAAGCTCAGGCCGACGCGGCCAATCGAATCCGCGAAATCCGCGAGACCGCCAAGCGGAACGCCGAGCGCGAAGGGAAAAAGATCGTCGCGCTGGCGATCCAACGCATCGCCGCCGAACACACCGCGGAAACGACGGTCTCGGCCGTCTCGCTCCCCAACGACGAGATGAAAGGGCGCATCATCGGACGCGAGGGGCGCAACATCCGCGCGTTCGAGCTTGCTACCGGTGTGGACGTCATCATCGACGACACGCCTGACACCGTGGTCGTATCCTGCTTCGATCCGGTCCGCCGCGAGGTCGCGCGACTCGCGCTCGAGAAGCTCGTTTCGGACGGACGCATCCATCCGGGGCGCATCGAAGAGGTGGTCAACAAGTCGCGCAAGGAAGTCGAGACGCAGATCATCGAGACCGGCGAGCAGGCGGCGTACGATGCCGGTGTCCACGGCCTGCATCCGGAGTTGGTGAAGCTCGTTGGACGCATGCGCTGGCGAACGAGCTACGGACAAAACATTCTGCAACACTCGAAGGAAGTAGCCTGGCTCGCCGCCATCATGGCCACGGAGCTGGGGCTCGACGTCAACATGGCGCGCCGTGGCGCGCTGCTACACGACGTGGGCAAGGTCCTCACGCATGAACACGAGGGCACACACGTTCAACTCGGCGTGGAGGTCGCGACCAAATACGGCGAGAACCCGCTCGTCGTGAACTGCATCGCCGCGCACCACGACGACGTCCCGCACGAGAGCGAAGTCTCGGTGCTCGTTCAGGCCGCCGACGCCATTTCCGGCTCGCGGCCCGGCGCGCGCCGCGAGGCGTTCGAGACGTACGTGAAGCGTCTCGAGGGCCTCGAGAAGATCGCGTCGAGCTACAAGGGCGTTGAGAAGGTCTTCGCCATCCAGGCGGGGCGTGAAGTGCGCGTGATCGTGCTGCCGGATGACGTGGACGACGTGCGCATGACGTCGATGTCCGAAGAGATCGCGCGGCGGATCGAGGCGGAATTGCAGTATCCGGGGCAAATCAAAGTGGTACTCATTCGTGAAACGAGGGCGGTAGACTTTGCGCGGTAACGGAACCGGCGTGTCGGCGGAGAAGAGCAACATCATCGACGGAACGGCGCTCGCGGAGACCGTAAAGGCCGACGTCGCATCACGCGTGGCGGCGCTCAAAGCGCGCGGCGTTACGCCGGGGCTCACGGTCGTTCTCGTGGGGGACGACGCGGCCAGCGCGGTCTACGTCGGGGCCAAGGAGCGAACCTGCATCGAGCTGGGAATGAACGGCGAGACGATTCGCCGAACCGCTGACATCACGCAGGCGGAGCTGATCGAGATCGTCGACAAACTCAACGCCGATCCGGCGGTTCACGGCATTCTCGTCCAAATGCCTTTGCCCAAACACCTCGACGCCGACGCCGTCGTGCGGCGTATTCGTCCCGACAAGGATGTCGACGGCTTTCATCCCGTCAACGTCGGAAAGCTCCTCATCGGCGAGCGAGATGGGTTCGCACCGTGTACACCGGCGGGCGTGCTGTACATGCTGCAAGCGCACGGCGTTCAGACGGCCGGCGCGAACTGCGTCGTCATTGGTCGCAGCAACATCGTCGGCAAGCCCATGGCCGCGCTGATGGTGCAGCCGGGCGTCGATGCGACGGTCACGATCTGCCACAGCCGAACGCGCGACCTCGCGCGCCACACACGCGACGCCGACATCCTCATCGCCGCTGTGGGCCGGGCCGAGATGGTCACGCGCGACATGGTGAAGCCGGGCGCTGTCGTGATCGACGTCGGCATGAACCGCATTCCTGACGCGAGCAAGAAGAGCGGTACGCGCTTGGCCGGTGACGTCGCCTTCGGCCCGGTGAGCGAAGTGGCGTCACTGATCACGCCGGTGCCGGGTGGCGTCGGCAAAATGACGATCGCGATGCTGATGACGAATACGGTCCGCGCCGCGGAGCAGCTTTCGTCGTGAACCCCTCCCGCCGCCGTGGCGCGCCTTCCGAGCCCGGCTCGGAGCTCGAGTTGTTTCCGGCCGCGGAGCCCCCGGCGTCACGCGTCGTCGAAGAGCCGTTGCCCAACTACCGAGGCGCGGCGAGCTACCCCGGCGAGACCGCCGAAGCGGCGATCGCCGTCTCCACTCTCACTGAAACCGCCCGCGACATTCTCGAGGGTGCGTTCATTCCAGTCTGGGTGCGCGGCGAAGTCACCGACTTCAAGGCGCACCGGAACGGACATTGGTATTTCGCTCTCCGCGACGCGAGGTCGCAGATTCGTTGCGTCGTGTGGAACCGTGATCAGCGGCGGATTCCCGCGCCGCCCGATGACGGCATGCTCGTCGCCGCGTTCGGACGCCTCACGGTCTACCCGGCGCGCGGTGAGATGCAGTTCACCGTCGTTCGCATCGAGGCCGAGGGCGACGGCCTTCGTCGCAAAGCGCTCGAGATCACGCGCGCGCGTCTCGCCGCCGACGGCCTGCTCGCTCCGGAGCGAAAGCGGGCTCTCCCCCGATTCGCGCGCGTCATCGCCGTCGTCACGAGTCCCGACGGCGCGGCGCTGCACGACATCGTCGCGGTCATTCGCCGGCGTCGCGCACAAGTGCGGCTCGTCGTTGTGCCGGCGGCGGTGCAGGGCGATTCGGCACCGCAGGAGCTGTGTTATGCGCTCGACCAGATCAACCGGTGGAGGGGCGCGGATCTCGTCATCGTGAGCCGCGGCGGTGGCTCACGCGAGGACATGTGGGCATTCAACAACGAACGTGTCGCGCGCGCCGTTGCCGCCTGCTATGCGCCGACGATCTCCGCCGTCGGCCACGAGGTCGATCTCTCGATCTGCGATCTCGTCGCTGACCACCGGGCGCCCACGCCGTCCGCCGCCGCCGAAACGGCGACGCTGTCAAAGACCGAGCTCGAAACGGAGCTCCGTCGCGCGGGGCATCGGCTGCGTGCATCGATCGCCGCCAAGTTCTCCGCCGATCGCGATCATCTTCGCCACGCGGCTCGAGATCTCGTCTCCGCGGGCGTGCGACAAACCAGCATGCGTCGCGCCTCGCTCGAGCGAGTTTCCGGTCGGCTGCACGCGCTCAGTCCTGTCGCGACGATGGCTCGCGGCTACTCCGTTGCGCGCGGAAGCGACGGTCGCGCGCTCACATCGCTGTCGCAATTCACCGAAGACATGCCATTCGACCTGGTGCTGCGTGACGGCACCGTTCCCGCCAAAGCATGGCCCCGCCCGCGAAGCGAGCCCGCACCCTGACGTTCGAGGAGCGCCTCGCGCGCCTCGAGGAGATTGCGTCCGAGCTCGACGCCGAGAACGTCGATCTCGCGAAGGCGCTGTCGCTGTTCGAAGAAGGCATCGAACACCTCCGCAGTGCCGCCGCCGAGCTGGCGTCCGCCGAAGCGACGGTGCAGCGCCTCGTCGAGCGCGCCGACGGAACGTTCGGCGTCGCCGACGCCGAGTAGAGGCGAATGATCGACTGGTCGGCCGATCGAGCGGCCGTCGATCGTGCACTCGTTGAGGCGTGCGATGGCCTCGCGACGCGACTTTCGCCAAGACTGTTTGACGCCGTCAAATACAGTCTGGTCGGCGGCGGCAAGCGGTTCCGCGCTCTGCTGCTGCTGTCGTCCTACCGTGCGGTCGGCGGCAGCGCCGATGCGTCGAAGCTCGCGGCGGCCGTGGAGATCGTCCACTCCTACTCGCTGGTGCACGACGACCTTCCATGCATGGACAACGACGACGTCCGCCGTGGCCGACCGACCGTACATCGTGCATTCGACGAACGCGTGGCGACTACGGCGGGTGTGGCGATGGTGCCGTTCGCCGCGCGCACCGCATTCGATGGCGCGATCGATGTCGGCCGCTCGCCCGTCGAAGCCGCGGCCATCGCGTGCGAGGCAATGATCGCGTCCGGTGCGGGCGGCATGATCGGCGGACAGTTGCTCGACCTCGAGAGCGAGGGACAGGTGCTCGACCTCGATGGCCTCGAGCGAATTCATCGCGGCAAAACGGGTGCGCTGATTCGCGCATCGGCGCTCATCGGCGGATTGGCGGCTCGTGGGACTGCTGCGCAGTGCGACGCCCTCGCCGCGTTCGGGGAAGCGATCGGCCTGGCGTTCCAGATCGCCGACGATGTGCTCGACATCACAGGTACCACCGAACGACTTGGAAAGACGGCCGGACGTGATCTGGATCTCAACAAGGTCACCTATCCGGCGTTGTTGGGCCTCGAACCGGCCGCGGACCGCGCCGAGCGCCTTGTCGACGACGCTACGGCGACGCTGGAGAGGGTAGGTCTCTTGACCCGGGAGCTGGATTCCCTCGCGCGCTTCGTCGTCGAGCGTGAGTCCTGATTCGTCGCTAGCTTTCTAATGCCAAACGCATGAGCCTCCTCGACCGAGTCCAGCTCCCCGCCGACCTCCGCGGCTTGGCCCGCGACGACCTGCCCCGACTCGCGGAGGACATCCGCGCGCGTCTCGTCGACGTGTGCTCGCGAACAGGTGGCCACATCGGCGCCGGTCTTGGCGTCGTAGAGCTTACCGTCGCGCTCCACTACGCGTTTGATACGCCTCGCGACCAGCTGGTCTGGGACGTCGGGCACCAGGGCTATCCGCACAAGCTGTTGACTGGCCGGAACGAGCGCATGGAGACCCTTCGCCAGGAAGACGGCGTCTCGGGCTTCCTCAAGCGCAGCGAAAGCGAATACGACACCTTCGGCGCGGGGCACGCGGCGACTTCGATCTCCGCGGCGCTTGGCATTGCCGCCGGCCGCGACGTGCGCGGTGAGGACTTCAAGGTCGTTGCGATCCTCGGCGACGGCGCGCTTACGTCCGGACTCGCCTATGAGGGCCTGAACAACGCCGGCCACTCCGATCGCGACATCGTCGTCGTGCTGAACGACAACGAGATGTCGATCGCACCGAACGTCGGGGCGATGTCGAAGTATCTCAACTCGGTTCAACGCAACTCGCTTTACAATCGCGTGCGTTCCGCGATCGGCGAGTTCGTCGATCACGCTCCAGGGCCGCTGTCTTCCATCAGCACGCTCGTGCGCAAATGGGAGGAGAGCGTCAAGACGTTCCTCACGCCAGGCGTGTTGTTCGAGGAGCTCGGCTTCAGATACTTCGGCCCGATCGACGGCCACGACATCAATGGTCTGGTCGATACCTTCGCCGCCGTCCGGGCGCTCAAGGGCCCGCGACTCGTTCACGTGATCACACAGAAGGGGAAAGGCTTTCCCGCCGGCGAAAAAAGTCTCGAGAAGTGGCACGCCCTTCCGCCGGGGCACGATCCCGCGACAGGCGCTCAACGAAAACCGTCGACGGCGAATCCGGGCTACACGAAGATCTTCGGTGCCGGTTTGGCGGAACTCGGCGCCGATGCGAAAGACCTTGTCGTAATAACCGCGGCCATGCCGAGCGGCACGGGGACCGACGCGTTCGCGAAACAATTCCCCGATCGTTTCTTCGACGTCGGAATCGCGGAAGGTCATGCCGTCACCTTCGCGGCGGGTTTGGCCACACGCGGCATTCGTCCCGTCGTCGCCATCTATTCGACGTTCTTGCAACGTGCCTTTGACAGTATCGTGCACGACGTCGCGATTCAGTCGCTGCCGGTGATCTTCTGCATGGATCGCGCGGGACTCGTCGGCGAAGACGGCGAGACGCACATGGGGCTGTACGACATCGCTTATATGCTCGCGGTGCCCGGGATGACCGTCACCGCGCCGAAGAACGGCGAAGAGATGCTCGGCCTCCTCCGCACAGCGATTGCGCATGACGACGGCCCATTCTCGATTCGTTATCCGCGTGACGCCTCGCCCGATCGCCCGCGTAACGCGGTGGCGATCGACCCGGTTCCGTACGGCACGTGGGAGGTCCCGCGTCGCGGCGGCGACTTCGCCATCTTTGCCGTCGGGACGATGGTGTTGCAGTCGCTGCAAGCCGCGGAACAGCTAGCGGCAGAAGGGATCAATGTCACCGTCGTGAATTGCCGTTTTCTCAAGCCTTACGACGAGGTCACGTTGTCGGCCGTCCTCGCCGACCACAAACACGTCCTCGTCGTGGAGGAAGGAACGGTCGTCAACGGGTTCGGCGCATTCATGTCGACAGTGATCGCGCGTCACGATGGGACCGTTCGCGTGTCCGTGCACGGTGTGCCGGACCGAATCGTCCACGCCGCTCCGCGCGCGCGTCAGCTCGCGGCATGCGGACTGGACGCGGCGGGAATCGCCGAGCGGGTTCGGGCGCTGCACGAGAGCGAGGCGATGGCCGGGTGATCCGCCTCGGCGTCGTCGGGCACCTCGGTTACAGCGATCTTCCGGCGGTGCTGCGAACGCTGGGCGACCTTGCTCCCGCCCTCAACCTCGAGCTCTGTTACGAAGAAGAGCTCTACAACGTCGCCGGCGGCAACCGGCTCGACGATCCTTCGGGCCTCGACGCGCTGCTCACGCTCGGCGGCGACGGCACGCTCCTTCGCGGCGCCCGCATCATCTCGCCGCACCCTGTACCAATACTCGGCGTGAACCTTGGAAGGTTGGGGTTCCTGACGTGCTGCAACGCCGACCAGCTGTCCAACGCGCTGATGCGGTTCGCACGACGGGACTACGTCGCGGAATCGCGCATGGCATTGCACGCGCGCGTGATCGACGTGCGCGGCGCCGATCGGCGCAGCTGGATCGCGCTGAACGATGTCGTGTTGCACAAGGGCGGGTTTGCTCGCGTCGTCCGCTTGACCGTCACTGCCAACGGAGAACCAATCGCGACCTACGGCGCCGACGGCGTCGTGCTCTCCACGCCCACGGGCTCGACGGCGTACAGTTTGTCGGCCGGCGGGCCGGTCGTTTTCCCGACGCTCGAATCGATCGTGGTGACCCCGGTGTCGGCGCACACGCTCGCCATCCGCACGGTGATCCTTCCGGCGACGGCAGAAGTCACGTTGCAAGCGGATGCTGGTCCGGAGGAGCTTTTGGTGACGGTGGACGGACAGGTCGGCACGAGTTTCCTCTCCGGGGAAACATTGACCGTGCGTCGCGCCGATCGCGGTGTCCTGATCATTCGATTCCCGGGAATGGGTTTCTTCACGACGCTGCGACAAAAGCTCGGTTGGGGGGGACTCGCCGACCGAGACGGATCCACCTAGATGCTGACCGAGCTCCGGATCAAGAACTTCGCGATCATCGAGACGTTGACTCTGCCGCTCGCGCGCGGGTTCAACGTCCTCTCCGGAGAGACAGGGGCGGGAAAGTCGATCATCGTCGGAGCGCTCGGCCTGCTGCTAGGTGAGCGCGCCTCGGCGGACCTCATCCGGACAGGCGCCGAGCGCGCGACCGTCGAGGGCGTGTTCGACGTGAGCGATCGCCCGGAGATCGGGACGACGCTCGACGAACACGGCATCGACGTCGAAGAGGGCACGGTCGTGCTCAAGCGAGAGATCGCTCCCGGACGCGCCCGCGCGTGGATCAACGGCACGACCGTAAATGCGGGACTACTCGCCGAGGTCGGACGACAGCTCGTCAACCTGCACGGGCAGCACGAAGCGCAGACCCTGCTCGACTCCGAGGCGCAACGGCGCATCCTCGATGCCTTTGCCGGCGCCACGGAACAGGCAGCCGAAGTCCGACAATCGCACGACGAGCTTTCCGCGATCATCCGCGAGATCGCCGAGCTCACCAAACGCCGATCCGAAGCCGAGCGTCGCGCCGATTATTTGCGGCACGTCGTGAAGGAAATCAGCGACGCCAAGCTCACCGATGGTGAAGACGTTCGCCTCGAGGACGAAGCTCGCCGGCTCGAACATGCGGAGGAGTTGCGCGCGCTCGCCTCCGGCATTGCCGCGGCGCTGGACGGAGAAGAGGAGAGCGTCCTCCCCAAGCTCGCGTCGTTGTCGCGCCAACTATCGTCGATTCAGAAGATCGATCCGACCCTGTCCAAGCTGCAGGAGTCGTACGACGCTGCGTACTACGGGCTCGAATCGCTGGCCCGCGAGCTCGAAGAGTACGAAGCGACGGTCGAGCTGGATCCCACTCGGCTCGACGAGGTACGCCGCCGGCGCGATCTCATTTTCCGCCTCACGAAGAAGCATGGCGGCTCGCTTGCCGACGTCATTCGGGCCGGCGAGGATGCGCGGGCCGAGCTGGATCTCGTCGACTCGGCGGGACTCGACATTCGTCAGCTGGAGACGCGCGAGCGGGAAGCGCGAGCGAAGCTCAACGAACGAGCGGTGGCGCTCACCAAGTTGCGCCGCGCGGGCGCCAAGAGACTCGCCGACGCGGTCGACACGATCCTGCCGGACCTCGGGATGCCGGACGGACATTTGACGGTCGTGCTGAATCCGGCGAAGACCGTCGGCGCTTCCGGGGCGGAAGACGTCGAGTTCTGTGTCGCGCTCAACGTCGGCCATGAAGCGCGTGCGCTGTCGCGGGTTGCCTCAGGGGGCGAGCTCTCACGAGTCATGCTCGCGCTCAAGACGATTCTCGCGCGCCTCGATCGTGTTCCCACGTTGATCTTTGACGAGGTGGACGCCGGCATCGGGGGCCGAGTGGGGCTACAGGTGGGCGAGACCATGCGACGCGTCGCCTCGCATCATCAAGTCTTTGCCATCACACATCTCCCGCAGATCGCGGCGAGAGCACACCATCACATTCTCGTGAGCAAGGGCGCGCGTGGCGGCGTCACGACGGCGGATGTCACGGTCATGGCCGGTGACGCACGCGTGAAGGAAGTCGCGCGAATGTTGGGCGGTGATCCGGAGAGCGAGTTGAGTCGCGCCCACGCGCGCGAGCTGCTCGATTCGGCGTCGGTGCCCGCGCGACCTACCGAAGAAAGGCGCGCACCCCGATCTGCTCGCGCATAGCCTTCGGCACTGGACCACCGCCGGTAATCGTCTCGAGGTGGCTGAAGGTCAATTCCACGGGCAGCGCGCGTCCCATTGGCCCTCCGACGCCTACGGTGGAATAGGCGAAGCCGAAGCCCAGCATGTGCGAGGTCGAGGACGCGATGCCGGCGACGCCGTAGCCATTCGAGCTCGGCGTGTATTTGTCCGGTCCGGCGTGCGTCACCATGTACTGAGCATTGATGGTCAAGTACCCCGCAATCCTCATCCTCGGTATCACGGACAGCCAGAACACGTCGCCGGCTGAATACGTCCCGGGCACGGGCTCAGACAGAGGGAAAACGGCGTTCTCGAGATTTGGCACCCGAGCCACGTCGACTGTGCCGATCTGTTTCGTGAACGAACCGACCGCCGTGCCGGAGTAGCGTCGACTGAAGACTGCGTCTCCGGCTGCACCGATCTGCAAACCGGGCTGACCGTAGCCCGTCGGAACGTCGAACAGCTTGTTGCGACTTCCCGGCTGCCCGGTGGGGAACCTGAAGCTCCCGCTGACGGAGAACCGATAGCCGTGCGTCGCTGCCGTGTCGGTGAGGCTGTTGAGGAGTTGGTCCGTGATCCCGAGCGAGACATCGCCGATCGACGTGCGGCTTGCGGTGCCGAGCGTGTCGTAGCCGGCGCTCTCCATGAGGATCTGTAGATCCCGCAGGGCCGGTGGACCTCCGGCGCCAACCACGCTTCCATTGATCGATGCCGACGGCAGAAACTTGCCGTACTGGGCGACCATCGCCTGAATTCGCGCTTGAATCGCCAGCTGGGCAGGACTGCTGTTCAGGGGGACGACTGCTTCGCCGGGATGCGTGTCGTCCGTCCCGTACAGCGTTTCGACGCCAGTGGCGAACGCGCCACTCGACTGAATGAGCGTCGTGACGTCGGTTTGCTGCGCGAGAATGACGTCGCATCCGCTTCCCGACGGTGTTGCCTGGCACTGCGTCAGTTTCAGTTGTAGCTGTGTTGCCGCCGTGCGAAACGATGTCACGAGCGCGGCCGCGTTCGTTCGCGCCGTGGTGTTGGTGACCGTCGGATTCGGGCCGACGTTGGCGAAACCGAGCGTCGGATTGAGCTGCGACGACACGACCGACCGCGTCTCGACGAGCGGGATGACCGCTCCGATCGTGATCCGGCTGGTGAGGCCGTACTCGAGGATCAGCGGCGCGGTCACCACGCGCGAATCCGCGATGGACACGACCTGGCCGGCGTTGAGATGAAAGCTTGTCAGACCCGAGAGGCCTCGGATGGTCGTCTCCGTCGCCGACAACGGCGGAACGAAGGACGGGCCGAGCGAGTCCGTGTTGAAGCTCCACGCCACGTTGTTCGGCGCTGTGGGCGGGAGACCGAATAACCCGTCCCAGCGGGTCCAACTGGTAAGCAGCCGTGCGCCAATGGCGCGGCGGGGGAGCACCCGGGCGTCGGGCTGAAGGCTCGTGGTCGGTTGGGCGGCGGCGGGGGCGCGGCGACCGATGAGGGCCGCGAAGCACAGTGCCACAACTGTAGTGATCCGTCGAACCGACAATCGATTGCTTGCCTCGCGCCGTGGTCACACCGTTCGGGGCGGTTATCATTCCACCCAATCGCCAACAAAGATACACGAGCACTCGTGACGCTGCTTCCACTGCCGACCGTACCCTGGCAGATCACCGGCAACCACTGGCTGGCGCTGCCCTGCATTCATCCCGCCGACGCGTCGATTCACGCGATCGGCACACTGCATCGCGCCGCGCGCTCTGCCATCGAGTACGCCGGCGCCGCTGACTTCCTCGCGGGCACCGGGCCGGCGCTGGCGCGGCCCGCGCTCGAGATCAATGGCGTACGCCACGAGCTGTCCGATGTTCCGATCGCCTGGGAACGCGCGCTCGGCTGGATCCCGACGTTCACCTGCTCGATTGGCGATTTTGTGCTCCGCGGGACGATCTTCGCGCCGTACGGTCGCGATGCCGACGTCTCGGGCGCCGTGTACGCTGTTTCCCTGGAGAATCGCGCGGCGACCGACGCGTCGGTTGTTGTGACCCTGGCCGGTACGTTGGGGCATCGGCAGCTGCGCGTCCGTAGCCCGCGCCGGTTCGACGACGCGGCGGTCGTCGGCATCGGCGCCTCGGGGGCGGTGCTGCTCGAAGGCGAGTCGCCTCCGGGCTTGGCGAGCGTCGCGGTCATCGCCGACGGAGAAGCGACGACCGAGGTCGAGGGCACTCGCTACGCGATACGCCGGTCGGTGTCGGTAGCCGCCAAGTCGCGCGAACAAGTCGCCTTTTACCTGGCGGTCGGGCCGGAGCGGGACGGCGCCGAAGCCACGGCAAACGTTCTCCGCCGGCGCGGTTGGCGCGACCTGCTCTCGGCGACGCGCGACGCGCTGCAAAGTCTCGAGCAAAGCACCGGCAACGAAGCGATCGACCGTCTGATCAATCGGAATCTGTTATTCGCATACTTTTATGGCGTCGGCCGAGCGCTGGACGACGCCCAGTATTATCTGGTGCGCACCCGCGCGCCATGGAACGGACGCGGCGTGACGGTTCGCGACTGGGACGCGCTGATGTGGACGATTCCGGCCGTGCAGCTGGCCGACGCGCCGCTCGCGCGCGAGCTGCTGTTGCGCATGTGCGAGCTCCACGGCTACGCGCCGGGCCGCGGCGTGCACTATCTCGACGGCACGTTGTTCGAACCGGGCTTCGCGCTCGAGGGCGTGGCGAGCTATCCGCTTGCCGCCGACCGATACATCCGCGACACCGGCGACGATCGGATCGTCGATGAACCGGCGCTCGCCGACACGCTCTATCTCGCCGCCGAAGATCTCGACGCCCGTCGCGACAAGCGCGTGCCCCTCTACTCGACCGAAGTGAGTCCGTCCGGCGTGCCCGCGGCGCATCCCTTCACGCTGCACTCGAACGCCGCGGTCGCGCAGGCGCTCGACGTGCTTCGACGCACGCTCGACGAGGAGACGGCGCGCAACCTCGAAGATCCGGAGGCCGTCCGCGCGGCGATCACGCGACACTTCGTCGTCGACGCCGCCGGCAAATCGACCTTCGCCGCGGCGATCGACCTCGCGGGCGGCACGTCGGTGGTCGACGATCCGGCCGCGTCGGCATTCTGGCTGCCGTTGTACGAGGCGGCATCGCGCCAGGACTCGACGTATCGCCGCACCGTAAAGGCGATCGACGTCACGCCGCAGTCGCTCACCCAGCAATGCGCGCGCCTCATGGGTCCGGACGCCGCCAACGTGCTGCAGTGGCTGCGCCGCGCACCGCTCGACAGCGGCTGGGCCGCCGAAGTCGTTGACGCGGACGGCCGCGCCGCGATGAACGGCGCCGATGCGTCGCTCTCGGGCCTTCTCGCCTGGAGCGCGTGGTACGCCGTCAACGCGCTCGGCGAGCGGCCGTGATTCGCAAATGGACCGTCGTTCCCGGCGCGGCGTATATTGGGGACACCGAATCCCGCCCGGATGGCGAAACGGGTAGACGCGAGGGACTTAAAATCCCTTTCCCGCAAGGGAGTCCCAGTTCGAGTCTGGGTCCGGGCAT
>Ga0207674_10004978_pt1 | contig 15885 bp, 14 predicted proteins | sample KBSCornC72_FD_184303 | JGI IMG/M metagenome (GOLD analysis project Ga0207674, IMG submission 184303) | Corn rhizosphere microbial communities from Kellogg Biological Station, Michigan, USA - KBS Corn C7-2 (SPAdes) (version 2) | ecosystem: Host-associated > Plants > Roots > Rhizosphere > Soil ... | reverse complement strand
GAGCGCAGAATGCCGCTGACCAGCGCCGCATAAATCGCCGCCGGGGCGCCTTTGCCGCTGACGTCCCCGATCACCATTCCCAGGTGATCGAGCGAGTAGTTGACGAAGTCGTACAGATCGCCGCCGATGGCGCGCGCGGGCGCGAACTTGGCGGCAACCTCCAGGTTTGCCAGTCTGGGCAAGGATTGCGGCAGCAAACGAAACTGTAATTCACGGGCCAGCGCCAGGTCGCGTTCCAGGCGCTTTTCCTGGCGGGCGATTTCCTCGTAAAGCCTGGCGTTTTCAATCGCGATAGCCACCTGCGCGGCCAGCGTGGTTACTGTACGTTTGTGATCGTCAGTAAAAAATCCGCGCTTGGTATGTTCCAGGTCGAGCACACCGATGACGTTGTCTTTGTAAATCAGGGGGACTGCCAGTTCCGAGCGGGTCTCTGGATTGAGCAGGATATAGCGCGGATCCTTGCTCACGTCGGGCACCAGCACGGCCTGGCGGTGACGGGCGGCATAGCCCACCAGGCCGTCGCCCAGCGGAACATCGTGCTTGAGCTGGATGTTCTCCTGAAAGCGCAGGGAAAAACGGTGCTGCAATTTTTCGCCCGCGGTGTCCAGCAGAAGAATGCTGAACATCTGGTAATCGATCAGCCGGCTGAGCAGTTCGGCAATGCGCTTGAGCAGTTCATCCACGTTCAGAATGGAGGTAAGCTCGCGCGCAATCTCGTTCAGCAATACCAGAGTGCGCGCCTGGCGCGTGGTGCGGGTGTGCAGGCGGGCGTTTTCGATTCCCACCGCCATGCGTGATCCGATCAAAGTCAACAGCCGCTTGTGCTCCTCGGTGAAGCGGCCGATCTCGTGTGTTTCCAGGTTGAGCACTCCGATGACCCGGTTCTTCACGATCAGTGGAATGGCCAGTTCCGAACGCACGTTGGGCGCGGCGGAGATATATTCCGGATACTTGGACACATCGTCCACCAGGATCGCCTCGCCGCGCTGCGCAGCCAGTCCGGTGACGCCCTCGCCAATCTTGATCTTCACCCGCTCCGCAACTTCGCGCGCATATCCCACCTGGAAGCGGATCCGCAGCTCTTGCGCTTTTTCATTCAGCAGCAGGATGGCGAAGATTTCGTAGTCAATGACCCGGCGCACCAGTTCGGCCACGCGGCGCAGCGTGGTGTCCAGGTCCAGGGTGGTGTTGACGACGTCCGCCACCTCAAGCAGCAGGGGCTCGACTTTCAGCTGATCGGATTGGGCCGCAGAATTTTCCACGAATTCACTTTCCGGGAAGTTCAATGATAACAGCCAGGATGTAGGCGCGAGCGTCCTCGCTCGTGCCGCGGCGACGCGTTGGTGGCCGGCGCACGAGCGGGACGCTCGCGCCCACATCATCCTTCCCGCGGCACGATACAAATGTCAGGAAGATTGCGGTACTTCTCGGCGTAATCCAGGCCATAGCCAACCACGAACTCATCCGGAATACTGAACCCTACATAGTCAGCCTGGATGGGCTGCTTTCGGCGCGACGGCTTGTCCAGCAGCGCGGCGATGCGGAGAGACTTCGGTTGCCGCGCCATCAGCAGCTTCTTCAGGTAGGTCAACGTGAGCCCGGTATCGAGAATGTCTTCCACCAGAATCACGTTTTTGCCGATCATGGATTGGTCCATGTCCTTGGTCAGGCGCACTTCGCCGGTTGAATCCCATCCCGATTTGAGCTCCTGAGCAGGGCTCGGGCGGTTGCCATAACTGGAGACACCAATAAAGTCGAATGTGGAATCAATCTGCAATTGGCGGGACAAATCGCTGAGAAAGATCGCGGCGCCCTTCAACACTCCCAGGAGGATCACGGATTGACCGGCGTAATCCCGGTTGATTTCTGCGCCCATTTCAGCCACACGTTGGGCGATCTTTTCGCGCGGAATAAGGACTTTCAACTCAGCCATGGCGATTCATATTAAACTAAGCACTTGGCAATTGGCACTTGGCCATTAGCCGGTGCTCTGTATGCACCTGTTGGAGTTTGGAAGGGCCATTGCCAACTGCTAAGTGCTGCTTACCGAAAGCCTGAGATGAATCTGAACGGAATCAAGCTTACCTGGCTGGGCCACGCGACCTTTCGCATCGAGACTCCCGCTGGCAAGACAATCATCGTGGACCCGTGGATCATGGGTAATCCCGCCTGTCCGGCGAGGGAGAAAGACGTCAAGAGAGTGGACGTCATGCTCTGCACCCACGGCCACTTCGACCATATCGGCGATGCGGTTGAAATCGGCAAGCAGCACAAACCGGTGGTGGTCGCGATTCCCGAGCTGGCGCACTGGCTGGTCAAGAAAGGTGTAAAGCAAGTCGCCGAGATGAACAAAGGCGGCACTCAGACTGTCGATGATATTAAGATCACGATGGTGCACGCCGACCACTCTTGTGGAATTACGGATGGCGAGCAGATTGTTTACGGTGGCGAGGCTTGCGGCTATGTGATCGAGTTCTCCAACGGCGTGAAGATCTACCACGCCGGCGATACCAATGTCTTTGGCGACATGGCCATCATTCGCGATCTGTATGCGCCGGAGATTGTCATGATTCCAATTGGCGACCACTACACCATGTCACCGCGCGAGGCTGCCTATGCCTGCAACCTGCTCAAGCCGAAGACGGTCATCCCCATGCACTTTGGAACTTTTCCGGTCCTCACCGGCCGTCCCGCCGATTTGCAGAAGCAACTGCCCGGCGTGGAGATCGTAGAAATGACCCCGGGTATAACGTTGTCGTAACAAGGAGAGAACTTGCCAGCACAAAGCGACCCTAATGCTGCCTGGCGCATGGGCGGAATCACGGCCGGCGCCGTCGAGGATTACATTTACTCTCTACTGCCTCCCCGCGACGAAGTATTGACGGAAATCGAAGCGGAGGCAGCCAAGCGGAAGATTCCCATCGTCGGTCCCGCCGTGGGCCGCATCCTGTATCAACTCGCCTTGATGATCAACGCCAGGTCCGTGTTCGAGCTGGGCTCGGCGGTCGGCTACTCTACCATCTGGTGGGCCCGCGCCGTGGGCGAAGGCGGCCGCGTGATCTACACCGACGGCGACCGCAAGAAAGCTGACGAAGCCCGCGGATATTTCAATCGCGCCGGAGTCACCAAGCAAATCACCCTCAAGACCGGTGACGCCCTCGAGCTTCTCTCCGAAGAAAAACAGCAGTTCGACATCATTTTCAATGACGTCGATAAAGAAGACTATCCTCGCGTTTTCAAGCTGGTCCTGCCACGGCTGCGCACGGGCGGCCTGTTCGTTACCGACAATGTTTTGTGGAGCGGGAAGGTAGCACAGGACAATCCATCCGAGGCTTCGACCAAGGCGATCCTGGAGTTCAACCGGTTGCTCTATGGCTCGGCTGAATTTTTCACCACGATCCTGCCCATTCGTGATGGAGTTGCCGTGGCTATCAAAAAGTAGGAGATCTGGAACACACCGGTTTTCAGTTCGAAGTTCCCAGTTGCCCCGGACCGGCTAAATCGATTTGACTGGAATGAGTGTCAGGTCTTCAACCAGCCCCACTTCTTTCTGAATAAAAGGCTCGGCGTAAGTCACGCCGCCCAGCATGCCGTAGAAGCGGGCCATAGCTTCGATTCGCGACCGGATCTCATCGCGTGCAGGGAAGATGCCCTTGCCCGCTTCCTGATCGCTGAACTGGGTTTTGTAGGCCATGAGCGACTCAAGGCGGGCTTCGAACTGTTCGGTGATATCGACGACGAACGTGGGGCGCACGTCGTAGTAGAGCGTAGCATAGATGATCTTGAAAGGCCGATGGGGCTTGGTAGCATCAACGTCCAACTTGGCCAGTCCCGCCAGAAAGCAGGCTTCGTATCCCAGCACCGATGCCGTGTAGTGGTCCGGATGCCTCCCCTTCCAGTAGGGAAGGATGACCACTCGCGGCCGCTGCTCCCGTAGCACGCGCGCAACTTTCAGCCGGTTCTCCCATGTGTTCTCGACCCGCCCATCGGGAATATCGAGTCCCTGCCGCCACGAAGTGCACAGTATTTTTGCCGCCTCCGCAGCTTCACGGGCACGGTCTTCGGCGCTGCCTCGCGTCCCCATTTCACCCTGGGTCAAGTCGAGGATCCCCGTGCGATACCCGCGCTGCGCCATCTTCAGCAGGGTCCCGCCGCAGGTTTGCTCTACATCGTCACGATGGGCAGCGAGGGCAAGAATGTCGAGTGCAGGAGTCATCACTTTTTTCGCTCCACCAGAAATCGGGCCAGTTCCTTAAGGGCTTCGGCCCGCTCTCCGAAACCATCCAGCGAAACCAACGCTGAATTTACCAGCACACCCGCCTTGCGCAACGACTCATCAACCCCGAACAACGCCGGATACGTTGCCTTCTCCGCTGCCGTGTCTTTCCCCGCCGTCTTGCCCAGTTGCTCGGAGGTCTGGGTCACGTCGAGTACGTCATCCACAATCTGGAAGGCCAAGCCGATAGATTGTCCGAATCCTCGCAGTGCGCCGACCGCTTCATCATCCGCGCCAGCATACAGTCCGCCGCTGACCACGCTGGCGCTAATCAGGGCGGCCGTCTTCGATCGATGAATGTACTCCAGCGTCGCCAGGTCGGGCTGGCTATGTTCTGCTTCAAGGTCCACGACCTGACCCCCAATCATGCCCTCGATGGTGCCGGTTCTGCGCGCGATTTCTTCGATGATGCGCACCCGGAATTCGGCGGAGCAGCGCAGCCGGGACAAGACCTCATAAGCCTGGGTCTGCAGCGCATCTCCCGCCAGAATGGCGATTGCTTCTCCAAAAACCTTGTGGCAGGTGGGACGTCCCCGGCGCAGATCGTCATTGTCGAGAGCGGGCAGATCGTCGTGGATCAGGGAATAGGTGTGCAGCATTTCGAGGGCGGCGCCGAGGTCTTCGATTCCCGAGGGAAGGGAACCGGCAAGCATGCGTCCTGCCTCCATGCACAGAATGGGACGCAAACGCTTGCCGCCGGCGAACACGCTATGCCGCATGGCCTGGTGAATCGAAGACGGACGCTGGTCAGCCGCCGGCAGCAGACGTTCCAGCGCCGCGTCGGTCAGCTCCCGGCCCTGCTCCAGAGTCTGTTTGAGCATGCGGGTGAGTATAACAATCGCTCATGTGGGTCGAACACTCCTGTCCGACGCTTTTGAATTTCACTTTGATCTAGATGGGGTTCGATTGCCACAGGCAAAAAAGCAACACCAAAGACAAGGTCAAAGGCGTCGGACAAGAGTGTCCGATCCACCCAGAAACAGCCTAAGGCTTGTGCAGGGGAGGTTCGAAGGTTTCGGCCTGGAGCTTTCCATTTTGCTTCAGCAGGATCTCCACTTTGCCCTCAGCCTCTTCAAGTTCCTTGCGGCAGGCGGCGGAAAGCTGCATGCCCTCCTCAAACAGGGTCAGAGATTTCTCTAAAGGCACTTCGCCTTTTTCCAGTTCTTGCACGATCTTCTCCAGGCGCAGGAGGCAATCTTCAAATTTGGCCAACGGATTTACTCCTCGACCTATTCTAATATCAGGACACGCTCAGGAGCCCAGAGCTTCCAGCACGTCCGCCGCCGATGAATATCGGCCCAGGGGCGCGCTGATCTGGGCCCCCTGCACCATCCCGCGCACGGCGACCAGCATCTCGCGGGCGATGACGATTCCTTCTTCGCGCGCGGCTTCGGGGGTCTTTGCCCCGGCCATGCGTTCCAGAATCGAATCCGGCACTGACACTCGCAGCTCGTTTTTCATGAATTCCGCGTTGCGCACACTCACCAGCGGCCAGATTCCTGCAATGACGGGTATCTTGCAGTGTTCGATGCGGCGCAGAAAGGCCTCGAGCAGCTTGAGATCGAACACCGGTTGCGTCACCGCGCATTCGGCTCCCGCCTCCACTTTGTATTCGAAGCGCTTGATCTCTTCGTCGATATTCGGCACGCCCGGGTTGGCCCCCACGCCGATGACGAATGAAGTGCCCGTCCCCAAAGGGTTTCCGCCGATATCCAGACCCCGGTTGAGATTGTGCACGATGTTGACCAGGCCGATTGCGTCCACATCAAACACCGCCGTGGCGTCGGGATAGTTGCCCATCTTGGGCGGATCGCCGGTGATGCAGATCAGATTGTGAATGCCCAGCGCGGCCGCTCCCAGCAGGTCGGACTGCATGCTCAGCACATTGCGGTCGCGGCAGGTGTAATGCAGGATGGCCTCGATGCCTACTTCCTGCTGCACCAGCAGGGACAGGGCCTGGTTGCTCATGCGCGCCGAAGCCCGGGGGCTGTCTGGAATATTGATCGCGTCCACGCCCACGGATTTCAGAAAACGCGCGCCCTCAACTTCCTTGCGAACATCGATCCCCTTGGGCGGAACAATTTCCACCATGGTCAGGAATTCGCCGGCGGCGATTTTGGCGCCGAGCCTGGACCGCTTTTCCAGCGGAACCGCAGGCGTGGCATTGACCACTTCACTCGGAGTTTTGGATGGACTGGTTTTGGCGCGTGCCTCGCTTGCCCGCAGCGCCGATTTCATGACCCGGATGTGCTCCGGTGTCGTGCCGCAGCATCCGCCCACCAGGCGGACGCCCGCAGCCACGAACTTGCGCGCATAACTCGCCATGTATTCAGGCGAGCACAGGTAGATATTCCGGCCCTCGACTGATCGCGGCATGCCGGCGTTGGGCTGGGCAGCCAGAGGCAGGGAAGTGAGCGCGCGGACCCGTTCGATCACCTCCAACATCGCGACCGGGCCTACGCTGCAATTGCAACCGAGCACATCAACGCCCCAGCTTTCAATCCGCGGCGTAAAGCTCTCCGGGGTCGAGCCGTCAAGGCAATTTCCGTCTTCGTCAATGGTGACGTGAGCCACCACCGGAATCCTGGGATTCACGTCCCGCGCGGCCAGTATCGCCTGGTGAAGTTCTTCCACATAGCCAAAGGTCTCCAGCATAAGCAGGTCAACCCCGCCTTCGACCAGAGCGGCGATTTGCTCCCGGAAGGCGGCGCGGGCTTCCTCAAAAGAAGTTTTGCCCAGCGGTTCAATGCGGACCCCGAGCGGTCCCACCGAGCCGGCAACCCACACGTCGAAGCTCTTGGCCGCCTCGCGGGCCAGAGCTGCCCCTGCCAGGTTGATTTCGCGGACCCGGTTTTCCAGGCTGTGGCGTCCCAGCCGAAAAGAGTTTCCCCCGAAAGTGTTGGTTTCAATGATCTCTGCACCCGCCTGTAAATATTCATGATGAAGCTGGCGGATGAGGTCTGGCTGCGAGACGTTTAACTCGTCATAGCAGCGATTGATAAAGATGCCCTTGGCATAGAGCAGGGTCCCGGTAGCCCCGTCGCACAGGACAGGTGACTGTTTCAAGCGGGCGAGCAGATCGGCAGCCATCGCCTTGAGAATACAAGATGAAGATTAGTTTTGCATCATGGCAGGGATGCCCAGTCGGCGCGGTTCGACGGGTCCGTGCAACCACTCGCCCGAGAGGCTCTGCTATAATCCCGATTCTTGCATCTAACTCTCCATTCCTCATGTTCTTGGGAGTTCCTGGTTTGAGGCAAACCGCATTCGCAATTCTGGCTCTGGGAGCCGCCACTGCCGTGCTCGTCTCTTGCGGAAATAACTACAACAACAATCCCATCGGAGGCACACCCGGGGCGAATCCGGCCACCATCAAGGTGCATGTTTTCGTTTCCAATCCCTTGTTCCCCAACGGTAATTCAACTGCCCCAGTTCTGAATGTCGTGGATGGGCAAAGCGATCTGCTTTCGCCAGCTGTAATCTCGGTGGGCGCTACCAGCAGCAACCCGGGTTTAATGGTGTTGTTTCCCAACAAGAGATTCACCCTGGTTTTCAGTGCCGCGAACAACTCCCTCACTGTGGTCAACAATGCCCACCAGAGCGTGGCCCAAACCTCCGGCGGAACCTCGGCGTCAATCCCGCTGCCGGGCTTCAGCGAAAGTATCGTGGTGGCGCCGGACAATGTGACCGGCTTTGCCGCGGTCCCCAACGCAACCGTGACCGGGCAGTCTCCCGGAGTGGTTGATGTACTGGACTTGGCCAACGATGTCATTTCGGCCGCGATTCCAGTCCCCGGCGCCCGCTACCTGGCGCAGAGCCACAACGGCAACCGCCTTCTGGCCTTTGGCAGCCGCCCGGACACGGTGACTGTCCTGGCGCCAAGTTCAGTCGGCACCAGCACCGATCCGCGCACCGATGTTCAAAGCGCGCTCTTCGATCATCCGGTGTGGGCCGCTTTCAGCAACGATGACTCGACCGCCTACATCCTGAACTGCGGGGCGGAGTGTGGAGGCACCGCAGCCAGCATCACGCTGCTGGACATGAACAGTAACTTGCCCGGCCCGAGCATTCCGATCGACGCTGGCACCACCGGATTGCTCGCCGGCAATATCCTCTATGTTGCAGGGACCAAGCCGGGCGCCAACACCTGCGCCGGTTCTTCCCCCACGACACTGGCCGCTACTTGTGGAGAAGTTTCCACCGTTGATCTGGGCCTCATGACGGTCACTGCCACCGCGACTATCACGGATGGCTATCACAACCACATGGAGATGGGTGCCAATAACCGCCTTTTCATCGGCGCCCGCACCTGTACCAACATCAAAGCCCCGTCCAGTGGCAGCACACCAGGTGAAATTCGCGGCTGCTTGTCCATCCTCAATACCAGCACGTCAACCGTCGTTGTTCCTCCTCTGCAGGGTGACGTCACCGGCATTCAACCCATCAACCGCAGGAACGTGGTGTACGTGATCCAGAATGGCGAGCTAGGAATTTATGACACCACCACCGACAAGCTCCAAACCACCCAGGTGGATATCATCGGCCAGGCCGTGGATGTGAAAGAAGTGGACTGAGGGGGAGGGCGGACGTCAGACCTCGGACGTCGGACGTCAGACCTCGGACGCCGGGCGTCAGACTTCGGGCCACGGCTTCCAGTCTCTCAGCTCTCAGCTGTCAGCTCTCAGCCCAGGCACACCGCCGCGAAGCGGCGGCAGAATGTAGCCCAGGGCGTAAGCCCTGGGTAAGCATGGAAAAAATCGACCAAAGCCCCGAAGGGGCGCAAGAGCCGCCCGCCGACGCCCCGCTGATCTGGAAGTGGATCGAAGGCTGAGAGCTGCCAGCTGAAAGCTATTCCATCACCAGTTCATGCTGCTTTGTTCCCGCCACGGCCTTTTCGGAATATGGCAGCTTAAACGTGTAACCTTCGTACCACGCCTTCCACTGGTCCATGTAGTAGGGACTGAGAAAATTTCCGGCCTCGCCGGTAACCAGGTTCAACGTACTCTGATCCAGATCGGACAGGTCCACCGTCAGGCGCTCCGACGGCCCATGGCTGCGCGACACCGCTTTCACGGTATAGCCGCTGCCCGATTGCGGCAGGGTCCCGGGGCCGGTCCAGCGCTGCAGCAGCGGAACCCGCCCCAGGATTGGGTGCTGAATCTCTACCGGGTGAAATTTTCCCCACTTCCACGAGGCCAGGTCCTGCGACGCTTCCGGACCACTGACCGCAGCCTCAACCGCGGCGGCAAGCAGATCGTCGTAACTGGCATAGGCTTGTGGAAGCCAACGCGCAGGCTGATGGTGGACCACGTTTTCCAGCCATACTGACTGCATTCCCCAGGAATAAGTCTTCCAACTCAGCGTGGCCTCGGCTTGTTTGGGGTCCGCGGGCGCACCGCCCAGTTTTGGTTCGAGCAGCAGGCGTGCCAGTTCGGCGCGAGCCTGAAAGGCAATGGTAGGGGCAGCGGAATCCGCAGTCATGCGGCCATCCCATCCTCGCAGGAGTTCGGCGGCCTGTTTGGTTCGCGCAGAAGCGCTGCTGACGTGGTCCACGCTGTACACGAACCGTTCCGCAAAATAACGGTCGGCCTCGGAATAAATATCTGTCTGCAAGGCCAGCATGTCAGCAGGAGAAAACTTCTTGCCCGATTCCAGCACGCGATAAATCCGCGCCGAACGCCAGGGGGCCTCCCATCCGGTGCTGATCGAGTAGGGATATCCGTCCGGCGTAATGCGGCTGTTGGCGGTCGCGATGATGCCAGAGGGCGGATTGTAAACCCGGGGCAGCTTGTCGAAGGGAATGTATCCCGTCCACTCATGTGCATTGTCGCTGCCATTTTCGGGCAGGCTGCCATCGCCCGAGGCGCGGATGGGAATTTTCCCCGTGGCCTGGTAACCGATATTGCCCTCCACGTCGGCGTACACGACGTTCTGTCCGGGAGCGTCAAAGGTCGAAAAAGCGTTGCGGAACTGCTCCCAATTCTGAGCCGAATCCACTTCAAAGAACGGATCGTGGGTGCCGTCATAGAGCGTCCAGCGCAGAGCCAGCTTACGACTTTCGCCGGGGATGAGCTCGGTGATCACGGGCCCGTGGCGGGTCACGGCCACATCCACGGTCACATCTGGTTTGCCCTTCACATGAATCACCTCACTGCGGTGCTCTGGCTCTTTCCATCCTTCGGGCGTCAGATATTGACCCTCCGGATTGAAGGTCTCGATGTAAACGTCCTCCACGGTCGGGCCAATATTAGTGAAACCCCAGGCGATGCGCTGGTTGTGTCCCACGATCACGTAAGGCAAGCCGGGCAGCGTGACGCCGGCAGCGTCAAAGTTGCCGCAGCGCAGGTGAGCTTCGTACCACAGGTTGGGCATCTGGTGCCCCAGGTGCATATCGTTCGAGAGCAGGGGCTTGCCCGAAACCGTGTGCGCCCCGGAAACCACCCAGTTGTTTGAGCCGATCACCACGCGCTCCGAATCCGATTGGAATTCGCTGGCGAGATTCTGAATATCCGTACCTGCTGACGTACTCGCGACGGAACTGCCAATCGGACGCCGGGAACGGTTCTCCTCATCGGTATCCTGGTCGAGTCCCGGGCGTGCCACGGTTGGCGGACGGTCGTGCCAGGAAGAGTTCACGTACAAGTCGGCCGTCAGTTCCGGTCCGAGTTTGGCCTGGATCTTCTCGCGCTCCAGCGCGTCGCGATAAGGATAGTGGTTCAGGTCTTTCACCATCTGGGAGGCAATCAACGTCGAGTCTTCAGGCGCCCATTGACGGGGAGAATAGTGCAGGATGCGGAACTCGATGGGCAGCCAGTCACGATGAGATTCAATGTAAGCGTTCACTCCCCGCGCATAGGCCTCGAAGTGAGAACGGTTTTGTGCCGACGCAACCTCAAGCGATTTGTGCGCGGCCACCTTCAGCCCCAGAATTCTTTGCTCGCGGTCATGCTTGAGAAAGGCATCGCCAAGAATCTCGGAAGCTTCGCCGGCGGCGAAGCGCCGCATCATGTCCATCTGCCACAACCGGTCCTGCGCTGTGACATACCCCTGCGCAAAAAAGAGGTCGTCGAAGTTTGTGGCCTCGATCGCGGGCACGCCGTGCCCGTCACGAACGACTGTGACCCGGGCGGAGAGGCCGGAAATCTTTACGTTCCCATCCATTTGGGGCAGGGAAAAGCGCGCAATGGAGTAAAACCAGGCCACGACGCCCAGGACGACGAGCAATACAGCGATCAGCAGGAAAAAAAGAATTCGCGCCATGCCGAAGCGGGTGCGAGGGGAAATCGAAGTGGTCGTCGAGGCCATGGGTTGCCGTCTGTAGCGCCGGCGTCCCGCCGGCTGTCGGGCGGGCATCTTGCCCGCCCCCGGGGCAGAATGCCCCCGAGCCAGCCGGCAAGATGCCGGCACTACGAGAGGAGTCTGGTGCCCGCGAGCTTTCGATTCTATGGCGCGAACGCAGCTAAAACAAATCTATGTAATGTAGGCGCGAGCGTCCTCGCTCGTGCCACGGCGAGCCTTGAATCGACAGCATACGTCGAATAAAGCCGACACTGACCAACAGAGAGACGGCCGTCCCGCACGTCTGTCCGGCACGAGCGAGGACGTTCGCGCCCACATATCAGTCGATCGGTGACAGTCCGGCGCATGCATCGTGGTCGGGAATCTCAGCTCCATTCGGATCGACCCGTGCTACTCCGTCTTCGGTCGAGCAGAAGCTGCGGACACCGGTCTGATTGCGGGTCGCCGGTGCCGCGCTCACGAAATACCGGGTACCGTCTTCGGAACGCTTCAGCATGAAAATGTAGCCATGCATCCCGGGCAGAGAGGTCGCGGCCGCCAGCTCATTCTCGAGGAGGCAGGCCGTGGCCGGGTTGGCGCTGCACGGCGTAGCGCCACCCAGCGACTGCAGATCGGGGGCAAATCCGACGGTGGGGAACTGCGATTGATAGGTCATTTGCGCGGTGCTGATTCTTCTGACCGCATTTACCGCGGACGCCTCATTCGCCGCAATGCGCGCCCGCAGCAGGTTGGGAATCGCGATCGCCGCGATGATCAGGATCAGCGGGATTATGGCGACCCCGAGATATCCCAGCACCAGGCCCGCAATCGCCAGACCCTTTCCTCCCAGGCGACCTGCGCTCTTTTTGATCTGAGAAAGTGAGATGTGTCCGAAGACGATGGCCACAATGGACAAAGGGAAGAATAGAAAGAGGAGCCCAAAGATCAGACTGGCGATGGCCAGGCCGCTGGTCTTTTCCGGCGTGACCGGCCCGGAAACAGGGCTGGAAGCCATGGGCGGAAGCCCGCCGACACTATACTCAGTCGGCGCAGTTTGCCGGCCGCAGGTGGGACATAAGGTCGCGCCTTCCGGCACTGGTCGGCCGCATTGAGGGCAGAGCATGCAAGTTACTCCCGGCACCGCGAGATAGTCGTCAAGCCGCCAAAAAATCGTTCCACCGTACTCCGCCAAATCCCTTTCGTCAATGCCGTCACGGTGCGTACGGAGCATCGGCCGTGAAGCTCGTGCGCGGCTGGGCCCCCGCGGGCGCTGTGCACGCCAGATCCTTCGGGACCGACGCGTCGCGGCCTGCTTCCGGCGAGATCTTTCGGGTTGCGCAGACAAATCCTTTTTGATAATGTCCGCCGCACTCGGTCCACCCTCCCCAGGCCGGGCATAGCCGTCCCAGGCCGCAGGCCAAGATGCCCGCCGCCACTTTACTTACAGGAGACAGATGCATGTCCTTCATCCTGGTGTCGGAAGCCGCAACAGCGCGCGAGGCGTTACTGCCCGCCAGCTTCCTGCTGTGGCAACGCGATCCTGATGCCAACCCCTTTGTGGCTTGCGGTTGCCTGGGCTTCTTCGGCGTCATCATTTTGGGCATCATCGCCCTCAACATTGCGTTGCTGATCTGGGTGGCGCGCGACGCCAAGAGCCGGGGCATGGACAACGCCGTCATCTGGATGATCCTGGTCATGCTGACTGGAATCATCGGGCTCATCATCTACCTGTTCACTCGGCCGCCGGGCAATCTGGTGCCTTGCCCTCATTGTCAAAATAAGCGTCTGCAAGTGAGTGCGAAATGTCCCCACTGCGGAAACTCCTGAAGCATCCCGCGACGTACCTCGCGCTTCTGGGAGTGGTGGCGGGGAGTGCGCTTGCTGACAGCTTTCGGCCACCGGATCGACAGTTGACGGCCCGGGCTTATGTCGTCCTGGTGCGTGGCTACCAGGGCCTGGGCAACCCCCTGCTGGCCGGAGTCGTTCAGTGCCGCTACCATCCGACCTGTTCCCGCTACTCGATAGAAAGCGTGCAGCGCTACGGGTTGCGAAAAGGCCTGGCCTTGACGGCGGCCCGCCTCTGGCGCTGTCGGGGCAGCGTTCCGCTCGGCACCAGCGATCCGGTTCCGTAGCCCGGTCTTTGCCTCGCGGGCTACCGGGATCGCATTGACGGGGAAGGCCTTGCGGGCGTCGATCATCAACTGGCGGCGGGCCAGAGACCAAGCTCCCCGTGCGATTCTGTTTGCCTTGGAAGGCTGATTCTGGTAACTTTCGCGGGGTTCAGGCAGGGCCGGACAGACTGGCGTCCGAGGGCCGAGTTGCACAATCACGGGAGGGAAAGTCAATGGCTTTTTGTAGCGGGTGTGGAACGCAGATCGCGGACGGCACGACCATGTGTCCGGCCTGTAGCAGTCGCACCGCAGCGCCGGCGGCCCCAGCCGCCCAGGCCACAACCGGCGGAATGACCGACAACGTTGTCGGCATGTTGTGCTACATCACCATCGTTCCGGCGATCATTTTTCTGGTGATGGAGCCTTATAACAAGAGCCGCTTTGTGCGGTTCCATGCCTTTCAGATGATCTTCTTTTGCGTGGCCATGATTGCCGTCTGGATCGGTCTGACCATCATTGGTTTTGTGCCCGGGTTGATTTTTATCACTTTCCCGCTGCACATGATCATATGGCTCGGGTCCTTCATCATCTGGATCATCCTGCTGATCAAAGCCAATCAGGGACTGATGTTCAAGCTGCCGGTCATTGGTGACCTGGCGGAGAAACAGGCCAACGCCGTCTAGTTTGCGCGCGGCGGCAAGATCCGCCGGCGCGTTTTGCTCTGGTGAATCACCGGTCTCTGCCGCCATGGGCTGGAGACCGGTTCAAAACTTCCTCGCTTGACAGATCTTCTTCGGGATGTCATTCCTATTAGCTTTCGGTTCGCATCCTCGTCGTGACGCTACGGGCGCGGAAAGCAGGACCTGTGAAGGGATTGATTGAAAGTTCGGGTCTTCTATCACGACAAGTGCTTTGACGGGGCATGCTCGGCTGCCCTCTTCTCCCGTTTTTACCGGGAGCGGATCAGGAAGGATGTCAACTTCGTCTTTTCCGGTCTGCTCCACCGCGCCGGGTCGTTGTTCGATGAGAAGCAATTTGATGGCGACGAAAATGCCATCGTGGACTTCAAGTACTCCAGTTCGCCCAGGATTACCTGGTGGTTTGACCATCATCTGAGTGCCTTTCTCACGCCCGAGGATGCGGCCCACTTCGAGCAGGACCAGAGCAATCGCAAGTTTTACGATCCTGATTTCAAGTCCTGCACCAGTTTCATCGCCACCATAGCCCAACAGCGCTTCGGTTTCGATCCCGCCCCGGTGGCCGATCTCGTCCACTGGACCGACATCGTCGATGGCGCGATGTATCCGGACGCGAGGACGGCGGTTGAAATGCAAGCACCGGCCATGAAGCTCACCCTGATCATAGAATCGCCGCAGAGCTACAACTTCATTCCCCAGCTTATTCCTCTGCTGGCCACCCGCCCTCTGGCTGAAATACTGAAAGAGCCTTTCGTGGCGCCCCTGCTGCCGCCGTTGCTCGAGCGGCACCAGCGCTCGATCGCGGTCCTGAAAGAACGAATTGAGTCGAAGGACCATACTCTCCTTTTCGATATCACCGACCATGATCTCGAGGGCTACAACAAATTCGTGCCCTACTATCTCCATCCCGAATCGATTTACAGCGTGGGCCTGAGCAAGAGCAGTTTCCGGGTGAAGGTCTCCGTGGGTTCGAATCCCTGGGCACCCTCCGAGCCCACGGTCAACCTGGCCAAGGTCTGTGAACGCTACGGCGGCGGCGGTCATGCCCGGGTGGGCGCGATCTCCTTCGGCATAACCGAGGAAGTAGCGGCCCGCAAGGCAGCCCGCGAGATTGCGGAAGAACTGCGCGCCAGCGTGCGCGCCACCAGTTAAGATTTCCTCTGTCATCCTGAGCGGAGAGAACCGCTTCGCTTGCGAAGCGGTTGCGGAGTCGAAGGACCCCTACTCCCTTCACTGTGTTCGGTCGATCATGGGAATTGTGGAAGCAAAGGCGTGATAGAGAAAGTTCATGGCACTCGGCGCAAGGAGTGATGATAGGGGTCCTTCGACTCCGCCAGCCCATTCGCGAGCGAATGGGCTGACTCCGCTCAGGATGACAAATACGTGAGGGTTATCCCAGATGCGAACTCGATCATCCTGCGAGCCGAGCACCTGGGACGAACTGTGCGCGACAAGGTCCTGATTCAGGACGCGACCTTTGAATTGCAAAAGGGCGAGGTGCTGGCCATCACCGGCCCCAGCG
>Ga0207674_10004976_pt1 | contig 15890 bp, 13 predicted proteins | sample KBSCornC72_FD_184303 | JGI IMG/M metagenome (GOLD analysis project Ga0207674, IMG submission 184303) | Corn rhizosphere microbial communities from Kellogg Biological Station, Michigan, USA - KBS Corn C7-2 (SPAdes) (version 2) | ecosystem: Host-associated > Plants > Roots > Rhizosphere > Soil ... | reverse complement strand
CTACCTCTGGGCCGATGGAGTCCACTTCGGGGTGCGACTGGAAGACGCGAGCCAGTGCATTTTGGTGGTAATTGGCGCGACGGCGGACGGCCAGAAGCAGTTACTGGCGATGACGGATGGGGATCGCGAGTCGGAGCAATCGGGGCAAGCGTGGTTGCTCGATTTGAAACAACGCGGGCTGACGATTGATCCGAAGTTAGCGATTGGAGATGGCCGCGCTTGGTTTCTGGAAAGCGTTGCCTCAGGTGTTTGGTACGACGCGCGCCCAGCGTTGTTGGGTGCACAAGACCCTGAACGTGCTCAACAAACTGCCGCAGGGACTGCAGGCGAAAGCGAAGGCCGACCTGCATGAGATCTGGATGGCCGAGAGTCGCGTCGATGCCGAGCAAGCCTTCGACAACTTCCTGGCGACGGATGAAGCGTGCGTATCCGAAGGCCAGCGCGTGTCTCGCCAATGACCAGCGGAAGTTGGGCTGCATGGTAAGGCTCTTCACTAAGAACCGATTTTGGCGGTTTGAAAGTGCCTATTTTACGTGTGCCCTCTTAGTAACCTATCTCGCCGGTGTAATTCACCGCATTATTGCAAAACCGGTGTGATCAGATCTAAAGGAAATTTCAGCGGAAAGCGTGGAGGCAACTTTTACTTTGAGGAAATTTCAAGTTATGCCGGACAAGAATTTCAGTTTATGACGGAATCATCCGCGTAAGTTGTTGATTCCACTAGTAGGCCAATTTCACTTTATGACGGAACTCACAGAAGAAAGCGCCACCCGGCCTTGTGGAGGTGCACGAGAGGAGTAGAATTACACGCGACTTGATTCCACTTCCAGATGCCTAAATTCGTTCCAGGTTTGACGCTCTGCAAACTCTTCTATCGACAAGAAGTAACACCAATCCTAAATAGAGAGTTTCCTAAGCTTCGCTACTCTGCTGCAATTATCGGGTGGGGTTCGGAGGTGCTTGGGTTTGATACTCCCACATCTCGAGACCACCATTGGGGACCGCGAGTACTGCTGTTCTTGAGTGAGAAGGACTATAGCAGACTCAAAGGCCGGATCACCGACGCCTTATCCGATCAACTACCCTACGAATTCATGGGTTACTCTACTAACTACAGCGAACCCGAACCGAATGGTGTGCGGCATCCAGTAAAGATCACACGGGGTCGCATTCACCACATGGTCAATATTTATACTGTCAAATCATTCTTCAAAGCTCGGTTGGGTCTTGATCCGCATAAGGAATTTTCTGCACTTGATTGGTTAATCTTTCCCCAACAACGACTGCTCGAACTCACGAGTGGGGAGATCTATCACGATGGTCTAGGTGAATTGGAAAAGGTACGAACCAAACTCAAGTATTATCCTACAGACGTCTGGCTATACATGCTGGCCGCTCAATGGACCAGGATTTCTCAGGAAGAGGCTTTCGTGGGTCGCGCCGGTCATGTGGGAGACGAACTCGGATCGCAACTTGTGGCGGCCAGACTGATTCGAGAAATCATCAAGCTCGCGTTCCTAATGGAGAGGCGGTATCCGCCGTACAGTAAATGGCTGGGAACAGCTTTTCACCAGCTGACGATAGCGAAAACATTGAATCCGATATTAGAGCAGGTCTTGCTGGCCAAAACCTGGAAGACTAGAGATCGATCAATGGCAAAAGCATATTCCGTGATGGCTCAGCAGCATAATGCATTGAGGATTACTAAACCGCTGGCCACAAACACCTCCGATTATTATCGCCGCCCTTATTCAGTCATACATGGCGAGCGCTTTGCGAAGGCAATAAAGCAGGCGATCAAAGATCCAGAGGTCAGGAGAATTAAGACCGATGTTGGATCAGTCGACCAATTTACTGACAGTACGAATGTGGTTGAGGACTTAGCCTTGTGTAAGAAGTTGCTCGCAGTCTATCAAGAATGAATTGCGTAGAGGACTTCTGGTTGATGAATGACACCACGAAAGACACTGCCGCGATTGTTCGCGAACGTTTGTTGGCGCGCCCCGGCGCTGAACGCGTTGTAATGGGAAGCCGAATGTTCGATGTTGCGCGAACTATCGCTCTCGCTTCATTTCCACCTGGCCTGTCTGAAATTGAAACAAAGGGCCGGTTATGCGAGCGGCTTTATGGCAACGAGGTTAATGTGGCCGCTTACATCAAACACCTGGGACATCAAAAACCTAGTGGACCCTTATTGAATAAAAGCTCGTTCTAGTCCACTCGCCAATCAGCACCTTGCCGGTTTGCCAATCTATTCGAATATTCCTGCATCAATTAACAGGATTGCCGCCGGCTTATCCTCATTAACCGACCATACCGTGAGTATAATCCGTGAGATAAAGAAATGGAGGCGTATGCATGCAGAGACGAACTTTGCTCCAGAACCTGATCTCCTCAGTAGTGGCCCTGCCGATGTTAGGTATCGCTGGGTCGAAAATACCTGAATACAACAGCACGTTCGGTCACCAAGATTCTCGAACAACCGGGGTGCTCACAAAACCTGACGAAGAATCTTACATGAGGCGAGCAATTCGTCTGGCCGGCAATAATCCAAAGTATCCATTTGCCGCGCTGCTTGTCGACCAGAAAGGAGTGGTAGTTGCAGAGGGCTGGAACCGTTCAGTTCACAATCCTACGTGGCATGGTGAAATGGACGCTATCAACAAATGTGCAGCGTCCCACCCCAAAATAGACTGGACCACCTTGACTCTTTATACGACCGCCGAGCCTTGTGCTATGTGCCAGGGCGCCGTTGCCTGGGCGGGAATCAGCCGAGTAGTTTTTGGCTCTTCCATACCTTTCTTAAAGACGCTGAATTGGTGGGCAATCGATATTCGAGCCGAAGAAATTGCGCGTCTAAGTTCTTTCCGTAAATGCTCAGTGAGTGGGGGAATCCTGGAGGATGAGTGCAATAAGCTCTTCCGAACAGCTCTTACGATTAAGTAAAAATTGTAGACCCTGTCCGTGCAACAAATGAGCGACTTCCGTTTTCCTGACACTTATGACGCCACCACGCAAATGCAGGCCAGGATTGCTTCAACCTGGGGCGTATAATCTTCAATTTAAAGATGGAGATAAAGCTGAGCTGAGACTGCGTAAAAAGGTTACCGGCTACAGTACCGCGAGCGCAGCGACCGGATGGTACTCGCATTCATCACCAGTATGTGATTTGAGTGTACCATCCGGTCGCTGCGCTCGCGGTACTGTAGCCATGCAACCTTTGTGTTTTCGTTGCGTCTCTAGCGATTGTTTTAATTAATAGTTCGTCAGGATCTCTTCATCCTTGAAACCCATCTTACTTAGTCGCTCGCGAGTTTGGTCAATCATCTCCAATGATCCGCAAATCAGTGCCACCGGAGAACGCAAGGCAGGCAATACGTGATCTAGTAGCGACTGAACATAACCCGTTGGACCAGACCAATCGTGGCCATCGGGGCGTGATATTACTTGCCGCAGTTCCACCCCGGAATTGGCCCAGTCGTCTATTTCACTCCGATAGCAGAAATCACCTGGAGTACGGGCGCCATATAAGACGACCAATTGTCCAAATTCATCCTTGTTCTTAAGAACGTGACGCAACGCTGAACGCAAGGGGGCAACACCTGTTCCCATCGCGACAAACACGAGGTCTCGATTCTTCTGCTGATCGAGTGGAAAACCTCGGCCGGCAATATCGATCAATTCAATTTCTTCGCCCACCTTCAAATCAAAAATGACATTACTCACCCCAACTTTCTGTTTTACGAGAAACTCGAGGTCCGGATCGTCAGGCGCACTAGCAAAGGCGAAGTAACCCGGTAACTCGTCGCCGGCACGCAGAATTCCTACCTGTCCCGGCAGGTAGTTGATCTTCAGCGAGTCTTTGTGACGAAGGTCAAAAGAGCGAATGCTAGAAGCCTGGTCTCGGACTCGAGTTATGATGAGGGTGCTATTAGCAATCTGTTCCATGTAGCTGCAGTTTACCAAAAAGCTGCTATGCAATCTTGAACCCGGTGCTACAATGCCCCCATCTCCGATGGTGAGATCCGGAACTCTCATTCTCCCCAGTTGAATAAATAGCGGCCTGGAGCCCAGTAATGAGACCAATTGCCGTAAAAACTCTGCTTCTTTTCATCTGCCTCGCAATCGTAGGCGTGGGTACCACTCGAGCTCAGTCAGGACGACGACAAAATAAGACACCAGAGCTAGCCCCGGTGCCGACCCCGACTCCTGAACCCACGCCTCAACCCAAGGCCAAGGCAAAACAGTCCGAATATGGTTTTCTGATAGGGGCTGACCGCAGTTCGACCTATATGAATTTCTATGGGTCCGATTATGACGCAGTACTTCTTGGTTGCAGCGAGAGACTCAGGGACGGATCTGCAGCCTTTGTCGATGTCTCGAGACAGGATATGAACCGCAGCGACGCAATCAAAAAAGCGAAAGCAGACAAGACTACTTATGTTGTATTGCTTTCATTACAAATGGCGCCGATGGCCAGAAGCAATAACGAAATTGAAGTTGAGTATGTAGTCTTTGCTCCAGTTACCGGGAAAATTGCGACAAACGGCCGGACGTATCCAAATGGTCGGCGCGCTGGTCCAGTCGTGGTTGGTCCGTCGTCTACCTCAGGCATGTATCGCGAGCAACTCTTGCGTATTGCTGGTGAAGACGCTGGAGACAGAATCCTAAAATCGTTGCACCTCTCAACGGAGGGCACGGTAATTCAAAACTGACTTCGTTCTAGTTACCTCTTCACACCGAGAAATCTGGTTCCTCGCCAAATGGGTCCTGACACCCTGAAACTTGTCGTTACCTTCGCTATAATCAAATCCCTGCATTAATACTTTTTCCGTAAGAGGTTTATTTATATGAACAATGCTGGAGAACGGGTCGAAGACCGCCTCGCGGATTTTACACGCGACAAACGCCTTTTGATCCTGGCGCTCATGGCAATCGTCATTGGTGCGCTTAGCGCAGTTGTGGCTCAGCTCCTGATCTGGTTGATTGCCGGAATCACCAACCTGACTTTCTTTCAAAGTCTGTCGACGACCTTCAGGTCACCTGCTGGCAACCATTTGGGTCCATGGGTCATTCTCGCGCCTGTCGTTGGCGGTCTGATCATCGGCCTAATCGCGAGATATGGCTCGGAAAAAATTAGGGGGCATGGAATTCCTGAAGCGCTGGAGGCGATACTCTTCGGCCGTAGCAAGATGGAGGCGAAAATTGCCGTCCTAAAACCCCTCTCGTCGGCCATCTCAATTGGGACTGGTGGTCCATTTGGCGCCGAAGGCCCAATCATCATGACGGGCGGTGCAGTTGGTTCTCTGTTCGCACAGTTATTTCACCTGTCATCCGCAGAAAGAAAGAGCCTGCTGGTAGCCGGCGCTGCTGGCGGTATGGCCGCTATCTTCGCGACACCCGTTGCAGCCGTATTATTGGCAGTGGAACTACTTCTTTTCGAATGGAGACCGCGTTCATTTGTACCAGTAGCAGTGGCCTCGGCAGTCGCTTACCTGACTCGGCTATTCCTACTGGGCCATGGACCAATCTTTCCGATTGTTCCTCACCAAGAGTTAGGCGGAATGGTGCTGGGTGCTTCGGTTATCGCGGGATTAGTCGCCGGGCTTGCCTCTGGATTATTAACTTCGCTTGTTTATGGGTGCGAAGATTTATTTCAGAAGATTCCTATTCACTGGATGTGGTGGCCTGCAATTGGAGGACTCTTTGTAGGACTGGGTGGGTGGTTGGATCCACGCGTCCTGGGGGTCGGTTATGAAACTATCCATTCGATCTTGCGTGGCGAACTGATTGGTCCAATGTTGATTGGTCTGTTGATCGGAAAAGCTGTCGTCTGGTCCATCTCGTTGGGGTCAGGGACCTCGGGAGGTGTGCTGGCTCCCTTGCTCATGATGGGAGGTGCACTCGGAGCCATCGAAGCTCATTGGTTGCCAACGGGCGACATCAGCCTCTGGGCAACGATAAGCATGGCCGCGATGATGGCCGGAACTATGCGGTCTCCTTTAACCGCAATGATTTTCACATTGGAGTTGACGCACGATCTGAATCTTCTTCCGGCACTCCTAATTGCCTCGATCACTGCTCATGCCTTAACCGTCTTGATGTTGCGACGCTCTATCTTGACTGAAAAAGTTGCCCGGCGTGGCTATCACGTCACGCGCGAATATAGCGTCGATCCGTTGGCAGTCCTTCGTGTGTCCGAGGTAATGGATCCTGATCCGCCAACCATTCCTGTCACCATGAAGGTCACTGAGCTATCTGATCGCCTTGCGCAACGAGATCCTGTTCTGTCTCGTCGGCAGGGTACTTTTATTGTTGATGAATCGAACCGATTGATCGGAATTATTACGCGAGGAGATGTTGTACGCGGACTAGAGCGCGAACGGTCTTCCTTATTGACTGTCATCGAAGCCGGCAGCCAAAATCTCATTGTCTGTTATCCCGACGAGATCCTGCATGACGCCGTGGCAAAGATGGTTCGGAATGACATTGGCAGACTACCCGTCGTCGACCGCTCAGATCCCCATCATGTGCTTGGCTACCTGGGGCGAGCCAATGTGATGACCGCCAGGCTCAGAAGGTTAGAAGAAGAGCACGATCGGCAACCTGGATGGTTGGCAGGCATTGCATGATGAGAAGTCTCTTATTCAGCATGTCGCGACGTCTCGGCCTCTTCGTAAAGCCGGTCGATGATGTCGCGATACTTCTCGTCAATAACTCGACGCTTGATCTTGAGAGTTGGCGTGAGCTCGCCGCCCTCAATTGAGAATTCATTTTCCAGCAGGGCGATGGCTTTAATCTTCTCGTACCGGGCGAGATTTGGGGTCAACGCATCGATTTGCCGGTTAAGCAGGTCCAGTATCCGTGGATGATGGCAGAGATCCTTCCGACTCTTTACTTCAATTCCCTTTAATTTGCAGTACGACTCGAGCTGTTCCCACACCGGCACAATGAGCGCTGCCGGAAATTTTCGTCCCGCGCCGATTAGGACCACCTGGCTGACAAATCTCGACCCCTTGATTGCCTGTTCAATTGGTTGTGGAGAGATATATTTTCCCCCTGAGGTCTTGAACAACTCCTTTTTACGATCAGTAATCCTGAGAAATCCATCGGCATCGATAGTTCCGATATCACCCGTTTTGAACCAGCCGTCTTCAGTGAAGACTTGTCGAGTTTCTTCAGGCTTATTGTAATACCCCTTCATTACGTTTGGACCACGAGTCTCTATCTCACCGTCTTCAGCGATCCTGATTTCTACATTTGGAATTGCTTTACCAACAGTTCCGGGCCGGTTGTCCGCAAGAACTCCGGCAGTAATCACAGGAGACGTTTCAGTCAATCCGTATCCCTGCATGATGGGAATGCCTGCACCGATATAGATATAGGCCAGATCTTCCGGAAGCGCGGCGCCACCGGACAACAGCAACCTGATGCGACCGCCAAAGGCGTCTCGCCATTTTGTGAAGACAAGCTTTTCAGCGAGAGCATGTCGCATTTTTAGTGCGGCCGGGACAGGTTTGTGAGCGATGACATATTCTGCGTATTTCCGAGCCACGCCGACTGACCAGTTTAATATCGCCATACTGCTGCGACCTGAGGCTGCGGCCCGTTCATGAATCCGATCGTAAATTTTTTCGAAAATGCGAGGTACGCCCACCAGGACCGTTGGTCTAACTTCCCGAAGATTTGGTCCAATCGTCAGCAACGACTCGGCAAAGTACACTGCCATTCCCTGATTCAAATACATGTACATCGCCTGGCGTTCAAAAACATGCGACAGCGGCAGGACCGAGAGCGCGACATCTTTTTCACCAAATGATAAGTGACCTGACGAATCGATCAAATTCGACACAAGATTTGAGTGAGTAAGCATCACTCCTTTTGGTTCGCCGGTGGTTCCTGAGGTGTAGATTATGGTTGCCAGATCATCGCTGGAAATCTCTCGAGATACGCGATCGATTGACTCGGGTTGCTCCTTCAGGAATGCTGCTCCCCTCGCCTCCAGTTGGCCCAGCGATAGTGTCTCGTCGACGGCATGCGACTCAAAAACCACCACCTGTTTGACGGGGCTTTCTGCAATGACGTTCCGGAGCTCTTCGTATTTTTCTCGACTTGCTACAAATAAGACGCAGGCGCCCGAATCGTTGAGAATGTATTTAACTTGAGGAGGGGTCAGGGTTGGATAAATTGGAACATCAACCACACCGGCAAAGATGCAGCCTGCGTCCGTCAGAGTCCATTCAACCCTGCTGTCCGAAAGTATCGCAACATGGTCGCCGCGGCGCGCGCCGATCGAGTAGAGTCCGGCTGCAATTCGTTTTGCGCGAAGCATCAACTCATCGGAGGAGACTGAAACCCAACGGCCCTGATATTTATAATTGAGCGTATCTTTTCGCTTATGCTGAATGGCAACGCGTTCAAACACCTCAGCGAGCGTCGTAGGTTGGCCCGCAACTGCGACGGTAGTTATAGGAGCCGCGGATGATAGCGCCTCACTGTTGGCGATGGCCCGTTTCACGCTCGAGTTACCCCGTGAAGGAAAATGTCCAGCACTTGGTCGGCCATTGGCGGCAACTTGTAACGTCGCTTTGAGAGAATCCAATTCGTCGCCATTTCGTCGAGTGCTCCGAACAAGATCTTAGACACGACTTTTGCATTGAGTTCCGGACGAAAGATCCCTGCTTGCTGGCCTTCTTCGATTGCGGTTCGAATCAACGCGAGATACTCTGCGAATCCAGCCTTCGAAAACTCTTCCATAAACTTGGTCGAGCCCCGGAGTTCAACTTGGAATACAACTGCCAGATCTCGATCTGAACCGAGTCTCTCAAGATGGAGTAGGGCGATCCGGCGCAATTTCTCCTTCGGGTCCGATATCACATCGAGTTGTTTACGAGCTTCGGCGATGGCTTCTTCGACGCTGCGATCGAAGATCGAATGAAGAATTTCTTCCTTGCTCTTGAAATAGAGATAGACGGTTCCATCCGCAACACCGGCTTCTTTGGCGATATCGGCGACTTTGGAATTGAAGTAACCATTGTGCGCAAAGACTCCGATCGCAGCGCGCAGAATTGCCTCGCGCTTGTCACCAATTGGGGGTCGAATAGGAGTTAAAGTTCGGGCGCTACGCATATAAATATTTTTGAGAATGTTTACTTGTTAAGGTTGTTGCCCAATAGAATGAATGACGCCTCACTCAGTGCATTTCTAGCCTAGTGGCTCGCGCAGGTTTTGGCAACTTGAAGTTATCAAACAAAGCGACTAGTCGGATGTCAACTCAAGTTCCACCTGATTCTCGCCTGCACTTGGTTGAGTGTGGCATCCGGGTCGGTTCCCTCGCGGCACTCTAATGGAGCCTCGTACCCGATCGTTGCGCAATCTTAGGGGACTGCTCTTTAATATCGACAAATGACATCTGGAATCAACACACTTCTTTTTGACTGGGATGGAACCATTGTCGACTCGGCGCATCTCGGACTTCAAGCGTTTCAAAAGGCCTTCACTGAACTTGGCGAGCCTTTTATGCTCGATGTCTACGAATCCACCTATTCGCCAAACTGGTACGCCACCTACGAAGCGCTTGGCCTACCGCGTGAAAAATGGCAACGCGCTGATGAATTGTGGTTGGTGCACTATGGCGACCAACTTGCAGAATTAATTGAAGGCGTCGGCGATGTGCTGCTGGGTTTCCACCGCGACGGATATAAACTCGGTGTCGTCTCAAGTGGCTCTCATAATCGAGTTCGTAGAGAAATCGAATCAGCACAACTCACTGACATTTTCAGTGTTGTTATTTGTAATGATCAAGTAACTAACAGAAAACCTCATCCCGAAGGCCTGGAGAAGGCGCTCGAGCAAATAAGCAGTCGTAGCAATGAGACTGTTTACGTGGGAGACTCACCGGAAGACATTCAGATGGGGAAGGCTGCGAACGTACTGACTGTCGGCGTCAAAGGTTCTTATCCAGGCAACTCGAGATTACTTGGCGCTGAACCGGATATCTATCTCGAATCCCTTGCGGACCTTACGAATCACCTTTGATTGACGATGAAACCGAGTTACAAAACCAGGGTCAAAATCTGCTGTATTGCAAGCGTAAACGAAGCGAGGATGGCCATAGACCACGGAGCAGACGCCATCGGTTTGGTCTCAGCAATGCCAAGTGGTCCAGGTCCGATCGCTGAAGAACTAATTGCTGAGATCGCTCGCTCAGTCCCAGCGTCTATCGGCACGTTCTTACTAACTTGCAAACAGGATGTTTCCTCAATTATCGCGCAGCAACAATTTGTCAGAGTAAACACAATTCAGATCTGTGACCGCCTGGTGGAAGGAAGTTACGATGACCTTCGCGATGCTTTACCGGGCGTCAAATTGGTCCAGGTAATTCACGTCAGTGGAAATGAATCAGTTGAAGAAGCAATCGCCATAGCCCCATTCGTTGACTCTATTCTGCTTGACTCTGGAAACCAGTCGCTCGCCGTCAAGGAGTTAGGCGGAACCGGCCGCGTTCATGATTGGGGGTTGAGCCGCAGAATTCGAGAATCAATAGATGTCCCAATCTTTCTGGCCGGAGGCTTGAAGCCAGAGAACGTTTCCCAGGCAATTGCGGAGGTTAGACCTTTCGGAGTCGACGTCTGTAGCAGCCTGCGGCCACAAGGTTCCCTGGATCTGGACCTACTCGCATCATTCTTCAACGCCATCGATCAGGTTAGACCCGATGCGAGTAAGGCGATAATCAACTAATTTTATTATTTCTTGGCAGCAACTGATCCTGTCGTAGACAATGCCGTTTAAGATATATTTGCCCAATTTTTCAGAAGGCGGTCTATCGGGCAATGCGAGATCAGGTCATCAGTACCGAAGCGCGGTAGCGTCGGGTGAGGCTCGACATATTATCAAGTAGGTACAACACGAGGCTCACCCGACGCTACCGCACTTCGGTACTGACCTTGGCCTCGCAACTTGATCGTTGGTTGCGGCCTAAGCCGCGCTGAGTAATCTTAATGGCCTCCATGCCTCGATGATAAGGAAGTCTCAGGGGTAACCATCGCCATCGAGGCACAGAGATCTCGGAGACAGCACACAGAAAACTTAAATTAAGACACTCTCAGCCGGACCAGCGAACTAATGCTCAAGTTGATTATGCTTAACCAGCTCGTTCTGATTTTTCCCGAACTCCTAATTCGTTTCAACTCGGTCTTACAAAAGGAGTATACGTTTGGAAAGTTAACTGTATCTCTCTCTGGCCTTATCATTGGTTCCCTCGTCATCGTGGTAAGCGTAGCGCTCTCACGTTTTGTAAGCACGCTGATACAACGTCGAATCTCAACGAAACGTCACATTGACCCCGGCCTGCGTTACACCATCTCCCGTTTGATTAAGTACCTGATTCTTGTTTTGGGTATTTTGGTGGCGTTAAAACAGGCGTTGGGCGCCGATCTTACATCGATCGCGGTCGTCTTCACGGCCCTTTCGGTCGGCATTGGTTTTGGTTTGCAGTATCTGGCTGCTGACATAGCGGCCGGGTTTATTCTTCTTTTTGAGAGACCGATTAGAGTTGGCGATCGGATTACGATCGAAAGTGATGAAGGCGATGTTCAAAGTATCAACCTGCGGACCACCGTTGTTATGACCAACGACCGCATTGCCATCATCGTGCCGAACTCAAAATTGGTTAGCCAGCGTGTAGTCAACTGGTCCTACGGTGATCCTCGAGCCAGAGTGTCAATTCCCGTTGGGGTCGCGTACAACTCAGACATCGGGCTGGTGACGAATACTTTGGTGGAAGCGGCCAAAGGAGTGCAATACGTACTGGAGGATCCGGCTCCAACTGCACAATTTTTGAAGTTTGGTGATTCGTCTCTCGACTTCAGATTATTGGTTTGGACGGGTGAACCACGCCGTCATGTTCAAATTCGTAGCGACATCAATTACCGTATCGCAAATCTCTTTCGCGAACGTGGGATCAAGATACCGTTTACGAGCCAGGAGTTTGTATTGAAGCCAACCGAGCAACTTGAGCGAAGCCTGCTTGGATCAGATGACGGACCAACGGCACATCGACCCGATTAGAAAAGGGCTGCCAATCATGACAGCCCTTTCGAAAAACATCTCTGAAAATCCTTACCTGCGAGCAACTCCAATTTTCCTCTGTACAAGACGCTCAACTTCTAGCGGTACACCGTCGGCTTTAGCCTCGCGAATAAACTCGCTATCGATCTTGAAGATTTTCATCTTCACTGCATCCTCGATCGTAAGGTTTGTGATTCCTTCATTGCGGACCTCAGTAATAAATTCCGGGGTCACTTTGAATATCCGCATTTTAACCAGACTTTCAAAAGGCTCTTTTTCAAAACCCATCTGGCTGACCTGGCGAGCGAATTCGGCGTCGACCTTGAAGATGCGAGCCTTCACCAAGTCTTCCATGCCCAGGTTCTGAAAACCGCTAGCCTTCATTTCACGCATAAAGTTGGAATCAACTTTGAAGATTGCGGCTTTGAAAAGGTCCTCAACCTCCAGTTTTCCGAAGTTGGCTGAGTTCAAATCGTCAGCGAGGGCGGTCGTCACATTCAAAGCGGTGGCTGCAAACAATCGGTCATCTAAATCCTGCTCACCACGACGATTTACTTCCTGTTCAAAGTCAAAGCCTCGAGCTTTCATTGCCGACACAAAAGAGGGGTTTGACGTAAAAGTAAAGGTTCCTGATCCCTTTCCATCCTGGAAGGTTCCTTCGCAATCGATTCGACCGGCTTCACGCACAAGGCTGAACCTGACTGGACCGCTGCCTGACGCCTGTTCACGAGTTAAGCCTTCCAGTTCCGAGAAACTGTAGGTTTGGCCCATCTGATTTTGCTTGCCACGCTCGGTTCGGCGTTCAAGATTGAGATGAATTTTGTCTGCCTCATTCTTTTCGATTGAGGCCTTCCACTGTCCGCTGATGGTCGTTTGTGTTTGTGCCGGAGCTTTAATCGTTGCAAATATTGATATCGAAAGGGCAGCGATAAGGAGAAAGAACCATGATTTTCGTAACATCGGCGGATTCCTCGCATTCAAGATTGGGCTTCTGAAGATGAAACACCCGCACTCCCCTTTTTGTGGCAGGAATTTTGGAGTGCGCCGGCCCGGCGGCGCTTTGTTATTAAGGCACGTGTCGGCGTTTTGCCTGAGGACTTGTTGTTTTAAGAGGGAATCTCGACGTTTGTGGGGGCTTGAAAAGCGGCGCCGGGCCGCCGCACTCCAAGGAGTGGCGGAGGGGACAGGACTCGAACCTGCATAGCCTTTCGGCCGGCGGTTTTCAAGACCGCTGCACTACCATTATGCGACCCCTCCGCAAGATGGCGAACCAGAATATAGCTCAGACCGACGTTGGCGACCAAGTAGGGCCCCGCATGTCAGTAACTGCCGGATCATGATTGGGTGATCCGCTCACCAGAATCCCGCAGTTGGGAAGGGTGGCAGAGCGAACAGAATTGAGATTTTCCTTACTCGAACTTAGCCTTTACCTTTACTGAGACACCAAAGAGAAAAGTTAGAAGAGCGGGGGCGACGCTGCAACTGAGATTACGGTGTTGAGTGTGCGGTCCGCTCTGCCACCCTTCCCAACTGCGGGATTCTGGTAGTTTGTATGTGATACCCGTTCTTTCCACTTCCCAACTGCGGGATTCTGGTAGTTTGTATGTGATACCCGCTCTTTCCACTTCCCAACTGCATCAGTCTGGTGAGTTGATCGCCTCGCCCGAGCTGGGCTTCTTGACTGCCTTATTTGAGCAAGTTCCGGGTTGCGATCCAGCACAGAAAAAGGCACGATCCACCCAAACAAACACTTAACCTATGAAAGTCACCATCGGACAAATCAACACCATTAACGGAGACTTCGAAGGCAATACCGCCAGCATTATCCGGGCGATTGAACAGGGAAAGAAAGACCACTCGGAACTCGTAGTGCTCCCGGAAACCTGCATACAAGGGTACACCTCGCTCGATTGGTTTCTCGATCGCGATGTTCAAAAATGTGCCCTCCAAACACTCGACCAGATCATCGAGGCCACCGAAGGAATAACTGCTATCGTCGGCACAGTTCGTCCCTCTTTTTTAAGCACTGGTCGACGTCTCTACAATTCTGCAGCAGTCATTCGCAATCGCGAACTACTCGGATTTTCAGATAAGACTTTGTTACCAGAGTACGACGTCTTCGATGATCCACGTTACTTCCAGCCCGCCAACGAGAGACACATATTCAAGATAGATGACAGCAACCTGGGCGTCGCAGTTTGCGAAGACTTCTGGAACGACAAAACTTTCTGGAAGGAACGTTTGTACACTAACGATCCAGCAGATGAATTGATCGATCTCGGAGCTCAAGTTCTTGTGTCGATTAACGCCTCGCCTTTCAATAAGGGCAAGATGGGCCAGCGCTGCGCAATGGTTTCCCACCGCTCAAAAGCGGCGAAGATGCCGATTGTGTTTGTAAACCTCGTGGGGGCAAATGATGGGGTTATTTTCGATGGCGCCAGCATCGTGACCAACGCCAACGGTCAGATCATTTTGCAGGCACCCGCTTTTCAGGAGTTCATTGGAACCGTCGACCTCGATACGTCGTCGGTATCAGAGAGTTGTTTACCTGGCGATGATATCGAGACGATCCATCAGGCGCTGGTGCTCGGTATTCGCGATTACGCAGGCAAAAACGGGTTCAAACAAGTGGTCCTGGGATTGTCGGGAGGAATCGATTCTGCTGTTGTCGCCGCGCTCGCGTGTGAGGCTCTTGGCCCAGAGAACGTATTAAGTGTCATGATGCCTTCACCCTTTTCATCCCGCTCAAGTATCGACGACTCGGTCCAACTCGGACGTGAACTCCACATGCAAGTGATTGAGCGGCCAATATCAAAAGCGTTTGAAGTCTTGTTGGCTGAGATGGATCTCCAGGCTCCTTCTGAAAAGCATAAGTCACTTGCTGCCGAAAATCTTCAATCTCGGCTACGTGGCAATATTCTCATGACCATCTCCAACGCGGAGGGTCGTTTGTTGTTGTCTACCGGAAACAAGTCGGAACTCGCACTTGGTTATTGCACACTTTACGGCGACACGAATGGAGGCCTGGCTGTAATTGGAGACGTACTGAAGACAGAGGTTTTTGAGCTTGCCAAACGATTGAAAATTCCCAGGGCGATTATTGATAAACGCCCGTCAGCCGAGCTGGCCCCAAACCAATTTGATGACCAATCATTACCGCCTTACGATCAGTTAGATAAGATCCTGCGCTTGTACTTCGAGCAAAAGGCCACCCCGCAGGAAATCATCAATACAGGATTCGAGCCCCAGTTTGTGCTCGACATTTTGAATCGAGTCGAGTCGCCGGCCAACGAGTTCAAGCGCCGGCAGTTGCCCCCAACTTTAATCATCTCGAGAAATGCAATCGGCATCGGACGTCGTCGCCCGGTCACTCACAAGTACCGGCGCGAACGCTTGACCTGTTAACGCTTTGGAGTGCGCCGGCCTGGCGGCGCTTTGTTAACCCGTACAACTTCCGAGGTGTACCTTGGTTATCTGCGGTCGTAAAAAAGCGGCGGCAGCCCGCCGTACTTCAAGGTTTCTTTGTTTACTGTCTGTTCTTATCTCCTCGTTCGTCATAACCCAGGCACAACCCGGCACAAATGAAAACGATCCGGAAATGAATGCACTCTCGATCGTGATGCAGGCATCGAATCCTTCGACGAAGCTTGCCGCAGCCCAGGATTTCCTTTCCCGATATCCGAAAAGCAAAAACAGGACCAGGCTCGCTCAGATGGTGGCCGACGAGATTCGCAAAGTACCAAACCCTTACTCTACTTTGACGCTTCTCGATCGGGCCGCAACTACTTTTATGACTCCTGATGAAACACGCTTCTTCACTA
>Ga0207674_10004968_pt1 | contig 15895 bp, 15 predicted proteins | sample KBSCornC72_FD_184303 | JGI IMG/M metagenome (GOLD analysis project Ga0207674, IMG submission 184303) | Corn rhizosphere microbial communities from Kellogg Biological Station, Michigan, USA - KBS Corn C7-2 (SPAdes) (version 2) | ecosystem: Host-associated > Plants > Roots > Rhizosphere > Soil ... | reverse complement strand
TCAGTGCGTCAGGATCCGCAGCCACAGCCCCCGCCGCAGCATCCGCCTCCGGACGATCCGCCGAAGCTCGGTTGCCCGGCGGTGCCGTGAGCCGCGAACACGGAAAGCTGGCGGCGCGTCTTCCCGGAGCCGCACTCCGGGCAGTCCGGATCGCCGTCGTCCAGCCGCAAGAGCTCCTCGAAGTGGCTCTCGCACGACATGCACACGAACTCGTAGATCGGCATCGCCGAGGCAGTCTAGGCAGCTAGCCGGACAGTCTGCAAACGGGTACGAACGCCGCTACTCGGACTTCTCGGGCTCGAGCTCGAGCGCGCAGGAGTTGATGCAGTAGCGAAGGCCGGTGGGATGCGGGCCGTCATTGAAGACGTGCCCGAGATGCCCTCCGCACGAGGCGCAGTGCACCTCTGTTCGCGGCATGACGAGGCCCCAGTCGCGCTCCGTCTCGACCGCCTCCCCGCTCGCCGGCTCCCAGAAGCTCGGCCAGCCCGTGCCCGACTCGTACTTGGTATCCGACGAGAAGAGCTCCGCGCCGCAGCCCGCGCAGCGGTACGTGCCCGGCTCCTTCGTCGCGTGGTATCTCCCGGTGAAGGCGCGTTCCGTGCCCTTCTCGCGCAGGACGCGGTACTGCTCGGGCGTCAGCTCCGCCTGCCACTCCTGGTCGGTCTTCTGCACCTTCTCGGCCACGCTTTCACGTTACCTGCGCGGGTATGCTCTGGGTGCCCGGTATCCCCTACGGAACTGGAGCCGTGTTCGAATCAGCATGCGTCGTCGGCGCTGGACGCGTCGGCAGAGCGGTGGCCGCTCGCCTCGACGAGCGGATCCCGACCCGGACCACGGGACGCGACCTCGACTGCAGCGAGGCCGACCTCGTCGTCCTCTGCGTGCCCGATCGCGCGATCCCGGAAGTGGCCGCCGCGATCCCGGCCCGCCCGTGGATCGCGCACACGAGCGGCGCGCAGCGATTGGACGCGCTGGCGCACCACGAGCGGCGCTTCAGCCTCCACCCTCTCCAAACCTTCACGCTCGACCGCGGGCCTGAACAGCTCGACGGCGCCTGGGCGGCGGTGTCGGGGGAGACGCCGGACGCCGTCGCGGCCGGTGAGGCGCTCGCCGACCTCCTTGGCGTGAGGCCGTTCGAGCTGGAGGACGAGATGCGTCCGCTCTACCACGCAGCGGCTAGCTTCGTCTCCGCATTCCTCGTCACCCTGCACGACGTCGCCGCCGAGCTCATGGAGGCAGCCGGTGCGCCGCCGGAGGCTCTTGAGCCCCTCATGCGTCGCACGATCGAGAACGGCTTCCAGCACACGGGGCCGCTCGTGCGCGACGACTGGGAGACCGTCGAGCGTCACGCCGAGGCGATCGGCGCGCGGAGGCCGCAGCTCCTTCCGCTCTACCGAGCGCTCGCCGAGACCGAGGCCGCCCTGCTCGAGGCGCGCACGCCGTGAAGACGCTGCGCACGATCGCGGAGACGCGCGCGGCTCTCCATCGGGACGGCGTCGGGCTCGTGCCGACAATGGGCGCGCTCCATGCCGGCCACGTCGCGCTCTTCGAAGCCGCGCGCCGCGAAAACGACGTCGTCGTCGCGTCGATCTTCGTCAACCCCGCTCAGTTCGGCGTCGGCGAGGATTTCGAGCGCTATCCGCGCGACGAGTGGGCGGACGCCGCCCTGGCCGAATCGGCCGACGTCGACGTCCTGTTCGTCCCGGCCGCCGAGGAGATGTATCCCGCGGGCTTCGCCACGTGGGTCGACGTCGAGGGCCCCTCGGCAGGCCTCGAAGGCGAGGCCCGGCCCGGCCACTTCCGGGGGGTCGCAACCGTGTGCCTGAAGCTCTTCAACATCGTCCGCCCGGAGCGGGCGTACTTCGGGCAGAAGGACGCCCAGCAGGCCGCAGTGGTCGAGCGGCTGGTGGAGGATCTGAACCTCGACCTCGAGATCCGCGTCGTGCCCACGGTTCGCGACGGCGACGGCCTCGCCGTCAGCTCCCGAAACGCGTACCTCTCGGCGCAGGAGCGAGCCGCCGCGCTCGCGCTCCCCAGGGCCCTTCGCGCCGGCGCCCAGGCTCACGAGCACGGGGCCGACCCGCGCGCGGCCGCTCAGGCCGTCCTCGCTGACGAGCCCGGCCTCGAGCCGGAGTACGTTGAGCTGGCGAAGCTCGACGGGCGCGTCTACCTGCTCGCCGCCGCCCGCGCCGGGCGCACCCGGCTCATCGACAACGTCGTTCTGGAAGGAGACCCGCTGTGACCAGCCGCCCACGCACGGACGGAAAGCTTCCCCTCACCGAGCTCGCCGAGATGAAGCGCCGCCGCGAGCCGATCGTGATGGTGACCGCCTACGACTACCCGAGCGGGCGGATCGCCGACACCGCCGGGGTCGACGTCGTCCTAGTCGGCGACTCGGCCGCAATGACCGTGCTCGGGAACGACTCCACGGTTCCCGCGACGATGGAGGAGATGATCATGCTCGCGCGCGCGGCGGCGCGCGGAGCGGAGCGACCCCTGGTGGTGGCCGACATGCCGTTCGGGTCCTTCCAGGTCTCCGACGAGGAGGCGGTCCGGAACGGCGTGCGGTTCGTCAAGGAGGCGGACGCGGACGCGGTGAAGCTCGAGGGCGCGGGGGCGACGCTCTCCCGTGTCCACGCGCTCGTCGGCGCCGGAATCCCGGTGATGGGCCACGTCGGCCTCACCCCGCAGTCGGCGACGATGCTGGGCGGCTTCCGGGCTCAGGGCCGCACGGCGGAGAAGGCGCGCAGGCTCCTGCAGGACGCGCGCGCGCTCGAAGCAGCCGGCTGCTTCGCGATCGTCCTCGAGGCGGTCCCCGCGCAGGTCGCCGCGCGCATCACGGAGTCCCTCACGGTGCCGACGATCGGGATCGGCTCCGGCCGCGGCTGCGACGGACAGGTGCTCGTCTTCCACGACCTGCTCGGGCTCCACGACGGGAAGGCACCGCGCTTCGTGAAGCGGTACGCGGATCTCGCCACCGAGACGCGGAGCGCGCTCGAGCGCTACGCGGCAGACGTCCGCTCGGGCGCTTTCCCGGCGGACGAGCACACGTACTCGATCCCAGAGGAGGAACTCGCCGCCTTCGAGGAGGCCGTCGCGCACGGCACGTCGTAGCTGCGGGATCAATTTCCGCCGGCGGCCGTATCTTCGGCGAGATGCGCCGCATTTGGACCAGGCTCCTGGTCGTCGCCGTAGCCGTCGTCGGGATTGCCGCTCTCGTCGACGCTTTGACGGGGCGGTCGAGGGAGCCTCGGTCACTCCCGGAGTCGGCAATGAAACCGGCTCAGTCGACCACCGCTCCGCTGCCCGTCTGCGAACTCGGGCAGCTGGCGCTCCATCTCGACGTGCTCGGAGGAACGAACGTCGTGGCTCTCCGTCATGTCGGAGGTCCTCCCTGCCAGGCCGCCGATCTCAGGCTGCGCGTCTACATCACGGCGGACGGCGAGAGGTCCGAGATCCCATTCGGACAGGAGAGCGTGCTCGACGGCGCCATGTCGCCGGGCGTCGAGCGCGTCGTCCCCTTCAGCATCTGCCCTGCCGAGCCGCTTTTCATCGCCGAGGCCTTCGCGGGCCCGTACACCACGACGGCAAAGGTCCGACCCGGCGGCGAGAACTGTCGGGGCGCGATTCGTGAAGTCGCGGTGAATCTCGGTCCGGGCCGCGGCACGAAGCAGTTTCGAGTCGTCCCTCTGGATCCCGTCACGCACACCGGGAGCTTCCTCATCGATCTGCCCCACCGCTCAGACATCCGCGTTACGGCGCGGGCCGGGCACGGCCCCTCCCTCGAGGTGCTCGATCGAGCGAGGCGGCAGGATTGCCGCCACCTGGGAAGGCGCGATTCCTGCCGGGTCGACTACGGACTGCTCGGGGAAGGCGCACGTGACCAATGGAAGGTCTTCGTGCGCAAGCGAACGCAGGGACGAGCGCACATCAGCTTCGCCATCTCCTTCATGCCTGCGACCGGGTGAGCCTCAGCGGCTCGCCAACGGAATCAGGAACGGGAACGTGATCACGAGCAGGCTCAGCACGACGAGCGCAAGCGCGACGAGCGCGCGCACGACGCTCCACCGCTCGACGACCGAGATCCCGTAGACGAGCAGGCCGACGGCCCAGAGCCCGATCGCAGCGAGGACGAGCTCGAAGACGAGGTTCCCCGTGCCGTCGTCGCTCCCGCCGGTGCGGAAGAGATCCGAGCCGTAGATCGCGATCCGCACGGGCCACACGAACACCAGACCGAGGACGAGGGGCGCAGCGGCGAAAGCCAATGTGTGCCGTGCACGCAGGTAGCTGCCCTTGCTCCCGGCGCCGCGCAGGCCGACGTAGAGGGCGGCGCCGCCGATCCAGTAGGTCGCCGTTCCGTAGAGCCCGCCCGTTATGAACACGAGCACGGCGACGAGCGCCATGCTCTCGTCCACGATCGACTCGTTCAACAGGCGGCCCGTGGACGGAGCGAGCAGGACCCCCGCCATGCCGGCAAGGAGGACGAGCGCGAGGACCGGTTCCTGGCGCGCCTCGACGTCGTCGGGCGAGTTGTTTCGGAGCGCAGCGAAGGTCGCTCGCGGCGCCTGGAAAATCGCCAGCGTGCGCAGCCACCACTCGCGGTCGTGGTTCGGCTGCTCCGCACTCTCGGCCCGCCCCTCCATCACTTCAGCCTAACCGGGGGAGCCGCGCCAACCCTGCGCAAGCTCGAATGCGAGTATCCATAAGAGGCATAGACGGCGAGGCCGATGACCAGCCAGATGACGAAGCGAAGCCAGGTGACGGGAGGGAGCCGCGTCATCAGATAGATGCAAAGTCCCGCGCCGACGAGCGGGAAGAAGGGCACGAGCGGCACCCTGAATCCGCGCTCGAGATCGGGCCGTCGGCGCCGGAGGACGATGACGCCGATGTTGACGAGGAAGAACGCGGAGAGCGTGCCGATGTTGACCAGCTCGACGATGCCCCCAAGCGGGACGAGCGCTGCCAGCACGGATATGAGGAGAGCGAGCGTCGCGGTCACACGCACCGGGGTTCCGCGCCGCGGGCTGACAACGGAGAAGAAGCGCGGAAGAAGGCCATCGCGGGCCATGGCGAACATGATTCGCGTGTTGCCGTAGAGAATCGTGAGAACGACACTCGTGATCGCGACGAGCGCACCGAGTGAGATCACCGACGCACCCCACGAGATACCCGCTCCCTCCTCGATCACGGTCGCGAGGGGTGCGGGCTTGCCGGCGAGGTCCGTGTACGGGAGAGCTCCCACCGAGACGATGGCCACGGTCATGTAGATCACCGTGGCGATGAGCAGCGAGCCGACGATCGCGATCGGCAGGTCACGACTGGGACGGCGCGCCTCCTCGCCCGAGGTCGAGACGGCGTCGAACCCGATATAGGCGAAGAAGATCACGGACGCAGCGGTCACCGCTCCGCTCACGCCGTTGGGGAAGAACGGATGGAAGTTGCCGGAGTCGAATGCAGTGAGCCCGACTCCGACGAACAGGGCGAGGACGAGCAGTTTCGTCACAACCATGACCGTGTTCGTGCGGGCGCTCTCCTTGACTCCCGCGATGAGCAGTGCTCCGATCGCCAGCACAACGGTCACGGCCGGCACGTTGACGACTCCACCCTCGCCCGGGGGGCTCGCGATCGCGTCCGGCAGCGAGACATCGAACAGGGAATCGAGGAGCTCGTTCAGATACTGCCCCCACCCGACCGAAACCCCGGCCACCGCCAGCCCGTATTCGAGCAGCAAGTCCCAGCCGATGATCCAAGCGATCAGCTCGCCCATCGTCGCGTAGCTGTACGTGTACGCGCTGCCCGCGACCGGAATCGTCGAAGCGAGCTCGGCGAATGCCAGGGCTGAGAACGCGCACGTCAGGCCGGCGAGCGCAAAGGCGAGGACAATCGATGGACCGGAGTCGTCGATCGCCTCGCCGATGACGACGAAGATCCCTGTGCCGATGATCGCGCCGAGGCCGAGCGCTGTGAGGTCGAGAGCGCCCACAGCACGGCGCAGGCTCCGGCCTTCGACTCGGGTGTCGGCAATCAGCGACTCGGCCGGTTTCGTCGCCCAGATCCCTCGGCGCTCGTCCGCGGCCATGGGCGACCCTATCGCGGCCGGGCAGTCGGGAACGAGTTCGCGACCGGCGGCCTACGCCGCGGCCGGGGCTGCACGCGGAAGCAACTCCCTCAGGAACGCTCCCGTGTGACTTTCGCCGACCTCGGCGACCTGCTCCGGCGTTCCGGTCGCGATCACCTCACCGCCGGCCTCGCCGCCTTCGGGGCCGAGGTCGACGATCCAGTCGGCCTGCTTGATGACGTCGAGGTTGTGCTCGATGACGAGCACCGTGTTGCCCGCGTCGACGAGCCGCTGCAGCACCTCGAGCAGCTTCTCGATGTCGGCGAAGTGGAGGCCCGTCGTCGGCTCGTCGAGGATGTAGAGCGTCTTGCCCGTCGCGATCTTCGAGAGCTCCTTGGCGAGCTTCACGCGCTGGGCCTCGCCGCCGGAGAGGGTCGTCGCCGGCTGGCCGAGCTTGATGTAGTCGAGCCCGACGTCGTGGAGGGTCTGGAGCCGCCGCCGGATCTTCGGGATCTTGGAGAAGAACTTCAGCGCCTCCTCGACGGACATCTCGAGCACCTCGGCGATCGACTTGCCCTTGAAGCGCACCTCGAGCGTCTCACGGTTGTAGCGCTTGCCGCCGCACGTCTCACACGGGACGTAGACGTCCGGGAGGAAGTGCATCTCGATCTTGATCGTGCCGTCGCCCTTGCAGGTCTCGCAGCGGCCGCCGCGCACGTTGAACGAGAAGCGGCCCTGCTTGTAGCCGCGCACCTTCGCGTCCGGAGTCTGTGCGTAGAGCTCACGGATCGGCGTGAAGAGGTCGGTGTACGTGGCCGGGTTCGACCGCGGCGTACGGCCGATCGGCGACTGATCGATGTCGATGACCTTGTCGAAACACTCGATGCCCTCGCAGCCGAGATGCTCGCCCGGCTTCACGCGCATCCGGTGCAGGCGGTTGGCGAGCGCCTTGTAGACGATCTCGTTGACCAGCGTGGACTTGCCCGACCCGGACACGCCCGTGACGCAGACGAACTTCCCGACGGGAAACTCGACGTCGATCGACTTCAGGTTGTGCTGGCTCGCGCCGCGCACCCAGAACGAGCCGAGATCCTCGCCGCGTCGGTCGGGCACCGCGATCGCGCGCTTCCCCGAGAGGAACTCGCCGGTGACGGAGCCCTTGACCTTCTCGACTTCGTCGGCCGGCCCTTCTGCGACCACGTGGCCGCCGTGCTCGCCGGCTCCGGGCCCCATGTCGACCAGCCAGTCGGCCGAACGCATCATCTGCTCGTCGTGCTCGACGACGAGGACGGTGTTGCCGAGGCTCTGCAGCCGCTCGAGGGTCCCGATCAGCTTCGCGTTGTCGCGTTGGTGCAGGCCGATCGACGGCTCGTCGAGGATGTAGAGGACGCCGACGAGCTGCGAGCCGATCTGCGTCGCGAGCCGCAAGCGCTGGGCCTCGCCGCCTGAAAGCGTCGCGGCGGCTCGGTCGAGCTGCAGATACCCGACGCCGACGTCCGACAGGAAGGTGAGCCGCTCGCGGATCTCCTTGATGATCCGGTTCCCGATCAGCTGCTCCGTCTCCGAGAGCTCGAGCCCGTCGAGGAACTCGATCGCCCGCGTGACCGACATCTGGGTGAACTCGTGGATGTTCGAGGCGCCGACGGTCACGGCGAGCACCTCGGGCTTGAGGCGCGCGCCCTTGCAGACCGGGCAGGGACGGAAGCTCATGTACTCCTCGATGCGCTCGCGCTGGCCGGCCGAGTCCGTCTCCTTGTAGCGGCGCTCGAGGCTGGGCACGATCCCCTCGAAGGCGAGCATGTAGGCGCGCCTGCGCCCCATGCGGTTCCGATACGTCACGTAGACCTTCTCGCCGCCCGTGCCGTAGAGGAAGAGGTTCTGCTGTTCCTCGGTGAGCTCGCGCCACGGCCGGTCGACGTCGATCTCGTAGCGGTCGGCGATCGCCTGGATGACGGACTCGTAGTAGGTCGAGTTCCCCACCGACCACGGCACGAGCGCGCCCTCGGCGATCGAGAGCTCGGGGTCGGGCACGAGCAGGTCGGGATCGATCTCCTGCTGGGCGCCGAGGCCCGTGCAGCGCGGGCAAGCCCCGTGCGGCGCGTTGAAGCTGAAGATGCGCGGCTGGAGCTCCGGCAGGCCGACCCCGTGCTCGGGACACGCGAACCGCTCGGAGAACGTGAGCTCCTCGCCGTCGACGATCGCGACCGTGACGAGCCCCTCGGCGAGCGCGAGCGCGGTCTCGATCGAGTCGGTGAGGCGATGCCGGAGATCCGGCTTCATGGACAGCCGGTCGACCACGACCTCGATCGAGTGCTTGAACTTCTTGTCGAGCTCGATCTCCTCTTCGAGGAGCCGCTCCTCGCCGTCCACCTTGACGCGTGTGAACCCCTCGCCGCGCAACTGCTCGAGGAGATCCTTGTACTCGCCCTTGCGGTCGCGGACGACCGGCGCGTTGACCGTGAACTTCGTCCCCTCCGGGAGGCGCAGCACCTGGTCGACGATCGACTCGATGCTCTGCCCCGCGATCGGCCGCCCGCAGATCGGGCAATGGGGCCGGCCGACCCGCGCGTAGAGGAGCCGGAGGTAGTCGTAGATCTCGGTCACGGTCCCGACCGTCGAGCGCGGGTTGCGCGACGTCGTCTTCTGGTCGATGGAGATCGCAGGCGAGAGCCCGTCGATGGAGTCGACGTCTGGCTTCTCCATCATCTGCAGGAACTGGCGCGCGTACGCCGAGAGGGACTCGACGTAGCGGCGCTGGCCCTCTGCGTAAATCGTGTCGAATGCGAGCGAGGACTTCCCCGAGCCCGAGAGCCCCGTGACGCAGATCAGCGAGTTTCGGGGCAGGCTGACGGTGACGTCCTTGAGGTTGTGCTCACGGGCGCCGTGTACGACGAGCTGCTCCGCCGCTGCCATCAACCGTCAGTGTAGCCCTGGGCCTCGGACGAACATGCGTTCGCTTTCAGGGCTCTCAGCGCCACTGCACGGCCGCGGCCGAGATCGGAATCCGCACGGCTCGCGCACCTGCGTCACTCGGAAAAACCGCGACCGAGCTCTCCGTCGCGAGGGCGGCCAGGCGCTCGTCCCGCGACCACGTGATCGAGCGGGCGAGCTCGCCGTCGGCCGGCAGCGGTTGGAGGGCCGGCGAGGACCCGGTCCGGAAGAGCGTGAGCGCTCCGTCCAGACGGACCACGACGTAGCGGCCGCTCGGGCTCGCCTCGAGCGCCCCCATCCGCGCGCCCACGGAGTTGAAGAGCCGCTCCCTCCTGCCGCTCCGGACCACCTCGAGGGACGTGGCGCCGTCCGGCCCGGTGAGGACCGCATAATCGCGGACGGACAACCAGGCGACCTCGCGAACTCCGACCGGTGCGCCGGCGATGGGCCGGTCGCAGAGCGGGACGTCGTGGAGGCCTTGGAAGACGACCCTGGGGGCGGACGAAGGGCAGCGGCCGGTCCATTCCCGCAGCCGCCCGTCCCTGACGAACGTGAGGATCCCGTCCGGCCTGAAGGCGGGCGACGTGCCCGGGAACCCGAAGCTCCACCCTCCGGACGTGACCTCGATCGTGTCTGCGTTGACCTGCCGGGCGGCGATGCCCGTGTCAGCATCGCTCGGCTGGCGCGTCCACAAGCCGCAATCCGTGCTCGGCTGCTCGCGGCTCGTCGTCCACGTCAGCGTCGGGAGGCGCAGGATGAAGCGGCGGCAGTGGGCGTCGGTGATGTAGAGGACGCCTTCAGCACCGAGCTCCCGCAGCTCCGTGGCGAGGCGGGCGCGCCCGGGGATCGAGGGCGGCCCCGCCGCTGCAAGGGCTGCAGCCGGTGCAGTCGTGGCCGGCTCCGCTGCGGTACCCTCCGAGCGGAACGCGTCGCGTGCGGCGAGGAGCCCGATGACGAGCAGCGCGCCGACCAAGAACCACGTTGCGAGCGGGCGCATCCGCCCCGAAAAGTAGCTATCCCGCCAACCGGCCGATGCGCCGGGGGTCCGGCACGTACGGGATCTCGAGGTCGCCGGCGATCACCGTGCCGTAGCCGAGCAGCCGGCCGAGGAGGCCCTGTTCCACCTCCACTGGACCGACCCGTGCGAACCGCACCGCAGCCGCGCGCCGCCGCGCGACGCCGTGCACGACGAGGAGCTTTTCCGTCGTCACGACGAGCGACGTCCGGTCCCAGCGCAGTACGGCGCGAAGCGCGAGCAGCGCGCCGGCTCCGAGGAGGATCGCGCCGAGGACGCCGAGCCACGGCGGTGAGAGGCCGACGAGCACACCGCCGACAAGCGCCAGAAGGAGCGAGCGGCTGAGCGGACGAACGAGCGCGGCGGTGTGCGGCCGCGCCTCGAAGCGCACGGTCTCGCCGGGATTCAGGTAGCCGCGCATACGCAGGATTTCTGCGCAAACGCGTGGAATTCCTCGTTCTTCCGAGGGCTATCCTGGGAATCGAAACTCATGCAGGAAACCGCGCGCAGGGCTTTCATCGCTTCGCTGATCTTCGTCGCCGTCGTCGCGTCGGCGCTTGCGCTCTGGAAGCTCCGCATCGTCCTCGCGCTGCTCTTCCTCGCGTTCATCATCGCGGCCTCGATGCGGCCGAGCGTCGACTGGCTGGCGCGCAGGCGCATCCCGCGCGGTGTCGGGATCCTCCTTCACTACGTGTTGCTCGCCGGCCTCATCGGCCTGCTCCTGTGGGCGATTGTCCCGCGTGCGATCGACCAGGTCGACAAGGCTCTCGGCGGCATACCCACGTCGAGCTCCGAGCTCGAGCGGCAGGCGAGCCAGTCGACCGGCTTCAAACACGAGATCCTCGTCCGCGTGCAGGACGGCCTCGACGAGTTGCCGTCGGGGGCCGAGCTGATCGACTCCTCCCTCTCGCTCACCTTCACCGCCTTCGAGGTGCTCGTCGGCGTCTTCTTCACGTTCGCGTGCGCGGCCTACTGGATCTTCGAGCGAGAGCGCGCCGAGATGCTCGTCATGTCGCTCTTACCGCGCGACAGGCGCAGAACCGTGCGGGACACATGGAACCTGATCGACGCGAAGCTCGGCGCCTACGTCCGCGGCCTGCTCATCCTCGTCACGTTCGTGGCCTCGGTGCTCTCCTTCATCTTTTACTTGATCGGACTGCCGTTCTGGCTCCTCATCGGGATCTTCGCGGGCATCGTCGAGATCGTCCCGGTGCTGGGGCCGATCGCGGCCGGTGCGGTCGCCGTCGGCGTCGGCTTCACGGAGTCCTGGCAGCTCGCCCTCGCCGCCGGGCTCGCGGTGCTTGGCGTTCGCCTCTTCGAGGACTACGTGATCATCCCGCGCGTCCTCGGTCACGCGGTCGGGCTGACCCCGCTCACCGTGCTCGTCTCGGTCACCGCAGTCGCGTTCCTCTTCGGCGGCTTCGCCGTCTTCCTCTCGATCCCCTTCGCAGCGGTGATCGCGACGCTCGTCGACGTCGTGGTGCGCCACCGCAATCCAGCGGATGAAGAGACCCCAGCCGTCCTCTTCCCTGCGAAGGAGAACGAGAGCTAGCTAGCGATAAAGGCCCAGGGGTTCGGCGTCAGGCCTTGCGCCAGCGGCCGAAGATGAGGCCGCCGAGGGTGAAACCGAGGCCGAAGGTGCCGACGGCGAAGCCGCCGACCGCCAGGCTCTTCCGCCACGTGGACAGGCGCTCCCAGTGCCCGAGGGCCTCTTGCTCGTCCGCGGAGAGCGGCTCGCCGCGCCGCTTCTTGCGCCCGGCCGCCCCGGCCCGCAGGCCGAGATACATGTCATCGAAGATCTCAGCGGGTTCGTCGACCATGACCAAACTATAGTGTCCCCGCCCGATGACGCCTTTACGCGTCCTGCAGGTTTCCGACCTTCATGCGGGCACGCGTGAGGAGCCCGAGGTGGAAAACGATCTGCGGGCGCTCGTCGCGGATCTGGCCCCCGAACTCGTCGTCGCAAGCGGTGATCTGACGCATCGAAACACACCGGAGCAACACGAGCGCGCCGCTGCGCTCCTGCGCACCCTCGGCCCTCCGCTCCTGGTCATCCCGGGGAATCACGACATCCCGCGCTGGCCCCCCTGGCGCTTCACGAGGACCTTCGAGCAGTTTTTGCAGGCGTGGCCGGAGACGGAGCCCGTCTACCGCTCCGAGCGGCTCGTGGTCTGCGGGCTGAACTCGGTCCGGCCGTGGAAGCAACAGGGCGGCGCGCTGCGCTCGTCGCAGCTCGACCACGTCGCCGAGACGTTCGCCGGCGCCCCCGAGGGCGCCCTCAAGATGGTCGCGCTCCACCATCACCTCCTCGGCGCGCCCTGGCGAACGGTCAAGCGCACGATCGCCAACCGCTCGACCGTTCTGGGAGCGCTCGTCGACGCGGGCGCGGAGCTCATCGTCTCCGGCCATGTCCACCAGAGCGCGATCTCCGAACGGCACGAGTTCGAGGTCGTGGAGGGCGACGTGCGCGGAACGACGGTCGTGACCGCACCGGGCCTCGGGCAGCCGCGCCCGAAGCGCCGAGGCGAGGCGCGCGGCCTCCATTTCTTCGAGGTCGAGGAGCGCTCAATCACCGTGATCACGTACTCGTGGATCGGGAGCGACTGGTGCCGGATCGCCGAACGCCGCTTCACACGCGGGCTCGGCGGCCTCGTTTCGGACGGCCGAGCGGCCGGGTAGGGTCACGGGGATGGCAGGCAGGGCACCTCTGGCGCTTGCGGCTGCCGCGGCGGCGGCTATGGCGCTCGCAGCATGCGGTGGCGGCGGCGAGCCGACGAGCTTCACGCCCGAGGTCGAGGACAACTTCGTCAACTCGTGCGTCGACTCGGCGACGACCGGGGCGACTCCCGCGGAGGAGTCGGACGCGGAGCGGATCTGCGGCTGCATGTACAACGAGCTCAAGCAGCGCATGAGCTTCGAGGAGTTCAAGGCCGCGGACGAGTCGCTGCGCGAGGGCGACCAGATGTCCGCCGACCTCTCGGCGACGCTCCAAGCGGCCGCGAGCGCCTGCACCTAGACGCTCTGCCCGCGCCGCCCCAGAACGCTAGGGTCGCCTACGCAGGGGAGCCCTGCCGCGCGAACCTGGGTAGCTCACTGTTCAGCTGCTTGACCGATGGGAGCAGCGCGAGCGCGGGCAGAAGCGGCAGCCAGAACGTGAAGAAGCGGTAGACGAGGGCGGCGAGCAGCGCCGGCGCGAGCGGCATCCCGACCGCGTGGAGGCTGAAGGCGAGAGCCGCCTCGATCCCGCCGGAGCCGCCGCCGGGAAGCGGCAGCGCGGTGGCGACATAGCCGGTCGCGAAGGCGAGCACGAGCGCGGCGAGGACGATGCTCGAATGCGTGAACGCGCGCAGCGCCGCGTAGAGGGTCAGAAGGTGTCCGAACCAGTAGACGGCGAAGCCGAGGATGGCGGATGGGTGCGCCCGCGGGTTGAGGACGAGGTGGCGCACGACGACCACCCCGCCGATTCCGTCCGCGAACCCCTTCTTCACCTTCGACCACCAGAACGCCTTCCTTTCTCCTCCCTCCTTCACGGCCTCCGCGCGGCTGAGCCGGCCCGCTCGCTTCGGCGAGCTGACGAACGCAGCGAGGACGACGCAGACCGGCACGACGATGATCCAGCCGAGCGTCATCCCGAGCGGCGCGCCCGATCCCCGGCCGACGAGGACGAACATCGACGCGACCGCCGCAAACGTCCCGAGCAGGCCCCATTCCAGCGTGTTGAAGCCGAGCACGCGGCGGGCCGAGTCGTGGGTGCTTGCGCCCGCGCGCCGCAGGGCCCAGAAGTCGACGGCGAGGCCGCCGGCCGCCGAGCCGAGGACGTTCGCGCCGAAGCCGATGCCGACGATGCGCGTCACCGTCCACAACGGCAGGTTCGGGCCGTCGTGCATGCGGGCGATCTCGCGGTAGCCGGCGATGTAGCCGGCGTACGCGCACACCAGGCCCGCGAGACAGATCGGGAACCACTCCCTGTTCGCGGCGTCGAGGGCCTCGACGATCTCGTCGAAGTCCGCCGCCTTGCCGATGAGGCTGATGGCGCCGACGAGCAGGATCACAGCGAGCACGAGCGTGATCAGCGCCCGTTTGGCGTCGATCCCGAGGATGTTGTCGCGCTGCGCCACCGTCGCCTGCAGCCTGCCCGTCGAGTCGGCTGCTACGCGGCCGGCTCGGGGGTCGCGGCCTGAAGCTCGCGCCGGAGCTCCTTGATCTCGTCGCGCAGCTTCGCCGCGTACTCGAACCGCAGCTCCTCGGCGGCCGCGAGCATCTCCTCCTCGAGTGTGATCACGAGCTTCTCGATCTCGTCGGGCTGCATGCCCTCGACCTTGCGCCCTCGGCGACGGCGGCCCGGCACCGTCGGCGACTCCATCGACAGGAACTCGGCGATGTCGGACACGCCCTTGACGATCGACTCCGGCGTGATCCCGTGCTCCTCGTTGTAGCGGAGCTGGATCTCGCGGCGGCGATTCGTCTCCTCGAGGGCGCCTTTGATCGCCTCGGTCATCTTGTCGGCGTACATGACCACCTTGCCGTTCACGTTCCGCGCGGCGCGCCCGATCGTCTGGATCAGCGCGGTCTGGCCGCGGAGGAAGCCCTCCTTGTCGGCGTCCAGGATCGCGACGAGCGAGACCTCGGGAAGGTCGAGCCCTTCGCGGAGGAGGTTCACGCCGACGAGGACGTCGTACTCGCCGAGCCGGAGCTCGCGGATGATCTGGATGCGCTCGAGCGTGTCGATCTCCGAGTGCAGGTAGCGCGCCTTCACGGCCGACTCGAGGAGGTAGTCGGTCAGGTCCTCGGCCATCTTCTTCGTCAGCGTCGTGACGAGGACGCGCTCGCCGGCTTCCTCCCGGCGGCGGATCTCGTTCAGGAGATCGTCGATCTGGTTCTTCGTCGTCCGCAGCTCGACCTCGGGGTCGACGATGCCGGTCGGGCGGATGATCTGCTCGGCGACGTTCGTGGAGTTGCGAAGCTCGAACGGGCCCGGCGTGGCCGAGACGAAGAGCAGCTGGGGAACGCGCTCGAGGAACTCGTCGAAGCGCAAGGGCCTGTTGTCGAGCGCCGACGGAAGCCGGAAGCCGAAGTCGACCAGCGTCTCCTTCCGAGAGCGGTCGCCCTCGTACATGCCGCCGATCTGGGGAACGGTCTGGTGCGACTCGTCGACCATGACGACGAAGTCGCCACGGAAGTAGTCGAGGAGCGTGTTCGGCGCGGTTCCGGCCGCGCGGCCGTCGAGGATCCGCGAGTAGTTCTCGATGCCGTTGCAGTAGCCGAGCTCCTGCAGCATCTCGAGGTCGTACTCGGTGCGCTGGCGGATGCGGTGCGCCTCGAGCAGCTTCCCCTGCGACTCGAAGAGCTTGACCTGCTCCTCCAGCTCGTGGCGGATCTCCCCGACCGACCGCTCGATCGTGTCCCTCGAGGTCACGTACTGGGTGGCCGGGAAGATGGCGAGGTGCTCGAGGCGTGCATAGATCTCGCCCGAGAGCGGGTCGAAGTGCGTGATCTGCTCGACCTCGTCGCCGAAGAGGGAGATGCGGTACGCCGACTCCATGTGGGCCGGCTGCACCTCGACGACGTCGCCCCGCACGCGGAAGCGCCCGCGCCCGAGGAACGAGTCGTTGCGGGAGTACTGGATGTCGACGAGCTTCCGCAGCATCACGTCGCGGTCGATCTCCATCCCGACGCCGAGGACGACGGTCTTGTCCTCGTATTCGATCGGTGAGCCGATCCCGTAGATGCAGGAGACCGATGCGACGATGACGACGTCCTTCCGCGCGAGCAGCGCCGCAGTGGCCGCGTGGCGCAGCCGGTCGATGTCGTCGTTGATGGACGCGTCCTTCTCGATGTAGAGGTCGGCCTGGGGCACGTAGGCCTCGGGCTGGTAGTAGTCGTAGTAGGAG